>Ga0335070_10001228_pt1 | contig 29473 bp, 30 predicted proteins | sample Lox_Sample_13_FD_206722 | JGI IMG/M metagenome (GOLD analysis project Ga0335070, IMG submission 206722) | Soil microbial communities from Loxahatchee National Wildlife Refuge, Florida, United States - Lox_Sample_1.3 | ecosystem: Environmental > Terrestrial > Soil > Wetlands | place: USA...
CTGGCGGCGGCACTCGCCTGGGGTGTGCTGCACTGGGCACTCGACGTCCGGTGGGGAGGCTCCGCCGTCACGCTCGTCTGGGGCATAGCAGCCTCTGCGGCTCTCGCCCTCAGCGTGGGCTTCCTCGGCACCTTCAGGCTCCTCGGCAGGCAACCCCTGGCCGTGCTTCGCAGTGAGTGACGCGGCCACGCTCACCACGAGGCTGCGGGCGCTCTTTCCGGAGGCCTCGGGGCGGAGCCTCAAGCAGTGGCTCGAGTCCGGGCGTATCGAGGTCAATGGGCGCGTCTGCCGCGACGGGCGCATCATGGTCGGCCCCAGGGACCGCGTCGTCCTGGGCACCCGCGGGCGCGTTCCCTTCCCGCGCGGCGTGGGCCTCGTGCACGAGGACGCCGCTATCGTGGTGGTCGACAAGCAGCCCGGATTGCTCAGCATGGCGACGGAGCGGGAGCGCGAGCGCACCGCCTATCGGCTGCTCTGGAATTACCTGGCGGCGCAGCGGCCGCGCGCGCGGCCATTCATCGTCCACCGACTCGATCGCGAGACCTCGGGCCTCCTCGTCTTCGCCAAGTCGGAGGCGGCCAAGCGGCACCTGCAGGCCCAGTTCGAGGCACGCACCGTGGAGCGCGTCTACATCGCGCTCGTGCGGGGGCGAGTGCGGCGGGAGGCCGGCACGCTCGAGAGCCGGCTCGTCGAGGACAGGAGCCTGCGGGTCCGTCCGACCTCGGGCCCGGAGGGCAAGACAGCCATCACGAGCTACCGGGTGATCGGGCACGGTCAGGATACGACGCTCCTCGAGCTCTCCCTCGGCACCGGGAGGCGAAGACAGATCCGCGTGCAGCTCGCCGCCATCGGTCACCCGATCGTCGGCGACCGGGAGCACGGCGGCCCGGCGGGGCCGTTCAGGCGGCTCTGCCTCCACGCGAGCCGCCTCGGCTTCGTTCACCCGGCCACGGACAAGGCCGTACGCTTCGACAGCGCAGCGCCCGAGGCTTGGGTATAATCCGCGCGTCCGACAACGCCGCTTTCCACCCGACACAGGAGGCGCCATGGCAGTGTCGCCGTTTTCGCTGGAGAACAAGGTCGCCATCGTCACCGGAGGCGGGGTCGGCATCGGCCGCTCCATCGCCGTGGAGTTCGCCAAGGCCGGCGCCGATGTCGTGATCTGCAGCCGCAAGAAGGAGAACCTCGATCCGGTGGTGGACGAGATCAAGAAGCTCGGCCGTCGCTCCTTCTGCGAGGCCGTCGACGTGCGCCAGGAAGACGCGGTCAAGGGGCTGGTCGAGCGCACCGCGAAGGAGATGGGGCGGCTCGACATCATGGTCAACAACGCGGGCGCTTCTTTCCGCGCCAAGGTCGAGGACATCAGCGCCAACGGCTGGAACACGGTGATCCAGATCAACGTCAACGGCGTCTTCTTCGGCTGCAAGTGGGCGGGCAAGCAGATGATGGCCCAGGGCGGCGGAGGGGCCATCATCAATGTCTCCTCCATCGCCGGCGTCTACGGGTCGACCATGATGGCGCACTACGGCACGGCCAAGGCCGCCGTCATCAACTTCACCCGGGCCCTCGGCATGGCCTGGGGACGCCAGGGCATCCGGGTGAACTGCATCGCCCCCGGGCCGGTCGAGACCGAGGGGTATCTGGGCGTGCTGACCAAGCAGGATCCCGCCGCTGCGAAGAAAGCTTACGACGCGGTGGCGAGCCGCACCGGCATGGGGCGCTGGGGCAAGGTGCACGAGATTGCCTACCCGTGCATCTTTCTCGCCTCCGAGGCCTCGTCCTTCATGACCGGCGCCACCATCATCGTCGACGGCGGCCCCAGCGCCCGCGAGGGCGACGAAGCGTCCTAAAGAGGGTATACTCGCCGCAACCAGCCAACCTCGAAAGGAGCCCCTATGAGAGAGGCAGTCGTCGTCTCCAGCTCGCGCACCCCGCTGGCCAAGTCGTTCCGGGGGTCGTTCAACATGACCCGGCCGGATGACCTGGCCGCCCACTGCATCAAGGACGCGCTCGGCAAGGTCCCGCAGCTCGACAAGTCAGAAATCGAAGACGTGATCCTGGGCTGCGCCCAGCCCAATGGCACCCAGGGCAACAACGTGGCGCGCGTGGCGCTTCTTCGCGCCGGTCTCCCCGTCTCCGTGGCCGGCACCACGGTCAACCGCTTCTGCTCCTCGGGGCTGCAGGCCATCGCCATGGCCGCGCACCAGATCATCGTGGGCGGAGCCGAGGCGGCCATCGGCGGCGGACTCGAGAGCATCAGCATGATGAAGCGCGACGGCGATCCGAACCCGTGGGTCAAGGAGCACAAGCCCGGCATTTACATGGTCATGGGCGACACGGCCGAGGTGGTGGCCAAGCGCTACAAGATCAGCCGTCAGGCGCAGGACGAGTATTCCCTGGCGAGTCAACAGCGCACGGCCCGCGCCCAGGACGAGGGCTTCTTCAAGGAGGAGCTGGCGCCGCTCCAGGTCGTACGCGGCATCGTGGACAAGAAGACAGGCGAGATCACGGGCAAGGAGGACTACTACGTCGACAAGGACGAGTGCAACCGTCCCGACACGACGCTCGAGGGCCTGCTCAAGCTGCCCCCACATTTCGACAAGGACAGCGGCCAGGGCTCGGTGACGGCTGGCAACTCTTCGCAGCTCTCCGACGGAGCCTCCGCTACCGTGCTCATGTCGCTCGATCGGGCCAAGGCGCTTGGCATCAAGCCCAAGCTCCTGTTCCGCGGCTTCGCCGTCGCCGGCTGCGAGCCCGACGAGATGGGCATCGGCCCCGTGTATGCGATTCCGAAGCTCCTGAAGCGCATGGGCGTGAAGATGGACGAGATCGGCGTGTGGGAGCTCAACGAGGCCTTCGCCTCGCAGGTGATCTACTGCCGCGACAAGCTCGGCATCCCGATGGACAAGCTCAATCCCAACGGCGGATCGATCTCCATCGGCCATCCCTTCGGCATGACCGGCTCACGCATGGTCGGCACCATCGCCAACGAGATGCTGCGCCGCAAGGCGAAGTACGGTGTGGTGACCATGTGCATCGGTGGCGGCCAGGGCGCCGCGGGTCTCTTCGAAGCCTGCCTCTAGTCACGACAAGGTCCGGGCGCCGCGCGGGAGTCCCCGTCCCGCGCGACGCCCGGTTCGCTCGCCGTCGGCTGCCGGGCTCAGGCCTGGGCAGGCCGACCCGTCGGATCCAGAAGTGAGCCGAGCCTGTCGACTGTCCCGCCGACCCACGCCCGGATGGAGAGGTAGAAGCCCGAGACCAGCTGACCCTGCCCTTCAGACGGCACCGACACCCCGTGGGTGACCAGATACAGCACCACCAGGAAGTTCGCCGCCATCTCCAGGTGTGTCCGGCCCATGGCCCCTCCTCCTCGTGCTTGTTGCTTCTGCCCGTAGGACGCCCCATTGTCCGGTCGCGTTTACAGCCGCACGAATCCCGCTCAGAGCGCTTCTCGTCCAAACGACGTGGGAACCTTTCACGAGGGCGAGCGGGCGGTGCAAAAGCGCGCGGGCGTTGCCGCCGAGGCCAGGAGCCTCGGTCGGGGCATCTCCAGCGTTATTCCACCCGGCGTCGGGTCCTTTCTGGAGGCTCAGCGCATCGCGATCCTGGCGGGTATGGATGCCAGGGGACGGGTGTGGGCGTCAATCGTCACCGGAAAGCCGGGGTTCATCACGGCACCGGATGGCCGAACGCTGAGCCTGGCCGCCACTCTGCCTGACGCCGATCCCCTCCACGGGAGTCTTGCCGGCGACATCCCGCTCGGCGTCCTCGTGCTCGATCCCGAGCGCCGCCGGCGGATCCGGCTCAATGGCCGGGCGAGCAGCGAGCGCCCGGGCGTCATCGACATCCGCATCGAGGAAGTCTTCGGCAACTGTCCGAAATACATTCAGGCGCGGGCGCCCGCGAGAGAGGCCGGCAGCAACCATGGGACCGGCACTGGGCTGCGCGGCGTGGCCCTGTCCGCGTCCCAAGGGCTCGCCATCGAAAGAGCCGATACATTCTTCATCGCGAGCACGAACGGCGAAGCCGGAGCCGATGCCTCCCATCGCGGCGGACAACCGGGCTTCGTGCAGGTCGTGGACGACAAGCGGCTGCGCTTTCCCGACTATGCCGGGAACAACATGTTCCAGACGCTCGGGAATATCACGACGGACCCGCGCATCGGGATCCTTTTCGTGGATTTCGACGCGGGCACGACGCTTCACCTCACCGGGAGGGCGCGCGTTCTCTGGGATCGCGAGGACTTTCTCGATCTCCCGGGCGCGGAGAGAGCGGTCGAGGTCGAGATCGACGAGGTCGTGGAGACCGCCGGACAGGGCCCCTTCGGCTGGCGGCTCCTCGACTACTCGCCCTTCAATCCGCGCTAGCCATCCGCGCGGCCGCCACGGGCCCACTACGGCCGTGGCACGATCTCGAGCAATATGGCTTCAGGGTCGGCACCCCATCGCCATGGCAGCCCGACACTTCCCAGTCCCCGCGTGACCACGAGCAGCGAAGAGCGGAAGGCGAAGATGCCCTCGTCGAGGCAGAACCGGCTGTGGCGAATGATCGGCGGACCGCCGGGGAAGCGAATCTGGCCGCCATGCGTGTGGCCGGACAGCGTGAGGGGCACGCCGCGCCCTTCGGCCTCGTAAAAGTGATCGGGATTGTGCGCCAGGAGCAGATGAGGCGTGCCTTTCTGGGAGAGGAGGCGCGGCCAATCCGGCTTGCCGAAGATGAGATCGTCGATGGCGCCGAGAACGAATTGCCCACGACCATGCGCGAGCGTCACGGAGGCATTGTTCAGCGTGGTGATGCCCGCGGAGCGGAGATCCCTCCGGAGCTCTTCCGGATCGCCGCCGAAATAGTCATGGTTGCCGTGGCCGTACCAGGCGCCCAACCGCGCCCGTGACAGCGGCGCCAAGGCGTCGAGAAACGGGCGCACTTCACTCGAGTGCCCCGTCACGATGTCCCCCGCTATCGCGACCAGATCGGGCTCGAGGTCCATCAACGACTCGACAATGTCTCCGAGCGTCTGCGGATGGAGAAATATGCCCGTATGGATGTCGGAGATCAGCAGGACCCGGAGCGGATCGAGGTCCCGGGGCCACTCGCTGGGCGAGACGGACGCTTCGGTCACCACAAAGCGCCGCTCGAGCAGCCAGCTGTAGGGATTCCACACGCGGCTCAGATGCGGATACAGGAAGCGCGACACGACAATGTCCAGGTTGCGCTCGAAGAGCTTGACCAGGCCACGGTTGGGATTGATCCAGCGGCGCTCCCTGCCGGTCAGGACCCGCGCGGGTCCGAGCCGCCGTGTCTGGTGGGTCCTCGAGGTCATGGCCGTTGGGGGATCGGCCTCGCGCCAGCGCCCGGTCGATCCCGCATGCGACGAGTATAGCCGCGCGAGGGCCCTTGACAGAGCATCGCGCGGGCCCTAAGGCCTGGCCACTCGGCAGTACGGCCACTACAAGGACCCCGTTCTGGACGACCTCTTCATACGGCAGGCGCGCGCGGTGGATCCCGAGGGGCGCAAGCGGCATATCCGCGCCTTCGAGAAGCGGCGGCTGGACGAGGAAGCCCACTACATCTACACGCTCCAGTGGCACCGTATCGTGGCGTACCACTCGAAGGTCCGGGGATGGACCATCACCCCGTCCCACTTCCTCAATCAGCAGCTGGGCGGCGTCTGGCTCGCCGAGTAGGCGGCGCGGCTCAGTAGAGCTGACGCGAGGCCAGCGCGGCACCCTGCGCCAGCGCGTCGAGCTTCGCCCAGGCGATGTCGGGATGCACGCGTCCACCGAGCCCGCAGTCCGTCCCCGCGATCACGCGCTCCCGGCCCACGAGACTCGCGAACCGCGCGATGCGATCGGCGACGAGCTCGGGATGCTCCACCACGTTGGTGGCGTGGCTCACCACGCCCGGGATCAGGATCTTGTCGTCGGGAAGCTTCACGTCGCGCCACACCTTCCACTCGTGCTCGTGGCGCACATTGCCCGCCTCGAAGGAATAGGCCTGACAGTCCACTGCCAGCATCACGTCGACGATGTCGCGGAGCGGAATGTCGGTGACGTGCGGACCGTGCCAGCTCCCCCAGCAGAGGTGAAACCGGATGCGCTCGCGCGGGAGCGCCCGCAGCGCATGGTTGAGCGCCTCCACGCGGATCATGGAGAGCTTGCGGTATTCCTCGACGGACGGCGCCGGGTTGATCATGTCCCAGTTCTCGGCGATGGCGGGATCGTCGAGCTGGAGCACGAGCCCCGCGTCGAGGATGGCCTTGTACTCCTCCCGCATCGCCTCCGCGCAGGCGAAGATGAGCTCCTCTTCCGTCCGGTAGTGCTCGTTCCCGATGCGCGAGGCGCTGCCCGGCGCGATCGAGGTCATGAAGCCCTCGTCGACGCCCGCCGCGGCGAGCGCGGTCTTCATGTGGGCGATGTCGGCCCGGATGGCCTCCTGCCCCGTGTAAACGAGCGGGCCCCGGCACACCGGGAGCCGCATGCCCGGCCCGCCACGATTCGTCGACACGCCGGAGTCGGGATCGGCGTAGGCGGCGGGGAAGAGCGCGCGGTCCCGGCGATCCGAGAAGCTCGTGAGCCGGACACGGCCGGGCTCGGAGCGCTGGGCCGGAATGCGGTAGAGCTCCATTCCCAGCTCGAGTCCACCCAGCCGCTGGAAGGAGTAGCTCCACCAGGCGCCGTAGTTGACCCGCTGGCCCATGGCCTTGCCGTACTCACCGTCGCCCGGCACGTCGATGCCCGCCGCCTTCTGCCGCCTCACAACCTCGCCGACCGCGGCGCCGAGACGCGCTTGATAGCCGGCTTCGTCCCGGGACTCGCCCGCCTGCCGGGCGCGGTTCAGCTCGATGAGATCGTCGGGACGGGGCAGGCTGCCGGCCTGCGTGGTGAGAATACGCGAGTGACTGCCCTTCATCGCGCCGTTACTTCTTCACGAGGGGACAGCCGCCCTCGGCGAGCGGGCGGAAGGCCTGGTCACCCGGAATCGTCGCGACGATCTTGGCCAGATCCCAATCGCTCTTCGATTCATCGGGCGTCTTGACCTGCATCAGGTACATATCCCGGATCACCCGCCCGTCTTCGCGGATGCGGCCCTGCTTCGTCATGAAGTCGTTGATGGGGAGCTCCTTCATCTTCGCCATGACAGCCTTGGCCTCGTCCGTGCCGGCCGCCTTGACCGCCTTGAGGTAGTGCAAGGTGGCGCCGTAGGTGCCGGCCTGGATCATGGTCGGCGGCATGCCCTTGGCCGCGGCGAACCGGTCGGTGAAGGCGCGGGCCTCCGGGCTCATGTCCCAGTAGAAGGAGCTCGCCATCAGGAGGCCCTGCGCGGTGGGAAGGCCGATCGCCTTCACTTCCGGATACTGGACCAGGAGCGCCCCCACGCGCTGGCCTCCACGGTCGAGACCGAACTCCTTGGCCTGCTTGATCGCGTTGGTGATGTCGGCGCCGCCGTTGGCCATCACCACCACCTTGGCCTTCGAAGCCTGCGCCTGGACAAGATACGAGGAGAAGTCCGCGTTGTTCAGCGGATGGCGCGCCGCCCCCACCACCCGGCCGCCTGCCGCCTTGACGAAATCGCTCGCGTTCTGCTCGAGCGCATGCCCGAAGGCGTAATCGACCGTGATGAAGAACCAAGTGTCACCGCCCTGCTTCATGATCGCATTGACGAGAGTCTTGCTCTGGCCATAGGTGTCGTAGACCCAGTGCACGCTGTGTGCCGAGCACGACTTGCCGGTCAGCTCCGCGGTAGCGGCGGCGGTCGGCATCACCAGCCGGTTCGTCTGCTCGGCGAGCTTCACCACGCCGAGGGCGATGGCCGAGTGCGGGATGCCGATGATCAGGTCGACTTGATCCTGCTCGTACCAGCGCCGCGCGATCCCGACCCCGACGTCCACCTTGTTCTGCATGTCGGCCGAGATCACCTCGATGGGCTTGCCGAGCACAGCGCCGCCGAAATCCGCCACGGCCATGCGCACGGCCAGCAGATCGCCGGGGCCGGTATTGTCCGAATAGGGGCCGGACATGTCGTCCAGCACGCCGATCTTCACCGCGCCGTCCTGGGCGGAGCTCGTGGTCGGCGACAGCGACAGGGCAGCGGCGAAGACAGCCGTGACGGTCGTGAGCCAGCGCATAGCGTGTTTCCTCCTTTGGCCGGTCGGTGCCCGTCTCAGAGCTAACCGCGTCCTGCGAGCAGGCCGCGCCGGGCGAGGTTCGCCATCAAGGCGCCGGTGCCGAAAGACCATGGCTCCGCCTGATCGCAGGTCACCACCTCGTTGATCAGCGCGCCGAGCTCCGGGGCGGCAATGCTCACCACATCTCCCGCCTTGTGGGTGAACCCGCTGCCGGGGGCACCGCGGTCGTCGGTCGGCGTGAACATGGTGCCGATGAAGAGGAGCAGACCGTCCGGATACTGGTGATAGCGGCTGTGAGCCTGTGAGGCGAGATCGGCCAGGTCGCGGCTGATCTCCCCCACGTTCGTGGTGTGGGTCACGCGGAAGCCGTCGAGGCCGGTGACGATCGTCTCGAAGCTCAGGCGGCGCGCGGCATCGAGCGTGAACGTCTCGTCCAGCACCCGCACGAACGGACCCACCGCGCACGAGGCGTTATTGTCCTTCGCCCGGCCAAGGAGCAGCGCGCTCCTCCCCTCGACGTCCCGCAGGTTCAGGTCATTGCCGAGGGTGACGCCGACGATAGTGCCCGCGCTATTCACCACCAGCACGAGCTCGGGTTCGGGATTGCTCCAGACGGAGGCCGGATGTATGCCCACGCGCGCGCCGAGACCAACGGCGGCCATGGGCGGGCACTTGGTGAAGAGCTCGGCGTCGGGCCCGATCCCGACCTCGAGATACTGCGACCACATGTCGCGCGCGATCAGGACATCCTTGACGCGGGCAGCCTCCGGTGAGCCGGGACGGACACCGCGGAGATCGGGTCCGATGATGGCCTGGATCTCGCGCCGCGCGCCGTCGGCGAGCGCCGGGTTGCCGCGCGCGCGCTCTTCGATGACACGCTCGAGCAGGCTCGCGACGAAGGTGACGCCGCTCGCCTTCACGGCCTGGAGATCGCAGGGAGCCAGGAGCCATGGGCGCGACGAGTCGCGGCGACCTTCCGTGCTATTGGCGACGATGTCGTCGAGGCGCCCGACGACCGGCGCGCTCTTGATCAGAGCCCGCAGGTCTTGAGGCTTCGCCTGGTTCAGCAGATGGCTGGCCGTCGGATACGACGGCGTCAGATCCACGGCCTGCTCGCCGCGCACCGCGATGACGGACGGACCGTCCTCGGCAGGTATCCACGCCCGGCCGATCAGCAGCGCCGACGCATCATTCGGCACGCACTCGCTGGCGGACAGTCTCGGTGTCGATGTCATTGTCCCCTCCCCGGGGCGAGATCCTGAGCGCGGCCGTGGAGCTCACTGCCGCTGGTCGCGTGAGCCCCCGCTCCGGATGCGCGCGCGAGGATCTCCCGGTAACCGGAGGCCACCTCCATGCGAGGCTCGTAGCCCTTCGCGCGAAGCAGCGCGTGGGCCTGCGGGAGTTTCCAGCATGGGACGAAGATGAGCAGGTGGTGCTCGAGGTGGTAGTTGACCCAGTACGGAGCGAGGAGCGCCCGCGCGATGGGGCCGGCCGCCGTCGTTCGGGCATTGCGCAGAGGGTCGTCGCGGTCGACCACCACGGCGTGCTCGGCGATCTTCCGCACGCGCGACACGAGCTGATACCACGTGGCCAGCGGCAGGAGCCAGAGCAACAGGTAGAGCTCCCAGTGACCCGCGGCGGCCAGCGCGGTCGCGATGGCGGCATTGCATGCGAGCGGACCCCGGAGCTGCCGCCAGCCGGCCCGCGGCTCGCGCCATCCCGACCAGCCAAAGACGTCGGCCCAGAACGTGCACGTGCTGAGATCGCGCAGGGCGGCCCACGCCAGCGCGGATCGGCAGACCGGATAGGTGTCGGCCACGGCAAGGTCGGGGTCGCCGGGCTGATGGGTGTGCCGATGATGGAGATGGTGCTGCCGGCGATAGCGGCCGAGGTCGGCCCAGATCGGATTGGCGCAGAGCCAGCGCGCCACTTCGGTGTTCATCGTGCCCCGCGGGAAGAGCAGCCAGTGCCCGCCTTCGTGCATGAGCACAGCGAGCCCGAGCTGGCGGCTGCCTATCACCATCACGGCGAGGAGAAGGACGAGCGGCGACGGTACGCAGGCGGACAGCGTCATGGCGGCCGCGATCACGCCCCACGCGTGCAGTACGAGCCCGGCGCCCCGGAGCCCCGACGTGCGCCGCAGGTGTCGGAGCTCGCCGAGCGTCAGCACGTCGCCCGCCGTCACCGCCGGAGGAGGGGGAGAGGTCACGCGCAGATCATAGCCGAACGCGGCCGCGAAGTTGGGCTAGTCAACGAGGGAGCGAAGCACCGCGATGATCGAGGAATTGTCGCGCTCGCCGAAGCCGGCGGCGACACCCGCGAGGAGCAGCTGGCGGTGCAGGGCCGTCGCCATCAGCGGCGCTCCCGCCGCGTGGCCCACCTCCAGCATCAGGTCCACGTCCTTCAGGTGCTGGGCGAGCTTGCCCTCGGGCTCGAAGTTGCCCTCGAGCATGCGCTCGCCCTTGATGTCCATCGCGCGCGAGTAGGCCGCGCTGTCCTTGAGAACGGCGAGCAATGCCTTGCCGTCCAGCCCCTGGCGGAGCCCGAAGAGGAGGCCCTCGGCCAATGCCAATCGATTCAGTCCCAGCACTAGATTGATGACGAGCTTGGCGCGGGCGCCGGCGCCATTCGGCCCCACGTGATGAACACGCTGAGCGAGGGCGTCGAGGAGGGGGCGGCAGCGCGCGAAGATCCCGGGATCGCCGCCCACTACCACCGGTGCCTCGCGGCGCCGCGCCTGGCCGCTCGATCCGCCGATCGGGGCATCCAGCATGGGGAAGCCACGCTGCGACAGGTCGGCGGCCAACGCCGCGGACGCGTCCGGATGGATGGTACTGTTGTCGATGACGACGAGACCCGGAGGCGCTGAGCCGAGCGCGCCATCGGGGCCGAGCAGGACCTCGCGGACGATGTCGGCCGTCATCAGGCACGTCATGACAACAGACACCCCGCGTGCGGCATCGGCGGGAGAGCGGGCGGGAACGCCGCCGCGCTCGGCGTGCTGGCGCATGCGCAGCGGCGCGGTATCGTAGCCGCGCACGGTGAAGCCCGCTTTGATGAGGTTCTCGGCCAGAGCGGACCCCAGCAGGCCCATGCCAATGAGAGCGATGACCTGACTCATGCCCGGCCGTCCGCTAGGGGCGGACCAGATCGGCGAAGGGGCCGGAGATGCGCACGATCTCGTTGAGCTGGAAGACACCGCTCCTGATCAGCACGACGAGAAGATCGCCGGCCAGTCCCGCGGCCCGCGTCTCCGGAGTGTCGGGCACGAAGGCGAGCCCGCGTGGCGCGTGACCATCGGTGAATCGAGCGAGGCTCACCCGCTTTCCGTCAGGGGTGACGGCAAAGATCTCCGACCCCTGCCGATCCGCGACGAAGACAGCCCCGCGTGGACCGGGAGCGAGGCCTTGAGCCATGGGCCCTTCCAGCACTCGCCGCCTGGTGCCGTCCGGACTCACGCGCCAGAGCTCGCCCGGGCCGGGCTGCCACGGGGCTTCGGCATTGCCGTCGCTGGCTATCCACAGGTGATCGGCCTCGTCCACCGCGAGCACGCGAGGGCGGACGACGCTCACGTAGGCCGGATCCAGGACCTTCCCTCCAGAGTCAAGGCGCAAGACCACGCCCCGCTCGCGATCGGTGACAAAGACATTGCCCGCCGCGTCGACCGCGCATCCCTCCGGCTGAATGAGCAGCGGGGCCGCGCCGGCCTCGGGAGTGCCCCCCGCTATGAGCTGTACCCGCCCATCGGTCAGCCGATACAGTGCGCCGACGCGCCGATCGCGGTCGAATGTGGTCACGACAATGTCGTGACCGCCACGGCCGCCGCTCACTTGAGGGTTGATCAGGGGCGGGCCGTGAAAATAGCGGGCCTCGGTCGACGGAGTGAGCCGCGCGCCGCCGGCGGGAATGCGGTACATGGACGCGAGGTAGTCGTACTCCCCGCTGCTGTAGCGCCGGCCGGTGCGCGCGAGGTAGATCGCGCCCCGATGATCCACGACCAGCGTGGCCGTCGACGGAATGCCGCGGCCGGGCGAGCCGGTCGGCGTCTCGAATCCTTCGCCGGTCACGTAGACGCGGACCACGAAGCCGGGAGGCAGCAGGATCTCCGCGAGGACCATCGAGGGAGCGGTAAGCACCAGTGCCAGTGCCAGCGTCACGCCCGCCCCGAAAGTCCTCGATCGGTTGGACATCGCGCGCTGATCGTGCCAGAGGGCATGGGCGAGGTCAAACCTGGAGACCCGCCTCACGTGGGCGATGCTATACTCCGCGCGGAAGCGAACACTGTTGGCGAGAGATGCCATGGATCCGAGTCCGACCAACCCCGTTACCAGCAGTCGCGATGAGACGGATGGGCCGCGCATCGTCGTCGTCCTCGAGACGGCCCTGGTGCCGGCCGTCCACGACGCCTGCGCCGACCTCGCCGCCGACCTCGCGGATCGCGTCCGCATGCCGGTGACTCTCGCGGCCATCCCGGCTTGCTGCCTCGAGGCGCTACGCCCCACGCTCGGTCGCGCCAGGGAATCGAGGATCAGCGAGTATCGGCCCGCACCTCCGGCGGGGCCGATGTCCGCCGCGCCCTTCGTCCGGCGTGAGGATGGTCGCCCGGACTGGGGCGCGATGTGGGAGACCTTCTGCGAGCTCGCGCTCTACGGAGGCCCGCCCCACCGCGGGCCCGACAATCCCCTACGCGCTCCCGATGGGCTCGGCGATGTCGTGCTGTCCGACCGGGCCATCCTCGATGAGATGCGGCGCGGCATCTGGGAGACCACCGGGCTCTATGCGGAGCCGGCCGGGCCGGGCTGGCTCGCGGTGACGTGCGAATCGCGCCGAATGGCCGCGTGGCTCTGTGCCACGATCATCCTGGAAAACGTGGAGGCCCGCATCGAGGAGGACCGGCTGCTCGTGCCCGCCGGTCCGGAGTATCAGCTCGAGGACGAGGTGAAGAGCATCATCACCGTCGTGGCCAAGACGCATCACTACTGGCGGGCGCACATCACCGGCGACGACCGAGACTGACCATCATGCCGCGCTATCCGTTCCGCTGCGAGAGTTGCGGGATCACGTTCGAGGTGTCGCGTCCCATGAGCGACGCGGGGAGCGATACCCAGTGTCCCGCGGACGGCGCCAAGGCCGTCCGCGTGTTTCACATGCCCGCGACGAATTTCAACCGCCCGTCGGACCCGCCGACGCCCGCCGCATCGAACGCCTACTCTCACTACGGCCACACTCACGGCGCGGGCGCAGCCCCCCACTCCCATGGTCCCGCCCGGAGGCCCAGCGGCGGCGCGAGGTGAAGGAATCCGCTACTCGACGACAATGTCGCCGGTCATGCCGGCCCAGTCGTGATCGGCGCAGGTGAGAGGATAGCGGCCGGCCTGGGTCGGGACGATGTAGATTTCCTTCCGCTCGCCCGGCTGAGCGACAAGCTCGGTGCGGTCGGGATTCAGCGTCTCCGGATTGGCGATCTCGACGGTCTTCAGAAACCCGGGGGCCGTGAATTCGTGCAATTCCTTGCCGCGGTTCTCGAAGCGCAGACGGTACGCCGCCCCGATCCGAAACGTCAGGTGGCTCGGATCGAAGCCATATTCGGTCGCGATGACGGTGACCGTCTCGGCCTTCGACCAGTCGGCGGAAGCAGTGGCGGCCAGCGCGAGCAGGGAGAGTGCGCCCATCACCAGGGGCCGCATGGGCGCCATGTTACCGCGGCTCCGCGAGTGCCGGCCGAGGAGCAGAAGGACTCCCCGGCCAGCTCACGGGACGAGAACCGTTACGGCTTGATCTGGCCGCGAATCTCGCCACCCTTGTTGGCGTCAGTGTGGACGTTGACGTAGAGATTCCCGTCTTTGAACGCCTGGTAGTGAGCGTCTTGGAGCTTGGCGCCCGGCCCTACCGCCCAGCCATCGTCACCGTCCTTCGTGAGCGGCACGATGACCGGACCATTGGCCCCCGGCGCGGCCATGTGGATGTGGGCGGCCGTGCCTTTGATGCCGGTGGTCTTGATGCTGCCGCTGATCGACTGGTCGGCCGCGACGGTGATCTTCCCGCTCCCGGTGGCGCTGGTCGTCACGGGGGGAACTTCCTGACTCCCGCTGAGCGTCACCGTGACGTCCACGGCCGAGGCCATGCCCGCTCCCATTGCCACAAAGACCGCCATCACGCCGAATACTGCCAAAAGCGTCCGTCTCATCGTCTGTCTCCTCTTGATACTCGGTTAGGGGCACCCGGCGAGATAACCTCCGACTCGCCCTCCCGGTTCCCGGACTATGGCCTAGCGGATGGTGAAGTCGAGCAGCGCGTGGGCCCCGCGCAGCGAGGCCTCGGCATCGGCGGGCGTCGTCGCCCGCGAGAAAATGAAGCCGAGATAGGCTCCGCCCTCCGGCAGGGGCACGATGCGCTGGCCCACATGCATCGAGATGGTGACCTCCTCGATTCCCGGCACCGCACGAGCACCCTCTATGCCGGTCACCCGCTCCAGGACGCCGCCACGCGGGATCGGAATCATCATGACACCTGCCGCCGGGTGCTCGCGTTCGAGAGAGGCAATGGGCCAGCCCAGCGCATGGCGCAGAATGATCTCCTCCAGCGACATGCCGGTGCCGAAGCGGAGCGTGCGCGAGCAGAGACCCCCGATGGAGCGGGCGGCCAGCTCGATGAGCCACGGCCCGGCATCATTGATACGCAGCTCGACATGGATGGGGCCGTCGGACAGGCCGAGCGCGCCCGCCGCTCGCGCGGCGCAGCCGGCGATGGCCTGCTGAGTCTCCGGGGGCAGCCGCGACGGCGTCACGTAGATGGTCTCTTCGAAGAACGGACCGTCGAGCGGGTCCGGCTTGTCGAAGATGGCCAATGTCGTCAGCCGTCCGTCGGTCAGCATCCCTTCGAGGGCGACCTCGAATCCCGGCACGAAGTCCTCGACGAGAATCTTCCGGGCCCCCTGCCCCAGCGCCTGCACGTCGGCCTCGGCCAGGATGGCCGCGATGCGCTGCCAGGCCGCCGCGAACCCGGCTGCCGTATCGGCGCGAATGACTCCGCGGCTCGCCGAGAGCACCAGCGGCTTGAGCACGCACGGATAGCTCACTCCGGCCGCGACGGCCGTCGGATCATCGGTGATCGAGAAGACGGCGAAGGCCGGCTGGCGCACCCCGGCCCGCGCCAGTGCCTCACGCATCGACTGCTTGTCGCGCGTGGCGCTCACCGCGGCCGGCTTGTTGGCTCGGAGCCCGAGCGCCTCGCCTATCGCCGCGCCCACGACGGTGGTCGCATCGTCCACCGGCACCACCGCGTCAATGGGACGCGTCCGCGCGTACTCGCGCATCAGCGAGGCGGCCGCCGCCGGATCGTCGAAGGGCAGCGTCAGCAGGTGGTCCGGAAGGGCGGCGGCCATGGTATTGGGCTTCTCGGCCGCCACCACCAGATCCACGTCGAGACGTCGCGCCGCGTCCACGAAATCCTCGGTCCGGTACGTCGTCGTGGGAACAAGCAGAAGCAGCCGCGCCGCGGCGGTTCGAGACATGGCGGAGTCATTTGGCCGTGGATACTGTAAGGTGTCAAGCGAGGAGGGCGCGCCATGAAGGTCGGCATCATGATCGAAGGACAGGAAGGGCTCACTTGGGAGCGCTGGCTCCGTTTGGCGCAGACGGCGGAGGACATGGGCTATGAATCCCTCTGCCGCTCTGACCATCTCACCGGCCTGGGCGGCGTGTCCAAGCGGCCGTCGCTCGAGACCTGGACCTCGCTGACGGCCCTGGCCATTCGCACGAAACGCATCCGCTTCGGCCCCATGGTGTCTCCGCTCACCTTCTATCACCCGGCAATTCTCGCCAAGATGGCCGCCGCCGTGGACAATCTCTCGGGCGGACGGCTGGATCTGGGCCTCGGTGCCGGGTGGAACGAGCACGAGCACAAGATGTTCGGTGTGCCGTTCCCGACGCTCAAGGAGCGCCTCGACAGGCTCGAAGCGGGCGCGCGGCTCATCCGCTCCCTCGAGCAGGGTCAGCCGGTCACCCTCGAGCAGCCCCACTTCCCGTTGGAAAAGGCCGAGAGCTATCCGCTCCCGCCGAAGGGGCGCTACCGCATCGTCATCGGCGGACGCGGAGAGAAGCGCACGCTCAGGATCGTGGCTGAGTTCGCCGACGAATGGAACGTGACGCGCGTCGACATTCCGGGCTTCACCCAGCGGCGGCAGGTGCTCGCCGAGCATTGCCGCGCCTGCGGCCGCGATCCGGAATCGATCGCGCGCTCACTCATGATCCCCTGCGCGATCGGGCGTAATGCCTCCGAGGTCGCCCGGCGCATCGCCACCATCCGTGAGATCTTCCCCGCCCTGCCCGCGGACGAGCCGGCCTGGCAGGCGGCGTCCTTCCTCGCGGGATCACCCGAGCGCATCGTTGCCGACCTCAAGGCGTGGACGCAGGCCGGGCTTCAGCGGGTGATGTTGCAGACGCTCGATCAGGAAGACATCCCCGGCCTCGAGCTCTTCGCGCGCGAGGTCATGCCGAAGCTCTGACCCTCGCCCCCGGCGCTTGAATCCGCTCGGTAACCCGCGCTACTCTAGCGCCCGAACGCTGACCAGGAGGCCGCATCCGTGATCGTCTTCTCGCGCCGGTGGATCCGATTCGCCGCTTTGGCCGTGTCCCTCGTACTTCCGGTCGCCGCCGCCGCGGCCGAGAGCGTGAGGATGGGCGAGCTGCCCTCCATCTCGAACGTCGGCCTCTACATCGCGATCGAGAAAGGCTACTTCCAGGCGCGAGGCATCACGGTGGAGATCGAGCGCTTCGCCTCCGGGGCCAAGATGGTTCCTGCTCTTGCCACCGGCCAGCTCGACGTGGCCATCGGCAGTCCCTCGGCAGGCCTCTACAACGCCATCGCGGGGGGCATGGACTTCAAGATCGTAGCGGACAAGGGGCAGGTGCGTCCCGGGTACAGCTTCACGCCGCTGGTCGTCCGCAGGGATCTCGTGGATTCGGGCCGTGTCAAGTCCATCAAGGATCTCAAGGGCCTGAAGATCGCCAGCGGCGCCAAGGGAATCAACTTCGACTACATGCTCTCCAAGATGCTCGAGTACGGCGGGATAGGGTTCGACGGAGTCGAGGTCGTGTATCTCGGCTACCCGGAAGGTATCAAGGCGCTCGCCGCCAAAGCCGTCGACGCCGCCTTCGTGCCGGAGCCGTGGGGCATGCAAGCCGAGCAGCAGAAGGTGGGCGTTCGCCTTTTCCTGACCGAGCAGACGCCGGCCATCAGCACCTTCCAGGTCGCCGTGATCATGTACGCCGGCAAGTTCATGAAGGAGCGGCCCAAGGTCGCGCGCGATTTCCTCCAGGCCTACGTGCAGGGCGTGAAGCTGTACAACCAGAAGGGCCTCAAGGACACGGAGATCGCCGCCATCATCTCGAAGCACATGAAGGTGCCCGTGGAGACGATTCAGGGCACCATCCCGCCCTACGTCGACGTGAGCGCCAAGCCGCGGGTGCAGGACCTGGCGGCGATGCAAGACTGGTTTCATCACGTAGGCTGGGTCAAGGACAAGGTGCCGATGGAGCGGGTGGTCGACCTCTCCTTTCTCGAGTAGGTGTCGCGCGTGCTCGTGGCGCTGCGCGACGTCGGCAAGGTCTGGCTCATCCAGCGCACTGGCGAGCGCGTGAGCGCGCTGGAGTCCATTACCCTCGACGTCGCGCCCGGCGAGTTCCTGGTCCTGCTCGGGCCATCGGGCTGCGGCAAGTCGACTTTGCTGCAGATCATCGCCGGGCTCGAGGCGCCCTCGTCGGGCGAAATCCGCTTTCCGGCGGCCGCGCCCGGCGCCACGTCAAACGGGAAGCTCACCAGCATGGTCTTCCAGGACTACGCGCTCTTCCCCTGGCGCACCGTGCTGGGCAATATCGTCTTCGGCCCCGAGGTGCGCCGGGTGACGAAGAGCGAGCGCGAAGAGAGAGCACGGCGCCTGATCGATCTCGTTCACCTCAATGGCGCCGAGCGTCGCTATCCTCACGAGCTCTCGGGGGGCATGCGCCAGCGGGTCGCGCTGGCGAGAGCCCTCGCCAATGATCCCCAGATCGTGCTCTTCGACGAGCCGCTGGCCGCCCTCGACGCGATGACGCGGCGGGTACTCCAGGACGAGCTGCTTCGCATCTGGGGTGAAACCGGCAAGACCTTCGTCTACGTCACGCACAGCCTGCAGGAAGCCGTGCTTCTCGGCAGCCGCATCGTGCTCATGACAGCGCATCCGGGACGCATCAAGCAGATCGTGGACGTGCCGCTGGCTCGCCCGCGGCACCTGACAGGACGGGCCGAGGCCGACATGCTGGATCAGCTCGACGACCTGCTCGGCGAAGAGGTGAAGCGGGCCTTGGTCGTATGACCGGCTCGCATCTCCGGCAGATCGCCTCGGTCGGCGGGCTTCTCGTGCTCTGGCAGCTTGTGGTCCAGACGGGGAAGCTCAGCGAGCTCTTCCTGCCCGCGCCGCTCTCGGTGCTCTCGTCCATGTGGGAGATGACGCGCTCCGGCCAGCTGCCCTGGGCCGTGCTCGTGAGCCTGAACCGGGTGGTGCAGGGCTTCGTATACGGAGCGGTGGCCGGCGTCGTCCTGGGACTGCTCGCCGGAGCTGTGAGATGGATCGAGGACGTGCTGGACCCATGGGTCGCCGCCGTCTACCCGATTCCGAAGTCGGCGCTCTTCCCGCTCTTCCTGCTCTGGTTCGGTCTCGGTGACGCCTCCAAGATCGCGACCATCGCCATCGGCGTGCTCTTCCTCGTGCTCGTCAACACCATCACCGGCGTGAAATCGATCAATCCGGTGCTGCTCAAGGCCGCCCAGGATCTTGGAGCGTCGCGGCTCCAGGTCTTCACCAAGGTCATCCTGCCCGGCGCGCTGCCCAATATCTTCACCGGCCTCAGACTCGGCGCGGGCATGGCGCTCATCCTCGTCTTCATCACCGAGATCGAGGCGACCAAGGCGGGCCTGGGCTTCCTCCTCTGGGAAGCCTTCCAGCTGCTCGACACCACCAAGGTCTTCGCGGGCGTGGTCACCTTCGGCCTGCTCGGCGTCGCCACCACCTGGCTGCTCCAGTGGCTGGAGCGGGTGGGCTGCCCCTGGCTCCAACGCTCGAACTGAAGGAGCGACTCATGGCTCAGAGCCTTCCCGAGTACCTCGACCTGATCAAGCGCACGAAGCCCGAGGACATCGTCACCGTCTCGCGGGAGATGGATCCGGCCTATGAACTCACGGCGCTCGTGGTCAAGCTCGAGCGCGAGGCGAGGCGGCGGCCGGTGGTGATCTGCGAGCGGATGCGCGGCACCAAGTTCCCCGTGCTCACGAATCTCCACGCGAGCCGCTCGCGGCTGGCGCTGGCCATGGGCTCGGCGCCGTCGGACATGCTCCCGACGTACCTCCGGGCGATGGACAAGCCCATTCCGCCGAGGGTCGTGTCGAGCGGCCCCTGCAAGGACGTGATCGTGACGGGCGGGCGCGTCAACCTCTACGACCTGCCGCAGATCCTCCATCACGAAGGCGATGCGGGGGCCTATATCACCGCCGCTATCTCCTTCGCGAAGGACCCGACGCGCGAGATCTGGAACTGCGCCTACAACCGGCTCATGATCAAGGGGCGCGACACCACCTCGATCCACCTCACGCTGGGCAAGCACCTCTGGGAGTTCCAGCGCATCGCGGAGTCGCTCGGTGCGCCCCTGCCCGTGGGCTTCGCCATCGGCGTGCATCCCGCCATCGCGCTGGGCGCGCTCGCCATCGGCTCCATCGACGAGGACGAGCGGGCCATCATGGGCGCGCTCCTGCGTGAGCCGCTGGAGCTGATCAAGTGCGAGACCTCCGACGTGCTGGTGCCGGCCCATGCCGAGATGATCATCGAGGCCGAGATCCAGCCCGGGGCCCGGACGCCCGAGGGTCCATTCGGCGAGTTCACCGGCTATAGCCTGGGTGAGCGGGAGCGCGAGGTGGTCAAGGTCAAGGCCATCACTCACCGGACGGGCGCCTACTTCCAGGACATCACGGTCGCGCACCTCGACCACATGCTGCTGTCGACCATCCCGATGGAGGCCAATCTGTACCGCGCGGTGCGCGCCATGGTGCCGTCGGTCAAGGCAGTGCGCGTGCCCGGCCCCTTCACCTGCTACGTTTCGCTCGAGCAGCGCCTGCCGGGCCAGGCGAAGAACGCCATCCTCTCCGTGCTCGGCGCGGACATGTACATGAAGCGCGTCGTCGTCGTCGACCACGACGTGGACATCTTCGACGACCGGCAGGTGACGTGGGCCATCGCCACGCGCTGCCAACCCGACCGCGACATCACCATCATCACGCATGCGCGTGGCTCCGACCTCGATCCGTCGACCGCGGAGGACGGTTACTCAGCGAAGTGGGGCGTGGACGCGACGGCCAAGCCGTCGCTGGCCGGCTATACGCCGCGGCACCGCGTGCCTCCCGAGACCTTGCAGCGGATCAACCTGAAGGACCTCGGGTTGCAGTGACGGAGAATTTCGCCGCGCTGCTCGAGGCGACCGCCTCGCGCCGGCCTGATGCTCCTGCTCTGGTCTGGGACGGCGGCGCGCTCACCTGGCGCGCGCTCGAGCGCCGCGCCGGGAGCGTGGCGCGGCTGCTCTCCCGCCGCGGGGTCGCCTCGGGAGACACGATAGCGCTTGTCCTCCACAATGGCTGGCCGTTCGCCGCCGCGCTCTGGGGCGGGCTCAAGCTCGGCGCGACGATCGCGCCGCTGAACCCGCTGCTCTCGCGTGACGAGCGCGACAAGGTGCTCGCTCACCTCCGCCCCACCGCAATTCTCGACGACGTGCCCGAGGACGAATTCCTGTGGGAAAGCGTGGAAGTGAGCGGGCCCGCGCTGATCCTCTACACGTCCGGCAGCACGGGCCAGCCCAAGGGCGCCGTCCTGTCTCATGCCGCCCTCCGCGCCGCCAATGAATCCTGGGCGGGCCCGGTGATGCGGCTCAAGCCGGACGACGTGGTGCTGGCCGCGCTGCCCCTCGCTCATTCGTTCGGGCTCAATGGCGCGCTCCTGGCGCCGCTGCTGGCGGGCGCCACGGTAGCGCTCCGCGAGCGCTTCAGTGCCGAGGACACGCTCGAGGCCATCGCGCGACACCGGGTCACCGTGCTCCCCGCCGTCGCGACAATGTTCCAGAAGATGCTCGAGGTTCCGGCGCTTTCACCGGACGCCTGCTCGACGCTGCGCCTGGCGCTGTCCGGAGCGGCACCCTGCCCCTGGGAGCTGGCCGAGGCCTGGCGCCGGCGCACGGGCGTGAGGATCTTGCGCGGCTTCGGGATGACCGAGCTCTTCCGCCCGATCTCGTATCTGGCCGACGATGCCGCCGACTTGCCGGATGCCATCGGGCGCGCCGTGCCAGGCGTCGAGCTTCGCGTGGTGGACGACGCCGGCGAGAGGTGCGGAGCCGGCGACGTCGGCGAGCTCTGGATCCGCTCGCCGGCCGCCATGGACGGCTACCTGCGATCTGAGGAGGAGACGCGCGCGGTGATGCGCGACGGATGGTTCAGGACGGGCGATCTCGCGAGGGTATCGCCTGCCGGCTTCGTGACCATCGTGGGCCGGAAGAAGGAGCTGATCCTGCGCGGCGGCTACTCCGTCGTGCCCGGCGAGGTCGAGGCCGCTCTGCTCGCCCACGCGGCGGTTGCCGAGGCCGCCGTAGTCGGGATCCCCGACGCCGCGCTCGGCGAGGAGATCGCAGCTTTCGTCACCCTCCGGCCCGGCGCCCGCGCGGGCGCCGAAGAGCTGGTGGCCTTCTGCCGCGAGCGGCTCGCCGCCTTCAAGTATCCGCGCCGCGTATCCGTCGTGAGCGAATTGCCGAAGGGCGCGACGGGCAAGGTGCTCAAATGGCAGCTCGTGTCCCGGACGGGAGCCGAGCCCGGCCTTTGACAGCCTCCCCCGAATCCGCGTAGACTCCCGCCAGTCCTGGCATCCTGAAAGGCGGGTCCAAGTGGCGTCCAGTCAGGCCGTATTCAATCCGCTTCTGCCGGAGTTTCACGCCAACCCGTACCCCTTCTACCGCGCGCTCCGTGAAGAAGATCCCGTCCACGAGAGCCCCTTCGGCTTCTGGGTCTGCACGCGCTACGACGACGCGGTGATGATCCTGCGCGATCCGCGCTTCGGTCGCGAAGGTATAGCCAACTCCTTGGAAGCCCGCCTCGGCCTCACCCAGGATTCGTCGCGCTCGCGGGACATGCTCTTCCAGGACCCTCCCGACCACACGCGCCTGCGCGGGCTGGTGAGCCGGGCGTTCACGCCGCGAGTGGTCGAGGTGATGCGCCCGCATATCCAGGACATCGTCGACGGCCTGCTCGACCGCGTCGAGGGCACCCACGCCATGGACGTGATCGAAGACCTCGCCTACCCGCTCCCGGTCAGGGTGATCTGCGAGATGCTGGGCGTGCCCGCCAGCGATCAGGATGTCTTCAAGACCTGGTCGACCGACATCGCGCGGAGCCTCGATGCCGCGGTGCTGCCGGTCGACTCGGACGCCATTCCTCGCGGCCGCGACGCCCGCCTCGCTCTTGCGGACTACTTCCGCGGGCTCATCGCCAGGCGCAGAAGAGACCCCAAGGCCGATCTCCTGTCGGCGCTGATCGCCGCGGAGGAAGAGGGCAGCAAGCTCAGCGAGGGGGAGCTGGTCTCGACCTGCATGCTGCTCCTCATCGCCGGCCATGAGACCACGGTCAATCTGATCGGCAACGGCCTCCTCGCGCTCCTCCAGCATCCGGACCAGATGCGGACGCTCAGGAGCGATCCGACGCTCATCCAGACCGCTGTCGAAGAGCTGCTGCGCTTCGACGGGCCCGTGCAGCGCACCGGACGCATGACGACGGCGGAGGTCGAGATCGGCGGCAAGCGCATCCCCAAGGCCTCAATCGTCGTCTCGGCCATCGGCGCCGCCAACCGGGATCCCAAGTACTTCTCCGATCCCGACCGCCTCGACATATCCCGGAAGGAGAACCGCCACATCGCTTTCGGCTTCGGCATCCACTTCTGCCTGGGCGCCCCGCTCGCCCGCATCGAGGGCCAAATCGCCATCGGCGCGCTGATGCGACGCCTGCCCACGCTCACCCTCGTCTCGAACACTCCGGAGTGGCGCGAGTCCTCTGTGCTCCGAGGGCTCAAAGCGCTTCCGGTGACCTTTTGAACGCAGGAGGAAGCATCGACATGGACTCGCCACTCGCGCCGCACTGGAGTCGCCGGGATGTCCTCAAGCTCGGCAGCATGGCCGTGGCGGCCGGCGCCGCCGGCCTGCCGCTTCTTCATCCGGGCGAGGCTGGGGCGCAGGCGCCGAAGCGCGGCGGCACCTTCCGCATCCGCTTCCACTTGGCTCCCGTCCACTTCGATCCGCAGCAAACGGTGGCCTTCACCACCATGGTGCCGCTGTCCTTCACCCACAGCCGCCTCGTCAAGGTCAAGGCGGGGTCGTCGGTGAAGCCGGGGACGACGCCGATCGAGCCCGACCTCGCCGAGTCGTGGATTCAGCCAAACGACACGACCTATGTCTTCAAGCTCCGCCGCGGCGCGCGCTGGCATCCGAAGCCGCCGCTCAATGGGCGCGAGGTGACCGCCGAAGACGTCAAGTACAGCTACGAGCGCTTCATGGGCTCGACCAATCCCAACCGCGGGATCCTCGAGCAGGTGGAGAAGATCGAGGCCGTCGACAAGTACACGGTCAAGTTCACGATGAAGGAGCCCTTCGCGTGGTTCCTCGAGGCGCTGGCCTCCACCTCGACCTGGATCATCGCCAAGGAGGCCGTGGAGCAGTACGGAGATCTCAAGAAGCCCGAGAGCTGCATCGGCACCGGGCCGTGGATGCTCGAGCGGTACGAGCCCAACCTGCGCCTGACCTTCGTGCGCAATCCAAACTACTTCATCCCCGGGCTGCCCCATGTCGACAACGTGGACATGTCGATCGATACCGATCCAGCCTCTGCCTTCGCCGCCTGGCTGACCGGCCGCTACGACTTCGGCCCCGAGTACGGAATGGTCGTGCGTCGGAGCGACCTCGCGGCGGCCAAGCAGCGCAAGCCGGGATTGCAGACCCAGGACTACACCGTGGTCTTCGGCGGCATCACCTGGGTGCATCTCGACCAGGAGCCGTTCAAGGACATCCGGATGCGGCGCGCTTTGGCTATGGCCACAAACTGGAAGGAAGTCCTTGAGAGCAATTCCTGGTCCCAGGGCGGATTCGGGGTGCCCAACCCGGCCATGCCCGCCGCTTTCAAGGATTGGTCCATCCCCATCGACCAGCTCCCGGCGGAAGGGCGGAGACTGTTCGAGTTCGACCCGCGCGAGGCAAAGAAGCTCCTGGCCGAAGCCGGCTTCCCCAACGGCTTCAAGACCACGATGGAGACGACGGCCGGATATGGCCCCGACTACATGGACGGCGTGGAGGTGACGCTCGCGAGCTGGAAGAAGGCCGGCATCGAGGTCGAGCTGAAGATGAAGGAGTACGGCGCCTTCATCTCAACCGCGCTCTTCGGCAAGTTCGACAAGATGGCCGCCGGACTCTTCGGCATCTGGGCCGACCCGGACAGCTACCTCTACCGCTACTTCATGCCGGGGCAGCCGCTCAATGCCTCGGGCGTGAACGACCCCAAGCTCGCCGAGATGATCAAGCTCCAGCGCCGCACCTTCAACGTGGCGAAGCGCCGCGAGATCGTCTACGACATCCAGCGCTACATCTCAATGCAGGCCTATGCGCTCTACGGAGCATCGGTCAATGCGGTGGCGGCGTGGGAGCCCTACGTCAAGAACTTCGCGCCGAATATCGGTCACGACTACGGCGGACGCCTCATGGTCGCCTGGCTCGACCGCTAAGACACAGGGTGGCAGAACGTGAAACTCAAAGACAAGGTCGCCCTCATCACCGGCGCGGGCTCCGGCATCGGCCGCGCCATCGCGCGACTCTTCGCCGAGGAGGGCGCCTGCATCGTCGCCAATGACCTGAGCGCGCCCGCCGCCAAGGAAACCGTCGAGAGCCTGGGCGCCCGCGGGTCGGGGGCGCGCGCCATCCAGGCCGACGTGGCGGACAGCGGCCAGGTCAAGGCCATGTTCGCCGAGGTCGAGCGGGACATCGGCATCCTCGACGTGCTCGTCAACAATGCCGGCATTGCAACCACCTCGGCCGCCGACCGCGACCGGCTTCGCGAGAGATCGGACGCGCGGATCATGGAGATGGTGAGCGGCGAAGGCATCACCACCCACTGGGACCTGACGCAGGAGATGACGGACGAAGCCTGGCTCCGCATGATCGGCGTGCACCTGAACGGCACCTTCTTCTGCACCCGCGAGGCGCTCCGCCTCATGAGCCGCCGCAACCAGGGCGTCATCGTCAACATGTCGAGCGTGGCGGGCCTCATGGGCCTCGAGAATGTGCCGCACTACAGCGCGGCCAAGGCGGGCATCCTGGGCTTCACGCGTGCGGTCGCCCGCGAGGTGGGCTCGCGCAATATCCGGGTGAACGCGATCTGCCCGGGCTTCATCGACACGCCGATGACGCAGCCGATGTCGCCGCTCATGCGCAAGGCGATCACCGCGCGCACGCCGTTGGGACGGTGGGCGGAGCCGGAAGAAGTCGCGAGGACGGCGCTCTTCCTTGCCTCGGGCGACAGCTCCTTCTTCACCGGCCAGTGGCTCTCCCCCAACGGCGGCCTCTTCATAGGCTGATCGTCCCGGCCCCGTGCCGCTCGACCTCCGCGAGGCGCCCGCGCCACCGCGACGCTGGCTCCTCCTGACGCTCCTGACCGTGGCGTACGGCATGGGCGCCTTCGGCATCCTGGGCGTTTCTCCGCTGGCGCCGAGTCTGGTGGACGGCTTCCGCCTCTCTCGCCTCGACGTCGCCTTCATCGTGCCCTCCGTGTATCTGGGCGGGCTCCTCTTCTCGCTCCCGGCGGGCCATCTGGCGGATCGCTGGGGCGTGCGCCCGACCTTCCTCGGCGGGCTCGTGGTAGGCGCAGGCGGCCTCGCGCTGGCCGCGGCGGCGCCGAGCTTCGCAATGTTCCTCGCCTGCCTCTTCCTCGCGGGCGTGGGCTGGAGCGTGGTCAACCCGGTCCTCGGCAAGGCCATCGTGGATCTCTTTCCGGTGCGCGAGCGCGGTATCGCCATGGGGATCAAGCAAATGGGGCTGACCGTGGGCGGCGTCATCTCGGCGCTCACGCTGCCACCCATCGCGGCGGCGGTCGGCTGGCGCGCGGCGGTCGCCACCTGCGCCGTCATGATGGGCACACCCGCGCTCGTCAGCTGGCCGCTGCTGGCTCCCCTCGCCGTCAGGCGTGCGAGCGCAACCGGCGGCGTGGACACCGCCCTCGAGGGGCATTGGTGGTGGCTCAGGCGCCCCCCGCTGCTCGTGCTCTTCGGCGCCGGCGTCGCGCTCGGCATGCTCCAGTCGGCCGTGCTCGCATATCTGCCGCTCTACGGTGTCCAGGCCCTCGGCTTCACGGCGGTGGCCGCGGGCGCGCTCGTGGCGGCGGCGCAGGCGGGCGGCGCGGCCGCGCGTCTGGGGCTGGGCGCGGCGAGCGACCGCTGGCTCGGCGGGCGCAGGCCGCCGTGGCTCGTCTTGTCCTCACTGATCGGGGCCGCTGTCTTCGCCGTCTATGCGGTTGCGCCGATTCCCCGACCCCTGGTGGCGGCGACCCTGGCCTTCGCTGCCGGGGTCGGCGCGCATGGCTGGGTCGGCGTCTATTTCATCGCAAGCGCGGAAGCAGGTGGCCCGCGTCAGTCTGGGTTGCTCTCCGGCGTCTCGTTCGCCGCCATCGTGGTGGGCCTCCTGCTGGGGGCTCCGCTTTTCGGCGCCGTGCTCGAGGCCAGCGATTCCTACAGTGCGGCGTGGGGCGTCTTTGGCGCGCTGTCCCTCCTGGTCGCCGTCGTGATGGCGCTCCTGGGCGGCGCCATCCACCGCGAGTGTGTGCGAGCCCGGGACGGTGTCCGCTAAACCTCAACGCATGGCGCGTAGTGTCTGTCGGCCATTCGACAGAGTGATCGTCATCTGACACTCTGGAGTGCCCCACTCGGGCGACTCCGTCGGCTTCACCAGGTATTTTCGATGCTTGGCGCACGCGGACACCGGGTTGCCGTGGCAGGGAAAATGCTTTTCAGCCGACCGCCATGGCGCGGGCAAGAAGTTGGAAAAAGCGAAGCGGCAGCGCGGGATTCTCCCTCTCGGAGCTCCTCGTCGGCATGTCCGTCCTGGGGGCGCTGGCCACGGTGGCCGTGCCCACGGCCTGGACTCTTCTGCCCGCAGCCACCGCCCGCGGTGGGGCCCGGGAGATCCAGGACGTGCTCAATCAGGCGCGCATGCTCGCCATCCAGACTCGGCAGAACATCTGCGTGCAGCCCGTGACGGGCGGCTTGCAGCTCCTGCAGGGCACCTGCGCGGGCACGGCGTGGATCGGGCAGGGCACGAGTGGCTCAGGCGTGGTCTCACTGTCCAACGACGTCGCTCTGAGCGGGGCTTCACCCGTCTTCACCCCCTTCGGCACCGCGAGCACCTCGGGCGCGCTCACCGTCTATCACGCCGGCGGCAGCTCGCTGACCGTGACGGTGCAGCCCTCCGGGCAGGTGACGATTCCATGAGAAGGCTACTCTGCTCCATCACCGCGCTCCGCTGGTCCATGAACAAGCTCGCCCGGGTCTTGCACGACCGGCGTGGGTTCAGCCTCACCGAGCTTCTCGTCTCATGCGGCGTGCTCGGCATGGTCATGGCGGCGGTGGGTGGGGTCATCACGACCGGAGCGAAGATCAGCACCGACGGCGACCATCGGGCGCAGGCGCAGCAGGCGGCACGGGCGGGCATGATCATGGAGGAAGACCTGCGGCTTGCCGGCGCAGGCTTCCCGCCCGGCGCCGTCAAGATCACCGCGGCCACGTCCACCAGCGTGAGCTTCTGGGCCGACCTCACCGGGGCCTCGACGAGGCTCACGGCCGATGCGAATACCAATGACACGACGCTTGCGGTGGTCGACGCCTCGGGCTTCATGGCCGGCGACGTCATCTACCTGATCAACACCGACCAGTTCTCGACCGTCACGGTTTCGTCGGTGGCCGGCACGACCATTGTGCTCGCCTCGCCCGGTGTGCCGAGGACCTATGCCCAGGGCGTCCAGGTCGGGCGGCCCAAGCTCGTGCGCTTTGCCTGGGACAATGCCGGCACCCTCCTCAAGGATGCGGGCGCCGGCACGGGCCTGCAGCCCCTCGCCACCGGAGTGACGGGCCTGAACCTGACCTACTTCGACCCCAACGACGTCGTGATCCCGCCCGCGAGCCTCGCGGGCAATCTCGGCAATATTCGCCGGATCGTGGTCACGCTGACGGCCCAATCGGCCGGCTCCGTGGACTCGCGCACGTTCAACCTCACCTCCTCGGTCCGCCCGCGGAATCTCTGAGCACGCGGAGAACGTGAGCGTGAGGGACCTCGTCCGTCATACCCTCCGGAGTGAGCACGGCTCGGTCCTGCCCCTGACCATGATCGCCATGCTCCTATTCTCGGTCCTGGGCTTCACGCTGGTCGCGATGGGCACGACCGAGCTGACGATCTCGGGGAGCTGGAAGCAGTACAGCGCCGCCTTCTACGGCGCCGAGGCGGGCGTCGAGTCCGGCGTGGTCGCGCTGCGGGGCATACTCGCCGGCACCTCGACGCCGACCGACGCGCAGCTGGCCGGCATCACGGCGCCCACACTGCCGGACCCCGGGCTCACCTTCACGACCTTCACCGTCACGCGCGTGGTGCCGACCCCGCCCTACTCCTACGCCACGACCTTCTCCACCGGCCCGTACGGGGGCTTCAGCGGGCAGGTGACGGACTATCTCATCACCTCCGAAGTGCGCGGTGACAACGGCACGAAGTCGCGACAGACCCAGATCCTGCGCTACGTGCAGGTGCCGCTCTTCCAGTTCGGCGTCTTCTACGGCGCCGGAGTCGACCTCGAGATCGCCCCCGGGCCGAACATGACCTTCAACGGCCGCGTGCATTCGAACAGCAATATCTACGTGGGCGCGGGCTCGACCCTGTCCTTCGACTCCACCATGACGGCCGCCGGACGGATTCAACGCCAGATCAAGCGCTCCTCGGACATCCCTTGGGGCAATGACCCCCTGATCAAGGACGCGGGCGGGACCTACCGCCCGCTTAACTTCGACCACACCTACCGGCCGGGCTTCGGCGGCACGTGGGCGGCAACCGCCTGGCAGGCGCAGGCCTCGAGCAGCTTCGGCAATACAGTGCGCGACAGCTCGATGGGGGTGGGACAGATCGTTCCGCCGATTCCGGATCTCTTCTACAACCCCACCAACCCCGACGTCATCGCTCACCAGCTCATCGAGATCGCGAACCCGACCGACGC
>Ga0335070_10001229_pt1 | contig 29461 bp, 23 predicted proteins | sample Lox_Sample_13_FD_206722 | JGI IMG/M metagenome (GOLD analysis project Ga0335070, IMG submission 206722) | Soil microbial communities from Loxahatchee National Wildlife Refuge, Florida, United States - Lox_Sample_1.3 | ecosystem: Environmental > Terrestrial > Soil > Wetlands | place: USA...
TCTATCACCGCGCAGTGCCCGCCCGGGCGAGCTTGGCGGCGTGCTTCACGTTGCGCGCCTCGGCGACCAGGATCACGTCCTCGGCGATGTTCGTGGCGTGGTCGCCGACCCGCTCGAGGTGCTTGGCGAGCATGATCACGTCCACCTCCTGCGAGGCGGCCTCGGGATGGCTCCCGAGCTCGCGCAGCATCGACTCCACCACCTCGTCCTGCACCCGGTCGATGGCGTCGTCCTCGCCGAGTACCGCCCGCGCGAGCTCCGGATCGGTGCGGGCGAACGCGTCCAACGCGCGCCGGAGCGCCCCCTGCGCGGCGCGCGCCAGGGTCTTCACCTTCGCCGGCAGAGGCATCTCGGGCTGAGACGCCAGCCGCTTCGCGATCTTCGCGACGTTGCGCGCCAGATCGCCCACGCGCTCGAGATCCGTGGCGATCATCTTGACCGCGAGCACTTCGCGCAGGTCTTCCGCCACGGGCGCCTGGAGCGCGAGCGCTTTCAGCACGGCCTCGTCGATCGCGACCTCGAGGCGGTCGATCTCGATGTCGTCGACGAGGACCTCGGCCGCGAGCTGGCCGTCGCGCTCCCACACGGCGCGCAGTGCTTTGTCGAGGATCGCCTCCGCACGCCCCCCCATGCGGAAGAGGCGCTCGCGCAGTCCCTCGATGTGGTCGTCGATCAGGCGGCTCATCCGTAGCGACCCGTGATGTAGTCACTCGTCCGCTGCTCGCGCGGATTCGTGAAGATGTCCTCGGTGCGACCGTACTCGACGAGCACACCGAGGTGGAAGAAGGCCGTGCGCTGCGAGACGCGCGCGGCCTGCTGCATGTTGTGTGTGACGATCGCGATGGCGTAGCGGCCTCGGAGCTCGTAGATCAGCTCCTCGATGCGCCCGGTGGCGATGGGATCGAGCGCAGAGCAGGGCTCGTCCATTAGGATCACCTCGGGGTCCACCGCGATCGCGCGCGCGATGCAGAGCCGCTGTTGCTGGCCACCGGAGAGCGAGGTGGCCGGCTCGCGGAGGCGATCCTTCACCTCGCCCCACAGCCCCGCCCGGGAGAGGCTCCTCTCGACGATCTCGTCCAGCTCGGCGCGGCTCCCGGCGAGGCCGTGGATCCGCGGGCCGTAGGCGACGTTGTCGTACACCGACTTCGGGAACGGGTTCGGCTTCTGGAAGACCATGCCGACGCGCGCGCGGAGCTGCACTACGTCGAGGCCCTGCGCCAGGACGTCCATCCCGTCGAGCGTGATGCTGCCGGTCACGCGACAGCCGGGGATGTCGTCGTTCATGCGGTTGAAGCAGCGCAGCAGCGTCGACTTGCCGCAGCCCGACGGACCGATCAGGGCGGTGACCTCCTCCGTGAGGATCGAGAGGTCGACCGAGGCGATCGCCTGCTTGTCGCCGTAGAAGACGTCGACCCCGCGCGCCTGCATCTTCACGCCGGCGGGCTCCGGCTGTGCGGCGCGCAGCCCGGCGCCGCGAGGCGCCTCGCCGAGGTCGCGCGGCTCCGCCAGTCCCGCCTTCGTCCACGTCACCATCGCGGTCACCAGCGCCGCTCGAAGCGCCTGCGCAGCGCGATCGCCGCGGCGTTCATCAGCACGAGGAATCCGAGCAGCACGAGGATGGCGCCCGAGGTCTTCTCGACGAAGGCCCGCTCCGGGCTGTCCGCCCACAGGAAGATCTGGACCGGCAGTGCGGTCGCGGCGTCGGTGAAGCGGTGCGGAACGTCCACGATGAAGGCGACCATCCCGATCATGAGCAGCGGCGCCGTCTCGCCGAGCGCCCGCCCCATGCCGATGATAGTCCCGGTCAGGATGCCGGGCAGCGCCAGTGGCAGCACGTGATGCGTCACGACCTGGAGGGGGGAGGCGCCGAGGCCGCGCGCGGCCTCGCGGATCGACGGAGGCACGGCCTGGATCGCGGCGCGCCCCGCGATGATGATCGTCGGGAGCGTCATCAGGGCGAGCGTCATGCCGCCCACCACCGGGGTCGAGCGCGGCAGGGACGCGACGTCGAGGAACACGGCGAGCCCGAGCAGCCCGAAGACGATCGAGGGCACCGCGGCGAGGTTGTTGATGTTCACCTCGATCAGGTCGGTCCAGCGGCCCCGCGGAGCGAACTCCTCCAGGTAGACGGCGGCGGAGATGCCCAGCGGGAACACGATCACGAGGCACACGACGAGAGTCAGGAACGAGCCCGCCAGGGCGCCCCAGAGACCGGCCAGCTCGGGCTCGCGCGAGTCGCCGGACGTGAGGAAGCGCCAGTTGAACACGCTGCGCAGCCGGCCCTCCGCGCGAAGCGCATCGATCCATCCGAGCTGGTCGTCGGAGAGGCGCCTCTCGCTCTCGGGGACCGCGCGCGCGATGCCGCCCTTGCGCGCCAGATCGACCTCGTCGTCGGCCGGGAGCCAGAGCGAGACGCGCCTGCCGAGCAGCGCGGGGTTCTTCTCCAGCGCGCGCTGCACGTCCTCGCTCGCGCCACGACTGAGGAGCGCGGAGAGATCGCGGCGCATGCGCCGATCGGTCGCGTCCGGAAAGAGCGCCTCGAGCGCCGCGCGGAGCGGCCCGCGATAGTCGGCGCCGGGCAGCGCCGCGGGGAGATCTGCGGCCGACAGGCCGTCCGGAAGCCCGAGCGCCTGCGGCGCGAGATCGACGTCGAGGCGGATCTCCGTCGTGCGGAACGCCGACAGGCCGTTCCAGGCGATGCTCACGAGCAGGACCGCGAGGCTCGCGATCGCCAGCCCGATGGCGGCGGCGCCCGCCAGGCGGAATCGCCGCTCGGCGGCGCGCCGACCCACGAGGCGCGCCCGCATGGCAGGAGCGGACCAGCGCGACGCCGGAGAGCGGGCGGCCTCAGTCATACTTCTCGCGATAGCGCTGGACGATGCGGAGCGCGACCACGTTGAGCAGCAGCGTCGCCGCGAAGAGCACGAGGCCCAGCGCGAAGGCCGAGAGCGTCTTGGCGCTGTCGAACTCCTGGTCACCGGTCAGCAGGGCCACGATCTGCACCGTCACCGTGGTCACGGCTTCGAGCGGATTCGCCGTCAGATTGGCCGCGAGGCCGGCCGCCATCACCACGATCATGGTCTCGCCGATGGCGCGCGACACGGCCAGCAGCACGCCGCCCGCGATCCCCGGGAGCGCTGCCGGCACGATCACGTGTCGGATCGTCTCCGAGCGCGTCGCACCGAGACCGTAGGAGCCGTCCCGCAGCGACAGGGGAACTGCGCTGATCGCGTCGTCGGCGAGCGAAGAGATGAAGGGAATGATCATCACGCCCATCACCAGCCCGGCCGCGAGCGCGCTCTCCGATGCGACGGAGAGGCCCATCGCCTCGCCGGCCGAGCGGATGACTGGCGCCACCATCAGTGCCGCGAAGAATCCGTAGACGACCGTCGGGACCCCGGCCAGCATCTCGAGCGCGGGCTTGGCGACGTTCCGGAAGCGCGGCGAGGCATAGAAGGTCATGTGGATCGCGGAGAGCAGCCCGATCGGAACCGCGACGAGCATGGCGATCACGGTGATCATCAGGGTGCCGGCGAAGATCGGGACGGCACCGAAGGCGCCCGAGCTGCCGACCTGGTCCGCGCGGATCGCCGTCTGCGGGCTCCACTCCAGCCCGAACAGGAACGCGACCGGGGAGATCTTCGCGAAGAAGCGAGCGGTCTCGAAGATCAGGGAGAACACGATGCCCGCCGTCACCAGGACCGCGAGCGCCGAGGATCCCATGAGCGCGCGCCGGACGACGCCCTCGATCGCGACGCGCGCCGCGAAGTCCGGAGCGACCCGACGCAGGGCCAGCGCCGCACCGACGAGCGAGGCGACGAGCGCGGCCGCGGTGGTGGCGACGACGCCCCGCTCCCGGAGCGCCACGAAGCGCCGAGCCGCCGCCAGGACCGCAGCGTCGGAGCTCTCGGCTCGCCCGTACGCGACGTTCCTCACATCGTTCATGAACAGGGCCTGCTCGGCAGAGCCGCGCCGAGGCGCGTCTCCCATTACACCGAACAGCGTGAGGCGGTCGAGCGTCGGCGAGGAGAACGCCAGCCACGCGAGCGCGACAGCGAGGCCGGGCAGGCCGCTCCACAGAGCCACATACCAGCCGTAGTACCCGGGAAGCGAGTGGGGTCGCGCGACGCGTTCGCCGATGCCTCCCCGAGCCGACGCGAGCACGCGGCGGCGCCCGAGGGCGAAGCCGGCGAGCGCCAGGGTGGCGATCAGCAGGAAGAGCAGCGACGTCATCGCGGCTCCGACGGAGCGGTGCCGGGCCTCCGCCCCCGCACGAGCGGGAGACCCTTCACTGGCCCGCGAGCTTCAACGGAGTCAAGCGGCTCGCGTCCGCGCGCGCCTTCGCGCGGTCTGCATCCGGGCTCGGGATCAGCCCCCGCTCGGCCAGGTAGCCGTCCTTGCCCATGGCCTTCTCGCTGGTGTACTCCGCGATGAACTCGCGGATTCCCGGGATCGACTTCACGTGCGCGTTCTTCACGTACACGAAGAGAGGTCGGGAGACCGGGTAGCTCGCATCGGCGATGGTCTCGAAGGTCGGCGCCACCCCGTTGATCGTGCTGCCCTGGATCGCGTCCTCGTTCTGCTCGAGGTAGCTGAAACCGAAGATGCCGAAGGCCTTCGGGTTCGCGACGAGCTTCTGCACGATCAGGTTGTCGTTCTCGCCGGCCTCGACGTAACCACCGTCCTCGCGGAGCGACTGGCAGACCTTCTTGAACTGGTCCTCGCTCTTCTGCTTCAGGGCCTTGATCTCGGGGAAGGTCGAGCAGCCGCCTTCCATCACGAGCTCGTCGAACGCGTCCCGGGTTCCCGAGGTGGGCGGAGGACCGATGACTTCGATCGCGACGTTCGGCAGCGCGGGGTCGACGTCCTTCCAGGTCTTGTGGGGATTGGCCACGAGCGCCCCGCCCGGCGTCGGGACCTGCTTGGCGAGCGCGAGGAACAGCTGGCGCAACGTGAGGGCCTGGCGGGGCGCCGACTTCGCGTTGGCGACCACGATGCCGTCGTAGCCGATCTTGATCTCGGTGATCTCCTTCACGCCGTTCCTGGCGCAGAGATCCATCTCGGACTGCGTGATGCGGCGCGAGGCGTCGCTGAGGTCCGGAGTATCCACCCCGAGGCCCGCGCAGAAGAGCTTGAACCCGCCTCCGGTCCCCGTGCTCTCGACGATCGGCGTCTTCTGCTTCGCCGTGCGCCCGAATTCCTCGGCGACGAGGGTGGAGAAGGGGTAGACGGTCGAGGATCCCACGATCCGGATCTGGTCGCGCGCTTGCGCGCCAAGCGGCACGAGGCCGGCCGCGAGAGCGACGATCGCCGCAAGAAGTTCGAATTGCCTTCGCATGGTTTCACCCGTCGTCGTTGGGGGACCGTCCGGCAGGCGCGGGGGCGGAGCGCCTCTTCCGAACGCGCCGAAGCTACGGTGCAGCCATGTCCGGACCGGGGCTTTTCGATGACGGATCGGTGAATAGACGCCGTTGCAGCCGGGCGCGGACCGCGGGTCCGCAACGGGTGCGTTCACGGTCCCGTCACAAATAGTTCTCCGACCGGACACGTATTCGACGTAGTGTGGCTCCCGCTCGTGGCCCCGGGACTGCGGTGGCACGAGCCCATCGCACGGCGGGCCTGCTGGGGGGCGCGCCCGCCCGAGTCACCCCACGAAGCATTCCTGACAAGGAGGCCACGATGGACCTTCGCACCCGGACGCGGTTCCTCGTCGCGACGGGCCTGATCCTGCTCGCAGCGCCGTCGCTCGCGGGCGATCCGGGCGCTCCGCAGAAGTCGGTCACCGAGCAACTGCTCGACATCCTGCGCGAGCAGGGCACGATCGACGAAGCGCGCTACGAGGCGCTGAAGCGCCAGGCCGCGGAAGAGCAGCGGCAGCTCGAGCAGAAGGCCGTCGAGCGGGCGAAGGCCGCCGAGGCGCTTCCCCCCGTCGCCGCCGAGCCGGCAAAGAGCTCCGAAGCTGCTACGACCGTCGCCGCGGTCCCCGCCAGGCCCGCTGGGGAGGACTGGACGATCGACTACAAGGAAGGCCTGCGCTTCGAGCGCAACGATGGGCTCTACAAGCTGCATCTCGGCGGTCTGATCCAGTGGGACTTCGCCGGCATCAGCACCGACCAGGACCTGAAGGACGACGGCTTCAACAACCAGGGCACGGGTGAAGAGTTCCGGCGCGCGCGCCTCCTGGCCGACGGCCAGTTCGGCGAGTACGCGATCTTCAAGGCGCAATACGACTTCGCCGGCGGAGACGCCAACTTCGCCGATGTGTACGTCGGCCTGCAGAACATTCCCTACGTGGGCCAGATCCGCATCGGCCACTTCAAGGAGCCGATGTCGCTCAACATCCTGACGAGCGACGAATACATCACGACGTTCCTGGAGCGGGCGCTCCCCGTCGTGGCCTTTGCACCGAACCGCAATACCGGCATCGCCATCTACAACAATGCGTTCGACGAGCGCATGACCTGGGCGGTCGGCGGATTCCGCGACGCCAACGACTTCGGCGATGGGTTCTCCAATCATTCGCCCTACAACGTGACGGCGCGTATCACCGGCCTTCCGGTCTGGGATCAGGAGGGGGAGACGCTGGTTCACGTCGGCTACAGCTACAGCCATCAGTTCCGCGACAACGAGGATCTCTCCTACGACCCGTACCCCGAGGTCCACCTCTCGGGCCCGATCGTCGACACGGGGGACATCCCCTCGCATGGCGCGGACCTCTTCGGTGTCGAGCTCGCCACGGTGATGGGGCCGCTCTCGCTGCAGGGCGAGCTCCTGGACGCGCTCGTGGAGGAACAGCGGGGATCCCACCAGAACCTCTACGGCGCCTACGGAGAGATCGCCTGGTTCATCACGGGCGAGCACCGCGCCTACGACCAGAAGAAGGGCGCCTTCGGGCGCACGATCGTGAAGAACCCGTTCTCCATCGCGAAGGGGCAGTGGGGCGCGCTGGAGCTGGCCGCTCGTTATTCCTATCTGGACCTCGACGAGGGAGACATCCGCGGCGGGATCGAGAACAACGTCACGGCGGCCGTCAACTGGCTCCTGTACTCCAACATGCGGCTGATGCTGGACTACGTATGGGCGCACCGGAACGACGTCGGCGACCAGAACGCCGTGACGACGCGCGTCTCGATCGACTTCTAGTCGTGGGGAACGAACGTCGAGCCACCGGCGTCTGAGCGGCTCATCATGCCGCTCTGCAATCGCACGTCCGACGCCTGGCGGCCCCTGGCCGTGGGGTTGGTCCTCTTCGCGACAGTTGCGTGTGCGTCCCTCTCGAGGGAGCCCGCGCATCTGCTCGATCAGGGCCGCGCAGCGCTCGACAGGAGGGAGTACGAGACCGCGTACAGCACCTTCAAAGAGCTGCGGACGCGATATCCCCGGCGCCCGGAGAGCGATGAAGCCTTCGGGCCGGCCTGCGCCGCCTTCAAGGCGGCCTACTATCGCAACCGCCACACGAAGCCGGAGTGGGTGACTTCCGAATCGGCCTTCATGTTCCAGTGGCTCGAGGGCTACTTCGATCAGCCGGGCTTCCCTCGGGAGCAAGTCGAACAGCTGCTGTTGCGCATGCCGTACCCGCTCTTTGCGGGGTTCATCTCGTACGCCCGGACCCGCCCGAACCTCGCGCAATGGGTGCTGCACGAGCAGGACGACAACGGAATCGTCCAGACGATCACGGCCGAGCCCGCCGCGCACGAGCAGGGCAAGGGCAGCTAACGCGCGGCGCTTCCGGTGGCCGACTGCGATCCGCCGAAGGCCGCGTCGAGCGCGGCGCTCAGCTCCGAGGCGAGTCCGGGGTGCCATGCGCTCTGCAGGAGCAGCCGCCCTTCGTTCGTCTGCAGCACGACGGCTGGGACTGCGAGCTCGTCGCCGAGCACGCTGTCGGTGTAAGGCTTCGTGAGGAAATCGAAGACGAAGGGGACCATCCACTTCGTTGCGCGCAGGCGTTCCCAGACCTTCAGGTTTGCGTGCGCGCCTTGAGGAAAGAGGACGGTCATGACCCCGTTGCGTCCACTCAAGGGAGCCAGCTCGTTGGCCAGGGAAGCGAAGTTCGCGTCGTCGGGATCCGCGAATACGCAGAGGAAGACGGCCCGCCGCATCGACTCGTCGAGGGCGAGCTGGTGCGGCGGGTCCGCTGAGGAATCGACGAGACGCGGTCCGATCGCCAGCGCGAAGTTGGGTGCCAGCTTGGTGGCCTCGCCCCTGCGGATGCGATTGGCTTCCTCGAGGAGATCGGTCTCGTCGACCGGAACCGCGTGACGACCGTCCCGTCCGAAGTCGATCACCGCCCGTCCGGAGGATTCGACGCGGATCAGGACGCCGGCGTCACCCTTGCGAAGCGACTTCTCCTGCCCAGGGGACTTCCACGATTTCGTCAGCGTGACCCGGTATGGCCAGAACCGCTCGCTGGCGAGCAGGTTCTGCCGGGTGACCGGCGCCGCATTCGGATCTGCGGCGCGATAGCCGTTGAGTCCGGTCGGCGCGTCCGGGGTACTCGCGGCCCCCAGCAGGCACGGGAGGAGCACGGCGCACGCGAAGAAGGAGACGAGACGGATCTTCGGATGGTTCATGGGTGGAACAGGAACCGCCACCCCATCGGGGTGGCGGTTCCCTCAGACTCCGTTGCCAGTTCTTGTCCGATCGAATCTCTGCGACTCAGGCGCGGAAGCGACGCCGCGCCAGCAGGCCGAGGCCCGCCACGCCTGCACATAGCTGGGCGACGGCGCCCGGCTCGGGAACGAACTTCACACTCACCGCGACGTTGTCGATGATCGGCTGCCCGCTCGAAGGGTTGAAGTTGAGCCGCACGTAACCCTTCTGGGCACCGAGCCCGCCACCGAGCAGCACGTTGTAGCGCGTGTCGTTCGGTGTGAGGACGACGGACCCGACCGGGCTGAAGGTCACTCCGTTGGTCGAGAAGTCGATCCCCACCGTCGAGCTGCAGGCCCCAGCGCAGCTGGGTTCCCCGCCGTCCGTTCCGCTTCCGGTGAACGTCTTGCCGCCGAAGCTGATCGAATACGGCCCGGCGATCTGTCCCGCACCCACGTTGGTCTCGAAGACCACGGAGAGCGAGTTCTTCGCCGTCATCGCCAGCAGGTTCGCGTTCGGCTGTCCTTCAGCCTTCTGCACCGTGAGCGAATCGAAGGGGTTCTGGCCCTGATCCGAGAACGGCTCGGTGCGATTCGATCGCACCGGCCCCTCGGTGTTCGGGGTCGCGCACCCCTTCGGAGGCGTCGGCAGGCGTTCGCAGTTCATCGTCCCTGCCGTGGGCAGGAAGTCGCTCGTGGTATTGGTCGACGAGAACAGCCCGTCGAAGTGTGCCGTTCCGAAGGCCGACGATTCGAAGCCGGCGTTGTGGGTCGGATCCAGAGTGGAGTAGTTCGCAGGCAGCGTGTTGAGACCGCCCAGGATCCCGTCGCCGCTGTACTGGGAGAAGTCCCAGCCGGCGACCGTGATATCGGCCGCCGCCGCGAGGGCCAGGCAGGCCGACGCGACGACTGCCGAGGCGGTCGCGATCAGGTTTTTCTTCATGGTGTGGAATCCTTGTCCTTCGAGGTTTCTCCCATGAGTCCCTACGGCGATCACTTCAGCAGGCCGGCGATCGCGAGCGTCGCCCAGCCGTCCGTCCACAGCGACGGGGCCGTCTGGGGGAACGCACCGCGGTAGGTCGCCGCGCGGTCGAGGCCGCCACCCTGCGGTGTCACACCGCAAGCGATGCCGGCGGGACCCACGTTGGCCGGGCTCGGGCGCGGGTTGTACGGGGCGCCCAGCGACGAGGTGAGCTGGTTGTTGGCATCGCCCTCCGGATTGAAGGTGGGATCTTCCTGGGTCAGCCCCACGAAGTTGGCCGTATCGATCTCGTTCTGGCTGCAGGCAAGCTTCGTCTCATTCAGGGCGTAGGTATTGCCGTTGCTGCTTGCCGTGATGGCACCGCCAGCCAGCGCCGCGCTGTGATTGCACGACGTGGCGACCAGCTTGTTGAGACCCGCCGCCACGCTGGCCGACGTGTCGGGAAGCCCCGTCCCCGCGGTCATGTCGAGCACGAGGCACGCCTTGCTGCCCGTGTTGACGAACAGGCTGTTCGCCACCGACCCCGCGTAACCGTTACGCATCATGATGCCCTCGTTGTCGGCCGCAGCGACCACTCCCGAGGGCAGCGGGGGCAACACGTTCGGCGTGGAGCCGATACCCGTGTAGTTGTAGATGAAGCCGGTCGAGAAGGGCCAGGCGCGCTGTTCCCCGTTCCCCGGCAGACAGGTGCCCGCCCCCAGGAAATCCGTGTCGCAGCGCGCATTCGTGTCGTGGGTCGCGCGAGACTCCACGTAGTCGTCGCCATCGAGCTCGCCGAGCCGGTCACCTCCCGCCTGCCCGTAGCCTCCGCCGACCTGCTGGAAGTACGTGTTGATGCTCAGGACGAACTGGACGGTTCCGGTGTAGCCCCAGTCCTGGTCCTGGTAGTCGTCGCCGCAGTACGTGCCCACGAGGTGGTTGGTGTTGACCGTGCCGCCGAAATACTCGAAGCAGTCGTCGTAATTGGCATAGACGTCGTTGTACTCGAAGACCGTGCCGTCGCCGAGTCCGCACAGCGTGAAGCCATTGATCTCGTTCGACGCGCCGATCTCGTCACCGCCGTGTCGCACCGAGGTGTAACGAATGACGCCGGTGTTGTCGTGCACCTGGACGCCGCCGCAGACGGCGTCCGCCAGCGGCACGCCGGGAAGGGGAAGGCCCTCGACCTCGCCGATGCCGTAGCCGTGGCCGAAGCCGTTGGCGAGGTTGTTCGGTGCGTTTCCGAGCAGGATCACACCGCCCCACAGCGTGACGTTGGCCTTGCCCGCCTTGTCGAGCGGCGCCATCGGCTTGTGGGCCGGATCCTTGTCGCACCAGTGCGGATTCGCCGACGGCACGAGCGCCGGGAGAGCCGCGGGGTCGTATCCCGGGTAGCTGTCCTTGCCGAACGTGGCGGTGTCGAAGTCGTCGCACACTCCGTCGAGGTTGTTGTCCACCGCCATGGTGGTGAAGATGATCGGGTTCGTCGGACTGCCATCGGAGATGATCCGGCCGGTCTGCGTGATGACCAGCGCTCCCGGCGATCCGTCGATCGTGCCAGGGGGGGCCGTCCGCACGTCGCCGCGGACGATCGTCCCGGGGAGGATCGTCAGCGTCGCGCCTCCCTTGACGAAGATCGGCTCCCGCAGACAGATCGGACTGGGATGAGCGACGTCACCCCAGGTCACGTCGGCGCTGATCTCGGTCACGAGACCGTCGCCATCCGTGCCGATCGTGGTTCCACACGTATCCGCGGCCTTCGCGCTGCCCGCGAAGCCAGCCAGGCTGACGAGCGCGGCCGCGGTGGCCGCGACGTTCGAAGCGAGTTGTCCACGCATCATTAACCTTCGCACGCTGAACCCCCTGAATGGGCTTCTGGTGATGCAGAGAGGTCGATCCGTCGGACGACGGACCGGGCTGACGACCTGCCAGCGGCGGGCAAGGTAGGACGGTCAGATCACCAACAGGGTGGTGAAACCGTGACATTCTCGTGCTGTCTCGACGGGAAATGAGAAGCGCGAGATCCGGTGGATGCGTCCCGTCGCCAGATCCGCTCGAAGCATCGGACCGCGCCGGACCCGGCACACAGGGGGCTCCCGTGGCTATTCCCAGGGGAGCTTCGAGAAGGTGTAGCGGGCCTCGAGGGAGAAGCTCCGGCCAACCTTGTACGAGCGCTCGGCGATCGTCCCGTGGGTCTGGGAGGGGTCGTAGACGATCTCGCGCTTGCTGTCGGTGAGGTTCCTGGCCGTGAACTTGAGCGCAACGCCGTTCCAGATGTCCTGGCTCATCACGAAGTCGAGCTTGTAGAACGAGTCGACGTAGCGGTCGAGGGTGAGGGACTGAACCGTCCGGTTGTCGCGTCCGACCACGGCGGTACCGGCTGCGTCGAGCACGTCGCTGATGGCGTAGAGCGCGAGGGTGGCCTTCGTGCCCCAGTCCGGCTGGTCGAAGGTGACGTCGGCGTTCACCATCCACTTGGGCTGACCGTAGAGGCGCCGGGTCGGATGGAGCTGCGAATAAGGAGCGCTCACGCCCGGCGCCGTCCCGAAGAAGTTCTCCGCTCGCTGGATCTCGAGGTCGCTGCGGTCGACCTCGGCGTCGATCCAGGTGAAGTTGCCCCCGACGGTGAAGTACTCGGCGATCCCTTCGTAGCTCGGCGCGCGCACCAGGGGCGCGACGAACCCGAGGTTCTTGCGCGCCTCGAACTCGATCCCCCACAGCGTCGCCTGGTTCGGGTTGTTGAAGAACGTCCTCCAGATGGCGTCGCTGGTGAAGTTCCCCACGTCGCGGACGAGGATCTGCTCGATCGGCTTGTCGATGGTCTTGTAGAAGCCGGAGACCGCCACCAGGTCGCCGAAGTCGCCCCACACGTACTCGGCGCGCAGGTCGTAGCTGTCGACGTCGGAGAGCTGGAGCTGCGGATTGCCGACGATCTGGTCGTCGGTGCCCGGCTCGACGGACGGGTAGTAGCCCATCTCCCGGAAGGAAGGCCGCGCGACGGTCTGCGAGTACGCCGCGCGCAGGGCAAGGCCCTCGATCGGTCGATAGGTGATGCCGACCGCCGGCAGGTATTTGGTCTCGTCGATCTCGCCGTGGAGCGCGTCCTTGATCTGCTGCCGGTTGACCAGGTCGACGCAGTCTCCGCCGACGAGGTTTCCACTCAGATCGCGACACGGCGCGGTCTGGACCTTGATTCCGAGGAGCTGATCGTTGTACGGCCCGGGCACCCCGAGTTCGTTTCGAGCCGGGTTGTCCTCCCGATCGAAGAAGAAGTACTTGGTGGGATAGATCAGCGGCGTGACGTCTGGATGGAACTGGCCCGGCTGGAATGGATCGTTCTTCGACTCGATGTAGATGTTCTCGATCCGCACTCCCCCGAGCAGATCGAAATCGTCGAAGAACGTGGCCTTGGCGCCCGTGTACCCGGCCTGGATCTCACGCTTGCCGTGGCTCGTCGTATCCACATGGCCGGCGAAGTCGCCGTAGCGGTCTCGGGTGAGTGCGGTGCCGAAGAGGTTGTGGGCCACCTGCCCGGGATCCCCGCCGAAGACCGCGAAGTTGGAGGGACTCAAGACGTCGCAGGTCGGGAGCGGGCACGCCGCCCCGTTGGCCTGCACCTTCTCCGGTGGCAGGAAGTTCGAATCGACGTCCCGCGTGGCGTACTCGTACCAGCCTCCGGCGTTCAACTTCACGGCGACGCCCTGCAGCCAGGAGGACTCGCTCCCTTCCGGGACGGGGATCTCGTAGTCGCCGTCGGCGCGGCTGAAGTACTGCGACTCCTGGATATCGTTGTCGTCGGTGAATGCGCCGTTGCGCGCGTACCAGCGTCCGGGACCCAGGTCGCCGACCTTGGCCGGATACACCGTCGGAATGTCGATGCGCGTGACCCCCGCCGGGCAAGGGATGCCGGAGAGGTCGAAGCCGCACGGCTCGTAGAAGTAGCGCATGCCGAATGCCTGCTCGTTCTGCGAGGTCGTCGCGTAGTTTGCCGCGTACTTGAAATGGAGCCCCTCGATGGATTCGAACGTGTGATCGCCATTGAGCTGTGTCACCAGCAGGTCGCGATCGGTCTTGAACGATCTGCTCTCGTTGAAGTTCGAGAAGAACAGCGCGCCGTTCGCGGCCTGGCTGCCGAAGACGTCGCTCTCCATGCGATTGCCGAGCTGGCTCGTGAGCCAGGATCGGTTCGTGCCGTTGCCCGTCGCCGTGACGGAACCATCGAAAAAGGACGGGAAGATGCCCTCCCCGTCCGTAGCCTTCTGGACGGCTGTTCCGAACTGGTCGGGGGTCCCGTAGTTGTAGTTCGCGTAGTAGCCGTTCTCCTTCAGCTCGACGACCTGCTCCTCCTTCTTCGTGTAGAAGATGGAGACGTCCCACTTGTGGTTGCCGGCCTCGTCGAAGTCGAAGCCGAATCCGCCGTAGCCGAGAACCTGTTTCGAGTAGTCGCTGGTGGTCAGATCGAAGCGCCCGGCAGTGAGTCCGAGATTTCCGAAGGAGAGGTCGCCCTGGCCGGGCGGCACCACGGAGCGGTTTCGCGGCTCGCGGCCCTCCTGGAAGCCGTTGGCGGTCTGATACTGCTCGCCCCAGTCGCCGATCATCTTGAAGCGGAACTCGCGGCCGAAGAGCTGTGTGCGTTGGCCGACGCCGCCTCCGTACTCGCTCGCCAGCGTGTCCCAGCCGTCGATCTCGCGGCCCACCGGGGAGTTGTTGTCGTACTCGAGGAACTTCTTCACCGCCTTCGTGTTGAACCCGCCCTTGGCCTTGAGCTCCGCCTCGAAGTCGTCCGGGTAGCCGGTGGTGAGGATGTTGATCGAGCCCGCTGACGAGTTGCTGGGCAGCTCGGGCCCGAACGTCTTCGAGACGACCAGGTCCTCCACGACCTCGTTGGGAAACAGGTCGAGCTGGATCGACTGCCGGTTCGGATCGGGGCTGGGGACGACCGCCGAGTTGAAGAGCGTGCTGCTGTAGCGATCCTCGAGGCCGCGGATCACCGCGAACTGTCCCTGCACCACGTTGACGCCCGGGATCCGCAGGATCACATCCGCGACGTCGCTCGCCGCGAACTTGGAGATCTCCGCCGCGTTCAGGGTGTTGAGCATCTCGTTGGACTCGGCCCGCGACGCCTCGATGGCCTCCGCCCGCGCCCCCGTCACCATGATCTCCTCGACCCCGGGTGGTGGCTGATCCGACTCGCCGGGGGCGAGCGGGGAGAGGGCGCGATCGACGAGGCGCTCTTCACCGGACCGGACGGAGACGCCCTTCACCACGTCGTCGCGGTAGCCGGCCTTCACGAACTCGACGGCGTACGTCCCTTCGGGAATGCCGTCGAAGTGAAAGGAGCCTCCGGCGTCGGTGATCGCGAGCTCCTCGTGCGGCTCGCTGCCGTCCGTGGGCGCGGGCCAGGTCACGATCACGCGAACTCCCTGCAGCGGGGCACCCGACTCGGACTCCTCGACGCGACCGACGATCGTTCCCGCGTGCGTCGGCTCCTCGGACTCGGACTGGGCCCACGCAGGAGCACCGCTCAGCACTGCCACGAGTAGAAGGTTCACGACGAGCGGAAGGCCCGCCGCCGTGCCGCGGAAGAAAGAACCGAAGCGGTCGTGGTTCACGAATTCAGCCGGACCGGATGGCGGAGGTCTGCCTTCGAGACGGTGATCGCTGCGTTCGCGGAGGGATCCGGGCCGGGCGACGAAATCGCGCGCGCGGCGACGGCCCGGCAGGCACACGGGCGGTGGGGAGTCATCGGATGGGAAAGGACCCTACTGAGGCGCGAGCGTCGACGGCTCGACGTTCTCGTGAGAAAACCGTGTCGAACCGTTGACGTCCTCGAAGGACTGGCAGACTCGCCCCTGGACACAGGGCCGCTCGAGATCCGCCTGCACGGCGCTGGACGCGGCACCCATCGGGCGCGCGAGAGTCATCCCGACATGGCCGGCAGAACGCGCAAGGCGCGCAGCAGAGCGAAGGTCGCCGCGGAGACGGTGTCACAACGCGGTTTCACGGCGGCGCTGCTCCTGATCCTCGCGGCCGTCGCCGTCGCGTACGCGCCGTCGCTGTGGGTCCCGTACCTGTTCGACGATCACAGCGCGCTCGAGGAGAACCCGTTCCTGCAGCATCCATGGACGTTCCAGTGGATCTCACGGGTTCCCGAGAACTCCGCGCTGATCGCGCGGCCCTTCCTGTCATGGACCTTCGGCGTGAGCGCGCTTCTCTTCGGCCACGGAGTCGCCGCAGATCACGGGATCAATCTGCTCGTCCACCTGGCGAACGTGTCGCTCGTCGCTGCGCTGGTGCGACGCGGCCTCGGCTACACGAGCCTGGAAGAGGCTCTGCGCACCCCCGTGGCGCTAGCCATGGCGCTCCTCTGGGGAGTGCATCCGCTCAACGTGCAGGCCGTCGCCTATCTCATCCAGCGCAGCGAGAGCCTCGCGACCTGCCTCGAGCTCCTCGCGCTGTACGCCTGGATCCGCTCCGATGAGCCCCGCGCGAGTCGCAGGTGGACCGCGCTGGCGTGCGCGAGTCTGCCGGCCGCGGCGGCCACCAAGGAGCACGGCTGGATCGCTCCCCTGCTACCGCTGCTCTGGGCCTGGATCTTCCTGGGACGGACGCCTGCGCAGGAGATCCGGTCGCGGCGGGTCTTCTATGCCGTCGGCGCAGGCTCGTGGCTGCTGCTCGCCGCACTCACGCTGACGGGCGGCCGGCTGGCCCACGTGAACGCCGACCCGGGCATCGACGCCTGGAGCTACTTCATCAATCAGCCCAGGGTCCTCTCGCACTACGTGAAGCTCTTCGCAGTTCCCCTCGGACAGAGCTTCGACTACGACTGGAAGGTCGCCACGCTCTCGGAAGCGTGGCCCTGGCTCCTGCTCTGGACGGCGCTGTTCTTCGCGAGCGCCTACGCCGTGTGGAGGCGCCGGCCTGTGGGCTTCCCTGCAGCGCTGATCTTCCTCTCTCTCGCCACGTCGTCCTCGTTCGTCGCGCTGCCCGATCTCGCCTTCGAGCATCGCTTCTACCTGGCGGGCGCCTGTGCGGCCGTCCTCGTCGTCGCGCCCGTCGCGATGCTGACGCGCAGAGCGCCGCGGGCTCTCTACGCAGTCGCTGCGGGCCTGGCGCTCGTCCTCGGTGTGCTGACCGCGCAGCGCTGCATGCTGTTCCAGAGCGAGCTCGCGGTCTGGTCCGAGGCCCTCGAGCGCAATCCGGATCAGCGCCGGGCTCTCTCCAACGTGGGAGGCATCCTCCTCAAGCAGGGCAGAGCGGCCGACGCGCTCGAGTACTACCGCAAGGTCGAGGCGCTCGGGGTCCCGGCGCGCATGCAGATGAGGATCTACTTCCAGACGGGCAACGCGCTGCTGGATCTCGGCCGCACCGCGGAGTCACGCGTCTATTTCCAGAAGGCGCTCGAAGCCGTCCACGGCGAGCCGGGTCCCATCTACGCCAACCTGGGCCATTCGTATCTGCGCGACGGCAACCTCGTCGATGCGAGGCGCATGTTCGAGCGCGCGGTCTCGACGCTGACCCAGGACTCCGCCCTCTACTTCGATCTCGCGTATGCCTGTACACAGCTCGGAGACATCGAGGCCGGCCGACGCGCCTACGAAGAGGGGCTTCGCCTCGGCGGTCGCCCACAGCCCGCCCTGCGGCAGCTGATGGCGGTCTTCCGGACCGACGACCTTCCCTGAGGACCAACCCGGGGCACGCCGCGTACCCAGCAGGTCGAAGCCGCCGAGCACGATCCTTCCCTTGCGCGTGATGCGATTCGGGCGGGAGTCCGCGCAGACCAGCCCGGCCGCGAGGAGGTCCGCGAGCCGCACTGCGAAGCCGTGTCGTGCGCGGAATCGGCGCAGCAGCTCGCCGGGCTCTCTCCGTCCGGCCCCCACGTCTTCGAGCAGGGTCAGCAGCACCGAGCTCTCGAGATGGCTGCGCAGGACGAACCAACAGAGCGCTGCACCTGCCCAGAACAGGGCCGGGATCCACGGCTCCGCCTCCCCCACGACCCTCGAGAGGAGCAGAACGGGCAGCGCGATCGCCAGGTGAGTCGCCGCGACGGCAGCGGCGCGAGTCTGGACTCTCGCGAGGCCGAGCACGCGTTGGCCGAGCCACGTCGCCAGTGCGAACGCCGCAGTCACGGCGAGCGCCATCACGACTGCACCCCGGTCGCCCGGCGCAGGACCCGGGTCACCGTCAGGACGCTCCGCCCGAGGCGAGTCGGCGCCAGGCGACCGTCTCGCAGCCGCGCGAGTCCGAAACACTCGAGCTCGCCGACGCGGCTCGCGATCCCGGCTTCGAACGACGCGGCGGGATCGGCTCCGTCGCGGATCGCCCGCAGGATTCGCAGGCTCACGCTGCGGCGGGCCATGGCTTCGAGTCCCGCGAATCCGACGGCGAGAAGCAAGACGCCGTAGAGGACCAAGCTCATCGGTCGATCCCTCGCGGTCGATCCCGCACCCGGAGCCATGCGCCGGCGGGTCGTACGAGCGCGGACCGTACTCCGACCCGTGTGAGCGCCGTCCGACGATCTGGTGAGATGATCGGAGCGATTTCGTGACGAACCTGGGACCGTCACGAGAACGCCGCGGCCCGGGACCGAGGGACCCCGCGGCTACTCCCGCAGCCAGAAGCGGCGCGTGTCTTCGAAGCGCTCCCACTGTCCGGCGAGACGCGCGAGCGCGAGCTCGTCCTGGCGCGCCGCGAAGCCCTCGACGAAGCCCGCAGCGCGCTGGTGCGCACCGACGTCGCCGGGCGCGACCCGCTCGAGCAGATCGGCGAGCACGCGGCTCGCGGTCGCGAGATCGTTCAGCGCGCCGAGCAGATCCTGGAGCTGGGAGAGCCGGCGCAGGTAGCGGCGGGCGTCCTTCTTCGGATAGAGGCAGCGGAAGAACTCGCTCGCGTAGCGGAGCTTCTTCAGCGCGATGCGCAGCTCGTGGCGCGCCGCGGGAGGACCCGTCTGCGCCTCGCGGCCGAGCTTCCTCGCCTTGCGGTGCAGGCGGTCGAGCACGCCATCCGCGAACACATCGGCGCGCTGGAACAGCAACGCCGACCTCTCGGACAGCACCTGTTCGCGCCATGCCGAGCGCGCGATCCAATGCCCGAGCTCGAGCTGCAGCCGCGTGTGGCGGCGCGAGCGAAGCACCTCGCGCAGCGCCTGCTTGCGCTCCTCCCGCAGCGCCTCGGCCTCGTCCCGGAGGCGCTTGAGGGCGGCGTCGTCGCGCACGGCGAAGAGAGGCTCGAGCAGCTCCCCGATGAAGACGTCGAGGTCCCGCACCAGTCCGAGCTCCCGGGCGAGCCAGCGCAGGTTCTCGCGCAGGAGCCGGGTCGGCTCTCCCGGCAGGACCGGCCGGAAGACCGAGAACACCGAGCGCATGCGCCGGACACCGACGCGCATCTGGTGGACGCCCTCCGGGTCGGAGCCGTCCCGAGCCGCCGCGGTGTTGCCACTGATCTGCGCGAGACACGAGTGCGCGACGGCGCGCAGCACGGCATCGAGGGTCGCGTCCTCCGGAAGCTCGAGCGGGAGCGCCTTGCGAGACGAGGGCCCGTCGCCCGTACGCAGCGCATACCCGCGCTCCGCCTTGCTGCGCGTCCCGACCTGGAGGGGAAAGCTCTCCAGCAACTCGAGCGCCATCTCGTAGAGGCGCGCCGCCTCGCCCTGGCGCAGCTCGAGCTCGAGCTCACAGAAGGACTCGCGCGAGTCGCCCGCCCGCAGCTCGCCCTCGTCGACGTCGACACTCCACTCGTCGCCGCCGTCGCGCAGCACGCGGCTCGTGCGGCGCATCTCCGTCTCGAAGACGGGCTCGAGCGCCTGACCGGCGACGAGGGTCGCGATCCGCGCACGCAGCGTCTCGTCGGGAATTGCGTCGAGGTCGGGAAGCGGACCGGCCACCGGCACCTCGAGCTCGCGGCGCTCGAAGAGCCCGGCCGCCTCGCGCTCGGCAGCCTTCACCGTCTGGACCTGCTGGGTCCCCTCCCTGCGCACGCGGAGCCCGATCCCTGCACCCGCGAGCGCGTGATCGCGAGTGTCGAAGTACACCGAGCGAAGCTGCTGGACCTGCGGCGGCGCGACCGCTGCGCGGCGCACGGCCGGATGGTCCTGGAGCCGAACTGCATCGCTCGGCACCAGGTCGACCTTGAGCTCCACCTCGCGGTCGGACAATGCCATCGCGGCAGTCTACCTCACGCCTCGAGGTCCTTCGGACGCACGAACGCCTCGAGCCGCGCGCCCCTCCCGACCTCGCGCCAGTGCGAGCAGGGCAGCCGCAGGATCGCCAGTGCAGAGGTGGGGAACTTCTGCTCGAGACTCGCGAGCAGGTCCTTCGCGCCCTTGCTCGCGAGCAGCAGCGCGAGCTCGGCCATTCCCGGGTTGTGCCCGACGACGAGAACGCGGCCGATCTCGTCCGGCAGGGCGCGAATGCGCGCCAGCAGCGCCTCACAGCTCGCGAGGTAGAGATCCTCCTCGATCGACACGCGAGGCGGAGGGTCGAGTCGGGATGCGACGCGCTTCAGTGTCTCTCGGGTGCGACGCGACGAGGAGCAGAGGACGAGCTCGGGCTGCTCGCCCTGCGACGCCAGCCATTCCCCGATCCGCTCCGCGGCGCTCCGACCGCGGCCGCTGAGGGGCCTCTCGTGGTCGGCGCTCGCGCCCTCTTGCAGAGCAGCCTTCGCGTGGCGCAGCAGATAGAGGAGTTTCACGTCGCGCGGCCTCCGACTTGCCCTCGCGCTCACGATAGCTCGACGGATTCTTCATCCGAGCGTCATGCGCCTTTCCTAGGTTCCCCTTCGCCTGCCGACCTCCGTGTCCCAACCCACAACAACCCCATCCCTGCCACGAACACCGACCAGACGGGGACACACGGGCAGGCTCGCGCGGGGGCACAGTGAACCGCGCAAGTCGAGAGCCACGGGGAGCCGGAGCGGCGGCTCCCCGTGGCTCCATTGTCTCGCCTTCCTGCACCGCTCCGGGCATCCCCGCACGCCGCCATCGCCGTGCCTCGCAGGCGGCACCCGCGCGTGACCGACATTTCGCGAGATCTCGACGCGGGATCCCCGGCGCCGCTCCGATCGCTTCCTAGGTTCGCCGCCGCACCTGGGAGGATGATCCGATGCGCGTCGCGATGTTCACCGAAGTCTTCCTGCCGAAGATCGACGGCATCACGAATCGCCTCTCCCACACGATTCGGTGTCTGAGGGACGATGGACACGAGGTGCTGCTGTTCGCACCCCGGGACGCCGTCGCGGAGCACGCCGGCGCCCGGGTGGTTCGCGTCCCCGGCGCGCCCTTCCTCCCGTACCCGGGACTGCGCGTCAGCGCTCCCGATCCGCGGATCCTGCTCGAGCTCCGGAAGTTCCGCGCGGACGTCGTACACGCGGTCGGTCCCGTCTGCCTCGGCGTCTTCGGCATCGCCGCCGCCAGGGGGCTCCGACTGCCGGTGGTCGCCTCCTACCACACCGATCTGCCGCGCTATCTGCCGGATCACGGATTCGCCTGGCTCGAGCCCGCGATCTGGCCGCTGATCCGGCGCGTCCACGGCGCGGCCCATCTGAATCTGACGCCATCCCGGTTCACGCGACGCGAGCTGCTGGCTCACGGCATCGAACCCGTCGAGGTCTGGCGCGGCGGGGTCGACGCCCGGCTGTTCCACCCTTTGCGCCGCTCGCTCGCGATGCGCATGCGACTCTGCGGCGCGGTGCCGGACGGCCCGGTGCTGCTGTACGTGGGCCGCCTGTCTCCCGAGAAGAAGCTCGACGGCTTCGCGCGAGTCCTCGATGCGCTGCCCCGGGCGCATCTCGCGCTCGTCGGTGACGGTCCGGCACGACCCGAGCTCGAGCGGCTCTACGCGGGTCGCCGCGTGCACTTCATGGGATTCCTGCGCGGTGAGGAGCTCGCCGCGGCCTTTGCCAGCGCAGACGTGTTCGTGATGCCTTCCACCACCGAGACGCTGGGCTTCGTCGTGCTCGAGGCGATGGCCTCCGGATGTCCGGTCGTTGCCGCTCGGGCGGGCGGCATCCCCGAGCTCGTCGATCACGGCGAGAACGGCCAGCTCTACGAGCCGGAGGATTTCCACGGTGCGGTCCGCTCCATCCGCGCTCTGCTCGACCGGCCGTCGCTGCGCCGCTTCGTCGCGGAGCAGGCACGCAAGCGCGCGGAGGCCGCGAGCTGGCACGAGGAGACGCGCCGCCTCGTGGGGGAATACCGAAGGGCGCTCGCGATTGCGTCGCACCGCGGCCTGATCGGGAGGCTCGGGGAGCTGGTGCTGGGCTGAGCGCCGGGACCGACGGGCCGCCGTCTTCCGGGCACCGCGCCGCGCCCGTCGTCGAGATTCTTCGCGCGCGCTTCATCGTCCCGCCATCTAACTCTGTTTGGCTCGTCCTCGGATGAGGCTCGAGCCGCTCCTCGACCGCCCACGAGAGATCCTGATCGTCAACGGGGACCCCCAGGCCCGCGCGGAGATCCGCCGCTGCCTCGCCGAACGCGGAGTCGTCTGCCGGGAAGCGACGACCGGCGCCGAATGCCTGCGCGCCGCCGAGGCATCGCCCCCCGATCTCGTGCTGCTCGATCTCTACCTGCCGGACCAGTCCGGCCTCGGCGTCTGCCGTCTGATCCGCGAGCTGCCGACCCTCGAGCGCGTGCCGATCATGGTCGTCGCGAGCCAGGCGAGCGAAATCGACCGCGTGCTCGTCTTCGAGTCCGGGGCCGACGACTTCCTCGCGAGGCCCTTCTACGCGCCCGAGCTGCGAGCGCGCGTCGACGCCGTGATCCGAGGCTTCCGGGCAGACCGGATCGGGGAGCGGAAGCCGGGCGCGGCCAGCGGGCGCATCCAGCTCGACCCCCAGGCCGCACGAGCGCTCGTCGACGGCATGCGCCTCGATCTCACCCACAAGGAATTCGAGCTGCTCGCGAAGCTCGTGAGCCATTCCGGACGCGTGCTTCGCCGCAAGCAGCTGATCGACGAGCTCTGGGGCCCGGACGCGCCGAGGAAGGAACGCGCCGTGGACGCACACATCAAGAGCATCCGGCGCAAGCTCGGCGGGGCTCGCGGCTGCATCGAGACGGTGCGCGGGGTCGGCTACCGCTTCGTCGAGGCACCGGCTCCGAAGAGTGCCGCACGCCGCTCCTGAGAAACTTGCGGGATTCGTCGCGGGACCGTCACGCCATCCAGGGCGTCCCGACCGCTATGGTCCGTCGGGTCAGTCCATGAGATCACCCTCATCTCTTTGTTCCCACCCCCGAAATCCCGTTGTAAGATCCGGCCGGTTCTACTCCACCCGGTGCCTCCCCCCGCACGGGCTGTCGAACGGTCTGCCCCACCGAGGGCAGGTAGTGCCGGGGAGGCTCGCGTGACGGAGCGGCGAAGGGGACGAACGGGGTCCGATGCGAAGCTGCGCGTCGGAGTGATCGACCTCGGGAGCACGTCCTTCCATCTGCTCGTCGCGGACGCCAGCCCGACGGGACGCATCGAGCGGGTCGTGCGGCGGCGCGAGATGCTGCGGCTCGGGGCGACGATCGCCGACGCCGGGATCATCCCCAAGGCGGTCGCCAGCCGCGCCGTCGATTCGGCCCGCGCGCTGCGAGTTCTGGCCGAGGAGCACGGAGCCGAGCGCCTCCTGCCGGTGGCCACGGCCGCGCTGCGGGACGCGCGCAACGGCGCGCCGCTCACCGACTCGATCGGGCGGGCTCTAGGGACGCCCGTGCGCGTGCTGTCCGGGATCGAGGAGGCACGGCTGATCTTCGCGGCGTTCCGGCAGCGCCTGTCGCTCGGCGACGCCATCGCGCTCGGGCTCGATCTCGGCGGCGGCAGCCTCGAGCTCGCCATCGGAGACGGCTACGACGTGCACTGGGAGACGACGCTCCCGCTCGGCGTCACCCGGCTTCACGGCGAGCTGGCGCTCCACGACCCCATCAAGCGGCGCGAGGTGAAGGAGATCCGCCGGCGTGTGGAGGAGTGCCTCGAGCATGGCCGGGACGAGGTGCGCGTCCGCGCGCCGAAGCTCCCGATCGCCTCGGGAGGCACCGCGCGGGCGCTCGCCCGCCTGATCGAGGAGCGCGGCGGAGGCCGGGTGGTCCGGGGAGGCCTGCGGGTGCAGCGGGCCGAGCTCTCGGAGCTCGCCGACGACCTCGCCGAATCGAGTCACGACGAGCGGCTGCGCTGGCGCGGGATCAAGCGGGACCGGGCGGACCTGCTGCCCACGGGCGCCTTGATCCTCGATACGGTGATGACCTGCCTCGGCCTGCGCGACCTGCTGATCTGCGACTGGGGCCTGCGCGAGGGCGTGATCCTCGAGGCGCTCGGCCTCGTCGACGGCCGCGGCTCGCCGAGTCGACCCTAGCCTCACGTTCTCGCCGCGGTGCTCGGCAGCGTGAACGTGAACGTCGAGCCCTCGCCGAGCCGGCTCGTCACCGAGATCTCGCCCCCGAGGCTCTGCACCAGGTGCTTCACGATCGCGAGGCCGAGTCCGGTGCCGCCCAGCGCCCGGGAGCGGGCCCGGTCGACGCGGTAGAAGCGCTCGAAGATGCGGCCGAGGTCCGCATCCGGGATGCCGATCCCGGTGTCGCGCACGCGGACGCGGACCTTCGGATCGCCCGGTTCGAGAGCGATCTCGATCCTCCCTCCCGGCTCCGTGTACTTGACCGCGTTGTCCAGCAGGTTGCCCAGGATCAGCTCGACCGCGTGCGGGTCGGCCCAGGCCAGCACGCGCTTCGGCGCGACGAGGACCACCTCGAGGCGGCGCTCGCGGAAGCGCGGCTCGGAGTCCCGGAGGAGCGACCGCACCAGCTCCCCCATGTCGAGCTCCACCGGCTCGAGGCGCAGGCGGCCTCGCTCGATCGTCGACAGCTCCAGCAGGTCCTCGACGATGTGCGTCAGGCGCTGCGCGTGCCGGTCGATGATCTCGAGGTAGGAACGCCGCTCCGTGTCCCCGAGCCCATCGTTCCCGAGCAGCGTCTCCGCGAAGCCGCGGATCGCGGCGAGGGGCGTGCGCAGCTCGTGCGAGGCGTTGGCGACGAAGTCGCGGCGCACCTCCTCGAGCCGCGCCAGCTCGCTGATGTCGTGGAAGACGGCCACTGTGCCCACCCGCGAGGCCGGAGGCGCGGGGAAGCGCACGGCGTGCACCTGGAGCGTGCGCGGGGCGACCCGGCCCACGCGAAGCTGCCGCGCGACGGTGTCGTCGCTGCGCGCGGCCTCGCCGAGCACCTCGTCGACGCCCGCGTCGCGCAGCGCCTCGATGCAGGGCCGCCCGACGATCTCGCCGGTCAGGTCGTAGAACTCGCGCAGGCGGCTGTTCGCGAGCAGCACGTTGCCCTTCGCGTCCAGCACCAGCACGCCCTCGACCATGCCTTCGAGCACGGCGCGCAGCTGCTCCTTCTCCTGCGTGACCTCCTCGAGGCGGAGCCGGAGCTGCTCGGCGAGCTGGTTGATGGCGCTCGCGATCTGGGACAGATCGTCGCCCGCGCTGGTCGGGAGGCGGCCCTCGAGGTGTCCCTGCGCGATCGACGCCGCGACGCGGCGCATCTCCCGGATCGGACCCAGCGCCCCCTGCGAGATCCACCAGGCCGCGAGAGAGGCCACGAGCAATCCGAGGCCTGCGCCCGCGAGCAGGCGCGCGCGCAGCCCGGCGACTGCGGCGTCCACGGCGAGGAGGTCGGCCGCGACCCGCACCACGCCGCCGTTCACACAGGGCAGCGCCAGGTAGCTGAGCTGGCGACCCAGCGAGGCCGACTCGCGCGTGTCGCTCCCGACGCGGCCCGAGAGCGCCTCGCGTACCTCGGGGCGGTCCGCGTGCGACGCCAGCGACGCGATGTGGTCGAAGGGTACGTCGGAATCGCCGACCACCGCGCCGTTCGCGGCGATCAGCGTCACGCGCACCCGCGCGGCGCCGCCCAGCCGATCGGCCAGCGCGTCGAGCTGCGCCACGTCCGCAGGATCGAAGGGAACTTCGCAGGCCCGCAGCGAGACGAGCTCCGCCCGCACGCGCAGGTCGTCGGCGATCCTCGTCAGCTCCGCATGGCGCAGGCTGCGCTCGGCGGCGAAGCCCGCCACGACGACGCCGACCACGATCAGCCCGGCCAGCGCGGCAAAGAGTCGCCACGGACTCGTCAGCACCGTCGGCCTCCGCCCCGGGCCGGGTCCGGCAACGCGGCGCTACTCGGCGAAGCGATATCCCACGCCGCGCACGGTCTCGATCAGGTCGCTGGCCGGCCCGAGCTTCTCCCGCAGACGCTTGAGATGAGTATCGATGGTGCGCGAGGTCACGGCAATGTCGGTGCCCCACACCTCGTCGAGCAGCTGGTCGCGCGTCAGCACCCGGCCCGGGCGCGCCATCAAGGTGCGCAGCAGGTCGAATTCCTTGGCGGTGAGCTCGATCTCCTCCCCCGCGACGAAGCAGCGGTGGCGAGCCGCGTCGAGGCGCAGCGTGCCATGGGCCAGCGCCTGGCCCGGCAGCGACACGGGCTTGCGACGCCGCAGCACGGCCCGCACCCGAAGGGTCAGCTCGCGCGGGCTGAACGGCTTGGTCACGTAGTCGTCGGCGCCGAGCTCGAGCCCCACGACCCGATCCACCTCGTCCGCCTTGGCGGTCAGCATGATGATCGGCAGGTCCGCCAGGTCGGCGTCGGCCCGCATGCGCCGGCACAGCTCCGTGCCCGAGACGTCCGGGAGCATCAGATCGAGGACCACGAGATCGGGCGGCGCGCGGCGCAGCCGTTCGAGCGCCTCGCGACCGGTCTCGGCCGTCTCCACCTCGTAGCCGGCCTGGCGCAGGTTGACGCGGACCAGCTCGAGCAGATCCGGCTCGTCGTCGACGACCAGAATGCGTTCCGCCATCGCGGCGGGAGCGTATCAGGCGCTCCGCCCGCGGCTAGGAGCCGGCGGAGCCGCCGGGCGACGCGTGCGGGAATCTTCGTCGATTCGTCACGCGACCGACGCAGCGATGCAACCCGAGGGCCGTCCCGAGCGCGATCCAGCCGAGTGCGACCTCGTCCGGTGTCGCGAGGGCCCGCGCCCCGAGCACCCCCGGGATGCGCCCGCGCCAGGGCGACTCGGCCAGGCGGAGCACTCCCCACGCCAGCGCGAAGCGCTCGGGCAGGGCTGCGCGGGAGCCACGCGCGAGGCCGACGTGCAGCAAGGTGAGCGCGCCTGCCTCGTAAAGCGGGACACGCTCGCCGGCCGGGCCGCGGCAGCAGCCCGCCGCCAGGCAGCCGAGTCGGGCCAGCGCCAGGGGAAGCGGCAGGCTGCCGAGGGCCGCGGACAGGGGCCGGATCCACAGCACGCCGAGCGGGACGAAGAGCACCGAGACCGCCTGGCTCGGATCGAGCAGCCGCGCGGGCTCTCCCCACAGCAAGGCCGGGCCGGCGCGGGCGAGCCCGGCTCCGAAACCGAGCGCAAGCGCGAAGCACGATCGGCTTCCGTCCCGGCGGCCATGGAGCCAGAGTGCCAGCCAGAACGCTCCGCTCCAGGCCGCAAGCTGGAGGAAGGCCCTCGTCACGCCGGCTCGAGCCCGCGCTCGAGGCAGGTCTGGACGGCGTGAGCCGCGGAGAGGAATAGGTAGATGGGGGGAGAGGCAAGCCACGCGAAGATTCCAGGCGCGAGATCCCGAGCCGCCGCCAGCGCCACGAGCGGCAGCGCGTGGGCGGCGACGATCGCGGCGCGCCGCGCCACCGCCTTGCCCGGTCGCGCGGCGGGCGGCCGGAGCAGGCCGCGGCCGAGCCAGATCGCGGCGTGGTAGAGAAGCAGCACCGCAACTACCTCCTCCGGGGTCCAGGCGGCGAGCCAGGGCGGCACACCTCCGGCGACGAGCCGCGGGGCGATGCGAGGTGCAAGCAGCGCCGCGCCGACCGCGAGAAGCGCCGCGGCGACCGTGGCGGTGTGCGTCCTCGGGCTGCGGGGCAGCGGCGGCAGGCGCAGGTTGCCGCCCGCGCGCCGCAGGGCGTAGTCGTTCTCCAGCACGTGCCAGGCCGCGAGAACAGCCAGTCCGATGAGCAGCCACGCCGACGCTCCTCCGGCCAGCGCCGCGGCCATTGCGATCCCGGCCGTGAGCGCGGCGAGACCTCGCAGCAGCCACTCGAGGGGGCCGCGGGCTCGGCGCCTGGCGAAGCGCAGCGCGCCGAGCTGATGCCCGTAGCCGAGGCCGAGCGCGACGAGGAGCAGCGAGGCGCGGCGCATTCCCGGATCGGGATGCAGGCAGCGGATCGCGAGCACCGATGCCGCGACACACACCAGTGCCACGAGACGGTGCCGCGCCCGGACGCCCATCTCGGCCGCTCCGGTCACAGCGTCTCCCGACCCTCGCGCTCGGCGCCGAGGAACGGCGCCACCAGACCGACCGCGAGCAGCAGGATCGCGCTGCCGCCGGTCGCCCCGAGCCGCGGCGCCGGACCGCCGCCGATCGGGATGCTGGCGACCAGCGCCAGCGCCAGGGCGGCGCAATAGACCGCGACGCGAAGTCCTCGCGTGCCGAAGCGGGGAAGGCGCCAGCTCTTCGCGCCCGGCGGCATCGCGAACCACATCACGACGGCGAGCAGGACGGTCGCGATCCCTTCCGCGCCCCCTCGCCAGTCCCCGCCGCGGAGCGCGAGAGCCGCGAGCCCCGCGTGGGTGACCCCGAGAAGCAGACAGACCCCGCGCGTCAGCTTCGAGAGCAATTGGCTTCCCTCCTCGCGGTGCGGGCGGCGTGGTCGGCGACGCGAGCCGCCGCGCGCCGCGCGCGGCGCCACCAGATGCAGGCGACGACCGCATCGAGCGCGAGGATCCCGACCAGAAGACGGGTCAGCTCGTCGCCGTCACGTGTGAGGGCCAGGGGGGCACACCCGACACCGGTCGCGGTCACACCGACGTAGGCGGCTCCGGGCGGCAGATCGATGATCGTCACCTTTCCGTCGCGCGTCGGGCCGGTCTTCGGGGCCCGGGAATCGGAGCCTTCGGTCACGATCAGGTAGATGCGGATCGCCGCACCGGTGCCGACCATCACCCCTGCGGTGATCGCGAAGCCGGGCGTCAGCGCGCCGCCGCCGGCGATGAGACCCACGGCGGCGACGATCTTCCCGCCGTTGTCGAGCACGCTCGCGGCCTGCGCCAGTGCGGCGCGCACCTGCGGAGTCAGGCCGTCCGCATCCTCGAAGTCGAGGGGGTTCCCGAGCGCATAGGCGTATGCGCTGCCGAGCTGGAGCACGGGGTCGGGCGACAGCCAGCGCCCCACGCTCGGATCGAGCACGCGCTCGCCGAGCAGGTAGAGGGGTCCGAAGGCCGGGCGGTTCTCGAAGCGGCCCGCGCCCGCCTCGGGCCCGAAGGCCGCGTCGACCCCGAACGGTCGATAGCGGTAGTGCGCCACCACGGCGCCGTTCTCGTCCGAGACGAAGCTCACCTGGTCGCGGAAGTCGAAGTGGCGCCAGCGGCGCGCGCCGCTGCCGAGCTGGAGCACGACGTCGCCGAGGTCGAGCGCGCCGAGCGTGCTTCGCGTGCTCTCGACACGCCCTCCGAAGAGCAGGAACTCACGGGTGACACCGGACTCGATGAGCCGGATCGGACGTCCGGCCATGTCCCAGTCGATGCGGTCCGCTCCGTGGCTCGCGAGGCGTCCGGTGGCGGTCCAGGTGAGCGGCATGCCGCCTCGGGACGTGGCGAACCCGGAGGCGTCCCAGGCGTACGTCCGCGGCGCGCTCTCGTGCGCGAGCGTCGCCGACACGAGCCGGGCGCGCTCCCCGTCGTATACGAAGACGTCGCCGTCGGCGGTAGTCTCCGGGTTGCCCAGCGCGTCCCACGCGAAGCGCAGTGTGACGCCCGCGGCGTTGCTCCAGCCGAACACGCGCTTGCCGACGCGCTGGTCCGGGTTCGCCAGGGAGCTGCCCGGCGGCAGCCAGTAGCGCTCCTCGGTCGCGGCGAGCGGTGTGGTCGTGGCGCTGCGGATCTCGAGCCGCGACGGG
>Ga0335070_10001230_pt1 | contig 29455 bp, 21 predicted proteins | sample Lox_Sample_13_FD_206722 | JGI IMG/M metagenome (GOLD analysis project Ga0335070, IMG submission 206722) | Soil microbial communities from Loxahatchee National Wildlife Refuge, Florida, United States - Lox_Sample_1.3 | ecosystem: Environmental > Terrestrial > Soil > Wetlands | place: USA...
TCCAGTCGAACGACACTTCCGTCCTCAATGTGGCGCCGAACGGCGTCGCCTGCGCAGGCATATGGGATGTCACGTTCACCATCTGCACGCCCGGCGCGATCGGGGTGGCGCAGGTAACGGCTTCGGCCGATGGATATCACAGCGAGCCCACATACGTCTTCGTTCACCCAAAGATCGACAACATCGTGGTCACGGGAGTCCTGCTTGATTCCGTTCGGATCCAGGAACCCTGCCTGCCGCAGACCAAGACGATGACAGTGCAGGCAACGGCATACAGCCAAGGCGTGGACGTAACCTCTTCTGTTGGCCCGTTCACCTGGTCTGCCAATAATCCCTCGGTGGTGAGGCTGACGCCTCTCAACGATTCGAATTACAGCTTCCCCACAGATCAGGCTACGGCAACCGCCGTGAATCCCGGGATGACGCAAATTTATGCCAGTGCCAGCGGCGTTTCGAGCACCGAGTTTCACCAACCCAATCTGACTCCCGGCGTGCAGCAGCCATCTCCCGCGCCCTTCGAATTCTTCGAAACCTGTCCGATTCAGAACATCGTTTTGGAAGTTGGGTCAGCGGGTTCCAACCAAACCGAGGTCTCGCTGGCCAAGGGTGCAACGGGAGCCAGCGTGATTGCCACTCTGACCGATGTGCTGGGCAGCAGTTCTCTAACCAATCTGAACAATGACGTTGTGCTCAAGGGAGTTCCGCTCACCTGGAGCGCTTCGCAGCCTCAAGTTCTGAATGTCGCTACCGGGTGTACCCAGTCGTGCGGCTTGAGCCTGCTTTCGCCCGGCGCTGGATCGGTCACCGCTTCTTGTGCTCCGCCCACTTGCAACGTGGGATTCCCCGAAGTCCCCAACTCCCTGGCGCCGGCCAATCTGGCGGCCTGCGTCAGTTATCTCCAGCAATTCTTCCCGCAGATCAAGAGTTGCGAGGAGTTCATTCCGAAACCAGTGTTCGCCTCGCCGCTGCCGAACCACAACACCGCCGCGATCGCTGGCCTGATCACAGGAACCACGACGGGCAATGCCGCGATCCTCGCGAGCAGTTTGGGATGTGCCGGTCAACCACCCACCGCCTGCACAGTCGGGCTGTACGATTTTGCCTCGGGAAAAGCCCTGAGTGGTTCGGCCAACATGTCGCCGAACGCGCCCAACTCCATGATGTTTACGCTTGCGGGCGACAAGGTTTACGTGGGCAGCAACTACGGTGCGGAGATCGTGAACCCTGCCAATTTCGGAACGGCGAATCCGGCTTTTTCATCGATCTCTCCCGTTACTGGCCGCGTGCTCGCGGTTTCACCCAACGGAAATCTTTCCATCTTCTCCGATGTATTGCATACGCCCAACCAGGTATTCGTCGTGAATGAGACGAATCCCCAAGCGCCCGTTCTTACACCGTTGACGATTCAACAAGCATCGGCTGCGGCCTTTTCTCCGGACAACCAAAAGGCTTTCATTTTCGGTCTCGACACGAACAACCTTCCGAACCTGTATGTCTACTCGAGTGTGCAAGCGATCCAGACGATACCGCTGCCACCGGGCACGACGGTCAGCACCATCACGTTCTCGACTAACGGGGCGTTCGTTTACATCGCTGAACCCTCGGCCGGTGGCGCGGGGCCAGCGGTAAGCGTGCTGAATAATTGCGACAACTCCCTGGCAACGCCGATTCCGCTCACCGCCCCGCCCATCGTATTCCGCGCGCTTCCCGATGGCGTTCATTTCGTCGCACTGGAAAATGGCGGTGTACTCGAAAGCATCACCGCTAAGTTCTCCGTACCCAGCCAGGCGGTTGCGGCGACGCCGACCAGTCCAGCTACGTTTCTCTGTTCCACCACCAGCCAGGGTGGACTGCTGGCCTTGAACGTCACGAATTCCATCAGCACGATCAACCTGAACCTTGGGAACGTGCAGCCGATCAACTTCTTCATGTCGGCGGACGGCGCCCTGCTCTACCTGGTGGTCAGCGATCTCAACAGCGTTCTTGTGTACAACTTCGAAACCAAGTCCCTTGCCGGAGGCATTCAACTGCTTTCGACCCCGGGCGGTGTGAACCCCAGTCCAGTCACCGCAGATATGACGGTTGATGGAGGCACGATTGTCATCGCCGGCGACGATGGCTATGTTCACGAATTGAGCACGTCGAATGGTGGAGCCGATCTGGTGCAGGCTCCGTTTCCATCTCTCCCCAACTCGATAAACGCGTTCTGCACGAACAACGTCCTACCGATTCCGTGCCTGCTCGATTTCGTCGCCGTGAAACCGTAATGATTTTCGGGAATCCTGCTCAGCTGCGGTAACGGGAGTGAAGATCGGGTGGGAGGTTGCGTTTTAGAGCTGGAAGATCGGACAGAACTCCGACGAAGGCTCAGCGCTTGCTCGTTTCCAGTTCTTTTCCGACGCTGTCGAGCACGCCATTCACAAACTGCACGGACTCGGGAGAAGAAAACTTTCGCGCAATCTCGAGCGCCTCATTGATGACCACTGCTCTGGGAGTTTCCGGATAAGCAAGAAATTCGGCCACAGCCGCGCGCAGCAGATTCCGGTCGACGGCCGCCATGCGTTCCATGCGCCAATGCTCGGCATGGCCTTCAATCAATTTGTCGATCTCAGGGCAACGATCCGTCGCAATGCGAAATAAATCGTCGGCAAATCCCCGGACGTCTTCCGAAGCGCCCTTATGCTCCGCCCAAAATGTCTTTCGCACATGGTCCGCGTTCTGCTTCCCCATATCCGACTGGAAAAGCATCTGCAAGACTAGCTCCCGAGATTTACGTCGTGTGCCCATTGCTTGTGTAGGGACGGACGCCCTCGTTCGTCCCGCGGGCGCAGCCCGCGTTTACCCTCGCCACCTTTCGGAATCTATCAATTTACTTCAGGTCAGTTTACAGGAAGGGACTATCTGCGCCTCTTAGATTTGCTGTGTGACCGGACATTCCGAGCCTTCGCAGAGCGAGCAGAAGAAACCCGTCTGGAGCTGACAGCCGGTGCCTGAGAGCCGATCGCTCCCTTCAACGACGCCATTTCCACTGCCGCCAGCGCCGCCTCAAATCCCTTGTTCCCCATCTTCAGACCAGCGCGATCAATCGCCTGTTCCAGAGTTTCGCAAGTCAGCACGCCGAAGGCATGGGGCACTCCCGTCTCCTGCGCCGACTGGCCGATCCCCCGCGTCACTTCATTGACGATCACGTCGTAGTGCGCCGTGTCGCCTCGCAACAGGCATCCAATGCAGATGATCGCGTCATACTTCTTGGTTTCGGCGAGAGCGCGCGCAGCAGACGGAATCTCGAACGCGCCAGGCACGCGGATTACATCAATATCTTTCTGCGCAGCCCCGGTGCGCATCAACCCATCGCAAGCACTCAGCAGAAGCCGTTCCGTAATAAATGAGTTGAAGCGGGCAACAACAATCGCGAAGCGCTTTCCGGAAGCATCGAGCTTGCCTTCGATCGAGCTCACAATCGTCTCCGGCACGCCTTCAAGCTTGAATTTGATTTTCTCTGCGATCTCTGTGCCCTCTGTCGTGAATGTTCTGATCTGATCCACGAAATATATGCGAATCCGTGGTCGGAGAAGTTACTTCCCCTTGAACTGCGCCGCACGCTTCTCCAAAAACGCGGTCGTCCCTTCCTTCTTGTCTTCCGTGGCGCACGCAACACCGAACAGCACCGCCTCGAGATAGAGACCTTCGCTCAACGTCATCTCCATGCCTTTGTTGACGGCCTCCATCGCGTATTGCACGGCCAACGGCGCGTTCGCGACAATCTTCGCCGCAATCGCCTCCGCGCGCGGAATTAACTCCGCCGGCGCAGTCACTTCATTTACCAGCCCAATGCTATGCGCCTCCTGGGCCGTGATCATCTCGCCCGCCAGCACCATCTGCATCGCGATCCCTTTGCCGACCAGCCGCGGCAGCCGCTGCGTTCCGCCGTAGCCCGGAATAATGCCCAGCTTCACCTCGGGCTGACCCAGCTTCGCGTTCTCGCTAGCCAGCCGCATGGTGCAAGCCATGGCGATCTCGCATCCACCGCCCAGCGCGAATCCGTTGATGCACGCAATTACCGGCTTGCCGAGGTTCTCGATCAGATTGAGCACATTCTGCCCGCGATGCGTATATTCCTTACCCGAAACCGCATCGTGTTTCGCCAATTCGGCAATATCGGCGCCGGCGATAAAGGCCTTCTCGCCCGACCCGGTAAAGATCACGACCCGAATCGCCGCATCATTCTTGATGTCATGAAACGCCGCCCGAAGTTCCTCCATAGTCGCCATGTTGAGCGCGTTCAGTACCTTGGGCCGGTTGACGGTGACATACGCAATCGAATTCTTCTTTTCTAAAATGATGTTTTCGAAGTTCATAAATTCACACCTGCCACGGATTTCCGCGGATCATCACGGATCAAAGAGGTTCCATTCTCACCTGATTTGAGAAATCGTAGAATCCGTGTTGATCCGTGGCTAAAGGTCTTGCGCTTTTGGATTGTTGGGGTCCGAGTAATCATAAAACCCTTTGCCCGACTTCCGCCCGTACCACCCCGCCATCACCAGCCGCTTCAGCAGCGGAGGCGAAGCGAACCGCCGCTCTTTGAACTCGTCATACATCACGTGCGTAATGTAGTAAGTCGTATCAAGCCCGACAAAATCCAGCAGCGTGAACGGCCCCATCGGATACCCGCAGCCCAGTTTCATTGCGTTGTCGATGTCCTCAATCGACCCCACGCCCTCTTCATACGCGCGAATCGCATCGAGCAAATACGGCACCAGCAGCCGGTTCACGATGAATCCCGTCTTGTCCGACGTACGCACCGGAACCTTGCCCAGCTTTTTTCCGAACTCGTAAGCGGTCTGGTACACTTCGTCGGAAGTCGCAATGGTCCGCACCACTTCCACTAGTTTCATCAGCGGCACGGGATTAAAAAAGTGCAGCCCAATAAACCGCTCCGGTCGCTTCACCGAAGTCAGGAGCTCTGTCACCGAAATCGAAGACGTGTTCGAGGCGAAGATCGCATCTTTCTTCACGATGCCATCGAGCGACGCGTACATCTTCTTCTTCTCTTCCACGTTCTCGATGATGGCCTCAATCACGATGTCGCAGTCGGCCAGATCCGATTTGTTCGTCGTACCGCGAAGGCGAGCGCGGATCGCGTTCTTTTGCTCAGCCGTGATCCCGCCCTTCTCCACGGGGCGCTCCACAAACTTCGCCAGAGATTTCTCAATCCCGGCAAACCCCTTGTCGAGAAACCTCTGCTCAACCTCCAGCACGGTGACGTCAAAACCCGCCATCGCCGCGACCTGCGCGATGCCGGATCCCATCAGCCCGCAACCTAGAACACCAACTTTTTCAATTGCCATTCAGAAATTCCTTCGCCGCGGATCAACGCGGATTTTCACGGATCAAAATCAATTCACTACAGAGGCACCGGGGATACGAAAGCCCGGGCTGCAATTTGCTCCGCCATTCATATCTTCCGCTTCATGCGTAGCAATCCTACAGTCCAAATCGCCGCCCAACAAAAGATCACGTTTGGAAACCAACCAACAATCCAGGCCGCATTCTCATACCCGCCCTTGCAGCCCGGATCGAACGAATTACAGATCCAAAATGCTAGCGAAGCTCCGGGAATCAACAACCACGAGCTGAAGAATGCAAGCAGCGGTATCGACGCTGCAACCGCCACATTGGCAACAAGCGAAATCACAAGAGCCTTATATCGCCACTTCATCACCGCCCCGCGCTCCCGCCATGCCGAAACAATAAACTGGATTTCATGGATCATCACGGATTCTCTTAACGGCGTTTCCGTGTATATCCGTACAAATCCGTGGCAAAGAAGTTTAATTCATACTCTCCACCACCATAGCAATCCCCTGCCCGCCACCAATGCAGGCCGTAGCCAGCCCATACTTCTTTTTCCGCCGTCGCAATTCGTACAGCAGCGTGATCACCAGCCGAGTCCCGGTCGCGCCCAATGGATGTCCCAGCGCTATCGCTCCGCCGTTCACATTCACTTTCTCACGGTCCAGCCCCAACTCTTTCTCCACCGCCAGATACTGCGCGGCGAACGCCTCGTTCACTTCAATCAGGTCGATGTAATCCAACGACAGCCCGGCCTTCTGCAGCGCAATCTTCGACGCCGGCACCGGGCCACGCCCCATCACTTTCGGCTCCACGCCTGCAATGCCCCAGCCGCAAATTCTGCCCAGCGGTTTCAATCCACGCTTCTGCGCATTCTCCAGCGCCATCACTACCACTGCCGCGCCTCCGTCGACAATGCCGCTCGCGTTCCCTGCGGTCACCGTTCCGTTCTTTCCAAACGCCGGCTTCAACTTCGCCAACCCCTCCATCGTGGTCTGCGGACGCCGGTGATCATCCTCAGTCAGCGACTCGCCTGTCGATTCGCCTTTATGATTACGCAGCGGCACCGGCACCAATTCTTCCTGGATGCGTCCAGCTTTATACGCTTCATCCGCGCATTTCTGCGAACGCAACGAAAACTCATCCTGCATTTGGCGGGTAATGCCCTGCTCCGAACCGTACAGCTCGGCGGTATTCGCCATGTACGATCCGCAGTACGAATCGAGCAGCGCCACCATCAGCGAATCTTCCAGCTTGCCGCCCGGAGCCAGCGTAAAGCCATCGCGCCCCCGGATCACAAACGGAGCCTGCGACATCGCCTCCATTCCACCGGCCAGCACAATCTTCGCTTCGTCGGTCTGGATCATCTGCGCCGCCGACACAATCGACTGCATCCCCGAACCGCAAAGCCGGTTCACTGTCAGCGCCGGAGTTTCAATAGGGATTCCTGCCCGCAATCCCACATGGCGCGCACCATACAAAGCGTCGCCCGAAGTCTGCTGCGCGTTCCCCATTACGACGTGATCGAATTCCTTGGGATCGATCCCTGAGCGCTCAATTGCGCCCTTCGCCGCCACGGCTCCCAACTCCTGCGCCGTGTAATCTTTCAACTTGCCGCAATAGCGGCCAAAGGGCGTTCTTGCCCCGCTGACAATCGCAATATCGCCTGCTCTTAACATGGATTTTCTCGCCGAACTCCACCCGGATGGGTCAGAGTCATTTCGCCAAACTTTTCAGTTTATCAGCGCGAAGAAGAATTCACCACAGAGGCATGGAGACAGGAGTAAAGAAGAGAGAGCATCAAAATACGTCCGTCGATAACGGGGCTGGGGCGCCCAAATTCAAATCACTCGATGACTCAATCGCTGAATGACTAAATTCCTAAGCCACCGCTCCCGCCGCCAGCGCAGCGGGACCCAGGGCCACAATCTTTCCCGGTCCCTGCGACATCGCCTGACCTAAAGCCTGCTCGGCACGATTGATCACTTCTGTGACCACGTCGACAGGATCATATTCCGACCGAACCACAGCCTCAGCCAACCCCGCTGAGAACACTGCCGGATGCCCGGTCGCACCGTCCTTCGCTGGAAATTTCAGTTCGCCAATGATCTTCCGCAACTTCTCAATGGCCAGCAACGCTTCTTTCTCAGCAGTCTCACCCAGAATGATGGCGATCGTCGTGGTGTCGTAACGGAAGGCGAGATCGTTCGAGCGGATATTCGCCGCGAACAGTTGCCCGGCACGCTCCATCACCGACTGCACTTCGGCCTCGCCATACTCCTTGATCATCAGATTGCTCTTGCCGAACTGCATCAGCAACACCGACAAAGCCGACGAATTCTGCACCGCGCGCTTGCTCTCGGCAAGCAGCAGATCCAGATACGAGGCCCGCTTGAGTAGTCCGGACTTCTCGTCCGTCACCGACAGGTTTTTTACCAGCCGCCGGAGTCCCGCGTTGTTCAGCGCGATCACCATCTGCTCACACAAAGTCTTGAGCACGACCAGATCGGACGACGCCCAGTTATGCGATGCCTTGTTGATCAAAACCAAAATGCCGACAATCTCATCGCCATCGGTCAAAGGGATGGCCAATAACGAAGAGGCCCCCAGGTCCGACACAGCCTTCTTCGCCGCCAGCAGTTCCGCTGCCTTCGGCGCGTCCGCGATCACTAGCGGATCATGTCCTGAAATCGCGGAATGCAGGCACCCAATCAGCTCGGCGATTGAGGCCGCGCTTCCCTTTTTCGTCCCTTCCGCGCAGTACTCATCCAGTGCGGTAGCAGGAAGTCCGGCTTTGCCCATTGCCGCTATGCAGCGCGTCGCTTCCCAATGCGAGCCAATCTCTTTCACGGCGGTTCCGAGAACAGCCGGCGCCGTACCCTGGTGATACAGCTTGCGCGTAATCTCGGCGACCCGCGTGAACGTCCGCACATCTGCTGCCGGATCAGCCACCGGCGCCGCTGGCGCGGCAGCCACTGGAGCGGCGGGCGCAGCCGGGGCGGCTGCAGGAGGCAACGGCGCCGAGCCTGCATAGCGCGGTGTCACCCCAGCAGCCATATACAGCCGCTGCAAATCTTCGTTGCGTTCTTCCTCGCGCGGAAATAATTCCTGGATGCGCTGCAGCCTCTCGACCGCCTTATTCCGCATGCCGTACTGCACGAGAATTTCCGCCTGCAACATTAAGTCCTGAAGAGTGGAGGCGCCCAGGGTCGGACTTTCTACCTGCGCCGGCTCTTCTGCCGGCTTGGCCGCCGAACTGAAGCGCGACGCGATGACCTTGAAGCGCCCATCCTCGACCTTACCCTTCAACATGTCGAGCCGCTTCAGGTGCCCAGGTTCGTACGGGTCGACTTCCGCTGCACGATCCAGGCACTCCGCCGCTTTCGCAAAATCTCCCTGGCTGCAATAGAGATCGAACAACTTCAGCAGCGTCTGGCAGTAGTCATTTTCGCGGTTGGACGCGTTGTACAGCTCGCTCAGAAATTCCAGAATCTGCGGCGTTGCCCGGTGCCCCGCCGTGATGTCTTCCATGATGGCGATGAACTGCCGCCGCTCGCCGCGACGCCGCTGGAACTGCTCCAACTTGCGCGCCAGTTCCACGGCCGCGTCGTCCTGCTCGCCATCGAGAAAACTTCCAATCAGACCGATGACCTGCTGCACGCGCGCCGGATTCGCCTCAAACAGCTGCCACACCAGCGGCTCGGCCTCGGCGAAACGCCCAGCCGACATCAGCGCCGTCGCATACGTCTCGCGCAATTCCGGCGTTACTTGCCCTGAATTCAGTTGCGGCTCAAGAATGAAAATCGCCGCACCAACCTGCCCCTGCGACAGCAGTGACTTCCCGTAGGCCAGTGCAATGCTGAGATCCGAAGCATCTTCCTGGTAGGCCTTCTCATACCACTGGGCCGCGTCTCCCCCTTCCGCCGCCGTCAGTTGCGCGACCCGTTGATACGCTTCCGCCGAGACTTTGCGATTGCCGGCTTCCGACGCTAACTCCGCCACCCGCAGGAAGTTCGCCTGCGTCGGCTCCAGGTTTACAATCCGCGCGAGCAACTCCGACGATTCCTGCTTCTTGCCCAGTTTGATCAGATCGAGCAGAGCCGCTTCATACGTGCCCACAGCCAGCTTCTTGTTGGAGCCTTCCAGCAACTGCCCGAAGCGGAACTTCTGCTGCCAGGTAGGACTTCCATGCCGCGCCAGCTTCTTATACGTAAGACTGGCCCGGGTCGCGTCCCCGGCCGCCACCTGCCGCTCGAACAACTCGCCCAGCAGTTTTACCGCGTCGGCATTCCGGCTGAGAGAAAGACACAAATCTGCCGAAAGTTGCCGCACCACGTCATTTTCCGGATCATCGCGCAGGACCAGCAGGTACTCTTCCAGGGCCTCGGCGGTCTTCCCTTTTTGCAGGAGTTTCTCCGCGCGTTCGACACGCTTGGCCACTTCGGCCCGGTCCAGTCGTCTTGTAATCTCAGGCATGCGGAAATTGGGCGGACTATCCCTGCTCCGATTCTAGGAGCCGCCCTTACCCCCAGCAATGCGGTAAGGCCGACCCGCGATTACGAAGGTCATCCCCCTTTGCTTAGAATTCACTGAGTTCCGCTAATGGTCCACCACGCCTGGCACTTCGGAGAAAGCAGAACTTCGCTGCTCAGGATCGCATGGAACGATAGAACCGAAGACGGTGTCTCTACCACTGTAGGGCCAGCCGGGAGCGCTGCCGCCAATGCCCGAGGGCTGCTTCAACTCATTGCATGCCGACGGATGTCCCTGGAACTTCGCCTACCTTTGGAATTCGATGGACTGGCTCAGCCGCGCCGATGTCTGCCTCCTCGCGCTCATGCTGGCCAATGTCCTCTTCATCGCTTGTGACCGCCTTTACCGTTATCACCGAGCCCAGAGACGATCTCGTATCTTTCTCCGCGAGGCTGCTGGTCCCTTGCGTGAGGGCAAGCTCCGTCAACTGCTGTCGCTTACGGCGGAAAATAAGAAGAGCCATATAGCGAATGTCATCCGCTCCGGCCTGATCGCGTTCGCGTTCGCGCCTGCCGACCTCACAAACTCAGAGGCGCTCGATGTTGCCCAACACGCTCTCCAACGCACCCGCGCCACACTCATTCTTGAGTTGAAGCATGGGCTTGGCACGCTCAGCACCATCGCATCCTCCGCACCCTTCATCGGACTTCTGGGCACGGTTTACGGCATCTTGGATTCCTTTCGGGGAATAGGCCATTCGAAAGCCAGTGGTCTACCGATGGTCGCGTCCGCTCTGGCGAACTCTCTGGTTACCGCTGCTGCCGGCTTGGTGGTCGCGATCCCAGCCGTGTGGTGGCGCAATCATCTGCGCATTCGAGTCGAAGTCTTTGACACCGAAATGTCGAATGCGGAGTCGGAAACGACTACATACTTGCAGGTTCATCCAGAATGGCGCAAAGAGCGCGAGGCCTCCTCCCAAGGAATGATCACGGCCCTGCCGGCGAACGCGCCACGCTTTTGTGAAGTCCCCTACAACCGCCAGCGCGCCTTGTTCCTCGGTACCGGGCTATGCGCGCTTTACTTCACCTACGCGCTTGCGTTCGCGGTGTATTTGCATTTCGTAGCCTTTTAGGCTCTTGCCCAATCCTACGGCTGACTCTTCCCTTTGTCGTTCTCTCGCTTTTTGTTATCGTGCAGCCTTGTCCTCCAACGCTTCCACTCGCATCCCCGCGACGAATGAAGATGGCCTCCGCCATCAGCTCTCGGCCGGACAGATGGCCATGGTCGCTGTCGGAGGCTCGATCGGCACCGGTCTCCTTCTCGGCTCCGGCGCTGCCATGGAGGCGGCCGGCCCCGCCGCCATTCTCAGCTTCGTCGCCGCCGCCTTCATTAACTGGACCGTCGCCATGGCCCTCGGCGAACTCGCCTGCTCTCACCCGGCCGCCGGGTCGTTCGGTGTCTATGGTGATCTCTATCTCAACGACTTCGCCGGATTCATCGCCCGCGCCGGATACTGGGTCGGCCTGGCCCTCGCCATCGGCACAGAAATGATCGCCGCTGCTACCTACATGGCTGTCTGGTTTCCCGGCGTGCGCCCGTACATCTGGATTGTCGTTTTCTCCGTGGTCCTGCTTTTCATAAACCTGCGCAGCGTCGGCTCCTATGGCCGCATTGAATTTTGGCTCTCGATGATCAAGCTGGCCACCATCGTCGCCTTTATCGTAATCGGCGCGACCCTGTTGCTGGGTGGCCACGTCGCCCCGCAATACAACGCGCAAGGCGGATTCTTCCCCAAGGGATTCTGGTCCCCACTAGCCGCCATCACCTACGCCGTTTACAGCTTCGGCGGAGTCGAGATGGTTGCAGTCACCACCGGCGAATCGCGCTCCACCAAAGAAACTCCGCGCGCTGTCTGGATGACCTTTCTGACCCTCACTTTTGTTTATGTCGGAGCGATGGTCATCCTCGTCGGTGTCATGCCCTGGAATCACGCCGGTGTCACGGAGAGCCCGTTCGTCACCACGTTTCGCACCGCCAACATCCCGCACGCGTCGGGCATCATGAACTTCGTCGTGCTCACCGCCGCGCTCTCCGGAGCGAATGCAACTCTCTACGTTGCGTCACGCATGATCTTCTCTCTCGCCCGCACCGGATGGGCCCCAGCCAGCCTCGGCCGCCTTAATCACGAAGGCTCGCCGCAGAACGCCGTCCTGCACTCCTCGTTCGGAATTCTTTTTGCTTTAGCCCTCGTACTCTGGGCGCCGCAAAATGCTTTCCGCTACCTTCTCGGAGCGGCCTTCACCGGGATGATCCTCTCCTGGCTCGTTTCTCTGGCAGCACACATCCGCTTCCGCAGCCGACGCTCGCGCCAAGAACTGGCCGCGCTACCCTTGCGCTCGCCGCTCGGTCAGGCCGGATCAGTCGTCGGGCTGATTCTCGTCATGATCGCCCTCGTGCAGACGTGGCTCTCTCCACGCATGAATCTATGGAGCGGCCTGGCCTGCCTGGCATTCCTGACAAGCGCTTATTTGGTATTGAAAGCACGGGCACACTAGCGGGAGTTCTTACCGAGAGAAATGTTTGAAAGGGCAGGGCGAGCAGGCGCGAGCCACCTCTTAACTTCTGCCTTCTCACTTCTACATTTGCGTTACTCGGTAATGACAGTCGATTGACCGGAAATATCAAACCGCTTGCGGCAGCGCATGTTCTTGCAGGCCATCATGTCGTCTTTGCGGACCATGTACGATCGTGCTTTGGCGAAACGCGCCCGATCCCGCTCGTCGGCTCGTCCGGAAAGCTGGCGCTTCTTAGTGCGGACGATCCAGGTCACTTCATATTCCGCGGACTGGTGGCAGTGAGGACAGTTCAGTGAAGCTGGTTTCTTTTCTTGCCGCTCGTCAAAAAAATCGCGCTCTTCCATCGTTTGTGTCGTCCTCTCCACTCCGGTGATAAATTATTGCACACTCCGCCGTGTTCCTCCGTGTACTCCATAGCGATTTGTTTTTGTCCTGGAAACGAATTCAGGCAAAATTTAACGAGATGCCCCGCAAGAAGAAACAGAAACGTTTTCGAGCCGTCACCGCGGTGAAAGAACTCGCCAGGGAGCGCGTGGGAACGCCTCCGTCCGGGAAGATTGTGTTGGAGAAAAAGAAGAAGCCGGAGAAGTACAAACCGACGCTGCAGAAATTGCTTAAAGAAGAATGACTATAGGCGGGGATGAGCTGCCGGGGCCTTCCGGCGGGGAAAAAGTCACTGTGGCGAAGCCAAGATCAAACGCAGCCGCCGGAGAGACACCCGGAAATCACTCTCTCACGGCCTCCGCTACCACTTTCGCGAACTCCTTCACATCCTCTTCCGTCGTGTCGAATGAGCACATCCAGCGCACGATGCACTCCTCCTCGATCCAGGGATAGAAGAAGTATCGCTGCTTGATTTTCTCTATGGAGTGCCGCGGAATCTGCGCGAACACGCCGTTCGCCTCCACCTTCCACACTACCTTCACCTGCGGTATCTTGCGTACTTCCGCCTCAAGCACCTTTGCCATCCGGTTGGCATGCTCAGCACTGCGCCGCCACAAATCATTGGTCAGCAAAGCCTCGAACTGCGCTGCGATGAACCGCATCTTCGACGCCAGTTGCATCCCCTGCTTGCGCAGAAACAGAAAGTCCGTGCCGAGCGACTTATTAAAGAAGATAACGGCTTCGCCCCCCATGATCCCGTTCTTGGTCCCGCCAAACGAAAGCACGTCCACTCCCAGATCGCGCGTCGCCTGCCGTAGAGTCTGCCCCAGGCTCACCGCAGCGTTGGCGATGCGCGCACCGTCCATGTGGAGAAACATGCCGCGATCATGAGCGAACTCAGCCAAAGCCCGAATCTCTTCGGGTTTATACACCGTTCCCATTTCCGTCGACTGCGTAATGGAAATCACTCGCGCCTGTACATGGTGCTGGTCGCCGATGCCGTGATACGCGTGTCGCACTGCTTCTACTGTGATCTTCCCATCCCGATGCGCCAGCGGAATCAGCTTGCACCCAGTGTGTTTCTCTGGCGCGCCACACTCGTCGGTATAGATATGCGCGTAATCGCTGCACAGCACCGCATGGTACGGGCGGTTCAGCGCCTGCAGCCCGAGCACATTCGCGCCCGTCCCATTGAATGTGAAAAACACCTCGATCCCCGATCCAAAGTGCTCTTCGAACTTTGCAATCGCCGACCGCGTATAAGGGTCATCCCCATAGGCCACAACGTGGCCTTGATTCGCGCGCGTGATCGCATCAAGGACCTCCCTGTGAACGCCTGCATTATTGTCACTGGCAAAACTGCGAGTAGGCTTAAGCTCTGGCATAAGCAATCAATGTAACAAACCCATAGCCGATGGGGTGCCCCACGCCACTCTTCGCGGCGTTGGCGAAAAGAGGGTGGGGACCTTGCTTCCTCGTTTGGAAAGTTCCCGCCACAGCGAAACACAGCCAGATGATGTGGGACGGCCGCCCTCGGGGGACCGGCAGTCCAGGTTCATCCGGCTGCAATGCGGTCGAGCAATACAATCAGAACTGCCGATTCCTCCCTGGTTCAATTACAATCCCCTTCTCGGAGAACCCAGTGATCTCGCAGAGATTGCGCCGCATCTTCATAGCCGTCATCCTCTCCGCCTTGGCCGCCGCCCAAACCGCGGAGCAGAGAACAGCCCGCTACCTCGACTCCATCCGCAAGCAACCCACGTTAGTCCTGGCCTTCCTTCACGAAATGCCTAAGGGGGGCGACCTGCACGTCCACCTGACTGGCGCGACCTATGCCGAAGACATGCTCGACTGGGCAGCCTCCGACAATTTCTGCGTCGATCGCACCACATCGCGCCTTCTCGGGGCTCCTTGCGATTCCTGCGAAACGTACACCTCGAAACCGTCCGCCCGTTGCGCCTACGACGACCACATCCTCTATAACCAGATCATTGATGCCTGGTCCATGCGCAACTGGCATCCAGGGGACGAATCCGGGCACGACCACTTCTTCGCTACCTTCGACAAGTTCAGCCTGACCGCCCACAATCACACCGCCGAAGCCATCGCCACGGTCTCCAACCGCGCCGCCAAGGAACACGTGCAGTACATCGAGTTCATGCATACCGCCGACGGTGGCGCCGCCATCGGACTCGCAGCCAAGATCGGATGGGATCCGGATTTCAAAAACTTCCGCCAGAAACTGCTCGACGCGGGCTTGAAGGATATCGCCGCCGCCACCACCAAGACTCTCGCAGAAGACGTAGCTCGATCCCGTGCCGACCTGAAGTGCGACACACCTCAGGCCGAACCGGGGTGCAATGTCCAAGTCCGCTATATCTACCAAGTCCTCCGCGGACTGCCCCACGAAGCCGTCTTCGCGCAAATTCTTCTGGGATTCGAACTCGCCTCTTCGGACCCTCGCTTCGTCGGACTCAATCTGGTGATGCCCGAAGACTGGTACCTTCCCATCCACGACTTTCACGAGCACATGGATATGCTCGACTACCTGCACGGCGTTTATCCGAAGGTGCACGTCAGCCTGCACGCCGGCGAACTCGCCATGGGCCTGGTGAAGCCGGAAGACCTCACTTATCACATTCGCGAATCGGTCGAGAAGGGCCACGCCGAGCGCATCGGACACGGCGTTTCGATCATGATGGAGAACGATCCAATCGCGCTGATGAAAGAAATGGCCGCTCGCAACATCTCAGTCGAAATCAACCTGACCTCGAACGACCAGATTCTCGACGTCAGCGGAGAGAATCATCCCTTGCCGATCTATATGAAGTATGGAGTTCCAGTCGCGCTATCGACGGACGACGAAGGCGTAGCCCGCTCCGACATGACGCATGAATACCTGCGCGCCGAAACAGACTTCGCCTTTCCTTATTCGACTCTGAAGCGAATGACCCGCCAAAGTCTGGAGCATTCGTTTCTGCCGGGAAAGAGTCTGTGGGAGTCAACGAAAGGAACGTTCAAGCCAGTGTCCGCCTGCGCAGCAGATCTGGCAGGTAAGCCCTCGCATGCGTGCTCGGAATTCCTCGCCGAAAGCGAGAAGGCGAGAGAACAGACGAAGCTGGAGCGGGAATTCAAGACGTTTGAAAAGAACTTCTGAGTAAATGCCTGACAGAAAGGCTGCCGTCGTATGAAGTCTGCCCTCTTAACTCTATTCGTCGTGTTGGTATGTTCGCTGGCTGCTGCGGCACAATCATGGCGTGACGATCGCGCGAGGCTCTGCTTCGATAGGCCGGAAGACAACGGGTCTATCAACACTCTGCAGAGCTGGATACACGTGGCGGACTACGATGTGCCTGTCAGCGGCGGCCAAGCGGTGTGTCTCTACGTAACGGCACCGGACAGTACGAACTTAACCGTTACCTCGACTATTCCATACGAGCCGAGTTCCAGAAACACGGCTGCTTGCAAATCCAATGCACTCAAACTCGAACTATCACCAAATCAGAACCTAACATTCACGATATCGCCGGCGTCGGATGCTCAGGGCTACAAGTGTGGCTGGCGAATCAAACAGCTTCGCGAATCACACTAGCCACTTCCATGACAGTCATAACTGACCACTTCACCCTCGCCGACACCGCCGCCCAACACATCCAGAAACGCACGCCACTGCACCCGCGCATCGCGCTCGTCCTCGGCTCTGGTCTCGGCGCTTTCGCCGACTCACTCTCCGACGCCACGCGCATCCCCTACGCCGAAATCCCCGCGTTTCCTAAATCAACCGCCATCGGGCACGCTGGGCAACTCGTCATCGGCAACGCCGACCATATCCCGGTCGCCGCCATGCAAGGCCGCGTCCATCTCTACGAAGGCTACTCTCCGCAGGAAGTCGCCTTTCCCATCCGCGTGTTCGCTCGCATGGGAGTTCGCGCCGTCGTCCTCACCAACGCAGCCGGAGGCATTGACCGCAACTACTCGCAGGGGGCGTTAGTCGTCATTCGCGACCACATCAATCTCCAGGGCCACAACCCGCTGGTCGGCGCCAACGACGACCGCTTCGGCGTCCGCTTCCCCGACATGACCCGCGCCTACGACCGCGACTACCGCACGATGGCGCGCGAGCAAGCCGCGAAGCTTGGCATCCAGTTGCATGAGGGTATTTACGCGGCAATGCTAGGCCCGAGCTATGAAACTCCGGCGGAGATTGAATATCTGCGCCGCATCGGCGCTGACCTGGTAGGAATGTCCACGGTGACAGAAGTAGTGGCGGCCCGCCACGCCGGAATGAAAGTGCTGGCCATCTCGTGCGTCACCAACATGGCCGCAGGGATTCTAGACCAGCCATTAAGCCACGCAGAAGTAATGGAAACGGGAGAGCGAGTCCGCACCACATTCGAAGCGCTACTAAAAGCGATCCTCCCGCAAATCGCAAACGACGTCGATGTTCAGAAGTGAAGAGGAGTGCCCCACCCTCGTCGCGCGGTTTGCGACAGGGTGGGGATTTTGACTTCCTGCGTGTTCTCAGTGGTGAAGAGTTTCGCTCAGGACTCGCGCCTCAGGGCTCGGGAGTTAGGTCAGAACAAGAACTTCGCTCCCAACTGAATCACTCGAGGCCCACCGCCCCCCAGACCCGGATTGGTCTGCGCCTGATCCGGAGTCTGCGTAATCAGGCCCTGATTCGTCGATCCAGGACTGACGAAGAAGTTCGGCAGCGCAAAGTTCGGATGATTGAAGATGTTGAAGAACTCCGCCCGCAACTGCAGCTTCAACCGCTCCGTTAATGGTGTGTCTTTGGTTAACGCAAAATCCATATTGCGGTAGTGAGGCCCAAAAATCGCATTGCGACCCAGCGTTCCAAACGTGCCCAGCGGAGGATCCGCAAATGCATTTCCGTTCAGATAACCGATCGTGTCGGGAGCAGACTCCCAATTCGAATTGATGATTTGCTGTCCCGGGACCAGGTTGGGCCGCTGATGAAAGTTCGACGGGCTGGGAAACTGATCGAAGCTAGCTCCGCTTGTGTCGTCCGCATTCACTACCGGCACGGGACGTCCACTCTGTAACGTCACGATGGTGTTGACCTGCCATCCCGATCCCAACCGCTTCGATCCTCCCATCTGCGGAACCTGATAGGTGAAGGCCGCTGTGAAACGGTGCCGCGTATCGAAATTCGAGGGCCCGTGCTCCGCCGCTAAATTGTTCGAATCCTGCGGTAAGGCGACCGTCGCAAAGTTGAAATCAATCCCATCCGATGCATCGTCCAAAGATTTCGACAACGTATATCCCGCGAAGCCCGAAAGCCCGTGCCAGTTCCGGCTTCGCAGCGTGGCCTGGAATGCGTTATATGTCGAAGCGCTGATGGTCGCGAACTCGTCCATAAATCCGTAGTTCGCATTCGGACGGTCCCCATTCGCGTCTGGCTGGTTGGCGTCGCGCAAGCGCACCAACTTCGTCCCTTTGCTCCCGACATAACCAACTTGCAGCGCCATGCTGCCGCCCAGTTCCCTTTCAACATTCAAATTCCAGTTCTGCGAATAAGGCGTCACCAAATTGCGTGGAGTAAAGAAGATGTCCGACTGCGCCGGAGGATAAGGCGGCGGAACTGGGCTCACCACAAAATTCGCGGGATTGATCCCGCTCCACGCCGTCGAATCATAGGTATTCGACAACGACAGCACGGCCTGCGGACCAATAGGATTCGTTGCCAGCCCGGCCGAGTTCGTGAAGTTGGCAATCAGCAAATCCTGCGGGATGTAGTCGTAGTAAATACCGTAGGCGCCCCGCACAACAGTCTTTGACTGCACATTCCAGGCAAATCCAACTCGGGGCGCAAAATTGTTGAGATCACGCTGATAGGCGCCGTTCAGGCCGTCACTGCCAACCATCGCCAGATTTCCATCCCTTCCGAGATTGGAGAGAAGATTGTTCTTCTCGCCCAGCGGTCCGAAGTACTCCCAGCGCATGCCGAAGTTCACCGTGAACGTGGGCGACAAGCGGAAATCGTCCTGGCCGAAGAACGCAAACCCGTTGTTAAAGGTCTGACGCTTAGTGTTGCCAGCATCAATCAACGGGAAGGTATTGCCGATATAGTAATTCGCCAACGTCACCGCTCCCGGATCACCGCACTCCACCGGATCAGTCGAAAATCCCGGACATAACAGAAATCCGCTGGGATCGCTGCCGAACGAGAATAATCCCCGTTCCAAATTGTCGTTGAAACTGCTGATCGACGCCCGTCGATATTCCCCGCCGACCTTGATCGTATGGCGTCCCTTCAACCAGGTGAAGTTGTCGAGTATCTGAAAACTTTGGCTGGTACGCCCGCGAGGGATACTGAACGCGCTGGATCCCAGATTGTCGAACGCTCCACCGAAATCGATTTCCGGCAATCCTGTTTTTTCAGTTCCCATGTTGAACGGGACACCGCTAGTGCCGAAGCTTGCCGGATCCGCAGTGTCTAGCGAACTGAACGACGTGCGATAGCGGCTGTACCCAAATCGCACTTCGTTGATCTTGGTCGTCGTTAACGTCGAGAGCAGGCTGGCCGACACCAATTGAACCCGGGTCGGCGAACTCTGTGCAAATTGCGGCAATCGCGATCCGGCTCCGAATCCCAGTCCGCCCAACGGGAAAACCTGCTGGCTGCGCGCAAATGCGTAGCGTCCCGTAACAGATTCACTCTCCGCAATCTTGTGGTCGATTTTCGCGATCATGCTGTCGACGTCGTTCTTGTCCTGCACACTGCCCGCCAGCGTCCCAGACGATCCGTTGAACCCGGTCGCCGCGGGAAACATCGCCGTCAGAATGTTGGTGAGGGCCGGGCTCGGAGCGATTCCATTTCCCTCGACCAGTGTCTGCGCTGCGCTAATCTGGTTGGGCAGCGAACTGCCGCTGGCAGGCAGCGCTGGATTGTTCCCGGGCACCAGGAACGTGAAATCCGATCCCACCCTCTCACGCTGTCCCTCATAAGCCCCGAAGAAGAATGTCTTGTCTTTCACAATCGGTCCGCCCAGCGACACACCAAAATTGTTGTTGCGAAACGGACTCTTGATCGCCGGAGTGCGATTGAAATAGTTCCTCGCATCCATCGCGCTGTTGCGTAAGAACTCGAACGCCGATCCATGAAAATTGTTCGATCCCGACTTCGTCAGGATGTTAATCACGGACCCGCTATTGCGGCCATACTCCGGCGGAAAGTTCGCCTGCAAATTGAATTCCTGGATGGCATCGATCGGCAGCAGCGATGCCGGGGCTCCGCCAATCCCCGTCTGGTTGAACGCCGAGTTGTTGAAGAATGGATCGTTGTTGTCTGTGCCATCCACCGTGTAATTGTTCGAGCGGTCGCGATTGCCATTAATGGCGAACTGTCCGAACCCGCTCTGAATCGCCGCCACGCCCGAAGGTTCGACCGTCGCACCAGGAACCAGGGCGACCAGTTTTCCGAAGTCTCTGCCATTGAGCGGAAGGTCCGTCACTAGCCGCTGGTCCACGACTTCCCCAAGGACGTCGCGAGCAGTTTCCACCAGGGGCGGAGCTGCATTCACCGTGATGTGTTCAATCCCTGCAACCCACATACGCACATCGATGGTCGTCTCTCTTCCGATCTCTACGACCACGCCGCTTTGTTGCGCGACGCGGAATCCCGTGGCCGCGACATTGATCTCATATACTCCCGCTGGCAACTCCGCCACGACGTAGCCCCCATCCGGCCCGCTCTCGACCTCCCGCTCCACTCCGTTGGCTACCCCTTTTGCCTTGATCTTTGCGTTCGGTACAACCGCTCCGCTGGGATCGCTAATCTCTCCACGGATCGACCCGCGAAAACTCTGCGCCGCTAGATTCTGCGCGCATAGAAAGATTCCGAGAAGGACTGCAGTGGACACACCTCTACGCAGGAACAACGAAATAAGACGACTCATGATCACGCCCCCTTGCTATTAGAAAACTTGCTACTTCGCCGCCCGCGGAATCAACAGGGTCGCCGGCGGTTTCACTCCATACGTTGCCGCAAATGAATTCTGATTTACGGCCAGCCCGAGCCGTCCGCGCGAATCGATATACAACAGCGGCTGCCCCAGCGGCACATCGGCAAAGGTTTTGACGAATTTGATCTTCATTTCTTTACCGTTGACCGTGACGGGAACCTCTTGCCCGCGCTGATAGCCAAGAGCGAGAAAATCCTCTGCGGGAATATTTGTCACCAGGTTTCCAAAAGGGCCATCAGTCGCAATCACCGTCGCATCCAGCCCATGGTCATCGAGCTTCGCGACTTTCAGATCCAGCCGCACCAGATCCTTCAGCGGAATCTCCGGACCGACCTTGGTCCAGTCGTCTCCGCGCGCCACGTGCGCCCCGGCTGGAGAGAAAATGTCGCGCCCGTGAAAGGTCGACGACAGCTTGCTCCCGATCATCCACTCCGTATTCGTAATCTCCCGCGCCGCTTCCAGCCCGTCGCGCTGTTCGACCAAAGTGAGCAGCCCGTTATCGGGCAGCACAAAGTACTGTCCCCGCTTCGACTTGGCCACGATCGCCTTGCGCGAACTGCCCACCGTCGGATCGACCACGACCACAAACACAGTCCCCTCGGGGAAGTACGGCGTCGCGCCGAACAGGAATCTCGCGCCATCGCGAATCGAAAAGGGTGTGACCTGGTGCGTCAAGTCAACAATGCGCACCTCGGGCAGGATCGAATACATCACCCCGCGGCAGATCGCGACCGAATCATCGACCACGCCAAAATCCGTCATAAACACAATCGTCTGCGGATACTTTTTCCCTGCGCCTCCAGCCTGCGCCTGCGCCCAGCCCGCCGCGGCACATATCACCAGCAGCCATACAACGATCAGCTTTTTCGAGAGACGGACATTCTTCGTGCCTTGCCATGCGTTCATCGCTGTGATTCCTTCTATCAGATTTGTCTACTGAATTACTAGGGTTTACGGCGGCTCGTCATCGAAAGCGCGCGGAGGGGCCGCTGGCAAACTCTCTGGTCCTAAAAAGTGAACTGAGAATTCTAAAAGACAGCCGCCGAAATGGCCAACCACGCCCAAGGTCTCCGCATAACACCGCGCCTCTGGTTGGCCTCGCCGGTTGTTCCCCGGCAGCATTTATAATGCTCGCTGCATCTTCATTCCGGAGGATTCAATGCCGCAAGCTATCCCCGAAAAATACCTCGATCTCTTCCAGAAGCGCGCCTTCGCCAGTCTCGCCACGCTTATGCCCGATGGCCGCCCGCAAGTTACGCCCGTGTGGTGCGACTACGACGGCGAGCACGTCGTCTTCAATTCCGCCAAAGGCCGCCAGAAAGACAAAAATGTCCGCAAAGATCCCCGCGTATCCCTCGCCATCATCGATCCCGAAAATCCCTACCGTTATCTGGAGATTCGCGGACGCGTCGTCGAAATCACCGAAGACGGTGCCGCCGACCACATCAACAAGATGGCGAAGAAATACCTGGGCGTCGACAAGTATCCGTACGGCCAGCCGGGCGAAGTCCGCGTGCTCTACAAGATCACTCCAGAACACACCACAGTCATGGGGTAGGAACAAGGTTGGAAGGTTCCAAGGTGGCATAGTTTCAAGGTTCACGGCTACGAGGATTACCGCAGTTGCAGGTTTTCGCCTTCCACTTTGAAACGTTGAAACTTTGAAAGCTCTGCATCAAGGACTCCTGCCATAAAAACACACAACCTCTGCTTCCTCGGCTACGGCAACGTCAACGGCACGCTCGTCCGCTTGCTTGCGGACCGCGCCGAAGAACTCCGAGACCGCCACGGAATCACGTACCGAATCACAGGAGTCGCCTCCCGCCGCCTCGGATGGCTGGCTGATCCCCATGGCCTTGATCTCACACAACTCCGTGCAGACTCTGTGTCCTCCGTGCCCTCTGTGGTGAAAAGTTTTCCAGACGTCTCCACATGGCTGAAAGCCGCTCAGGCCGATGTTCTATTCGAAGCCACAGCCCTTAATGTCGAAAACGGCCAGCCCGCCATCGACCACATCCGTGCCGCGCTCCTGCACGGGGCACACGCCATCACGGCCAACAAGGGGCCGATCGTTCACGCCTACCGCGAGCTTCGCGATCTGGCTGCAAAGCAAGGCAAGAAATTTCTTTTCGAATCCACCGTGATGGATGGCGTCCCCATCTTCTCGCTCTTCGACCAACTCCCCACCATTCATCTCCAGGAATTCCACGGCATCCTTAACTCGACCACGAACGTCATCCTCAGCCACATGGAAGAAGGCCTCACCTTCGACGACGCGTTAAAGAAGGCACAAGACCTCGGGGTTGCCGAGACCGACGCCACCCACGACATCGACGGCTGGGACGCCGCTGTAAAAACCGCCGCGCTCATCAATGTCCTGATGCTGTCGAACGAGAATGACACGCCCATCCGCCTCGACCAGATCGCCCGCGACGGCATCCGTGACCTGACGCCGCAAGCCGTCCGTAACGCCAAGCGTGACGGATGGCCCTTCAAGCTAGTCTGCCGCGCTAAGCGAGTCGGCGACAAAGTGCAAGCCAGTGTCGGCCCGGAAAAAGTCCGCAGCAACGAGCCCATGGCCCGCATCGCCGGCACAAGTTCATACATTTATTTCGAGACAGATATTTTTCCGGGCTTGGCGATCACGGAAGAAAACCCAGGCCTCTACGCGACCGCCTACGGCCTGCTCGCCGATTTCATCCCAGCGGTGACTTAGTCCTGAAACTCTTGACGCATTGTCTGAGTTGCTCGCAGAACGCCCAGGAAATGGGCGCGTACTTTTCAAAAAATCCTGCTCGACGTCATCCCGAACGCGCGCGCTTTTACCAGCGCGCGGAGGGATCTCCCGCACAAATCGAACTAACGGGACATAAGACTTCAGCGGTTGATCCCCAACCTTCCGCCCGTGATAAAACTAAGTCGTGACCCCGATAACCGAAACCACTGCCCTCGATCTCACCGCTATCCGCGCCCAATTCCCTTCCCTCCATCAAACCGTCAACGGCCATCCGGCCGCCTTTCTCGACGGCCCGGGCGGAACGCAAGTCCCGCAGCGCGTAGTCGACGCCATCTCGAATTACTTGGCGACAACTAACGCCAACACCGGAGGCGCCTACTCCACGAGCCGCCACACCGATGCCATGATCGCCGAAGCCCGAGCCGCAATGGCTGACTTCCTGCACTGCGCCGCCGACGAAGTCGTCTTCGGCCAGAACATGACCAGCCTGACCTACGCGATGAGCCGTTCGATCGGCCGCGAACTCAATTCCGGAGACGAAATCCTCGTCACGCGCCTTGACCACGATGCCAACGTTTCTCCCTGGCTACAAATGGCAGAAGACCGCGGAGTCACGGTCCGCTGGGCGGAAATTCACGATGCCGACTGCACCCTCGACATGGCCGACCTCGACTCGAAGATCAACAAGAACACGAAGCTGGTCGCCGTGGGATACGCGTCCAACGCCGTCGGCACCATCAATCCAGTGAAAGAGATCGTGAAGCTCGCGCATGCCGCCGGCGCCCTCGCCTACATCGATGCCGTCCACTACGGCCCGCATGGACTCATCGATGTGGCCGCCCTCGACTGCGACTTCCTCGCTTGCTCAACCTACAAATTCTTCGGACCCCACATGGGCGTACTTTTCGGCAAGCGCGAACACCTCAAACGCTTCCGCCCTTATAAAGTTCGTCCCAACACAAATGCGATTCCAAATTGCTGGGAGTGGGGCACGCTCAATCATGAATGCATCGCCGGAATCGCCGCCTGCGTGGAGTACATCGCCGACGTCGGCCGGGGCGTCTTATCAACGCAAGGGTTGCCCCACCCTTCCGCGCCTTCTGCGGAGGGTGGGAATCACGGGACCTCCCGCCGCGCCGCGATCGAAGCCGCCTTCGCCGCCTTCCACGAGCACGAACGCGCCATGCTCGAACGCCTGATGGCCGGCCTGAAGCAAATTTCCGGCGCGAAAATCTACGGCATCACCGATCCCGCCCGCTTCGATGAGCGCTGCGCCACCTTCGCTGTCCGCATCGAAGGCCACACGCCGCTCGAACTCGCGACCAAGCTCGGCGAGCGCGGCTTCTTCACCTGGGACGGCAACTACTACGCCCTCAACCTCACCGAGCACCTCGACGTAGAAAAATCCGGCGGCTTCCTGCGCATCGGCTTAGTCCACTACAACACGCTCGAAGAAGTCGACCGCCTGCTGGTCGCCTTGCGCGAGATTGTGCAGGCGTAGAACGGTCGACACCGACAGATTAAAGTGGTTGCCCCACCGTTCTTTCTTCTCCCACAAACACGTCAGCCCGGGACGCATCCCAGGCTGAACGGAAATCCGACATCCCGCTCTGTGAGCGGAGATAGCAACCGATCCCTGCAGTCTTCGTCTACGGCCAGCGCTTCGCCGAGTCGTCCCACCCTGCGGCGCGTACCGGTTGAGGAGCGGGAATCGACGGTGCCGACGGAACCGGAATCCGCGCCGGTTGTGGCCCATTCACGGCGGTCGCCAGAGCTGGCTTTGCCATGTCGGCCATGCCTTCCTTCTCTTCCGAAAGCAACGGAGCGACCAACCGCAACGCCTCCACTTCCTTCTCCAGACGAGTCAACTCCATCTCTTTTTGGCGCAGAACTTCATAAACATTCTTCATATTCGAAGCACCTGAGATTGTGTTTTTGAACAGAAAAACCCTGTCCCCCGCACGATAGCAGACTTACCCATGAAGTCAAGAAATTCAGGACCTTCCGGTCGCTACTAGGGCACGGGCGCCGGCCCCCAGCCATGCAGGGACAGCCCTCCCGGCTGTCCAGTCAAGCGAAGCTCGACAGTAGATCAGTGTCGTTTGTTAGATGCGGGCCGCTACTGCTGAAATGGCACGCCCAGCGTCTCGCCGATTCCGCGAGACGTGCGAATCGTTTCATCGGAAGGGAATGCATTCGGGAGAGGAGACCGAAAAGGTTCTCAGCGTCCTCGGTTGTCCTTAGCGCTCTTCGCGGTTAGGCGTTTGCTCTAACGCAACCAAAGAATCGCCGCGACTGTGCCAGCGACAGCCGCGATCGCGCCCAAGACATATTTGTTCCGCGAGAGCCATGAGGGCGAAGACTCCAACCCAGCACTCAACACAAATTCCGGTACCTTCTGCGGTTCAGGCGCAACGGCAACCACAATCTCACTCTTCGGCACGGCAACCGACTCTGCCGCCTTCGCTGCGGCAATGGGTCCCACTTCAATTTTGCTCGATTCTTCCACTTTCGTAGCAACAGCCGCAACAGCAGCAGGTGCGCTGGCCGCCGCCTGCGCCTTTAATCGTTCCACCGGAGCCGATACGAGGGCAACCGCGCTCGCACGCGGCGTCGCCAGAGGTTTGGCCGCAGGCGGAGTACGCAACTGCCCGCGCCATTTCTTTTCTTCGCACTCCACGCACAGCGTCCGTTCCGAGGAAACCGGAAACCCGCATGCCGCGCATTTTCGCAGATTCCGCAGCATCGGAGGCACATGGCTCTCATCCACCTCCGCCGGCTTCGGTGCTTCGACAGTCGCATCAAACGCTGACCAGAAAAGCGGCTTCTTCGGCACCGCCACCGGAGGCGGTTCTGTTACCGGCGCAGGCTTTGTCACAACCTGCGGCACCGATTCAACCGGCGAGGCAACCGGCGCAATGACGCGCGCGACGATGGTATCGCTCTTCGCCACTTCTTGCGGCGCTTCCTGCACGGGAGCAGCTGTCTCTTCCTGATAATCCAACACTTCCTCGGCAATGGAGACCGAAGGCGTCTCCCCGGCCTCTGCCTGCGCCAGGTCGATCACGCTCTCCGAGGCGCGTGCCAACCGCACGGCCGTCTCTACCATCTCGCTCAAGCGCTGCAATGCCGAAACGTCGCGATCGCCGAACGCATTGACCTTGCCCGAAAAAAGTTCGAACACACCTAATACTTCGTCATCGTGCACTACGGGCATTACCACAACCGAGGCAATTCCCAACTCCCGGCATACCACGCGATTGACCCGCACATCGCGGTCGGCATTATCGCAGCGCAGCGCCTTCCGGGTCCGCACACTCTCCCCCGACAAGCCAAATTCCATCGAAAGAATCGCGCCCAGTTCTGGCACGTTCTCGCCCGAACTGGCCCGGCATAGCATGTCGTGCTTGCCTTCGCGCCGCAGCGCGATCGCCGCCCCGTTCGCTCCCGTGACATACTGCGCGCGGTCGGCGAGCAACTGCAGCGCAGCATCCAGATCGCGTTGCGCCATCGCCCCCAGCGAGCGCCCCCCGTCTTCGCCGGGAAAACGCACCGCCGCCGATGTCTGCTCCATACTCGAATGATGTTCTTGCATGTCTTGAAAGGGACTCGCCACCCGCCGGTGACACGAATCCACCCAACATTTGAACAAACAACAAAGGATCCACTCAGAAGAAAACGCCAGAAAAGTAACCGATAGTAACCGGGAAGCCCCGGAACCGGAAATCCCAAGGCGAACGCCCAAAACCTAAGGCCTAAGACCCAACGCCCACTACCTAAGTAAGGCCCAACACCGAAGACCTGCCCCTGCCGCGAGCCCTCCGCTTCAACGCCGCCTGCACTAATCCATTGGCTTCCGAATTCTCTTCCCGCGGCACGTGCGAAATGGAAAACTCCAGCGACCGCGCCAGTTTCCGGCAGGTCCAGTGCAGCGAATATAGCCGCGCGCTCCGGCAAACGTACTCGCCCGTCATCTGCCGCACCACCACCTGCGAGTCCGAGAACACGTGGAGTGCCCTCGCCTTCAGCGACACGGCATATTGCAACGCTTCCATCAGCGCGGCATACTCGGCCACATTGTTATCTTGATGTCCGATCCACTTGGCGATCCGAACGGGTCCGCTAGCGCAGCCGTTGATCACCACCCCAATACCCGACGGCCCGGGATTTCCCAGGCACCCGCCGTCCACATAAGCCACTAATTCGGGCATCACAGCGTTTTCGTTATGTTCGCGGAAACTCGAGGCCGCCGCACCCTGCAAAACAGTCGCAAAGTGAGAAACCTCTACTTCTGAAAGATGCTCCACCTTCTTCCCCCCGTCAAGACGATTATTTGATTCGCTTTCATGCTTTTGCAGGTGACTGTAGGTTTGTGCAATTTAATGTGCAAATCTAGCCCCAATTCCCCTCGCCTGTGGATAAGTTTTTTCCCTACAGACATTTGCGTTTTCACTTATGCACAGCGGTTTGCCCCTCCACTGCACCAATAGTTTGCGTTGACTTTTAAATAGGGGATGTTACCTTCACATCGTCGACGGTCGAAAGGTTGGCACAATAAAACGAGCCAAGCCAAAGTAGACTGGGTGATCAGCCAGGCGGGGTGACCCGAAGGGCGACCGAACCTGAAAAAACCGACGGCTCTGCGAGGGGCAGTTGGGGTCCGGGACCGTGAAAGCGGTGATCATATCAAGGGGCTGTGACGGTACATGTCTCCACGCTGTGGGCTCCCTCGCAGGAGCTAGCGGCTAGAGCATAACCAATGTCACGGCCCTTTCAATTTTTCCCACCTGATTTTCTTTTTTCCAGCTAGAATCGCCCGCTTCCTCCACCCCTACGGTAACTCCAGATCCACCGCATACAGATCCCGATTGCTCACATCTTTCACCAACAGAATCGATCCGTCCGGGGTCACCCCGAAGCTCACTCCGTACGCGCCAGCCAATAGGAAATCCGGATATTTCAAAAGCGTCTCCACACCATTGGTCGCGGCGTTCCACCGACACACTCCGCCGGTTCTACCTTTCGCGCTGAAATACACGTTGTTGAAGTACACGTACTTCCCATCCCGCGACCATCGCGGATAGTCCGCCATCTGCGCCACGGCTCGACTTTTCTTCTCAGCAGTGCTGTAGAGGAGGAGATTGCGGCTGGCATAGTCCACTGCAATCATCGTGCGCCCATCCGGAGAAATCTGACCGTAGTTCATGCCATCGGTTCCGGGAACGGTCGACACCTGTCTGCTTTTCAAATCCACCATCCGCAGTTCCATGTGTGACATCGTCGCATCCGAACTGGAATACAAGATGGCGCTTCCATCCGCATTCCACGATGGATACGTCTGACGATCTTCCGCTGCTGGAGCAGCCGGAGCTGGCATCCCGCCCTGCGAGGAAATTGAATAAATCCGGCTATGCCCTCCTGCCTCGGAAATACCCTGAAATGCGATCTGGCTTCCATCCGGCGACCACGCCGGACTGTAGGCTCGCATGGGCGGATACGTCAGTTGCATACGTTGTGATCCATCACTTCGACTGCGAATCAGAGCGCCCTCGGGAAACTCCACATACGCCATCCATTGCCCATCGGGAGAAAACGTCAAATGATCGGCAGAGATACCCTGGGCATATGGAAGGAACTGCCGCGAGCCCGCGTCATAGCGCAGCAGGGTCCCACGCAACTGATCGGCGACGACAAACAAGCGCTTGCCATCTTTTCCCGGCAATGCCAAGTAGAAATTGAACGGTCCATTTGTCAGTTGCACCGGCGTAGCGTCCGCCCGATGAAAGAAGTCTGTCTTCTCGCGAATAGCGTAAATGTTTCGCGTCCCCTCGCTGACGGCGGTGTAGAAAAAGTATTTTCCATCCCGCGTCCAACCTGCGGACCACGGACGCGCCGTCGCCGGCAACTCGGGAATCAGCTTGCGAACCGAATGATCAGAAGGATCG
>Ga0335070_10001231_pt1 | contig 29453 bp, 38 predicted proteins | sample Lox_Sample_13_FD_206722 | JGI IMG/M metagenome (GOLD analysis project Ga0335070, IMG submission 206722) | Soil microbial communities from Loxahatchee National Wildlife Refuge, Florida, United States - Lox_Sample_1.3 | ecosystem: Environmental > Terrestrial > Soil > Wetlands | place: USA...
TCCCACGTTCACCGACCTGAGAGGGGCCGAGGAGGAGATCCTCTTCAGATAGGCCCCCTTGCCCATCATCATGATCAGGTCGGTGCTCTGCGCATAAAAAGGAATCAGGGGCGGGATGAAAGTGTCCAGGCTGGAGGGGGTCAGTCGCCGGGTGGGCGTTCCCGCTCGAGGAGGAGGTCCCCGAAGATCACCTTCTCGAGGACCTGGGCGACGTAGCGGACCTTCTGGGTGTTCTCCATGTCCTCGTAGTGGTGGATGTCGGTGTAGACCTGGAGCCGGACAAGGGCGAACCGGAACCTGTCCAGGGTATCCTCGTCAAATCCCTGGGCCTCCCGGTAGATGGGCTCGAGAAGGTAGGGGAAGAGCTCGATGTTCTCTAGGCAGAGGGTGACATTCCGGTAGATGGGGAGGGGCTCCTCCTTCCCGGCGAGGATCTTCCCGAGGTCCATCTACTTCTCCACCTCTTCCACAAGGGCCTCCATGACCTTGTCCACCGCCTCCCAGGTCGGGTCCGTCTCCCCCCGCCGGATAACGAAGGGCCTGCCCTCGTCCCCCGCCTTCCGCATCTCCGGGTCGATGGGGATGGCCCCGAGGAAGGGGACCCCCATCTCCTCGGCAGCCTTCGCCCCGCCGCCCTTCCCGAAGAGGTCGATCTCCTGCTTGCAGTGGGGGCAGATCATTCCGCTCATGTTCTCGATGATCCCGAGGACCCGGAAGCCGAGCATCTCCACGAACTTCACCGCCTTCCGGGAGTCCACCGTCGCCACATCCTGCGGGGTGGTGACGATGATCGCGCCGGTGACATTCGGGGCGAGCTGCGCGATGGAGAGGGCCTCGTCGCCCGTGCCGGGCGGGAGGTCCACGACGAGGAAGTCCAGATCGCCCCAGTCCACCTCCTCGAGGAACTGCCGGATGGCGGCCATCTTCATGGGCCCCCTCCAGACGACCGGGGTGCTCACGTCCGGGAGCAGGAATGCCATGGACATGGCAGAGAGGTTCCCCGTGATCCGGACGGGCTGGATAAGGTTCCCGATGGCCTGGAGCCGCTCGTTCTGGATCCCGAGCATGATGGGAATGTTCGGCCCGTGGATGTCCAGGTCGAGGATCCCCACCTGGTACCCGTGGGTCGAAAGGGACCAGGCGAGGTTCACGGCGACTGTGCTCTTCCCTACCCCGCCCTTCCCCGAGAGCACGAGGATCACGTGCCTGGCCCGGATCTTCGCCTTCTCGGGCAGGGCCTGGGGCTTTGTCCTGTCCGCGCACTCGAGGGCGCAACCCTCGCACTCCTTTGCGCACTCCTCCTTCTCTGCGGTTGTTTCCGGCATATCCTCCCTCACTGGTGACAGCCTGTGGGATAAAGCTGATCCCGGAATGCTATAAAGATATGAGATGTGTTGGCCTGTCAGTTCGGACCTTCTACCCAAGAGTCCACGAGGTTGATGGTGAGGTCATGGATGCTCCCGGGGAGGGAGGTTTCGTAGGAAGCCGACCTCGAGCGATGAAGTCGCGATTGAGGGGGGTTCATCAGAACCGACCTGGAGCGACCCGCCATCAGGCGGGTGCGACCCGGAGCCCCCCAAGAGCCTGACTATGAAGACGAATAGCCTGATTGAGTCGCGGCTCCAGTTCCCGAGAAGCACGGATCCGGCAACAGCCTCAACGGGGACGAATCACCCCTTGCCCTGGTCCAAACGGCCTGAAGACGCAGCAGATCCCTCGTCGTCCGGGCAGTCGAGGTCGCGGTAGAAGGGCTTCAGGTCGACGAGGGGGGAGCCGTCGAGGGCATCGAGGCCCCGGACCCTGAGCCGGTCGCCCTCGAGGGAGAGAAGCTCGACGAGGCAGAGGGCGACGGGGTTCGGCCGCTCGGGCGACCGGGTGGCGAAGACCCCGTGCTCTATCTGCTCGTGGGGCGGGGTGGCGGTCAGGATGTCCCGCCGGGACCGGTCGCACCAGTAGAGGACGAAGATCCGGGAATGGAGGGCGAGGTCCCGGAGCCCCTCCATGTACTCCGGGAAGACCCGGATCTCGCTCTCCTCCGCCGAAAACCGCCCCTGCCGGGGCGCCTCCCCCCTGTTCCTGAAAGGAGACGAGATTACCCCGATGGGCCTGAGCTCAATCCCTGGCATGGGAGGGAGGTGCACCCGGGAAGAGATGAATGTGCCGGCCGGAGGCCGGAGATAGCTTCAAGAAGGCGGGCCCTGATAAGAACTGCCCTGAGGAGCACCATGGCCATCCACGAAGACCCGGCCCTGCGGGACCGGGCGACGGTCTTCCGGGACCGGTGGGACGCCGGCGAGGCACTGGGCCGGTACCTGGCAGGCTTCCCTGGCCTTGCAAGTCCCCTTGCCTGCCCCATCCCCGCCGGAGGGGTCCCCGCGGGGGTCGCCGTTTCCCGGGCTCTCGGGTGCCCTCTGCGCCCCCTCGTCGTCCGCAAGGTCCAGATCCCCTGGAACCCCGAGGCGGGGTTCGGTGCGGTCACCTGGGACGGCCGGGTCTTCCTGGACGAGGACCTCCTGAGCCGGCTCGGCCTCTCCCCTGACGAGGTCCGGGCGGCCGTCGCGAAGGCCCGGGCGAACGTCCGCGACCGGGTGGAGCGGTTCATCGCCGGGAAGACGTACCCCGATCCCGCGGGCCGCACCTGCATCATCCTGGACGATGGCCTTGCCTCGGGGTCAACCATGACGGCCGCATCGACGGCACTGAGAACTCTCGGACCACGGAGGATCGTCATCGCGGTCCCGACCGGGTCCCTCCATGCCGTTGAACGGGTCCGGGACCTTGCCGACGAAGTCGTCTGCCTGAACGTGAGGACCGGCTCTTCCTTCGCCGTTGCCGATGCCTACGGGGAGTGGTACGACCTCACCGAGGAGGAGGCCCTCGCCCTCATGCAGGGAGCCGCAGACAGGGGAAAGGAATGAGGGAGAACAGAGGGGGAGAGGGATCCACCAGGGAGGGGATCCCGCGGGGGGACATCCCCAGGGCGGGGGCCCGGTGAGGGGGGCGGTGCTACTTCTCCCCGAAGGCAAAGATCTGCCGGAGCGCCTTCCCTGACTCGTGCTTCACCCGGGGGTTCTGGTCCCCGAGCCCCTTCTCGAGGGCATCGATGGCCCGGAGGCTCCCTGTCCTCCCAAGGGCATCGGCCGCGTGGACCCGGATCTCCTCCTTCTCCTCCGGGTCCAGGAGCCGGCCCGCGAGGGACTCGATGGCGCTGTAGCTCCGGATCTTCGCGAGGGCCTCGCCCGCCACCTTCCGGGTGAAGAGGGACTCCTCCCTATCCTCGAGGCGCTCGGCAAAGGCCGGGACCGACCGGATGGACCCGAGCTCGAGGAGCGCCTCGGCGCAGCACCTCCGCACCCGGGGGTCGACATCCTTCAGGCACCCTATGAGGGGCGAGATGGCCCGGGGGTCTTTGCCCGCCCCCAGGGCCTTTGCCGCCCTGATCCGTTCCGCATACTCGTTCTGGTCTCCAAGGGACTCGATGAGGGAGTAGATCTCCTCCCTCCGCCCGAGGCCCCCCTCGTCCCCGTTTCCAGCCATGAGCACGTTCATACCAGATCCAACCCCTGACATTCTTCGGAAACCCCGCATCCGGCCCACCCCCGGGGCGGCCCCCGGTGGTTGCCCACCTTTACGGGAAGAAAAGCTGCCGCTTACCAGGCATTGCTACGGCCCGATGACGGGCCGGTGCACCCCGCGAGGGGGCAGGCGCCGGTGCAGGCATGGGTAGTTGATTGCATCTTTTGTTATTAAAAGGTTTCCTCGGCGGAGATTACCTGCCCTGCTGCCGGTGGAGCCCCTGCGGCCACCAGGGATGCCGCTCTTAGCCCGTTCCCCGCAGCCTCGGGGCCCGGGGCATCGCCGGGAGGAGGAAGGGAAGGGGATCGGGTCTCTTCTCGTAAGGGGGCCTCAGCCGGGCCCGGGAGCTCGGCCATGCCGTCGTCATCGTCGTGGAGAAACCCGGGTTCTACCCCCGGTTCGGGTTCATGCCGGCGAGGGGGCGGGGCCTCGAGGCCCCCTTCCCCGTCCCGGACGAAGCCTTCATGGCCCTCGGGCTCGTGCCCGGTGCCCTCGAAGGGGAGTCGCCGGGATGGTCTCCTATCCCCCGGCCTTCCTCGAGGGCGTTTTAGAGGAACAGGGCAGAGAGGCATTTTCTTATCCCCCGGCATGGTATGATCTCCCATGCCAGCACCTCTCGTGGGACATAAATTCGGCGTCGGGTTGATCCCTCCCCTCGAACCGGAGAAGGCGAAGGGCATCCGGGTCCTCGGCCTGTCGGGCTCGAGCCGGCAGGTGCCCGGGATCTCCAAGTCCGAGCGGCTTCTCGTGCGCTCCCTGGACCGGTACAGGGAATACGGGTGCGATACCACCTTTCTCCGGCTGAAGGACCTGAAGATCTATGAGTGCGAGGGGAACTACTCCGAGAACCCCGGGTACTGCACCTACCCCTGCCAGTCATCCCTCAAATACGACGATGACGAGATGCAGACGGTCTACGACGCGGTGCTCGCGACGGATATCCTGGTCCTCGCGACCCCCATCCGGTGGAACAACCACTCGGCCCTCGTCCAGAAGTTCGTCGAGCGGATGAATGCCATCGAGAACCAGGACTCCTGGTTCGGGAACCGGATGATCCATAACAAGGTTGTCGGGCTCATCATCATCGGCCATGTCGACGGGATCCAGCACGTGGCCGGGAACCTCCTCAACTTCTTTAACTGGCTCGGGTTCCACATCCCGGTGGATGCCATCGCGTCATGGGTGGGGGAGAACGACGAGGACACCACGAAGGACTGGGACCAGATCGAGAGGAACAGGTACACGCAGGAGGACCTCCAGAATATGATACACAGCACCCTGAGGCTTTCCTACAACCTCAAGCACGGGGTCGGGGAGGCCGAGGAAGCAGGCTGATCCGGGGAGGGCTCCCGCGACAGTCCTCTTCCCAGGCCTTCCGGGGATGGAGGGGCCGCCTCGTTCAACGGCCCCTTTCCAGGAGGGCCCGGATCTTCTTCAGCTCCTCGAGGACCTGCATTTCGGTCGTGAGGAGCCGGCCCGTGGAGGGCGCCGCACCGGTCCCTGTCCCGTCCCCGCCCGAATGCCCGCGGACCATGGTCCGGATGAGCTCCCGGAGCTCCTCAGCATGCTCGATGGCCTCGATCCGGATCTCCGGCTGGTACTGGCCCGAGTAGCCGGCGGTCTGGATGGAGAGGCTCGAGATGCCGAGGGCCCGCATGACTGGGCCCTGAACGGGGTCGAGGTTCGTGATCCGGTTGTAGGGGACGATGCCCGTGCGCCGGAACCACACCCCGCGCTTCCAGCTCATCTCGTCCTCACGGAGCTCGTACCACATGCTCGCGTAGTACATGCCTGTCCAGGTGAAGAAGAGGACCGCGAGGACAAGGGCCCCGCCCAGGACCACGAGGTGGACCTCGGGCGGAAGGGCATTGAAGAAGGCTATGGGGAGATAGAACAGGACGGCGAAGCAGAAGATCACGAGGAGGAAGTTGATCCGGAACCAGGTGACCAGGGAGGAGGAGGGCTTGAACCTGGTGTCCAGGGGGAAATGCTCGCTCGGCATAGTACCCTCTCCGGGAGTGCGGGAATAAGGGTATCGGCCCGGGGCCGGCCCCGGGCCGGGCTCACCCTCGGGCCTGTGCTCAGAACCCCGGCTGCTCCACGGTGCTCCACTTTGTGAATGCCTTTTTGAGGACGAACCATCCCGCAGGGATGAGGACCAGGCTCGTGAGGGCAAACCAGGGATTCGGGAGGGAGACGAAGAGGGTAAAGAGAAGCACCGGCGTGATGAGCCCAAGGTAAGGAACGTATACCTTCGCATTATAGAGCATCACCGAAGGCGAGAGCCCGCCCACGTACACGGTGACCGCGACCGCGTAGAAGGAGAGGGAGGCAAAGGTGAGAAGGGCGGGCAGGAGGAGGCCTGCCTGGCCGGTGCCAAGCCCCGCGGCCACGAGGATGGCGACCGAGACCAGGTTGAGGAGCCCGTAGCTCTCGAGCTTCCCCCGGATGACCGTCTTCACCTCGACGGGGAGGAAGGCATGGGAGGAGAAGAGGTCGAACTCGGTAACCCAGTTGTAGATGGTCGAAGAGACCACCCCGAGGAGGATGGCAAAGGCCATGAGCGGTGAGAGCATCGGAATGAACCGGTGGAGGACGAAGAGGGCGATCCAGATGAAGGCGACCGGGAAGAGGAAGGAGAACACCACCTTCCCCGCCCCACCCTCGCTGCGGTTCAGGTCGAGGGCGTCCTTTGCGACGAGGTACGGGTCCGGGAGCCAGGCGAGCCTTCCCGCGAGGTTATCCAGGGTCCCCGGGTACCGCCTGGTTTCCTCCCGGTACTCGACCTTCAGGAACCGGACGGAAATGGCCGAAGGCACGATGATGAGGAGGAGGGTGACCAGGAGCAGGAGGGGGGTCGGCTGGTAATAGAGGCCGAGCGGGGGGAAGAGACCGACGATACCTGCGTTCACCGGGCCCGCGAGGATTATCGCTGCGCCCACCGCGACAATGAAGAGGGCGAGGAGGGCCCGGGGCGAGTGGACGTAGATCGTCGAGAGGAGGAAGACCAGGGAGAGGCCGAGGAGGAAGGAGAGGGAGAGCGTGGCCGCGAGCCGGAGGACGAGCGGGAGGGGGAGGCCGATAAAGGGCGCGGCAAAGGCGAGCCCCGCGACGAACGGAAGCACCCAGAAGGCCAGGTAGTAGACCGTGTCCTTGAGGAGGAAGGCAGTGAGGATGGCCCGCTCCGAGACCGGGAGGCTCCGGGAGGAGTAGGCGATGAGGGAGGCCTGGCCGAACCTGCGGTTCATTACCTCCCGGCCGAAGAGGCCGAAGCCCCCGACGCTCATCCCCGCGAGGAGGTAGCCCCCGTGGAGGAGCCCGACGGCGGTCAGGGGCGGCAGGAGGTCGGAGAAGAACGGCCACATGAGGGCGCCCGCGGTGGCTATGGCGACGAGAAGGAGGGGGAAGAGGGCGAATCCCGCCGACCCGAACATGGTCGAGTGGATCCGCCACTCCTCCTTCAGCATTGCCTCAAAAAGCGAGTTCGTCAGAACGCGCTTCGAGAGAATCACCACAGGGGTTTCGCCCCTGCGGTTCACCACCAGGCCTTCGGCCTGTCGGTTCTCGCTCGGACTGTTGTCCTCCGCGTTCGCCCCCGGGCTCTCGCCCTTCGGAATCCCCGCAGGGGATTTTCGAAATAGTTCACGCATCGGGCCGCTCCCCGCGGGTTGCATCGAGGAAGGCCTCCTCGATGCTCCTCGATGCCGCCCTCAGCTCCTCCACCGTGCCCTGCCTGACCAGGTTTCCCCGGTGGATGATCCCGATCCTCGTGCAGATCTCCTCCGCGATCCCGAGGATGTGGGTCGAGATGAAGACCGTGCCCCCGCCCTTCACGTACCCGACAAGGTAATCCTTGATCCTCCGCTGCATGAGGGGATCCAGGTTGATGAGGGGTTCGTCGATGAGGACGAGCCCGGGCCGGTGGAGGAAGGCCTGGGCCACCATGAGCTTCTGCCTCGTGCCCCTCGAGAGGTCCTTGCAGAGGACGTCCCGCTTGTCCCCGAACTCGAGGAAGTCGAACCAGAAGGAGACCTGCTCTCCGATGTCCGGGATCTTCCGGATGTGCCCCACGAACCTGAGGTACTCCTCGGCGGTGAGGAAGGACGGCGGCGTCTCCTGCTCCGGAGTGATCCCCACGAGCTCCCGGACCCTGACCGGCTCCTCCACGGCGTCGATGCCCATGACCCGGACCGCCCCTTCCGTCGGCTTCAGCTGGCCGGTGAGGCACTTGATCATGGTCGTCTTCCCCGAGCCGTTCGGGCCGAGGAGCCCGAAGAGCTCCCCCTTCCTGACGGAGAGGGTGACATGGCTGACGGCGGTCACGTCCCCGTAGGTCTTCGTGAGGTTCTGCACCTCGATGACATGCTCCAGTGGAATTCCCCCATAGGCAAAGCCTGCAGGCTTCGCCAGTCGGGCACGCCTTACCGGCCCGCCCTCCTGGGCCGGCCCTTTCGGCCCGGCCCATATTTCCCTGTAGCCCTTCCCCTGCAATAAGGCTATATACGGACAGGACGGGAATGGTTCCCCCGCCCGTCCCCGTCCCGGCTACCCACATTCCCGGTACCGGCCCGTGGGAATGACTTTTATGGCCTCACTCCCCATCCTTGGATGGATGAGGACGAACAGGCACCAGTACTTCCTCGACCTGGCCCTCAGGTGCGCCCACCAGGGCACCTGCCTGAGGCGCAACTTCGGGGCCATCATCGTCGATGAGTATAACACCATCGTCTCCACGGGGTACACCGGCGCCCCCCGGAAGCAGAGGGACTGCACCGAGATCCGGAAGTGCTGGCGCCAGGAGCACCACATCCCCTCGGGATCGAACTACGAGCGGTGCCGGAGCGTGCACGCGGAGATGAATGCCCTCATCCAGGCAGGGAAGCAGGCCCGGGGCTGCACCCTCTACCTCGCCGGCTACGACGCGGAGACCGAGGACCTCACGCGGATCTGGCCCTGCTTCCTCTGCTCGAAGATGCTCGTGAACTCCGGCGTGGCGAAGATCGTGATGCGCACCGGGGAGACGGAGTATATCGAGAAGGACCCGGAGGACCTCTACCGGATGAGGAGCGCCGAGGCGCTGGGCGGAGACGAGGGAGGGGACTGAGCCGGGCGACCGGAGCGATGAGCCCGGGGCGCGGAATTCAGAGGCCCCGGATCTCCTTCTCCGATCCCTTGATGCAGTAATACCCGTGCTTAAGCCCCAGATCCCGGGTGACCGGGCAGGCCGGGCAGAGGCATGCCTTCTTGGTAACCGGGCACCCGCTCTTCCCCAGGGCGCAGAACAGGGCCTCCTTCTTCCCCCTCATACAATCGCTGTACGTGGGGCACTTTCCGCAGATGCACCTTGCCATTAGCGACGAGACCATCTTCTTCAGCTCTTCCCCGGGCATCGCCGCCATCTTCGCCGCCATTTCTTCGAACCGGTCCACGGATACCACCCTCCTCCGGGAGAGGCACTGACCTAATCCTGTCCATGGATCTCCATAAAACTATGCCCGGCTCCCGGATACCGGGAGATACCGGAGCCTGCCGTGGGGGTATGCGTGGACCGGCGGATAAAGGGGGACAGCAATCCCCCCCGCCGGCCGGACCCCTGTGCGGCTTCTTTTTATAGCTAGGCGGGCACAGCTCTCTCAGGTGAACCCGTTGAGCACTCGTTCCCGTGGAACCGCGGCCGAAAGGCGGCCCGGTCCAGGCATCATCTGCCTCATCTTCCTCCTGTTCGGCATCGTCTGGATCCTCTCCTTCGGCATCCTCGTCCCCTCCCTCGTCCGCGACCCGTCCCTCTATGCTGGTATCTTCGCTTGGAAGGACTGGGCCTTCCTCGCGGTTGCCACCGTCCTCCTCTACCTCCTCATCAGGCACTACACCGGCGAGCTCTCGGAGTCGGAGCGGGTCTACCGCTCGACCGCGGAGAACGCGGGAAGCATCATCCTCGCCATGGACCGGGCGGGGAACATAACCTTCTTCAACCACCGGGCCGAGGAGGTCTTCGGCTTCAGGGGGAGTGAGATCCTCGGGAAGAACGTCATCGGGACCATCGTCCCCGCCACCGAGAGCTCGGGCCGGGACCTCGACCAGCTCATGCAGGAAATTATCGCCTCCCCGAACCGGTTTATGGTGAACAGGAACGAGAACGTGACCTCCGATGGAAAACGGATCTGGGTCACCTGGACCAACCAGGCCATCCGGGACAGAACGGGCTTCCCCGTGGGCGTCGTCTCCGTGGGCCTGGCCGACGACGGCTGAGCCGCCCGCCCCGTCCCCCGGTCCTTTTTTATAGGAGTATCCCCCAACATCCCCCTGTGACTCCAGCGGAGGCCGCATGACGACGGAGGCTCCAGACACGCCGGAAAACCGGGCATCCTGCATCTGCCCCGGATGCCCGAGCTTCCCTAAGGGAGGGGATGGCAATGAGATCCTCTACTGCAGCACCGGAGCGAGCCGGTGCGGGATCCATCCCCTCGGCTGTAACTGTGCCGCCTGCCCGGTGTACGAGGACTGCCACCTTGCCGGGATCTACTTCTGTGACAAGGTGGCCTTGGAAGGGGCGGGGCAGAATGTGCGGAAGCAGCGGAAACGGGAGAGCGATGCCGCCTATTCCTCCATGGCCGAGATCAAGACCATCGCGGCGACCGGAAAGAGCCTCATCGTCGCCATGGGCTCGCAGAAACAGGTGCCCACCACCCTTGGCGACCTCCACTTCATCCCCGCCCAGGTGCACCGGATTCCCCTGAACCGAGAGGAGCCGGTCACCACGGGGATCACCCTCGGGCCGGCTGCGGGGAAGCCCCTCCGGCTTCCCACGCCCATCCTCGTCGCGGGAATGAGCTATGGCGCCGTCTCGAAGCGCCTGAAGCTCGCCATCGCCGGTGCCTCAGCCCGGCTCGGCTTCGGCTACAACACCGGTGAAGGGGGGATCCTCGACGAGGATATCGCGACGGCCTCTTCCACCCTCATCATCCAGTACTCCACGGGGAGGTTCGGGATCACCGAGGAGAAGCTGAAGCGGGCCGCCGCCGTGGAGATCCGGTTCGGGCAGGGGGCGTACCCGGGCAAGGGGAGCTACCTCCCGGCCGACAAGATAACCCCCGGCATCGCCCGGATCCGGGGCCTGATGGAGGGGGAGGCGGCGTACTCCCCCGCCCGGCACCCGGACATGGCGGACACGGGGCAGATCCGGGAGAAGATCGCCTGGCTGAAGTCCCTCACCGGCGGGGTCCCGGTCGGGGCGAAGATCGGGTGCGGGGACATCGAGGAGGACGTGGGCGACCTCGCCGCCGCCGGGGCCGACTTCATCGCCCTGGACGGGTTCGGTGGCGGGACAGGCGCCACGGAGCTCACGGTGAGGGAGAACACGGGCATCCCTCTCCTCGCGGCCCTCCCCCGGGCCCACCGGGCCCTCCGCTCCCTCGGGATACGGGAACGGATCACCCTCATCGGGGGCGGGGGGCTGCGTACCTCGGCGGACTTCGCGAAATGCCTCGCCCTCGGGGCGGACGCCGTGTACATCGGCACTGCGGCCATGATCGCCGTGAACTGCGAGCAGTACCGGATCTGCCACACCGGCCGGTGCCCGACAGGAACCACGACCCAGGATCCCGTCCTCGAGGCACAGCTCGATGTCGCGCAGGGCATCGACCGGCTGTGCAACTTCATACGTGTCTCAACCGACGAGATGGCGGAGTTTGCCCGCATCACGGGGAAGCGCGACCTCGGTGACCTGGACATCACAGACCTCGTCTCCCTGAAGGAGGACCTCTCCCGGATCACGGGGTGCGGCTGGATAGAGGGGCCGGGTTCAAAGGGATAGGGAGATGAAGGGGCACAGCGGAAGCTCCTCCGGATCACCATGGCAAAGCTCATTGTCGAACCGAAGAAGGGAAAGGACGGGCAGGTCGAGTTCACCGTTACCTACCTGGACCAGAAGACAGACAACAACTTCACCATCACCGTCACGAACAGCCTGGACGAGGCCATGGAGCGCCTCAGGTCCACCCTCGAGGCCGAGATCCAGGCGATGCAGCAGAAGAAGTGAGGATGTACCTGCTCCTCTCCTCTCACCCCCTCTGCGGCCCGGACCCGGCTTCATCCCCCCATGCCCAGCCGGATTGCAGCAGGCGGCCCTGGGTCTTTCTTGCAGATTATGGAGCAGATGATCAGGTTTATAGCCCCAAAGGAGCCTGATGACGTGAGGAATCTCTCATGAGTTCGAGTGTCTTGCGTTCCGGGTGGCCCCTCCTCCTGGCGGCCATCCTGGTTTTCGTCCTCCTCGCGGGATGTACCGGGGCCCCATCAGGGCCGGCCCCCGTCACGACCCCGGCGACGCCGGCAGTAACCCAGGCCACCACCAACCCGGTGGCAACGACCACCGTAACCACGACACCTGTTCCGCAGACCACCACGGCCCCTGCAACAACCATGACCACGGTACCTCCCACCACCGTGACCACTCCCGCGGCTCCGGTAACGGTTACCATCCAGGACTTCATCTTCCACCCCGCCTCGGTCACCGTGCCCGCGGGGACCACCGTCACCTGGATGAACAAGGACACAGCAACCCACAGCATCGTCAGCGATGCCGGGAAGTTCTCGAGCAGCAACCTCCTGACGGGCCAGAGCTTCTCCTTCACCTTCACCGCACCCGGCAGCTACCCGTACCACTGCGGCGTCCACACGGCGATGCACGGCGCCATCGTCGTGACGTAGTGCAGGCCTTTCCCCTCTTTTTCGCGACCCCGCGCCCTCAGAAGAAAGTCAGGTACACGACCGTCGCGTGAATAAGGGCGATGACAATGGTTGTCCGCGCCATGTTCAGGTGCCAGGAGAAGGGGACCTTCGATCCCTCCCTGAGGACGAGCATCCCGAGGGTCGCCGTGGCGATCAGGGCGAGGAAGGTCGCGGCACCGAGCCAGATGGCCAGGGGTAGCCCGAGGATCATGATCTGGGCGACGGGTAGGAAAGGCATGGGCGATCAGAACCGGGTGACCGGCTGTCCTGATAATACTCTCGGTATAATCCGGCCGGGCCATGGAAGGGCATCGGGAGAGGCGGACCGGACCTTCTGATGACGGCCCTGCGGAAATACAGCGGGAAAGTGAAAGCCGCTGGAGAAATAGGATAAACGGACTATGAAAGCCTCGGGCGGGATGAGATCGATCAATTTTCAGGTCCCAGGGTTTATAGCAACGGATCTCGATTGATAAATGATTATTGCTTAATCTTTGGATCTTGGTTATTCCCTTCGATCCCATTCATCCGGCGTTCCTTGAGCCTTCCAAGATACGCCGTGCGAATTCCTGCAGGGTATCAGCTTTCACGAGCGTGATCCCCCGAGCCACATCTCCAAGAACGAGGAGGACATCCCCCTGCTCGATACCAAAGATATCCCGTGCTTCCTTGGGAATGACAATCTGCCCGCGTTCCCCGACCTTCACACTGCCAAAGATGTGTTTGGGCCTTCCCTTCGTCGGTGCTATAACCTCGCTTTCCAGATCTTCTCCCTGATGTTTCTTCTTCTTCATACTTATCATACTTGTTCTACTTATAATACAAATATTTTTACCCGGAATATATGGTTAATTAGATAAGTAAGATAGATTAGATCGAATTTATAAGATTTCATGTGAATGCATTCATCTTGGTGAGGGGATGCCGCTCGCTGCAAAAAAGTCTAATGTTGAGAATAAATTGACGGAGAATAACGTCGAGGGAGAGGAATCTAAACCTATTATTGAATGGAAGCCAGCATCGAGAAAAATTCATGGACATCACCCTTATAGCCGCCGAAGACATAACCCATAATTTTTTTGATATCGTTACTCCTGAAACTTCCGACCTTGATCCGGGTTGGTACCGGCCGGCATGGCTGGATGATGATCTCGTTTATCCAGTTGAGTCTCCCTGTTTTTCCAGAATATTTCGGTAAAGTTATGACATCATGAGACGATGAAAAGACATTGATCTGGACATCCCGACTCCCTGCCGGTACGAATTGATACATTGTGTTATGAGAGTCCCACACGGACGGAAGTTGAAATGTTATCGATGGAATGATAAAAATGGGAGAGAACCTTTCAAACACAATCTCATCATTCGTGAATACGGACTGGCTTCTCAGTTTATGTGAGCAGGAGATCCTGAATGAACGTAAAATACATGAGGGAATCGGGGGGGGATGGATGAATCCGATTGCACAGGCAGAGTTACGAGGATATATCCGGGCAATCAGAAAAATTCAGGAACTTACCCTCCTGCCTATCACCGAAGACGTAGCCACGCTCAGCTGTGATGAAATCCAGCTTGATGAGAATGGCGACATCATTATACTCAAAGGAAGAATTGAGATGCAGCTCAGCAGTAGAGAGATCGAGTCTGGTGTTGCTGAAGAAATTAAAGAGTTTATTGTACAATTCGGTGCAACAAAGCCTCACCCCGTGATCCCGGGGCCATGGATCTCTGCTTCAATGGGATACCGGAACCAACCCCCTGGACCCAGCCGGTCACCCAGATTTGAACCCTAAGTTTCGTCATCGAAATCCTCATATTTCGTCGCAAGGCAGGTACCCCATACGATGACGTCTCCCACCGATGACGAATTTCATGAATTACGGCAGGAAATCCATGAGGATTTACCTCCCCCGGGGTGCATGGTGGCATCGACCTCGCGGATAGGGCCGGTTCCTGGGATCTTCACGAAAAGAAAGTTGGCAGTTGCTCTTCACGCACCCGGCATTTTCTTCGCGCCTTTCACATAAAAGCCGGTAACGATGCTCAGGAGGGCGTAGAGGATGGCGAAGAACCCGAGGTAGACGCTGACAATGTCCATGGTGCCGAGGCCCGGTAAGAAGAAGTAAATCCCGCCGAAGATGACCGCGAGAGCCCCTGTCAGGCCGAGCATGGGCCGGTACTTGTTGAGCTCGGGGTGTAATATTGCTGCCGCGATTTCGATGACCCCGGTGCATATCGTGAGGAGTGCAATAATCAATGTCAAAGCCAGAGCCGTGACCCGGGGGAACAGGATCGCGATAACCCCGAGGATCAGGCCCAGGAATCCTATCACGATAAGTCCAACGGGCCGGACGCCCTTCGGTGCCCCGAAACCGAGGACAAGCGCCTGGACCGAGGCAAAGAGCAGGAGGATCCCGTAGAGGATCATCGCGATCCCTACTGCATAGTTCGGCCAGAGAAGGACCAGGAACCCGATGATGAGAGCGACGATTCCACGGAGGATGTAGGAGCTCCATTTCACATAACCCGTATCAACACGAGCTGTTTCAGTCAAGGGAGAGACCTCCAGATTCCCCCGTCTTATCGTTTCTACATATAAAGGCAGCACATGGGTAACTGGAGTGTAAAGGGGCATCGTCCCTGTTATCCCTGGTTGAGAATTGAAAAGGACGTATATTCAGGGGGATAACCCCCCGCTGGACCGTTACGTGACTGCCGGGAGAAGAGGGTTCGTGCAGGCCACCACCTCACCGGTATCGAAACCCTTCAGGAACCATTCCTCCCGCTGGGCCGATGTCCCATGGGTGAAGGAGTCGGGCACGACGTACCCCTGGGACTCGTTCTCGAGCCGGTCATCGCCAAGGGCACTCGCCGCGTTCAGGGCGTCATGCACGTCGCTCGCATCGAGGGTCAGGTTCTGCCGTCTGGACTGGTTTCCCCATACGCCGGCATAGCAGTCGGCCTGGAGCTCGGTGGCCACCGACAGCCGGTTTGCCTCCACCTCAGTGGCATTGTTCTCCTCCGCGTTCACCACAGGCAGGACCCCGAGGAGGTTCTGGACATGGTGACCGACCTCGTGGGCGATGACGTACGCCTGGGCGAACTGCCCGGGGGCCCCGTACTGCTCCTGGAGGTCGTAGTAGAAGTCGAGATCCAGGTACACCTTCCGGTCATCGGGGCAGTAGAACGGCCCCACGGCGGAGGTCGTGAAGCCGCAGGCCGAGTCCACCGATCCCGTGAAGAGCACGAGCCCGGGGTCCACGTAGGTGCGGTTCAGCTGGTCCCTGAAGATTCCGCCCCAGACGACCTCCATATCCCCGAGGACGAGGGACACGTTGTCGGCGAGCACTGCCTCCTGTTCGTCGGTGAGGTGCGTTCTCTCCTGTACCCCGCTCCCCTCGATAACGGAAGTGGGATTGATTCCGAAGACGAGGGCAAGGATGAGGCCGAGGACGACGGCAATCCCGCCGATGACCGCCCCCGCGGGGCCGAGGATCCTCCGGTCCTCGATGTTTCCGCTCCTCTGTTCCACGCGCCACTTCATGATCCGCCTCCCCGGTTCCTGGCTTTACCCCCTGAGGCCTCGTGCATATCCATGCTTCCGATGGGAGAGGTCATGCGTGGTTATCATGCGGGAGGTGTAATTTAACCTTTCTTCAGATTCTATTTTTTGCCCGGTGACGCCGACCCTGGACCATGGCGAGCGATCGGATCAGTGCCTGGGTTTCACCAGGAGATCCCATCGTGTTGACGAGGTAACACCGCGTCCGGCCGAGAAGATCAGCCAGGAACCGGGTCCTCATCCGGGCTTTCCGGGGGGTATGAACGAGAAGGTGGGGATTGAAGCAGCCGTTCTCCCCGAATAATCTCAATCCGGTCCCGGGATCGAGGGGACGCGAGGTCTCCGCATCGGCAAGATCCCGGTGAAGGATGATCACGGTCTTTAAGGTGGTCATGGGAAGAATCCTCCCCTTCCCGATCACCCATCGCACATCGGCGATGGCTCTCCCGTCGGAGTCGTACTTGTGATCGGGTACCAGATCCCGGAATTCCTCCCAGATGGTCGCGAGATCCTCCTGGATGTAAAAATTCTTCTCAGAGCCATAGGCAAGGATGTCGTTCCCATAGACCCGGGAGTAGAACCAGTCATCCGAGATGATCCTCGTCCGGGGACTGGTCAGCAGTCCATAGGTCTGGGTGGTCTTGCCGGAACCCGATGTCCCGACGATGCAGATCCCTCTCCCCCCGACATCCACGCAGGCGCCGTGCATCGACCAGATGCCGTGTTCATCCTCGAGGATATCGCCGGCAAGGCTCAGCGCGATGGATTTTATCCATCCGTAATAGTTCATGTTGACGAGGAATGCCGTCTTCACCTGCGGGTCGAAGAAAACGGTATCCGGCGGGTAGGTGGCGTCCCTGACGACATACAGCCTGCCGTGCGAACGGATGTTCTGCGACATCGAGTAAAAGTTGTCCTCCCAGGTGTCCTTGAGGGCGTGATCGCCAGAGAGGAGCTTGATGCAGCAGCCGTAGATCTCGGATTTTACCTCATAGCGGATATCCGGGGCATAATGCTCTTTCAGGCCCTCGCTCTCTTCGGTCGAGATGAGGGAGATGGTATAGGTCATGGGTATTGCATGTATTCAGGGGGATAACTCTTCATATTTTGCATTTCGAATTTTTCCCGACCGGTGACGGGGGATATCAGGGCATCGCCTCCGCTTCGCTCACAACAGGCCTTCGGAAAAAGGGAGGAAGATTGCGTTTTCAGGCCTTTGCCTTCTTCTCAATCGCCTTCTCATCGCTCTTTATCTCGAGGCCGGTGGCGATGGAGAGGGTACCGTAGAGGATGGAGAAGAACCCGAGGTAAACCATGACGATGACCTGGGCGCCCATGACCGGGTAGAAGATGAAGATCCCGCCGAGGATGACCGAGAGGGCCCCCGTCAGGCCGAGGAGCCACTGGTGCTCGGTGAACTCGGGGTGGAAGATCGACATGGCGATCTCCATGAGGCCGATCCAGATCATGGAGAGCGCAATGAGCCATGTCAGGGCCACGGCCGCGGCCTGTCGGTACACGAGAACGACAACCCCGAGGATCAGGCCGATCACCGCCGTCACGATGGGGATGACCGGCTGCGGAAGGCCTTTCGGGACCTTGGAGGAGACGTAGAGGGTCAGGATCGAGGCGACGAGGACGACGATCCCGAAGAGGATCACCCCAACCTCCACGGCAATGTTTGGCCATAAGAGGACCAGAAAGCCGATGATCAGAGCAAGAATTCCCGCGAGGACAAACGAGCTCCATTTCACCGGGGATGTCTCAATAACAACTGCCGCTTCAACCATGGTGTATCACCGGTTTCTTCCTGCATCATTCTAGTTAATAAATATTTCATTTTTAAACCGATAATCCGCCTTTTTTCGATCCTTCCCTGTTCCCCAAGGCTTTTTTGCACGGCCACCCACGACATACACCACATTTCAAATTAATCGGACAGGATTTGGAAGGCTTCCCGATAAAATACGCCCAGGGATTTGAACAAAAATATGAGAGCCGCTGGAGGGATTCGAACCCTCGACCTGCGGTTTACGAAACCGCCGCTATGCCACTAAGCCACAGCGGCACCTGACAAATCAGGTGGGCGCGAATGGGTATTAAGGTTGATGCCCCACGGCGTATTCTCATCTCTTGGGCCGTCCCGCAACCTTCATATCCCACCGGTGCTCTACCCATCATCCATGAAACGACTTACCGCAAGCGAGCGTCTCCCCGGCGGGATCACCGTGTACTATGGCGCGGGCGACGAGGAGATGGAGACCAGCTTCTCCTTCATGGAGCTCATCGACCGCCGGATCAACTCCCTGGACCTCCTCGAAAATCCGAAGAAGTACCAGTACGACGAGGATTCCGGGGCTCTGGTCCTGAAACCCTGAATCCATCCCTTCACTCCTTTCTTTTCCTGCGGCTCACCGCTAGCTCCTTATACCCCTGCGACCCTCAACCGGGTGTGCAGAAAATTCTGAGGACCGAGCGCTGCGGAGACGGGGTGAACGTGGTCTGGAAGAAGGCCGGCAGCGAGATGACCACGTACTTCTCCTTCACCCAGCTCATCGACATGCAGGTGAACGCCCTCGACCTCCTCCAACACCCCGGGAGCTGGGGAATGGACGAGAAGGCCGGGAAGGTCGTCCTCGTGGTCTAGAGTCCCTGACCGGGACCCGTTCCCATCACCAGGACAAAATAGCTGGAGGACAATCCGACGGGTATGCAGAAGGTACTGAGGACCGAACGCCTCGGGGACGGGGTGAGCGTGGCCTGGGAACAGGATGGAGAGGAGATAACCTCGTACTTCTCCTTCACCCGGCTCATCGACATGCGGGTGAATGCCCTTGATGTCCTGAACACCCCGGGGAACTATGGTATTGATGAGAAGACCGGGGAGATCCGCTTCATGGCCTTCTGCCAGCCGTCAAGGCATCAGGAGTAGCCCCGCATCGTGACGTTCTCCACGGGCTGCTTCTCCTTCGGGGCATCGATCTTCCCGAACTTCCCCTCATAGTCGGCCATGCTGTTCCCGAGGACCTCGAGTAGGTTCTTCGCGTGCCTGGGGCTGATGGAGACGATGGATTTGGCCCGGGCCTGGTTTGTCCCCGGTATCTCGTGGAGGAAGATGAAGGTGAACTCGTCCTCCTTGTACGCTATCTGGATGCGGTTGCTGTACACAGGGTCCAGGTCCTGCGGGATCTGGACGGAGATCTCCCTCGAAGTCATATGGAAAATTTTTACTCCTCCCGCAATAAGGGTTTGTCCGGGCCGGAGATGACGGGACGGCCGGGGGAACCGATGATCGCAGCGAGACCGGGAGGGTGGTGAGGAAGTGCCGGTGAGCCTCGTGTCCGTCTCCGAGATCGTCCGGTGCCACTTCTGCCCGGTCCGGTTCTCCCTCGACCGGAGGCTCGATGTGCCGGAGTCCCCCAGGTATACCATCGCGAAGCAGGTGTCCTCGCACCTGGGCGGGGACCTCGACGAGGAGGAGATCTGGGAGGAGGTGGTGGCCATCCTCCCGGAGATCGACCCCGCCCTCAGGCCGTACCTCGCCGCCACCGTCGAGCGGTGCCGGGCCGGCAGCTGGCGGATCCCCTCCGAGACGGAGGTGCCCGTCCGGTCGGACCGGTTCGGGATCCGGGGGCTCCTCGACAAGGTCTTCCCCGAAGAGCCCTCCTTTGCCATCACCCGGCCGACGGAGGCGCCGGCCCTCGGCGTCTCCGGCGCCGACCGGATCCGGGTCGCGGCTTATGCCCTCTGCGTGCGGGAGACCCTCGGCATCCCCTCGGCCCAGGGTGCCGTGGAGTACATCCCCTCGGGCGAGGTCCGGGTCTGCACCCCCCAGCCCCGGGACCGCAGGTCGGTGATCCGGGCGGCGGAGGCGGTGCGGCGGATCCGGGGCGGCCAGATTCCGAAGAAACCGGTCGCCGCACCCTGCACCTGGTGCCCGCACCGGGACCAGTGCCACGCCGGAGGGAAACGCCTCACCGACCTGTTCCGGGTCTGAGCAGGGCGGGCCGTTGCCAGTTACCCCTGTTCCTCGAGAAGCGTCCTCGAGACGATATACTCCCCCCGGGCAGTCCTCGTGGTGCCTACCACGAGCCAGAGCTCGTCCCCGTGCTCCTCGAGCACCCCGCAGGCCTCCACGGTTTCGCCCCCGAGGGCCTGCCCGGAGTAGGTGTGGGTGAAGGAGAGAATCCGACTCACCTCGCCGTGGTCCACCAGGTAGCTCGCAGGGGTATCGTACGAATGGGTCGCGTCGGTGACCCGTGCCTCGAGGGTCCTTTTCCCGATCCGCTTCCCGCGTAGGGTCGCGGCCCCGTCGAGGTCGTCATAGGACCGGGTGTAGAGGAGGTCGAAGTAGGTACCCCCGATCTCCCCCCGGTTCCACTTCCGCTGCTCGTGGAGGAGGAAGGCGGGAAAGGGAATCTCCGGCTCCCGCTTGGCATAGATCGTCCTCCACATCTCCGGCGAGAGGCCGTCGACCCGCCCGCACCCGACGGCCTCCCTGAGGATCTCCCTCGCCCGGAAGAAGGCGCGGCCGTACACGACGAGGTCGATGTCAGAGGAAGGACACTCGAGCCCCAGGAGCCGGGAGCCCGTGCACCCGAGAGATCCCGCCGGGAGGGAGAAGATATCGACGAGTTCCGCCACCCGCGGGTCCCTGGCGGCACAGAAGGCGAGCCGCTCCTCCGGCTTGTAGACCCGGGTTATGGCCCCCCGCGGGATCCGGAGGACATCCTCGAGATAGGATGGCTCCTCATCCCCGACGAGCCTGAAGGACTCCTCGAAGTCGATCTTCCGGCACCGGGTCCCCTCCGGGTTCACCCGGTCGCCCGAGGAGTCGGGCACGTACCTGAGGACACACCCCACCCGGTCGGCGTTGTCATAGGCTGCGACCGAGTAGAGCCAGCCCCGCCGGTCCTCCACGAAGTCCCGGGGCCGGAGGGGCTTCCCACCCCCGGCCCGCCCGGATCCCTTTTTACGGCCCCTGGGCCCGGATGCACTCGTTATGGGCTCCCCCGCCGGGACCCCCCCAGGTGCCCTGCCCGCCCGGATCCCTTCATGCACCCGGCCCGCCCTCCTCCCGGAGGTACGCGGCCACCTCGTTCGCGAGGGCACCCTCGCGGAGGACCCGCAGGTCCACGAGGTCGACAACGGTGCTCGGGGTGCCCGGAAGGACCCCGCCGTCCACGAGGAGGTCGTACGGGACCCGGACCTCGTTAGGGCTCGCCGGGTCCTTCTCCCCTGCCATGTTCGCGCTCGTCGCCGTGATGGGGGAATCGAAGCCGCTGATGATCCCGAGGGCCAGGTCATAGGCCGGGATCCGGATGCCAATCCTCCCCGTCCCCCCCGTGAGGAGCGGGGGGACGCAGGACCGGGCCTCGAGGATAACGGTCACCGGTCCGGGGAGGAACCGGCCCGCGAAGCCGAGGGCGAATTCGTCGGCGCAGGCGACGGCGCAGAGCATGTCCGTGTCCGAGACGGCGATGGAGATGGGCTTTCCCACGGGCCGGCCCTTGGCCTCGTACACCCTGAGGATGGCCTCGTCGGAGAAGGCGTCCCCGCCGAGGCCGTAGACGGTGTCCGTGGGGTAGACGATGATCCCGTCCCGTCGGAGGACCTGCACGGCCCTCTCCACGATGTCCATCAGAACTCCTCGCCACGCACCCGGCCGATGTCGAACTTTGCGTACCGGGAGACGTGCATCACGGCAAAGACGCCCGCCTGGATGGGGTCGGTGACCACGAGGTCAGCATGCCTCGGGACCGAGCCCGCCATCTTGAGGGCGATGACCGGGATCCCTGCCTCCCGGACCCGGTCCACCGCCTCGGAGATCTTCCCGCCCATGAGGGACCCCGCGAGGACGAGGATCTGGGCCCTCGGGAGCCGGACCACGGCGTCCACGGCCTGGGCGAGGTCCTCCTCCCCCACGAGGGGGATGGTGTCCACCGAGATCCGCTCGCCCCTAATGTTGTGCCGGTCGGCCTCGTTCACCGCCCCGAGGGCCACCTGGGCCACCTGGGCGCCCCCGCCGATGATGATGACCCGGGACCCGAAGATCCTGGAGAAGGGGGCATAGGTGACGACGTCGCGGACAGCCGGGAGGTTGAGGAGGTCGGCGATGAGCAGCTCCTGGTTGTCCCCGCCCTCGAGTTCGAAGTAGAGGGAGGCGCAGCCGTTGCGGGGCCCCGAGGGGATGAGGGACTGCTGGACGATGAGGATGTTCGCCTCGTGGGCGGCAACCACCGTTGCGATGTCCCTGAGCACCCCGGGCCGGTGCTCGCAGATGATGCTTATCCCGTAGGTATCAGGGGTCTCCATAGGATCCTTGATGCGATAGCCGGGATTCGAACCCGGGCTAAAGGCTTGGGAAGCCTCTGTCCTGCCGCTAGACTACTATCGCAAGGAATGCAGGATAAAGTATCATGGCTCTCCCATATAGAAACTTTCTCTCACGCCGGGCAGCTCTTCGGGAGGGTGAACCGGATGGCCGCCCCCTTCTTCGGGTCCCCCTCGACCCGGTCCCCGGCCCGGATGCTACCCCCGTACCCCTCGACGATCATCCGGCAGATGTAGAGGCCGAGGCCCTTGCCGCTCTTCGTCGTCTTCCCCCGCTGGAACCGGCTGAAGAGGACGGGTTTCAGCTCGTCGGCGATGCCGGGCCCGCTGTCCTCCACGGCGACGGTCACCTGGTCTCCGCCGTCCATGACCCGGATCCAGATCTCCACCCCCTTACCCCCGAACTTGGCGCTGTTCCCCACGAGGTTCCGGAAGACCTCGGAGAGGAGGCTGTTCGCGCAGACCCTTGCCGTCGTCCCGTCATAGTGGAGGGTGACATCGGGGTGGTGGTCGAGCTCCGACCGGATGACCGGGTCGAGGTCCAGGAGCCGGTTCGCCTGCGAGGCCTCCTGGATCCTCCGGATGGTGGAAACGTTGCGGATGATCCCAACGCTCGCCTGGACGGCGGCCTCCATCTTCCCGAGGATTTCCCTCGCCCGGCCGGTCACCATCTCCTCAAGGATCTGGGCATAGCCGATGGAGACGGTGTTCACGTTGTTGATATCATGGGACATGATGTCCAGGTAGAGGTTGGCCTTCGTGTTCGCCTCCCCGAGCTCCTCCTGGAGGAGGGCCTTCTTCACCGCGCTCCCGACGGCCCGGGCGACTGACCCGAGCATGGCCATCTCGTCCTTTTCCAGGGGGCTCGCTTTCCTGCACCCCGCGGTGATGACCCCGAGAGCCTGGGCTCCCGCAGAGAGGGGGATGACAACAAAAGACCAAACATTCGGGAAGGGGATATCCCCGAAGAAGCACCCTTCACAGGTAATCTCCGGCACCCCTCCTGCAAGTATCCGGCGGAAGGGCTCGCCCTGCAGGTCTATGGATCCAAGACCCCTAAGGGTAGTCTCCTGGAGGCCCTCCTGGTAGCGCAGGATGCCCCTCTTCCCGTCACGGTCGATGAGAAAGACCATCACGGTCTCTGAGGCGAGGATCCCCCGGATCTTCTTCCCCGAGGTCGAGAGGATCTCGTCCAGGGTCGCCGATGTCGATGCAGCCGCGATGATCTCGTTCATCGCCGAGAGGATCTGGTTCCTCCGCTCCAGGTTCCCTGACAGGTACGATATGATGGCTGCGACCCATGCAAAGATGAGGACCCGGATGAGAGCCTTCACGAAGGGATCGACCTCAAAGCCGCTGAGGAGGTAGACGAGCCCGGCATACGTCCCGCCGAGGAGCAGGGCGAAGGGGAGTGCCTTCCTCGGGTTCTGGTAGGAGTTCAGGATGATGGGGAGGTAGTAGAGGTGCGGAAAGACATCGGTTATCCCCCTCATTACGGAAAAGACGGTGACAAGGATGGCAACGAGGGTGGTGGTCGGTATCGAGACGGCCCAGAGGATCTTTATGACCCGCTCGTCCGAGATCTTCCCGATCATGGAATCAACGGTTCCTGCCAGTATCTTGGGAGGGGAACTCCTTATAAGCTCCCCCCAAAAAAAGGGTTCGAGGGCCAGCGATACCCTTATGAGCGGGCCCGGAAAAGTGAATACTGCACCTGGAACGAGGTGCCGGCGATTGTAAGTCCGACGTGCCCCAGGGCACGGCCCGGTGACGGGCTCCGGGATTACCAAGGGCTGCCAGCGGCTCTTTTCCGGACGTCCAGTCCAGGACTTCCAGTCTCCTGCAAAGGAGGAAATACCGAAATGGCGAGAATGCATGCCCGCCGGAGGGGGAAGGCAGGGTCGGTACGCCCCTACCGCAAGGAAGCTCCGGCCTGGTCCAACACCGACGCAAAGGAGATCGAGAAGGTCATTAAGGAGCAACGGAAGCAGGGGAGATCCGCGGCCGAGATCGGCCTCCTCCTCAGGGACAAGTTCGGGGTTCCCGACGTGAAACTCGCGACGGGGAAGCGCCTCGGCCAGATGCTCCGCGAGATGGGGATGGAGTCCAGGATCCCCGAGGACCTCAGGAACCTCATCGAGAAGGCTCTCGGCCTCAGGAAGCACCTGGCCACGAACAAGAACGACCTGTACAACAAGCGGCAGCTCCAGCTCATCGAGTCCAAGGTGCGCCGGCTCGTGAAGTACTATATCCGGGCAGGTGCCCTCCCGCAGGACTGGGTCTACAAGCCGGAGACCGCCGAGATCCTCCTCTCCCGCTGATGCGCATGCCTCTCGAAGCAGATGCAGAACAGCTCGGACACCACCTCCTCGCCCAGGAGTTCGTGGAGATCCATGCCCACCATGACGCGGACGGGATCGCGGCGGCGGCCATCGTTGCGACGGCCCTCCACCGGGCGGGCAGGGCCTTCCGGCTCCGGTGCAGCCCCCGGATCGGGCCCGGGGAGCTCGGGGGCGAGGGAGGCGTCCTCCTCTGCGACTTCGGGGCATCCCGGGAGGACCTCCCGCCCCAGGTCATGGTCATCGACCACCACCCGCCCCGGTTCGGCGGGGAGTTCCACGTGAACCCAGCCCGGGCGGAGCCCTCGGCAGGGGCGGAGGTGGCGGCCGCGGCCACCGCGTACCTCGTGGCCCAGCACATGGGGGAGAACCGGGACCTCGCCGGCCTCGCCCTCGTCGGGATGATCGGGGACCGGCAGGCCTGCACCGGCGCGAACCGCGGAATCCTGAACGACGGGATCGCGAACGGGTACATCACGCCGGGCAGGGGCCTCGTGCTCCCGGGGAGGGACCTCCCCGAGTCCCTCGCCCTCTCCACCCGGCCCTATCTCCCCGGGATCAGCGGCGACGAGCCGGCGGCCCGGAAGATCGTGGAGGAGTGCACCGACGGGGAGAAGACCGCTCTCGACGCCCTCCTCTCCCTCGTGGTCCTCAGAGCCGGGTACGCCGGGTCCGCCCGGGGGCTCGAGTCCCTCTACGGGGATACCTACACCCTCGAGAAGGAGGCCATCCCCGGCCTCCACTCCCTCGCCGCCGTGGTGGACGCCTGCGGCCGGGCGGGGCTGGGCGGCCTCGGGGCCTCTCTCCTCCTCTCCCGCCGGCCCAACGGTGACGCCGCCTGGGAGGCCTTCCGGTCCTACCGTGCCAGGGTCATCGAGGGCATACGGACGGCACAGCCCCTGGAAACGGACGGGTGGTACGGGATAGGGGACCCAGCGGTGAACGGCCCCGTGGCCGACGCCCTCGTCCTCACCCGGGAGGGCGACCGGCCGGTCTTCGTCTTTGCCCCCGAGGGGGAGTCCTGGCATGTCTCGGCCCGGTGCCCGGAGGGCGTCCGGATGGACCTCGAGGCAGTCCTCCGGGAGCTCGCCCGGAGATGCGACGGGGACGGCGGCGGCCACCGGTGCCGGGCAGGGGCGACCATCGGCGCAAAACACCTGGACCGGTTCAAGAAGGGCCTTGCCGGGGCGGTGGCGGCATGACCCCCATTGCAGGAACCATCACCACCACCCACCGGGACCCCGCCCGGGTCGCGTGTGCCCTCGCGCCTGACAACCTCGCCTCCATGAGGACCCGCGCAGAGGGCGGCGTCGTGGTGACGGAGATCGAAGGCGCGAACCTCCGGTCCATCATCGCATCGGTGGATGACTACCTCATGAACCTCGCCATCGCGGAGGACGTATGCAGGTGCGCTTCTCCCTGAAGGCCGGCATCACGTTTTCCGGCCCCATCGGGCCTGAGGCGAAGAACGCCCTGGAGCTTGCCGTGAAGGAGGCGAACGGGCAGCTCTTCGTGAAGGGCGTCCCGAAAGGCGTCCCGGCCGGGGAGGTCGGGAGGATCAGCTGGTGGGAGACCGAGGGGAATCTCCTCTCCCTCGCCATCGAGAGCGGCGGGTACACGAGGGCCCACGACGCGCTCTTCCGTTTCAGGAAGCATGTTGCCCAGGCTCTCGGGAAGCATCACCTGGGCCTCCGGGAGATCTCGGTGGGGGAGTTCTCGGTCACCCTCCCCGCCGGTGTCCCGGAAACCGCCATCCCGCGCATCCCCTTCATCCAGAAAGTCGAGCGTAAACCTGACGGGGTGATCCTCGACCTCGCGGTCACGACCCAGGACCTGGAGAACCGGGTCCCCGACCGGATCGTGAAGCTCATCGAGGAGAAGGCAGAGGCCATCTCCTATGGCGGGAAGACCGAGCACTGGGAGCTCATGTACGAGAGCCCGAAGCATGAGCGGCCCTACACGGGCAACCCCACCGAGGAGATGGAGAAGCGGCACTGGATCCGGCACGGGTCCTCCCGGGGGCAGTGGATCTACGGCCCCCAGCCGATCCAGCTCTTCCGGGCCTTCACCTCCATCGTCGAGGAGGAGATCATCAGGCCCCTCGGCTTTGCGGAGATGATCTTCCCCAAGCTGGACACCTGGGACGTCCTTTCACGGTCGGGGCACGCGAAGGGGGTCTATCCCGAGATCTACTATGTCTGCACCCCGAAAACCCGAGACCCTGGCTTCTGGGAGGACGTGGCAGACTACTTCAAGGTGACGGGCGAGGTCCCGGTCGGCATGCTCCGGGACCGGATCGACGGGCCCATCGGGGCCCTCTGCTATGCCCAGTGCCCCTCCTTCTGGCCCTTCGTCCAGGGCCGGACGGTGGCGAACGCCTCACTCCCGGTGAAGGTCTTTGACCGGAGCGGCACCTCCCACCGGTACGAGAGCGGGGGCATCCATGGCATCGAGCGGGTGGACGAGTTCCACCGGATCGAGATCGTCTGGTTCGGCACCGTGGACCAGACGGTGAAGATGGCCGAGGAGCTCCACCGGGCCTACACCCGGGTCTTCAACGAGCTCCTCGAGCTCGAGTGGCGGTGCGCAAAGGTCACCCCATGGTTCATGGCCCAGGAGGGGATGGTCGGCGCCTGCGGCTGCGAAACCGTCGGGACCACCGACTACGAGGCCATCCTCCCGTACAGCGGGACCTGGCTCGAGTTCCAGAACGTCTCGGTGAACGGGGACAAGTACCCGAAGGGGTTCAACGTGAAGATCCAGAGCGGGGAGGAGTGCTGGTCCGGCTGCTCGGGCATCGGCCTCGAACGGTGGACCGCGGCCTTCCTCGCCCAGAAGGGCTTTGATCCGGCGGGCTGGCCCGCCGCGGTAGCGAATCGTGTGGGATCATTGAACGAGGTATTCAGATTCCTGTGAAGGAGAAGTGAAAAGTATGGCAAAGAAGAGTCAGATGGGAAGAAAAGTCGAGGGCTGGAAGGCAAAGGCATGGTACAGGATCCATGTGCCCGAGGTCTTCGGCAAAAGCTACATCGGGGACACCATCTCGAGCGATCCCTCCACCGTGATGGGCCGGATCCTCCAGACGAGCCTCGGCGAGATCATCCAGGATTACACGAAGCAGCACATCAAGATCCGGGTGAAGGTCACGAGCGTCGCGGGCGATGCCGCCTACACGGAGTTCGTGGGCCACGAGCTGACCAGGGACTACATGCGCTCCATGGTGAAGCGGCGCACCTCGCGCATCGACACAATCCTCCCGGTCACGACGAAGGATGGGAAGACCCTCCGGATCACCATGACCTGCCTCACCCTCACGAGGGCGAACCTCTCGCAGGTCCATGCCATCCGGTCCGCGATGACCCGGTTCCTCCAGGCGTACGCGGCCCAGCGGGAGTTCCCGGCCTTCGTGAAGGAGATGGTCTCCGGCGAGGTGACGAAGGAGCTCTTCAAGCTCGTGAAGCCCATTTACCCCGTGCGCAGGGTGGAGCTCATCAAGTCCCGGCTCGAGCCCGAGCGGAAGGTGGAGGAGGCCGGCCCGGGGCAGGCCGCGCCCGAGCCCCCCGAGGAGAAGCCGGCGGCAGCACCCGCGGCTCCAGCTGCGGCCCCTGCGCCGGCACCCGAGGCAAAGCCGGAAGAGAAGGCCGCGGCACCCGCCCCGGCCCCGTCGGCCTGATACCCTTTTTCACAGGAATCCGGGGGATTTCCCCCCAATTCTCGCACGAATCTTTTTTTCCGGCAAACCGGGACCACCGATTCCTGAGTTCGCCTTCATGGCGTCAAGCCTTCCCCCATCCTGCCCAATTGTCATTCTCTTGCGAGGTGTTCAGGGCGGGTGGCGGGGGTGGGTGGCGGGTGCATGCGGGCGGTGGCTGGTAGGTGCCGGGACACGGACCAAGCATGGTAATGAAGGAGGAGAGTGAACACTCTGTCGTAACAAACTGATAATTGAGATTATTCTATGTCAATTGGGTGGTCCCCGCGAAAAGGACCATTACCGAAGAAACCTTAAAGTTACCGGATTCCCACAATGCGTCTGATCAGGAACGATGGATCGGATGTGAGAGCAGATGCCACCCCACTGCGATACGAGGGATGGGCCTGTCGTCACCGCGGCGAAGAAGGCCCTTGAAGCTGGAAACGTGAACCTCGTCCTCATCTGGGTACCCGAGGAAGCGGAGGGCGAGGTAAGGAAGGCCTTTGACCGGGCGGTCCGGGTGAGGAAGATCAAGAAGGAGGCGCAGGATCTTGCAGACGACTGGTTCTTCGAGACTGTCGTGCGCATCCATCGGGCAGGCGAAGGGGCGCCGTATACCGGGCTCAAGCCCGCGGGCCTCGATGAAGGTCCTGTTGTCCCCCGGGCAGAGAAGGCAATTGCCAAGGGGAATCCCGAGGAAGTGATCAGCTTCATCCTCCATGTCGTGGAGGAAGACCTGCAGCAGCGGTTCAAGACTGTCATGGAGAGGGCACGCTATGACGTGAACGACGTCGCCGCAGGGCGGGCGTATGTGCAGGCATACATCGGATTCGTGGTGTATGCCCACCATCTGTACGCCGGCATAGTTGGCGGAGACGGACGTGGGGAGGGGAAGGGTGGTCATCACCATTGACCCGTCCATGAAGCCAGATGAGCAAAGGCGAGGCTTATATCGTCTGTAGTTTCTCATAATCCTTTCCCAAGCTCCATGAAAGAATAGGTCGCGTTCATAGGTCGCGTTCATGCTGTTGGTGGGAACAAGTGTGAGAAGAGCATAATCAGTGTCCCATGTAGACCATCCTTTTATTACATATTGTCATTTATTTACATCTATATTACATATACAAGCATATATCTACTATTGAGTGCCATATATCTGCGGTGAAAAAATGATGACCAAAATCCAATATTCCAAAGTGTGCCACTACCCCTCTCCCGG
>Ga0335070_10001232_pt1 | contig 29441 bp, 30 predicted proteins | sample Lox_Sample_13_FD_206722 | JGI IMG/M metagenome (GOLD analysis project Ga0335070, IMG submission 206722) | Soil microbial communities from Loxahatchee National Wildlife Refuge, Florida, United States - Lox_Sample_1.3 | ecosystem: Environmental > Terrestrial > Soil > Wetlands | place: USA...
CGCCTTGTCCAGGGGCTCGCCGCTCTCGACGTAGGCGCGGATCTCGGACTCCTCCAGCGGCCGCAGCGTGACGAGGCTCTCGACGCACCGCTCGCGCAGCGCCGCCGCGTCGCTGCGCGCGACCGCCACGGCGGTCACGACGCGGTGCGTGCGCCCCTGCAGCTCGCCCAGCATGCGGACGGCTTCGTCCACGCCGGAGGGCTTCCCGTAGATGCGGTCCTCGAGCACCACGATGGTGTCGGCCCCGAGCACCCAGCGCGCCGGAGCGGCTGCGTGTCGTCGCGCCACGCGGAGCGCCTTCTCGCGCGCCAGACGCAACGCGTGCTGCTCGGGAGACTCCCCCGTACGGAGGCTCTCGTCGATGTCGGCGGGCTGCGCCTCGAAGGCGACGCCGGCGCGCATGAGCAGCTCGCGGCGGCGCGGCGACGCGCTCGCGAGCAGCAGGGGAAGCGATGCGGACATGGGACCGCAGAGTAGGGCGGGCCGCGCCGCGTTGCGCGCCTCGAGGAGGGATCGGGTAGCCTGCGCGCGATGGGGCTGCGCCGCGGAAGGCTGCCGGGGACGCTCGCCGGGGCGTTGGTCGGCGCCGTGCTCGGCGGCTGCGCGGGTGGGCTGGCCCAGGCGGACGGCCGCCTCGTGGACCCCGTGCACGGCTTCAGCTTCTCGCTCCCGCCGCCGGCGGATCCGGCCTGGCGCGGCGCGAAGGTCGCGGGGACGCTCGCCGCCTACGAGCGCGCAGGGGGCGCGCGCATGTCGGTGCAGTCCGAGTGCGAGCGCAAGCCGCCGGGGCCGCAGGTGCAGGCGCGAAACCTGCTCATCGGCGTGTCCCCTTACGTGATCCGCCAGGCGGGTCCGGTGGCGGCCGGAGACGTGCCGGGCTGGTCGCAGGTGGTGGACGTGGGGGACGAGGGGCGGGTGCGCCGCCTCCGGACGGTGACGCTGGTGACGGCAGACTGCACCGTGGACTTCCTGCTGGTCGCAGGCGACGACTTCGAATCCGCCCAGCCGAGCTTCGAGGCCTGGTGGAAGAGCTTCGAGGCCGGCGCCGCGGCGCGCGGAGCGGGATCGTGAGCGCAGGCGACGCCGGTCCGCGGCGTCCCGGACACGCGATGGCCGAGGTCGGCGACCGCGTGCTCGATCTGTTCGAAGCCTGCGGCGCGCTCGCTCTGCTCGTCGCCGCCACGGGTCGCGCGGCGCTGCGCGGCCGCTTCCCCGCCCTCGAGCTGCTGCGCCAGCTCGAGGCGATCGGCGCGCGCTCGACCACGATCGTGCTCCTCACTTCGCTCTTCACGGGCATGGTGATGGCGCTGCAGACGGGCATCGCTCTCGCGCGCTTCGGGGCCAAGCCCTACGTCGGCAGCGTGGTCGGGCTGTCCCTGGCACGCGAGCTCGGTCCCGTGCTCACGGCCCTCATGGTCGGCGGGCGCGTGGGCGCCGGGATCACCGCCGAGATCGGCTCGATGCAGGTGACCGAACAGGTCGACGCGATCCGCTCGATGGGCGCGGACCCGGTGCAGAAGCTGGTGCTTCCGCGCGTGCTGGCCGCGACGCTCGCGCTGCCGCTGCTCACGATGCTCGCCAACGTGCTCGGGGTGGCCGGCGGCATGCTGCTCGCGTGGGCGCAGTTCGGCATCGATCCGAGCTTCTACCTCCAGACGATCACCAACACCGTGCAGATGGACGACTTCGTGTCGGGCATCTTCAAGACCTTCTTCTTCGGCGCGCTGATCGCCTGGGTAGGCTGCTTCGCCGGGCTGCGGACGCAGGGCGGCACCGTGGGCGTCGGCCGCGCGACGACGCGCGCCGTGGTGGCGGCCTCGATCGGCGTGCTGATCACGGACTTCTTCCTGACGCAGTTCTGGGTCCTCCTGTGAACGAAGCGGAGGTCGTGATCGAGTTCGCTGGGGTCGAGAAGTCGTTCGGCTCGCTCGCGGTGCTCCGCGGCGTCGACCTCCGCATCCGGGCCGGCGAGACCTTCACGATCCTCGGCGGCTCGGGCAGCGGGAAGTCCGTGTGCCTGAAGCACATGGTGGGCCTCATGAAGCCGGACCGCGGCCGCGTGGTGGTGCTCGGCCAGGACATCACGCACGCCTCGGAGCAGCGCCTGATCCCGATCCGCACGGCGGTCTCGATGATCTTCCAGAGCGCGGCGCTCTTCGACTCGCTCACCGTCTACGAGAACGTCGCCTATCCCTTGCGCGAGCACCGCCCCTGGGACGAAGCGCGCATCGCGGCGCGGGTGGGCGAGTGCCTCGAGGCGGTCGGTCTCGGCGGCGTCGAACGGAAGATGCCCGCCGAGCTCTCCGGGGGCATGCGCAAGCGCGTCGGCGTGGCGCGCGGCATCGCGCTCGAGCCCCGCGTGATCCTCTACGACGAACCCACCACGGGCCTCGACCCGGCGAATCAGCGCCGCATCGGCGACCTGATCCGCAGCCTGCAGCAGCGCCTCGGGGTCACGTCGGTGATCGTCACGCACGACCTGGAGCTGTGCTTCTCGGTGTCCGACCGGGTCGCGCTGCTGAGGCAGGGTAGAATCGCGGCGCAGGGCAGCGCCGAGTCGATGCGGCACTCGGACCACCCGGACGTGCGCGCCTTCCTGTCGGGCGAGCGCGACGCGGTGGCGGAGGCCGCAGGGGGGTAACGCGATGGAGGGAAGCCGGCGCATCAGCATCGCCGTGGGAGCGTTCGTGCTCGCCGCGATCGCCGCGCTCGCGATCACGATCCTCTCGCTGTCGTCTCAGCAGGGCGTGTTCCGGCAGCGCTACCGGCTGACCGCGTATTTCGAGAACGTGCAGGGGCTGATCGCCAACGCGCCCGTGTGGCTGTCGGGGCGCCAGGTGGGGCGTGTGGAGAGCGTCACCTTCGCGGAGCCGGGCAGCGGCCGGAAGGGATTGCGCGTGGTGCTGTCGATCGATCGCGACGTCCAGGAGCGGATCCGCAGCGACTCGGTCGCCTCGATCGGGACGATCGGCCTGCTGGGGGATCGCTACGTGGAGGTCTCGCTCGGCAGCGAGGGCGCCGAGCCGCTCGCGGCCGGCGGCGAGCTCGCCACGGTGACTCCGACCAACGTGGCGCTGGTGCTCGATCGCGGCGCCGCCGCGCTCGAGAACGTGGCGAAGCTCGCCAGCACGCTGAACGGTGTCGTCGCCGACTTCGGACAGGCGACGGGCGGGCGCCGGCTGGCGGAGTCGGTCGGCGCCCTGGCGGACATCGTCGAGCAGATCCAGGAGGGACACGGCCTGCTCCACAGCCTGATCTACGACGAGTACCAGGGCGGCGGGGTGAAGAGCGTCGAGCACTCGCTCGTGACCCTCGAAGGCATCCTCGACGAGATCGCGCACGGCCAGGGTGTGCTCCACACCCTGATCTACGAGGCTCCTACCGAGCAGGACATCGTGCTCGAGGCGATCGAGGCGGGCTCCCGGCTCAACAGCATCCTCGCGAAGGTCGACCGGGGCGAGGGGACCTTCGGCCTGCTGCTGAACGATCCGACGCTTTACGACGACCTGAAGCGACTGGTCGGGGGCGCGCAGCGCAGCCGCGTGGTGCGCACGCTGCTGAACCTGTCGAGCGACGGAGATTAGGTGCCGGGCTCGCGCGAGTGGAGCCTCGAGGCTGCCCGCGGGATGCTCCCCGAGGTGCGGCGCCAGACGGCGCGAGCCGTCGAGGAGTGGGAGGAGCTCGTCCGGGAGCGCGACGCGACGCCCGAGAAGGCGCCGCAGCGCGCCGAGCTGGAGCAGCGCATCCAGCGCGCCGTGAGCCGCTGGATCCGCGCCATGGAAGCGCTCGGCGTGGAGGTGAAGGGCGCCTGGCTCGTCGACTTCGACAACGGGCGCGGCTACTACTGCTGGCGCTGGCCCGAGGAGCGCCTCGACTACTTCCACGGCTACGACGAGGGCTTCGCCGGCCGCGTACGCATTCAATAGGCCTCAGCGCGGACCCGGGCTCCAGACCACGACGCTCGTCACCACGTGGGGCCTGGCTACGAGGTAGCGCCCCTCGAGCCGCGCGCCCGCAGGCAGCGCGGCCGCGCGCTCGGGCCGCAGCGCGACGCGGAAGCTCCGCGTGGCGGGAACGAGCTCGAGCTCCGCGTCGCGAAAGGCGAGCCGGATGCCGCTGAGCGGGAAGAGCGCCTTGAAGACGCTCTCCTTGGCCGAGAAGGCGAGCGTCTCGAAGCCGCACTCGGGTGCCGGCCCGAGGGTGGCGAGGTGCGCGCGCTCGGATTCGGATAGCACCCGCTGCGCCGCGCGCGCGGAGATGCGCTCGCTCTCTGCGTCGAGCCCGAGGGCGAGCAGCGCGCCGCGGCGCGCGACGGCGACCGCGCAGAAGCCCTCCGTGTGGGTCAGGCTGCCGACGACGCCCTCCGGCCAGCGCGGCGCGCGGTCCGCACCGCGCAGGAGCGGCTCGGCCGCGACGCCGAGCCGGGCCAGCGCACGCCGCGCGCAGGCCCGCCCGAGCGCGAACTCGCTTCGCCGCGCGGCGCCCATGCGCGCGGCCTGCGCGGCCTCGGCCGGGTGGAGGGGCTCCGCGTCGAGATGCGCCTCGGCACACACGAAGACCACCTCGTCGGGGAACAGCGCGAGCCTCACGACTCGCCTTCCCGCACGGGCCCGCGCCGGCGCTTCTGTTCGGCGCGGCCGCGCTTCGCCGCCAGGCGCCGCTCGGCGGAGGCGCGCGAGGGCCGCGTCGGGATGCGGGGCACACGCGGGGCCAGCGCGTCCGACACCAGGGCGGCGAGGCGCTCGCGCGCGGCGTCGCGATTGCGCGCCCGGGAACGGAAGCGATCCGAGCGCACGATCAGCTCGCCCTCGCGCGTGAGGCGCGGCGCGAGCACGCGCAGCAGGCGGGCGCGTTGCGGTCCCTGCAGCGCGCGGCTGTCGAGCAGGCACCAGCGCAGCGTGACGCGCGTCTCCGTCTTGTTGACGTTCTGGCCGCCGGGCCCGCGCGAGCGGCTCGCGGTCTCGAGGATCTCGTCCTCGGGGATCGCGATCCCCGGTGCGATGCGGAGGTCCTGCCTCGCCATGGCCGGAGGAAACCGGCTGGCCCGCCTCCGCGCAAATGGCGCCGGTCGAGCCGCGCGCCGGTCGCCGGCTGGCGTCACTTCGCGCCGTAGAAGCGCAGCATGAGGCCGAAGCCGAACGTGAGCGACTGATAGTCCGAGATGTCGCCCGTCGGCAGGACGTAGGAGAGCTCGGTCGTCAGCGCGACGTCCTCGTTCGCGTAGAGGTCGGCGCCGACGCCGAAGCGCGCCGCGAAGCCGTGGCTGCGATCGCTGGTCGCGTGGGGAGGGTCGACCTGCGAATAGCCGTAGCCGGCGCCGAGCAGGACGTAGGGCTGGAAGCGCTGGGTCAGCAGGAAGCCCTTGACGTTGGCCGTCGCCGTGAGGAAGCGCGCCGTCGACTCCGAGTCCTTCCCGTTCGGTACGTGGTGGGACACCTGGATGTCGTTCAGCATGTCGAACTGTCCCTCGACGGCGACGCGCTCCATCAGGCGGTAGCCGAGGCGGCCGCCGTAGCCCCACGAGTCGTCGGTGTGGCTCTTGGTGTCGTTCGGCAGGTCGCCGGCGTGCTCGGCGGAGTGCTCGATGTCCGAGGGCTGCGTCACGACGGCATAGCTGCCCGTGCCGACGAGATAGATGCCCTGATAGGTCTGGTCCCAGGTGACCTCCTCCTCCTCTCCCTCCGCTTTCTCGCGCTTCGGCGGCGGCTCCTTCTCCTTCTTCGCGGCGGTGGCCAGCGAGGGAAGGGTCAGGGTGGCGGCGAGCACCAGCCACGCGAGCGCTCGCCAACGGCTCCGGTCCGACATCGCGCCCTCCAGAACAGCGGGGGGCGAGCTTACCACCGGGCCCGGTGCGACTGGGCGGGAATTTCGCGCGCCTAACGCGACGCGCGAGCCCGCACCCGCCAGCGCACCGGCTCATCGTCGTGGCCGAGCAGCGCCTCGATCCGAGCCGACCCCGCGCGCTCGGCGACGTGCCTCGCGGCGCGGCGCAGGGCCTCCTCGAGGTCCGCGCCGAACGCTGCGTCGCCGGCCAGCCACTGCCGCGCGGAAGACACCGTGGAGGGCACCACCAGGAGGTCGGCGGGATCGGCATGCCGGGCGATCACGCGCAGCCGACCCACCTCGAAGAGCAGGACGTCCGCCGCGGGCGGGCCTGCCGGCCGCTCGAGCAGCGGCGCGGGATCGGCGCGGAGCCCGGCGACGAGGACCTTGCGCAGGGCCTCCGGCATCGGAGCGATTCGACGGTAGTTCGGGTGGTCGATCTGGATCGCGGCGGGCACGCCGAGGTCGGCGAAGCGCTCCGTTGCCGCATCGTCGAGGCCGAAGCGGATGTACTGGACCGCCGAGATCCGCTCGTCCTCGAACTGCTTGGGATCGAAGCGGGCCCGAAGGCTCAGCGCATTCCTCCCGCTTCCGATCACGAGCGACACGTGCTCGTCCACGCCGATCAGCAGGTCGAGCTCCGGCCGGATGCGCTCCTGCTCCGAGATCTCGATGAAGAGCGTCGCCGAGAGCTCCCGCGGCCCCGGCATCAGCTCGTTGTAGACGTCGAGCTCGTGCTGCACGCGCTCCGGCTCCGCGATGCGCTCGACCTGGAGCATCTCCTGCACCTGGAAGCGCAGCGTCTCGCGGTCCTCGAAGAGCAGCGTGATCTTGTCGCCGACCGCGAGCCGCCGGTTGCGCTTGTGGGCGATCACCGCGCGTCGATAGGCGTCGCGGACGCGCGCGTACTCCTCGAGGCCGAGGATCTCCTCGAGGCGGAGGGGCTTCACTCGGCTCCCAGGCCGTACGCGTGGCGCAGCAGCACGATCGGGTGGACCGCCTTGCGGCCCGTGCCTTCCTCGATGCGCAGCGCCGAGAGCGGGCAGTCGGTGGCGACGTGCTGCGCTCCCGCCTCCTCGATGCGGCGCAACATGGCGCCCGCCACCTGGAGCGACGCGTCGTGGAAGCGGGCCTGCATGCCCCAGGTGCCATCGACGCCCGAGCAGGCGTCGATCAGCGTCACCTCGGCGCCGGCGAGGCGCAGGAGGTCGCGCGCGCGGAAGCCGATCTTCTGGTGGCGCAGGTGGCACGGCGCATGGTAGGCGACGCTGCCGAGCGGGCGCTGGAAATCGCGCGGCAGCTTCTTGTCGCGCGCCAGCTCGTAGAGGTATTCCATCAGGTCCCGGGTCGCCTCGGCGACGCGCCGCGCGGCGTCGCTCCGCAGCAGGCGCGGATACTCCTCCTTGAGCATCAGCGAGCAGGACGGACCGGGAACCAGGATGCGCGCTCCGGCCGTGGCGTGCGGCAGCAGCATCTCGACGTTGCGCTGCGCGTAGCTCGCGGCCGTGTCCATGTCGCCCGTGTCCGTGAAGGGCATCCCGCAGCAGCGCTCGTAGCAGAGCGAGACCGCCACGCCGGCGTGCTCGAGGACCTCCACGGCGGAGCGGCCCACGACCGGGTCGTTGTAGTTGACGCTGCAGGTGGTGAAGAGCACGGCGCGGCCCTGCTCGCCCGCGCTGCGCGTGCCGCGGCGCGCGAACCAGCGCTCGACGGTCTCGGCGTAGTAGGACGGCTGCACCCAGTCCCGATCGATGCCGACGGTCTTCTCCATCAGCCAGCGCGACAGCCGGTTGCGGTTGGCGAAGTTCATGAGCGGCGGCGCGAGAGAGCCGACGCGGCCGAGGAGATCGGTGCGCGTGGTGAGCTTGCGCCGCAGCGGGATTCCGTCGCGGCGCGCGCGGGCGAGCTGCTGCCGCCGCATCAGCGCCGGGAAGTCGACGTCCCACTCGTGCGGCGGCGTGTAGGGACAGTGGTTGTAGCAGAGCTTGCAGTGGTAGCAGAGCTCGTTGACAGCCTCGAAGTCGGCGTCGGAGAGGCCGGCGACCTCCTGCTCCGAGGCATCGACGAGGTCGAAGAGCTTCGGGAATGCGGGACACAGCGGCAGGCAGCGCCTGCACTGGTGGCAGATGTCGCCGACGCGGTGCAGCTCGCGCCGGAGCTTCTCCGGATCGAGGTAGTCCGGATCGTCGTAGTGGAGCTCCGACGAAGCGCGCTCGGGCGTAGTCGCCTTCATCGCGGCCGCGCGAGCGGGGCGCCGGCAGGGCGGACCCCGCCGGCGCGACCCGACGGGCGCTAGAGCTTCTCGAGTCCGCCGAGGGCTTTCTGGAAGCGGCCCGCGTGGGACTTCTCGGCCTTCGCGAGCGTCTCGAACCACTCCGCGATCTCCGCGAATCCCTCGTCGCGCGCGGAGCGGGCCATCCCCGGGTACATCTCCGTGTACTCGTAGGTCTCGCCGGCGACGGCCGCGGCCAGATTGCGATCGGTGCTGCCGATCGGCTTGTCGGTGGCCGGGTCGCCCACCGACTTCAGATAGTCGAGGTGGCCGTGCGCGTGACCGGTCTCGGCCTCGGCGGTGTCGCGGAACAGGCCGCCGACGTCGGGGTAGCCTTCGATGTCGGCCTGGCGCGCGAAGTAGAGGTAGCGGCGGTTCGCCTGTGACTCGCCCGCGAAGGCGGCCTTGAGATTGGCGTGGGTCTTGCTCCCCTTGAGCGTGGGCATAGGTCACTCCTTGTCACGGAAGACGGTACGAAGACTCGAGAGATCGCGCTGTCGGCCGCGTCGCGCGGCGAGCGCCGCCAGACTGTACGGAACCGCGCGCCAGCCGGTCAATCGCGCGCCGAGGAGGATGCGGCGTCGGCGCGGGCCGCGCCGACGACCCCCGCCTCGCGCAGCGCGCGGCGCTCGTCCGTCGCGATGCCGAGCTCGGCGAGGATCGCGTCGTCGTGCGCGCCGAGCGCGGGCGCGGCGCTGCGCACCGAGAGCGGCGTGCGCGAGAGCTTCGCGGCGGGGCCCACGATGGGGACGCGCTGTCCGCCGGGCTGCGGGGTGGCCTGCAGCATCTCCCGCTCCGCGACGTGCGCGCTGCGCGCAGCCTGCGCGTAGCTCTGCACCGGCGCGGCCGGAATGCCCGCGCCGACCAGCGCGCGCAGCGCCTCGTCGACGCTCCGCGGCGCGCACCATGCGGCGACCCAGCCGTCGACCTCCGCGCGGCGGCTGATCCGCTCGGGCGCGCGGGCATAGCAAGGGTCGTCCGCGGCCTCGGGCCGGCCCAGCAGGCGCGCGAGCCGCTTCCAGTGGCTGTCGAGCAGCACGCCGGCGAGCACGTAGCCGTCGCGACAGCGATAGCAGCTGGCGGGCGCCGCGATGCGGAACTGATTGCCGAGGCGCGGCAGCGGGACGTCCAGCGCGCCGAGGGTCAGGTATCCGGTGGACTGGAAGAGCATGGCATCGAGCAGCGACACGTCGATGCGCTGACCCTCCCCGGTGCGATCGCGGTGGCGCAGCGCCGCGAGCACCGCGAAGGCCGCGTGGAGTCCGGCGAGGTCGTCGGCCAGGAAGGTCGGCGACTTCGTCGGCTCGCCCTCCGGCGAGCCCGAGAGGGAGAGGAAGCCGCTGGCGGCCTGAGCGAGCGGGTCGTAGCCGAGCTCGTCGCTCTGCGGCCCCCACTGTCCGAAGCCGCTGATCGAGGCGAAGACGATGTCGGGGCGCCGGGCGCGCACTGCCTCGTAGCCGCAGCCCCAGGCATCGAGCGTCCCGGGGCGGAAGTTCTCCACCACGACGTCGCTGCGCTCGGCGAGCCGCAGGAAGACGTCCCGGCCGCGCGCGTCGCGCAGGTCGAGCGCGAGGCTCCGCTTGTTGCGGTTCACCGTCGCGTGCATGAACGAGAGCGGCGGCTGGATGCCGGGGAGGAGGGGCGGCGAGCGCCGCGCGATCTCGCCCTCGGGATGCTCGACCTTGATCACCTCGGCGCCGTAGTCCGCGAGCATGCAGCCGCACATGGGACCGGCCCAGGTCGTGGTCGCCTCGACGACGCGCAGTCCGGAGAGCGGGCCCGTGAGATCGCGGCGCGCGTCGCGATAGAAATCCGCCTTCTGCATCGGCTCGCAACCTCCGGGAGTCGCTGCTACAACTCGTCCGCCCGCGGTGTCGGACGCGCGGAGAAGCAGGGGAGGGAGGTCGTGAGCTGGGGTGCGCTCCTCGTCGATTCGAATGCGCTGCTCCTCCACACCGCGCTGCTCGGCGCGCGCATCGCGATCGGCGGCTGCTTCGTGGTCCACGGGCTCGGCAAGCTCGGACTCGTGGGCAGCGGGAACATGCAGGGCTTCGTCGAGTTCTTGAAGAGCGCGGGCGTCCCGTACGCGCCGATCCAGGCCCGCGTCGCGATGCTGTCCGAGCTGCTCGGCGGGACGCTGCTGGCGCTGGGCCTGTTCGCGCGGCCGGCCTGCGTGATGCTCATCGGGACGATGATCGTGGCGGGCCGCGTCGGCCACAAGGGAGCGGGCTATCTGATCACCAACGATCCGCCGGGCGCGGAGTACACGATCAACCTCGCCGTGATCTGCGGGGTGTTCCTGCTGCTCGGCCCGGGCCTGTTCTCGCTGGACCAGATCTTCTTCAAGAGCTGAGGCCGCGTTCGGGAGCCGGGCCGGCGAGCCGGCGAAGCGCGCGCTCCGCAGCTTCGCGGACCGGCGCGGGACCGGAGCGCGCGCGGGCTGCGAGGGCCTCGCGCGCGCGAGCCGGGATCCGCTCGGGGTGCGCCGCGGCCAGCTCGCCGAGCGCTGCCGCGGCCAGGGCCTGCGCGGACGGGTCGCCTTCGGCCGTCAGCGCCTCGCACAGGCGCGCGATCACCTCGGGCGGCGGCTCCCGCAGCGCGGCGAGGGACGCGAGCGCGGCGCGCCGCAGCGCCGGGTCGCCGGAGCGGCTGGCCGCGAGCAGGGCCGTGGCCGTCTCCGGGGCGTCGGGCGCGAGCTCGCGCAACGCGAAGACGGCCATGCGCCGGCTGGCGGGCTTCTCCTCGCCGGCGACGAGGGAGAGCAGCAGCGGCAGCACGTCGGGCTGGAGGCGTCCGAGCTCGACGATCAGCCGTGCGGCCGTGAAGCGCAGATCGCCGTCGGCCAGCGCGAGCGCGTCGACCAGCGCCGGCAGCAGCTTCAGCGGCGGAGGCTCGAGGCGGGCGATCGCCCATGCCGCGAAGAGGCGCGCGCGCAGATCCGTCCCGCGCAGCACCGCGACGAGCGCGGGCACGACCGCAGCGTCGCGCCGGCCGACGCGGACCAGCGCGTCCGAGGCCTCGCGCGCGACCTCCTTGGCCGGATCCGCGAGGGCGAGGCGCAGCGCGTCCACGAGCAGCACGGCCGAGGGGTCGTCCGGCGCCTCGCGGCAGGCCGCGCGCCGCTCGCCGGCGTCCGCGCTGCGCAGGCGTGCCAGCAGCGGGTGGCTCAAGCCAGGCTCCAGCGCGCGTCGAGCGGAACCTCGCCGTGCCGCTGGACGCGTCCCTCGCGCTCGAGCTTCTTCAGATGCGCGCAGACCGAATGCCGCGCCGGCCCGTGGAGCGCGGGCGGATACGCGGCGTACACGCGCGCGACGATCGCGGGGATCGTCTCGTCGCCCCGCCGCAGCGCCTCGAGGATCTCGATCTCGCGAGCGTTGCGGTGGTCGATGTACTCGCGGATCTTCGCGACGCCGTCGCCGATGCGCGGACCGTGCGCCGGGTAGATCACGCGGGGCGCCTCCGCTTCGAGGCGCGCGAGCGAGCGCATGTAGTCGCCGAGATCGCCCCCCTCGCTCGGGATCACCGTGGTGCCCACGCCGAGCACGTTGTCGCCGGAGAAGAGGCTCTGCTCCTCCTCGAGGACGAAGCACAGGTGGTCCTCGGCGTGGCCGGGCGTGTGGACGGCGCGCAGCGTCGCGCCCTCGGTGCGCAGGCGCGAGCCGTCGTCGATCGCGTTGAGCGGAGCCGGGCAGGCGAGGTCGAACTGCGCGTGCGGCCGCTTCGAGACGCGCAGCGGGCCGAAGCGCCCCTGCAGCGAGGCGACGCCGCCCAGGTGGTCGGGATGGCCGTGGGTCAGCGCGATCTCCTGGATCCGGCAGCCGGCGCGCGCGAGCGCGCGCTCGAGCACGCCCAGGTAGGCGGGCACGCCCTGGCCCGTGTCCACGAGGATCCGCTCGGGACCCGTACCGACCAGATAGGTGTTCGTGCCAGGTCCGGTGAAGAGACCGGGATTCTGGCCGAGCGCCACCACGACGCGGTCCGACCAGACGTCCACGTCGGGCAGCGTGAGGCCGATCATGGTCGGGGCGGACATCAGCTACCCGCCACCGTCATGCTCGCGATGCGCAGCGACGGCGAGGCGACGCGCGAGAGCCAGATCAGGTCGGAGCCCACCGCGTCGACGTCGCGAAGCATGCGCCCGAGGTTGCCCGCGATGGTGATCTCCTCGACGGGGTAGGCGATCTCCCCGCCCTCGATCCAGAGGCCTGCGGCGCCGCGGGAGTAGTCGCCGGTCACGGGGTTGAAGCCCATGCCGATGAGCTCGGTGACCAGCAGCCCGCGCGGCGTGTCCGCGATGATCGCCTCGAGGCTCTTCTCGCCGGGCTCGAGCCACAGGTTGCTCGGCGCCACGCCCGGCGCGCTGCCCGCGCTGCGCGCGGCGCTGCCCGTGCTCGCGAGCCCGAGCTTGCGCGCGGAGTAGCTGTCGAGGAGCCAGCTCACCAGGCGCCCGCGCTCGACGAGCACGTTGCGCCGCGTCGGCAGCCCCTCACCATCGAAGGGACGCGTGCCGAGCCCGCCCGGGCGGCGCCCGTCGTCGATCACCTGGAGCAGCGGGCTCGCGATCGCCTCGCCCATCTGCCCGGCCAGGAAGGTCGTCTTGCGGTAGACGGCATAGCCGCTGAGGCAGCCCGCGAGCTGGGAGAGCAGCGACGGCGCCGTCAGCGGATCGAAGAGCACCGGCACCTCGCAGGTCGGCACGCGCCGGGCGCCGAGGCGGCGCAGCGCCCGCGATGCCGCGCGCCGGCCGACCTCCGCGGGCGGCTCGAGGGCATCGAGGCGGCGCGCGACCGTCATCCAGTAGTCGCGCTGCATCGCGCCGTTCTCGCGCGCCAGCGGCTCGCAGAACAGCGAGTGGCTCGCGCTCTCGTAGCTCCCGAGGAAGCCGGCGCTGTTGCCGTACACCACGCGGCGACGCTCCGACGCGGCCTGGCTGCCCTCGGAGTTGGCGATGCGCGGATCGACCGCGCGGGCGGCCGCCTCGGCCGCCCGCGCATCCTCGATGCGGGCCTCCACGGAGACGTGGCGGTCCTCGGGCGCGGCGAGGCCGAGGGCCCGCCCGTCGTCGTCCGGCGGCGCGAAGCCGCCCTCGGGCAGCCCGGCGGCGGGATCCTCCGCCGTCGCGCGCGCGAGCGCGACGGTCTCCCCGGCCAGGCGGTCCACTGCCGCATCCGACAGATCGTTGGTCGAGGTGACCGCCGAGCGCATGCCCGCGCGGCCACGCACCAGCGCGCGCAGACCGAGCGTGTGCTCGCGGGCCTGCACGACGAAGTCGATCTCGTCGCCGCGCACGCGCGCCTCGAGCGAGTCGCTCTCCGCCAGCAGCGCGTCCGCCGCGTCGGCCCCCGCGGCGCGCGCACGCTCGAGAGCGCGCCGCACGGCGTCGCGCTCGCGGTCGGCGCTCACCCCTCGGTCCCGCCCACGGTCAGCTCCTCGATGCGGAGCGTCGGGAGGCCTACGCCCACCGGCACGCTCTGGCCGTCCTTGCCGCAGGTGCCGACGCCGTGGTCGAGGGCGAGGTCGCCCCCGATTCGCGTCACGCGCTGCAGGACGTCCGGTCCGTTGCCGATCAGCGTCGCGCCCTTGAGCGGCGCTCCGAGGCGGCCGCCCTCGATCCGGTACGCCTCGTTCGCGGAGAACACGAACTTCCCGCTCGTGATGTCGACCTGTCCGCCGCCGAACGAGACGGCATAGATGCCGCGGTCGACCGAGCGCACGATCTCCTGCGGATCGTCGGAGCCGGCGAGCATGAAGGTGTTGGTCATGCGCGGCAGGGGCAGGTGCGCGTAGCTCTCGCGGCGTCCGTTGCCGGTGGGCGCCATGCCCATCAGCCGCGCGTTCAGGCGGTCCTGGAGGTAGCCGCGCAGCACGCCGTTCTCGATCAGCACCGTGCGCCGGGTCGGCGTGCCCTCGTCGTCGACGTTGAGCGAGCCGCGGCGCGCGGGCAGCGTGCCGTCGTCGATCACCGTGACGCCCGGCGCGGCGACGCGCTCGCCGAGGCGCCCCGAGAACGCCGAGGTCCCCTTGCGGTTGAAGTCGCCCTCGAGGCCGTGGCCGATGGCCTCGTGGAGCAGGATCCCGGGCCAGCCGGGGCCGAGCACGACGGTCATGCTGCCGGCGGGGCAGGGCCGGGCGTCGAGGTTCAGCGTGGCGATGCGCACCGCCTCGTCGACGAGGGGCTGCCAGGCCTCCGGCGCGAGCAGGCGCTCGAGCTCGTAGCGTCCACCCATGCCCTGGTAGCCGATCTCGCGACGGCTGCCGTCCGGACTCTGTGCCACCACCTGCACGTTGAGGCGCACGAGCGGGCGCAGATCGGCGGCGAAGGTGCCGTCGCTGCCCACGACGAGCACGTGGCGATCCTCCGAGACGCAGCTCGCCATCACCTGGGCGACGCGGGGATCGCGGCGGCGCGCGTAGACGTCGATGCGCTCGAGCAGGTCGACCTTGCGCGCGACGGGCACGTCCGTCGGCGCGCCGGCGACGGGATACAGATCGCGCCCGGAGCCGCCGCGGCGCGGCAGCGCGGCGCGACCGCCCTGCGAGGTCTGCGCCGCGATGGCGCGCGCCGTCGCCGTCGCGAGCCGGAGGCTCTCGAGGCTGATCTCGTCGGTGTGCGCGTAGCCCTGGCGCGCGTCGGCCTGCACGCGCACGCCGACGCCCTGGTCGACGTGGCGATCGCCGCTCTTGACGATGCCCTCCTCGAGTGCGACCGCGTCCTGCGTGGCGTACTCGAAGTACAGGTCCGCGTAGTCGACCTTGCGCTCGAGCGCGCCGTCGAGCACGCGGGCGAGCCCGGTCTCGTCGACGCCGAAGCGCTCGCGGAAGAAGCCGTCTGCGGGGGGCCTGGTCATGCGCCGGAATCCTGCGCGTCCGCGGCGGCGCTCGAGAGCGCCGCGATGCGGGCCGGGAGGTCGGCCAGCGTAGCCAACTCGCGCACGTCGATCGCGCGCAGGCCGAGCCGGCGGGCGGGCTCGAGGTCGCGGGCGGGATCGTCGCCGACGGCCACGGCCTCGGCGGCCCGGGCGCCGAGGCGCGCGAGCGCGTGGCGCAGCGGCGCCGGATCGGGCTTGGCGGCGCCCGTGTCCGACGGCAGCACCACGAGGTCGAGCCACGCACCGAGCGAGAGCTCGGCGAGGATTCCGCGCAGGCGCCAGTCGAAGTTCGAGACCACGGCCGTCGCGAGACCCGCGCTCCGCAGCGCGCGCAGCGCCTCGTGGGCGCCCGGGCGCGCCCGCCACGCCCGACCTTGCGCGAAGTGGCTCCAGAGCGCGTCGAAGCAGGCCTCGAACGGAGCCGGGCGAACCGCGGAGTCGGCGGCGAGGAAGGTCGCGCGCACGCGCTCGCGCCACCAGGCGCGCTCGGCCGCGTCGATCTGCTCGGCCGGCAGGTCCGGGAAGACGAGGGGCGGGGCCCGGCGCAGCACGCGCGCGAACGCGTCTGCGAGCCGCCAGGGCGAGATCGCGGCGCCGTAGCGCGCGGCGATGCGTGCATAGGTCTCGCCGACCGGCTCGGCCAGCTCGATCAGCGTGCCGGTGGCGTCGAAGAGCACCGCGCGCAGCGGCACGGCTCAGGAGGGCTTGCGCGCCGAGGCGATGAACGCAGCGGGCAGGTCTCGCGCGGACGGCGCACCGGGCCGGGTCTCGCAGCGGAAGCCCGTGAGACCGGCGGCGGCGAACCACGCCTCCAGCTCGTCCGGTGCGAAGCCGAGCCAGGAGACGCCGAGCTCCTGTCGCATCCACTCGTGCTCGTGGCGGACGAAGTCGACGACCACGACGCAGCCGCCCGGCGCCACCGCGCGCGCCATCTCGCGGATCGCCTCACCGGGCGAGGGCAGGTAGTGGAGCACCATGTGCGCGAAGGCGGCGTCGACGGCGCCATCCTCCAGCGGAAGATGGCTCGCCTCGCCGTGGCGCAGCTCGACGCCCTGAACGCCTTCGGCCTCGAGCTTCGCGGCGGCGGCCTCGAGCATGCGCGGCGAGTGATCGATGGCGACGACGTGCAGCCCGAGGCGCGCGAGCTCCGCGGCCAGGATCCCCGTGCCGGTCCCGATGTCCGCCACGCGAAGCCCCCGCGGCACGAGGTGCGCGACGGCGCGCGCCCGCAGCGCGTCGTCGTTCAGGACCTTGCGCAGCGCGTCCCACTCGGGCCCCACCGCGTCGAAGAAGGTGCGGGCGCGCGTGGCGCGGGCGCGCAACACCTGCTCCAGCGCGGCGGTGTCGCCGAGCCGGAGAGGATCTTCCTGGAGCTGGCGGCGCACGAGCTGCCAGGCGTCGTGCCAGGGTCCTTCGCGTGGAGCCGCGAAGCGGTAGAAGGCGTAGGTGCCCTCGCGGCGGTCCTGCAACAGGCCCGCCTCGCGCAGGATCGCCAGGTGCCGCGAGACCCGCGACTGAGCCATCCCGAGCACATCCATGAGCTCCTGGACCGCGAGCTCCTGCTGCTCGAGCAGCGCCAGAACGCGGATGCGTGTCGGGTCCGAGAGCGTCCGGAAGATCTTCTGGAGCTCGTTCATTGCACGATGGGCGCGCCGGCGGTGCCGGTCACCTGGAAGTGCAGCTCTCCGTCGCGCCCGACGCGGACGCCCTGGCTCGTGAGCGACGAGCGGATCGTGTCCGACACCTGGATCGCGACCTCGAGGGCGAGCGGAGCCTGGGTCGCGTCGGCGGCGCGCCCGATCGTGCCCTTCAGCGTGCCCGTGCCGAGCGGCGAGCGGACGTCGATGCCGCCGATCTGCACCCAGGTGTCCCCGCCGAGCTGGAGACTGCCGTGCAGCTCCTCGTAGGGCACCGCCATGGGAAGCCTGGGGTGGCTCAGCACGCCGTCCTTCGCGGCGATCTGCACGGGCCCGGCCGGGCCCTCCTCGGTCCGGGCGAGGTCGAGATCGAGGGTCGCGTGCCCCTCGATGCGTGTCCCGGGCAGCTCCACGGCGTCGGAGAGCTCGGCGAGGTCGATGTCGCGCAGCGTCCCCGTGAAGCGGGGCGGACCCCACAGCACCGCGACGCCGTCGATGCCGCCGAGCGGGGCCTCGGCGTCGACGTGGAATGCGGGGCGCGCGGTCAGCCAGGTGAGCGACCAGGCGGGTCGTATGCGCAGCCGGTCGACGCGCAGCACGCTGCCGTCCGCTCGCGTGATGCGGACGTCCTGCGCGGCGATGCCGGGGCCCGCGAGCTGCGGGGAGGCGGAGAGCCGTCCGATCTCGACGCGCAGACCGGTGTCGCGCTCGATCCGCGCGGAGAGCGACTCGGCGAGCCGGTCGTAGGGGAAGCGCAGGTAGGCGAAGAAGGCGGTCAGGAGCACCGCAGCCGTCGCGATCGCGGCCGTCCGCAGCGGCTGCCGCTGCGGACGCGCGGGGGCCTTCGCCTTCACTGGAGAGGCTCGAAGGACGAGACGGTGAAGCTCACGTCGAGGAGCTCGGGGTTGTCCGGCCGCTTGCGGATGCGCAGGCTCTTCACCGAGAGGACCTGCGGAGACGCCTCGATCTGGTGCAGGTAGTTGACCGTCTGCGAGAGCGTGACGCGCTCGAGCGCCACCTCGACCTTGCTCTCGCGATAGCGCTCGCCAGGCGCCGAGGCCTGCGGCTCCATCGATTCGACCGCCACGGAGGCCTGGCGGGCGAGGTTCTCGAGATTGCTGCGCAGGTTCCCGCGCGGGCTCGCCTGGATGCGGCGCTCGACGTCGGCGAGGCGGGTCTCGAGCGCATCGTACTCGCGCCGCAGGCGCGTCATCACCTTCAGCTCCTGCTCGGCGGCCTCGCGGTGCTGACCGGCCCGCGAGATGGCCCCGAGCAGCGGGAGCACCACGGCGACGTACAGGAGCGCGACGCCGACCAGGCCCGCCGCGGTCGAGACCAGCAGCCGCTCGCGCGGAGCCAGCGCCGCGAAGGCCGCGCGCAGCCGTGCGATCCACTCCCTCACGACTCGTCCTCCGCGAGGCCGATCGTGACGTTGAACTTCTTCATGTCGCTGCGCCGGTCGGTCTCGATGGCGCCGACCTGGACCTTGGCGAAGGGCTCGAACTTCCCGAGCTCCGCGCCGAGGCGCTCGGCGGCCTCGAAGCTCTTGGTGAAGGCGCGGATGCGAATGGTCTGCCGGTCGATCGAGAGCTCCTCGAAGACCACGTCGAGATCCGCGGGCACGCGGCGCGAGATCTCGCCGAGCAGGTCGAGCGCGGAGCGGTTCCCGCGGTACACGCCCAGGAAGTCTGCGCGGGCGTGGGCGTCGCGCACGGCCTCGCGCATCGCCGCCACGGGGTTCTCGGGCGCGGGCTGGCTCGGGAACGCCTCGGTGTAGAGCGCCGCGGCCTCGGCCTCGGCACGGCGCGCGGTGCTGGACTCGAGCAGCGCACCCGAGACCGCGCTGGCGAGCGCGAGGACGGCCACGATGCCCGCCATCACCGCGGTCGAGCCGAAGTCGCGGCGGTATCGCGAGAGGTCGACGCGCCGTGCGAACTCGTCCTGGCGGAAGTTGAGGCTCGTGCGGGAGCGCGCCGTGCCGCGCATGGCCAGCGCGATGGCCGGCCCGAAGACCAGCGGCGAGCCTCCCGCGACCAGGCCGGGGCCGAGGCCCTCGCGCGGCAGCCCCAGCCGGGTCACCGAGAGCCCCGTGCGCTCGGACAGCATCTCGTCGATGCGGTCGAGCTGCGCGGTGCCGCCGAGCAGCGTGACGTCCTCGATGCGAGCGGGCAGGGACGGCTCGAGCGACGCCACGAAGCGTACGATCTCGCCGCCGATCTGGTCGACCACGGCCGAGGCCTTGGCGAGGCGCCCGCCGAGCACCGGATCCACGATCCCGTGCTCGCACTTCGCGCGCTCCGCGGCCGGCAGAGGGAGCCCGCGGTCCGCGGCGATGGCCTCGGTGAGGGCGCGACCGGCGACCCCGAAGGAGTGTGCCGCGATGGGCTTCTCGTCGTGGAGGGCGCAGAAGGTCGTCTTGCTGTGGCCGATGTCGACGAGCAGCCGGGGACCGGGCAGGTCGAAGGCGCTGCACAGGTTCGCGAGCACGAGACCCTCGGCCTCGACCGTGCGCGCATCGCAGCCGGCCGCATGGAGCGCCTCGATGAGCTCCGAGACGCGGGTCCGCGGCGCGATCGCGGCGACCACGCGGGAGCGGTGGCGCTCGCTCTCGACCATCTGCCAGTCGAGCAGGACCTGGTCGAGCTCGAAGGGCAGGGTGTCCTCGACCTCGAAGGGCACCGCCTGGGCCAGGCGGCGGCGCTCGCCGAAGGGGAACTCCAGGCGGCGCACCGAGAGGCGATCTCCGCGGAGCGCCGTGACGACGTGGTCGGTGGCGAGCCGGTGGACCTCGACGAAGCGCCGCAGCACCTCGGGCAGCGGCTGCTCCTCGGCGCGGGGGACGGAGCGCACGTGAACGGCCGAGAGGCTGCGCATCCCCTGCTGCAGCTCGACCGCCTTGAGGCTGTAGCTGCCGAGGTCGAGTCCCAGGACATTCTTGAGGATCGGCACCGGACTTCCTAGAGGACGCGCCACGATAGCAGCAGGGGCGTGGCTCCTTCGCTGCGGTCGAGCACGGCTTCGATGTTGCGCTGCACGCTCCCGACGCGGGCCTCGGCCGTCACCACGAAGACGTCGGTCGCGAAGCTGGGCGGCGGGAAGATGGCGTTCTGCACGATCTCCCGTATCGGCGTGCAGGTGTCCCCGCTTTGGCCGTCTCCGCACACCACGCCGCCCTTCTGGCGCACGGCGAGCAGGCTGCGCACGACGTCCTCCGAGGCGAGGTGCAGCTCGACGCCGTCGTCGAAGTAGAGCAGCGACAGCACGTACGGCGGCGCCGTGTTCGGGTTGACGCCCTGCGTGCCGACGAACGGATACACCGTGACGTACGGGCGCAGCGCCTCGACCAGAGGCGCGTCGAAGCCCTCGACCTGGCGCAGCTCGTCGACCGAGAGCAGCGGTCGATTGGCGGGGCGGAAGGCGGTCGCGCCCTGCTCGAAGGCCGCGTTCTCGGAGCCGCCGTCCTGGGCCACCTCGTCCGGGTCCGTGTAGTCGATCAGGTTCGCCACGAGCTGCTTGCGGTCGTAGTGCTTCTCTTCCGGGGGCAGGGGGATCTCGTCGATGACCTTCGCGAGCAGGGCGTCGAGGAACGGCGCGGTGCGCTCGTTGGGCGCTCCCGACCGGTCGTAGTGGAGCACGGCGTTGAGGTTCAGCTTGCTGCCCGAGTCTTCGATCCGCAGGCGCAGCGTGCTGCCGTCCTCGAGCTCGAGGGGCGCCAGGCCCGCCTGCGCCCACAGGTCCGTCAGCGCCTCGCCCGCGAAGCCGCCCGGCTGCTTCTCGCGCAGCTTGTCCTCGAGCAGCAGAGCCGTGGCGAGGCGCACCCCGCCGCGGGCCAGCGACTCGGCGCGGGCGGTCGCCTCGCGGTTGGACGAGACCAGGCGGTCGATGGTCGCGCGCCGCGCGAAGGTCGCGACCGCGCTGGCGAGCAGCAGCGCGAAGACCAGCACCACGACCAGCACGATGCCTGCGTCTCTTCGCTTCGTCATCGACATTCGGGCCGCACGTTGGGGAGGTTGCCGTAGAGGGCGCGGTACTGATCCCAGCAGATGTTGGGCGCGTTGGTGACGAGGTTCCTCAGCGCCGCCTGCTCGGTGGGGTTGAGGTTCTTGAGCGCCTGGAATGTGTCGGCGTTCGGCGTCGAGAAGTCGATGCAGTCGGCCAGCTTGAGCTTGCAGCCCTGGCTGTCCTGATTGTTGCCGGCGACCCGGGTGGGATCGAGCAGGGCTTCCATGTCGAGCGGCCGCACCGGCAGCAGCACGCGCCGGGAGTAGGACACGGGCTCTGCGTTCAGCGCTCCGTCCTGCGCGTCTCCGGCAGGCAGCAGCGCGACCTCGATCTCGACCGCGACCGGCAGCTCGGACGATTCGACCAGCTGCGACGAGTCCCAGCGGTCCGTCCACTCTCCGGTGTCTCCGAGGAAGCGCATCGCGAAGTGCGAGACGCCGTCGGCGAGGACGAGGGAGGCCGGGTCGGTGGGAGGCGGGAAGTCGCGATCGAGACGCTCCGGCAGGTGGGGCGACGACCAGCGGTGCAGCACGAAGCCCGGGCCATCGCCGTTCCTCTCGAGGGAGTAGGCGACGGTCGAGAGATCCGAGGCGGCGCCTTCTTCGCCGAGAGCGGTCTCGCTGCGCGAGACGAACTTCACGCGGTCGGAGCCGTCCTGGCCGAAGCGGGGCTCGGCCACGAAGATCCACGGGTTGGCGAGGGGGTCCTCGTCCTTCGGCTTGCGCACGAGCACGGTGCGCTCGAGGTCGCGCGCGACGCGGTCGATCAGACCCGTCGCGCGGCGCAGCTCGCGCGTCGCGTCGCTGGCGTGCTGGCTCTGGTTCGAGAGATCGATGAAGAAGTTCAGGGCGACGCCGACGACGAGGGCCGTGAGGAAGAGCACGGCGAGGACTTCGATCAGCGTGAAGCCCGCGCCGCTGCGCGTGCGCCCTGCCAGGCGGCTCACGGCTGACCTCCGTTCCGGAGCGCGTCGTCCATCATCTTCTGCGCGTCCTCCGGAGTGAGCTGGTCGAGGCTCTTCTGGGCTCCGGCCGCGTCCGCGGCGCCGCCGCCCGGCTTGGGGAACACCTCGTCGAGCCCGCTCGTGTCGAAGGCGAAGGTGGTGCGCGTGACGCGCTGCTCCCGATCGGCCTCCTGCCAGGCGACCACCACGTCGATGCGCCGCAGGCGGCCCTCGTGTCCCGAGGTGGGCGGCTTCAGCAGACTGTTCTCCGGGAGCGCCGCGCCCGGGGTGCGCGCCGTCTGCGAGGTCTGCGAGCTCTGCGAGGTCAACGAGCTCTGCGAGGTCAGGGAGCTCTGCGAGGCCTGTGAAGCCCGGGAAGCCTGCATGTCCTGCGACATCCGCGAGTTCCGCGTGGATTGCGAAGAGTGCGTGGACAGCGCCGGGTCGTCGGCCGGCAGCAGGGGCGTCGGGTCGAAGGGCTGGACGCTGACGGTGACCGCGAAGGGATCGGCCTCGTCCTGTTGCTGGCCCGTGGGCGGGACCTCACCCAGCGCGAGCTGCGCCTCGAGGTCGGCCAGCGCGCGGTCGGCCAGCAGCGACGCCTGGAGGCGGCGCCGGCTCTCTCCCTCCGAGCGCAGGCCGCGCATCGCCGCGGTCGCGAGCACCGTGTAGAGCATGCCGAGCACCAGCACGGCCGCCATCACCTCGAGCAGCGTGAAGGCGCCGTCGCTCCGGGCGCGCCACGTCACGGCGCGGATCCCTGGTCGACGAAGCGGACGGCGTCGTCGAGGGGTTGCACCGCGAGGATCTGCCTCGCTCCGCCGGGCTCCTCGAGGACGATCTCGGCGGGGCTCGCGGTGCCGTCGCGCTCGAAGACGATCGCGGCCTGGCCGCGGGTGATGTCGCCCTCGGCGGTCGCGACACCCGCCACGACGACGTCGCCCTCGAGGTCCCGGACGTTCCCGAAGGTGTCCGGCACGGGTCCGAACTCGATCGCCGCCGTGCGCGGAGCGGACAGCGGCAGGGGCGTGTCGCCGCGCACGTCATACTCGATCTCCGCCGCCACGGGATCCGGCTCCGCGTCGCCCGAGCCGCCCAGCCACTCGAGGCGGTAGACGCCGTGGTCGAGGTCGAAGACCATGCGGTGGGGGATCCCGGTGGCGACCGCGCGCTGCCGGGCGAACTCGAGCTCCGCGGCGAGGCGCTCTGCGGCGTGGCGCACGCGCCGCTGGCGCAGCGCGCCGAGGTTCGGCACGACCAGCATGGCGACGAGCGCGAGGATCGCCACGACGGCGAGCACCTCGATCAAGGTGAACGCGCGCACGCGCCGGGGGGCGGTGGCGCGCTGGCTCACGAGCGTCCCGCGACCTCGGGCCCCTCGGCCCAGTTGCCGATGTCCGCGTCGGTGCCCTCGCCGCCCTGCGTGCCGTCGGCTCCCCACGACCAGAGGTCGAAGGAGTGATCGTTGTGCGTCCCGGGCGACTGATATTGATAGGGATTGCCCCAGGGATCCACGGGGATCCGGTGCTCGCGCAGGTAGCCGCCGGGCTGGTAGTTGCGCACCTCCGGCGGCGGGTTGATCAGCGCCTGGAGCCCCTGCTCCGTGGTCGGGAAGCGCGACGTGTCCATGCGGTACGTCTCCAGCGCCGCCTCGAGGTTCTTGATCTGGGTGCGCGCGGTGGTCACCCGGCCCTTGTCGATCTGGGGAATGATCGCGATCCCGACCAGCGTGGTGAGCAGGCCGATGATCAGCACCACGGCCATGATCTCGATCAGCGTGAAGCCGTCGCGTCGCAGGTTCGTTTCCATGTTCGTGTCTCTCCGTCAGCCGAGCGAGCTCGTGATCTGGAGCAGCGGCACGAGCGTCGCGAGAATGATGACCAGCACGATCCCCACCATGACGAGGATCAGGAACGGTTCGAGCAGAGCCGTGAGCCGCGTGACCGCCGTCTCGACCTGCTCCTCGTAGGTGTCCGCGACCTTCGCGAGCATGGCCTCGAGCTCGCCGCTCTGCTCGCCCACCTCGATCATGTGGGTGACGAGCGGCGGGAACTCGCCGCTCGCGCGCAGCGGCCTCGCCACGCTGGCGCCCTCGGTGATGGACAGGCGCGCCGCGTCGATGGCCTGCGCGAGCACCGTGTTCCCGGCAACCTCGCCCGCAGTGTGTAGCGCGCGGATGATCGGCAGGCCGCCCGACAGGAGCGTCGAGAGCGTGCGCGCGAAGCGCGAGATCGCGATCAGGCGCACCAGGCGCCCCACCACCGGCAGGCGCAGCCGCACGCGGTCGTACGTCGCGCGGCCGCGCGTCGTGCGCACCAGCGCCCGGAAGCCGAACGCCAGAGCCGCCACAGCCAGCAGCATGGCCCACCAGTAGCTGCGGGTCGCGTTCGAGGCCGCGATGATCCAGCGCGTGTAGAAGGGCAGGGGCTGGTTCAGGCTCTGGAGGAGCTGCGTGATCTGGGGCAGCACGACGGTCACGAGAGCGCCCACCACGACGCAGGCGAAGCCGAACATCACGAAGGGGTAGATGAGGATCGAGCCGACCTTGTTCCGCAGGCGGACCTGGCTCTCCATGTAGTCGGCCAGCCGTTCGAGGACCTGCTCGAGCGCGCCGCCGGCTTCGCCGGCCCGCACCATGCTGACGTAGAGGTCGGGGAACACGCGGCTCGCCGCGAGCGCGTCTGCGAAGGATGCGCCCTCGTTCACGTGGTCGCGGACCTGCGCGTAGACGGCCTTGAGGCGGGGGTTCTCGACCTGCTCGGTGAGCGCGCGCAGCGACTCGACGAGCGGAATGCCGGCGCCGAGCAGCGTAGCCGCCTGGCGCGTCGCGATGGCGAGGTCGAGCGCGGAGATGCGCTGCAGCCAGGGCAGGCGCAGGGCGAAGCGCCGGGAAGCCGCCGGCGCCGCGCGCTCGGCGCGGCCCTCGGCGATCTCGGTGGGGAAGATGCCATCGCGGCGCAGGCGCGAACGCGCGCTCCGGATGCTGTCCGCGTCGACGTGCCCGCGCGTGGCCTTGCCCGCGCTGGTGACGCCCCTGTATGCGTAGACCGGCACCGTACGCCCTCTCAGATCTGGGCGACCGCGGCCTCTTCCTCGGTCGCGCGCAACACCTCGGCGACCGAGGTGATGCCGGCGAGCACCTTGCGGGCTCCGTCGCCGCGCAGGGTGTGCATGCCCTTGCGGACGGCCATGTTCTTGATCGTCTTCGAGTCGATGTTCTGCGACACCAGGCCGCGGATGTCGTCGTCGATCAGCATCATCTCGAAGATGCCCACGCGGCCGCGATAGCCCGAATAGTTGCAGCCCGCGCAGCCCTCGGCGCGGTGCACGCGGCGGGGCTTCGCGCCGGGATCGATGCCGATCTCGAGCAGCTCCTCGCGCGTGGCTTCGTATGCCACGCGGCAGTCCGAGCACAGCACGCGCACCAGGCGCTGCGCCAGCACCGCGACCAGCGAGGACGCGACGAGGAACGGCTCGACGCCCATGTCGACCAGGCGGGTGATCGCGCTCGGCGCGTCGTTGGTGTGGAGCGTCGAGAAGACCAGGTGACCGGTGAGCGAGGCCTGGATCGCGATCTCGGCGGTCTCGAGGTCGCGGATCTCGCCGACCAGGATCACGTTCGGGTCCTGGCGCAGGATCGAGCGCAGCCCGTTGGCGAAGGTGAGCCCGACCTTCGGGTTCACCTCGATCTGCCCGATGCCGGGCAGCTGGATCTCCACGGGATCCTCGATGGTGATGATGTTCTTGTCCGTCGAGTTGATGCGCGCGAGCGCGCCGTAGAGCGTCGTGGTCTTGCCGCTGCCGGTGGGCCCCGTGACGAGGATGATGCCGTTCGGGCGCGAGATCAGGCGCTCGAGGATGCCGAGCTGCTGCTTGTCGAAGCCGAGCTTCTCGAGGTTGAGCAGATCCTGGGTGCGGGGCAGGAGGCGCATGACCACGCGCTCGCCGTAGGCGACCGGCAGGGTGGAGAGGCGCACGTCGTAGTCGCGCCCCGCGATCTTGAGGCGGATGCGGCCGTCCTGCGGCAGGCGCTTCTCGGCGATGTTGAGCGCGCCCATGATCTTGATGCGCGACACGATGCTCGCGTGCAGCGCGCGGGGCAGCGGCTTGATCGGCTCGTAGAGGATGTCGTCGATGCGGAAGCGCACGCGGATCTCGCGCTCGAAGGGCTCGAGATGGATGTCGCTGGCGCGCTCCTTCACCGCGTTGTGGAGCAGCGAGTTCACCAGCTTGATGATCGGGGCGTCGTCCTCCGCCTCGATCAGATCCTGGGGCTCCTGGCTGATCTCCGTCGCCAGCACCGACAGGTCCTCGGCGGCGTCCTCGGCGAGCGCGTCGGTCAGCCCCGGCCCGCGGTCGTAGACCTCGTTGATCGCGCCGAGGATCGTCCGCTGGTTGGCGAGCTCGAGGTGCAGCTCGGCGCCGTCGAAGAGCAGCCGGAGGTCGTCGAGCGGCGTCGTGTCGAGCGGGTTCGTCACCGCGATGCGGATCGCGCCCCCCGGATCCCGGGAGAGCGGAAGCACGCCGTGGTCCTTGGCAAACGCGATCGGTACCCGCTCGACCAGCGTCTCGTCCACGTCGTCGCGGCGGATCTGCGCGCGGATCGGCAGGCCGAGCTGGTCCGAGAGCGCCTGCATCACCTCGTCGCTCGTGACGCGACCCGAGGACACCAGCCGCTCGGCCAGCGTGCCGCCGGACTCGGCCTGCTCGCGGCGCGCCGTCTCGAGCTGCTCTTCGGTGAGGTTCGTGGTACGCAGCAGGATGTCGCCGAGGTCGACACGGCCGGGGCGCGCGTTCTCTCGCGGGGCGATCTGCGAGCTCATTGCTCGGACCCCTCCGGCTCCGGAGGCGGCACCACCAGCACCTGCGGCGAGAGCCCGTGGGAGCGCCGGATCACGCCCCCCGCGGTCTGCGCCTCGTCGAGGGACGCATAGGGTCCGAGGTGGATCTCGTAGACGACCCCGGTCTTGCCCTCGGCCGCGACCAGCGTGCCGTCGTGTCCGGAGTCGATCAGCTCGGTGAGCAGGTTCGCCGCGGCGTCGGCGTCGGAGAAGGAGGCCGCCAGCAGGTAGTACTGCGGCGCGCGGGCAACGGCCGCACGCTCCGCCTCCGCCTTCGCGCGCTCCTCCGCCTGCTGCGACTCGATCTCGCGCATGCGCTCGAGGGGGTACTGGGCCGTGAGGCCCGCCACCTGGGTGCGGACCGGGCTGCCGTGATCCTCTGCAGTGTAGGGCACGGACTGGGCCTTGGCGTCGGCGTAACGGGCCGCCTCGCTGGCGCGCTCCTCCGCGCTGAGCTCGAAGTCGTCCCCCGACCGCTGTCCGAACTCCTCGCGCTTGCGGATCGACTCGCGCTCGAGATCGAGCGGGTTGCGCACGATGTGGGGCGTCAGGAAGACGAGCAGGTTCGTCTTCTGCAGCGTGCGGGTCTCCGTCTTGAAGGCCCAGCCGAGGATCGGGATGTCGCCGAACCACGGCACCTTGGTGACGTTGTTGTTGTAGTTGTCGCCGATCAGGCCGCCCACCACGACGGTCTCGCCGTTCTGCACGACGACGGTGTTCTCGACGCGCCGGCTGCGCAGGGTGACGCCGACCTGGTTCGGATCGCCGACCGCGCCCTCCTGATTGACGGCGCTGATCTCCTGGAAGATGTCCATGCGCAGGCTGTCGCCCTCGGTGATCTGCGGCGTCACGCGCAGCGTCACGCCGATGTCCTGCCGCTCGACGTTGACCGAGGTCGACAGTCCCGAGGCGACGGCGGTCCCGCCGGTCGTCGGCGACTGCACGCGGCTCGTGATGATGGGGATGTTCTCGCCCACGCGGATCTCGGCCTGCTCGTTGTCCGAAGTCAGGATGTGCGGGGCGGAGAGGACGTTGACGTCGCTGTTCGAGGCCGAGAGGCGCAGCACGGCGCTGATCAGGCTGCCCTGGTCGGGCACGCCGTCGCCGTTCGTGTCCTTGAGGGTGTCCCGCGAGACCCGGCCGATGAAGGGCTGGAGCAGGGTAGAGGCGATCGGCAAGGCACCGCTCGAGGCGCCGCCCGTCGCAGCCGCGGACGCGGCGTCGCTCGCCGTCGCGACGAGCCAGTCGGTATCGCCGTTGATCGTGCGGAACAGCGCGTTGAATCCGAGGTCCTTCCCGTCGTTGAGCGTGACCTCCATGATCAGCGCCTCGACCAGCACCTGCGGGCGCACGACGTCGAGCTTCTCGATGACCTGGGAGAGGGTCTTGAAGCTCTCCTGGCTCGCCTGGATGATCAGCGAGTTGGTCGCGGGATCGGCGCTGACCGTGACTCCGCCGCCCGACAGGCTCGTCACGCCGCCGCCCAGCCCACCCGCTCCACCACCGGCGCCCGGCAGGCCGGCGGCTCCGCCGATGCCGGTGCCGCCGATGCCGCCCGTGCTCCCCGCGCCGGTCGCGGTGCGCCGGGCGCCGCCGGTCGAGCGGCGGACGCTGGTGGGATTGCCCGTGATCAGACCGCTGAGCGTCTGGGCCATCTCCTCGGCGTTCGCGTTCTTCAGGTAGTAGACGTGGATGCGGCCGCCGCCGGAGACGGGCACGTCGAGCTTGGCGACGAGGCTGCGCACCTCCTCGAGCTGCTGGCGAGGCGCGAGCACCAGCAGCGAGTTGGTGCGCTCGTCGGTCAGGATGCGGACCGGAGGCCGCACGGCGGTTGCCTGAGCCGCTTCCTGCGGAGCGCCGGGCGCGCGCTGGCGGCGTCCGGGCCGCGCGATCTGTCCGGGTCCCGCCGCCGGCGTCGTGACCTCGGCGCCGTAGATGTCGGCGATCTGGTCCGCGAGAGTGGGCGCGTCGGCATGCTCCACCTTGATGACGGCGAGCTCCTCCTTGTAGGTCTCGACGTCGATCGACTCGAGGATCGCGATCAGGCGCCGGATGTTCGAGGCCGACTCGGTGAGGATCACCGTGTTCGTCGGCGGGTAGGCCGCCATCGCCGCGTCCTTCGAGACCAGCGGCTTCAGCGTGTTCACGATCGACTCGGCGTCGATGTAGTGGAGCGGGATCAGGCGCGTGACGTAGGTGTCGCGGTTCGGCGGCCGCTTGCCGCTCTGCACCGTCTCGACGCTCGACTCCTTCGCCTCGCGCACGGGCACGATCTTGATCGCGCCGCCCGGCGTCGTGATGGTGGTGAAGCCCTTGACCTGCAACACCGACTCGAAGACCGCGAAGGCCTGGTCCACGGACACGGGCGAAGGCGAGACGATGGTCACGCGCCCGCGCACGCGATCATCGAAGATGAAGTTCTTCCCGGTCATCTTCGCGATCGTCTTGATGACGTCTCCGAGCTCGACGTCGTTGAAGTCGAGCGAGACGAGATCGTTCGGCGGCGGCGGGTCCGCGCTCGCACGTTCCTGAGCCGACGCCAGCCCCGCGCAGAGCGCGAGGGCGAGGCCCAGGGCGGCATAGCAAGCTGCGCGGCGGATCAACGAACTGTCTCCCACTCCTGCTGCGAACCGCGAGCGGACGTCACTGACCCGACCCGGAGATCTTTCCCGAGACCTGGCGGCTCTGGCCGTCGGGGCCCACGACGCTGGCGGTGATCGAGTCCGCGGTGGTGAACTCCTGCAGAATCTTCGGACTCTGCTCCGGGCCGTTGATCGGAATGCCGTTCAGCTCCGTGATCACGTCGCCCTCCCGGATCCCCACCTGTTCGAACAGGCTGCCCGGCTTGATCTGGCTCACCTGCACGCCGCGCATCTGCCCGTCCTCGTACTTCGGCAGGATGCGGGCCTGGGAGAAGATCTCGGCGGGATTGCGCAGGCTGGCCTGCACCTCCTCGCGCGGCACGGAGAGCGCTTCGGCCTGATCGCGCAGCGCCGCGGCGCGGGCGGCGGCGCGCGCCGCGACCCGACCGCCGGCCGGCGCCGGGGCGGGCGC
>Ga0335070_10001233_pt1 | contig 29439 bp, 22 predicted proteins | sample Lox_Sample_13_FD_206722 | JGI IMG/M metagenome (GOLD analysis project Ga0335070, IMG submission 206722) | Soil microbial communities from Loxahatchee National Wildlife Refuge, Florida, United States - Lox_Sample_1.3 | ecosystem: Environmental > Terrestrial > Soil > Wetlands | place: USA...
CCGCCGCCGCCAGCAGCGCGGGCACGTCCTCGCGATGGCCGAGGAAGCGCACGCGCCCGGCGAGGTCGGGCGCCGCGGCACGGGCCACGACCTTCTCCCGGTACCCCGCGTAGGACGGCGAGACCCAGCCCTCCATGTCGCCCACCACGTCGAGGCGGACGTCGTGGCCGCGCGCGGCGAGGAGGCCCGCCGCGTCCAGGAGGACGTTCAACCCTTTTTCCGGGATGATCTGGCCGATATAGATGACCCGGCGATGATCGCGGAGGCCGCGCGAGCCGACCGCGCCGGCCCGCGTGGGCACGGCGTTGTAGACGAGGGCCGCCTTGCCCGGCCGGATCCCGTGGGCAAGCAGCTCGCGCCGGGTGAAGCGGGAGTTGCAGACGAAGCGGTCCACGAAGGGATCGATGGCGCGCCGCCACACCCTGCGATAGAACGGTCCCGCCTCGGGCGCGTTGCCCAGCCTCAGAATGACGCGCGCGCCGAAGAGCCGGAGAAGGGCCAGGGCGGGCGCATTCCGGATCGCGCTCGAGAACTCCGGGACGAGAACGTGGGTGGCACGCAGGCGGCGCGCATCCCGCAGGAGGCCGCCGCTCGTCATCGCGATGTCCCAGGCGAATTGCGCCAGGCTCCACGGATGGAGGGTGCGGCGGAACGGATACCAGTAGTATCCGGTGGACCAGGTGGCGCCGATCTGCTCGGCCAGCGCCACCACCCGGTGATTCTCCCAGCTGTTGACGATGCAGTGCACGACGGCGCCGCGCTCGCGCAGCACCCCGAGCACCTCGAAGGTCATCCGCTCCAGCCCCGATATGGTCACCATGCCGCCGCAGCAGGCGACGACGCGTGGCGCCCTCGGATCCACGGGCGCCGCGCGGGGGCGACGGGCGACCACCTCGCGGCAGGCCGCGACGAGCCCCGCCGTCGCCCGCTCGAAGGAATGCGCGCTCGCGCGCGCCCGGCAGGCCTGCACCCAGTCATGACCCGCGCGCGCCCGATCGCGCACGCTCTTGAGCGCGCGTGCCAGAGCGTCCACGTCGCCCACGGGGAATACCTCGCCGGTCCGTCCCGGGAGCACGAGATCGGGGGCGCAGCCGACCTGATCACTGACCACGCACGGCAGCCCGGTGGCCAGGGCCTCGTTGACGACCAGCCCCCACGACTCGCTCGCGCTCGGCAGCACGAGGCAGTCCGCGGCCGCATAGGCGGCGCCCAGCTCCGTCTGGTTCAGCAGGCCGGCCCACGACGCCCTCACGCCCAGCGCCTCCGCTTCGTCGCGGCAGGCCTGCTCCAGCCGACCGGCGCCGACGACGAGCAGGCGCCCACCCGGACCGAACCGCGCCATCCCGCGCACGAGATCGAGCGGCCGCTTGATGGCGTCGAGCTTGCCCACGAAGAGGACCACGAACTCTCCCGCCCCGAGGCCGAAGCGCGCGCGCACCGCCTGGCGGGCCGCGGGCTTGTGAAACGGCGCCGCCGACGCCGCGAAGAGCGCGTTGTCGACGGCGTGCGGAGCGGGAAAGATGCGCGCATCCTTCGCGCCGAGCTTCTCGAGGTACTCGGTGGCGCGGCGCCCGACCGCCAGATAGGCGTCGAAGGCGCGCAGGCAGAGCCGCGAGCGGGCCATCCAGAGCGCCCGCCGCAACCCTCGTGGGCCGGTGCCGAGGTGGCTGTCGCCGCGATAGAGCACGGGAATGCCCGCGCGCCGGCACGCCCAGAGCGCGCGGACGAGCGTGATGGAGTGCCAGCCCGGCACGAGCACCACATCGGGCCGGGTCTCGAGAATCGCCTGCCCGATCTCCGGCACATCGACGCCCCGGAAGCTCTCGCTGCCGACGCTCTCGCCCGGCCGGGCGGGCCTCAAGACGCGACACCGGTAACCCTCGGTGAGCGGCACGTCCCACCGCAGCGCGCGACCGAAGCCCACGCCCTGCTGCTCCGGCGTCGGCTCGATGGCGTACAGCACCGTGAGATCGAGCGCGGGGCATTCGGCGGCGATGGCGCGGAACCACGGCGCGTAGTACTGCACCGGGTGCGTCATCACGACGGTCAGGCGTGTGGCCGGCCGGGGCATGGCGCTCACCAGGCGGCGCCCCGCGCCGGGACAGGCGCCGATGACGCAATCGCGAGCAGATAGCAGACGTGGCCGGGCGCCGCCCCAGGCACGAAGCCACCGCTGTCCTCCCAGTGGAGAAGCCGGTACCCGGCGGCGCCGAGCGTCTCGAGCAGCTCGCCGAGCGGCGTCCCGAACTGCTCGAGCTCCCGGTCGTGGATCTCGACGAGGAGCGCGGCGTAGTCGCCAGCCCCGAGGCCCTTCGCCATGCCGCGGACCACCAGGCCCTCCGCCCCCTCGACGTCGATCTTCACGAGGGCGACCGGGCCCACGCGGGCCTCCGCTCTCCACTCGTCGAGCGCCTGCATGTCCACGTCCACGGTCACCCCCTGCGTCGGGCGCGGCACGAGCGAGCCCATGCCCGTGTTCTGCGTGACGTCGTGGTGAAAGGACGCGCGACCGCGCCGATCGCCCACCGCCAGGCGGCGGACGGAGAGCCGGCGCTCGTATCCGTTGAGTCGCGCGTTGTCCTCGATCTGGCTCGCGTGGGCCGGCACGGGCTCGAAGCAGTGCACCCGGCCGTCCGGACCCACCCACTCCGCGAAGAGCATCGCGCTGTAGCCGACGTGCGCGCCCACGTCGAGCACGGTCGAGCCGGGCGGCACCAGCCCCTTCACCGCCTGATAGATGAGGCCCTCCCACGAGCCGGTGATGCCGATCTCGCACTGGACGAAGTCGTCGGGCCGCGCGACGAAGCGCTGCCCGGTGTCGAGCCGGCAGACGACGGGGCGCGTGTATCGCCCGAGAGCCCACCGCTTGATCCGCCCGCGGATCCGGCCCGGCAGCCAGGGCGGCTGCCAGCAATGCCAGCGCCACGCATCTCTCAGGAGCGATGCGCCCGGCTCCTCGTGCGCGTGGAGGACGGTCATGGCAGACGGGGCCCCGCGACGTCGTCGAGGAGCTTGGCGAGCCGGCCCGCGAGGGCGTGCGCGGAGTATCCCGCCAGCACCTCGAGGTCCACGGCCCGCGCATCGTAGGACGGATCCTCCGCCACCGCGGAGAGCGCCGCCGCGATGTCGTCCACGCGGCTCTCCGCGCGCGCCCGGTCGTCGTAGGCGATGAGCCGGACGGACGGGGGGCGGGCCGCGCGCCGCAGGATCTCGCACACGCTGCTTGCCTCGTGGTACACGGCCACCAGGGGCCGGGCGGCCAGGAAGCCCGGGTAGAGCTTGCTCGCCGTGTAGTGGTGCTCGGTGCTGCCCATCAGGAGCAGGGCCGTGGCCTGGGCCTGCACCGCGATCGCGTCCGAGTACGCGATGCGCGGGGCCACCTCGTGGACGTGGTCGCCAACGCCGAGCGCATCCGCCACGGGCCGCACGCGGGCCGGCGCGTCGGCTCTGGTCTCGTTGCTCGTGCCGAAGAAGTGAAGCCGGATCCGTTCGTACAGATGCGGCCGGTGCTCGCGCACCTCGGCGAGCGCGCGCAAGACCGCGCGCAGGGTCTCGAAGCCGAGCGGCAGGAGCGTGCCCACGCCGCAGATGTGGACGTTGCCGTCGGACGGATCGAAGTATGGGTTCCTGCGGTCCCCGGCCCGCACGTGCGCGAAGTCGGCCTCCTCGCCGCCGATGGGGAGCGTGAGGCACGCCGGGCGGGGCAGATCGGGATTGCGCGACCACATCGCTTCGTACGTCTCCGCGGAGACTGCGGTGATGGCATCCGCAGCCCGCACGGCCACCGGCTCGAGCCGGGCGGCAAGCCAGCGCGAGAGACGGCTCCTCCGGTCGGCCCGCCCCCCCGGCCCGCCGCCTACCGTCCGGCCCCACGAGCCGACCCACGGGTCCTGATAGTCCAGCACGAACGGTACGTGGAAGCGCCGCTTGAGCACCGGGCCGAGCATCGCCGGGTACGCGGGATAGATCGTGATGAAGAGCGCGTCGAAGGCCTCCTCGCGAAGGAGCGCCGAGCAGGCGCCATAGAGGCCGCGGAAGGCGCGGAGGCCCAGATCGCCGATGCCGACGCGGCGGGTCCAGCGCGCCGGCCACGCGCGGCAGCGGATCACCCGAAGCGACGAGGGCACCATGGCCGCCAGCTCGGGATCCAGGCGCGTCTCGTAGTCCCGCGGGTCCACCGTCACCACCGTGGGCTCCCACCCATGGTCCGGGAGATGAGGGGCCAGCAGGCGCGCGCGGTGGGCTCCCGCGCTTCCATCCGGGGGAAAGTGCGGGCTGACCATGAGCAGGCGACGGGTCATGCGTCGAGCATCTCCAGGTAGAGTCGTTCGTAGGCGGCGACCATCTCGGTGTCGCTGAACCGCATCTGACAGTCTTCCCGCACCGCCCCGCGGTCGATGAGATCGATCCGCTTCACGGCGTCGGCCGCCTCGTCCAGGGAGCGGCACAGATAGCCGTTCACGCCGTCCCGAATCACCTCGGGCACGGCGCCGCGCGCGTAGCCGACCACGGGCGTGCCGCAGGCCATGGCCTCGATCATCACAAGGCCGAACGTCTCTTCCCAGTACGTGGGGAAGAGGAGCGCCCGGGCGCGCCCGAGCAGCTCGCTCTTTCCCGCATCGTCGAGCGGGCCCACGAAGGTGATGCGGCAGTCATCGAGGTGCGGGGCGATCTCTCGGTCGAAGTACTCGGCGTCAGGGCCCGCCTCGGCCCGCGCCCCGGCGATGACGAGGCGCCGCTCGGTGGCCCGGGCGATGGCGATCGCGTCGTGGGCGCCTTTCATCGGCTCGAGCTTGCCGAGGAACACGAGCGGGCCATCGTCCGCCACCTGGCTCTGGAAGCGGTACGTCGACAGCGCCACGCTGTTGAACACGGCCCGCCACGAGCCGGGAAGCGTGCCCGTGGCCTGGCGCGCGCGGAACACGCTGGTGGAGCAGCTCGTGAAGGCAAGCGATCTGCCGGCCACCCGGCTGGCCCTGGCCACGCTGCCCCATGGAACCTGCGGACGGTGGTAGCTCTGGACCTTCGGGAGCCGGCGGAGGGCCAGGAGGGGCGCGAGGGCGGCGAGGCGCCCGAAGCTGTGCACGAGATCCACCGTCGAGCGGCGTGCCCAGAGCGCCGAGCCGGCCTGCCAGAGCTCTCGCGCCCGCGGGCCCGCGCCGACGTGCGGGGGCGCTCCGTACGGAACGAGTCTGCCGTCCGTGCGGCTCTCCGGATGCGCAACCAGCGTGACGTCGTGCCCGCGCGCCACGAGCCCGCGAACGAGCAGGTCGACCATCCGCTCGATGCCTCCGTAGAGGCGCGGCGGCACGGGAATGTAGGGGTCCGCCGTGACGAGCACCTTGAGCGGTCTCATCGCGCGGCGACGCGCTCCACCGCGTCGAGAAGCGCGCCCCGCTCGAGCGGATGCTCCCAGTGCCAGCGGCGCACCGCGGCCTGCCATGCCGCCGTTCTCGCCCGCCGCAGCGCATCGCCGTCCTGCGCCCAGCACAAGAGCCCTCTGGCAAGGCTTTCGACATCGCCGGGCGTGTAGACGACGGCGCCCTCGCCCAGGTCCTCCGCGAGCGGCCGCTGGCCGGCGGTGTCCGTGAAGGCAAGCGCGAGCCCACCCAGCATGTAGGTGAAGGCCTTGTTGGTCAGGCACAGCTCGCGGTTGCGCACGTGCCCCTGCTCGAGCGAGAGGCCGATGTCGTAGCCGGCGCAGAGCTGCACCATGGCATCCGGGGGGGCGGGATCGTGCGGGACGATCTTGAGGGCGGGCGCCACGTCCTCCGCGAGGTGCACGAGGCTCTCGAGGTACGCGGAGGACGCGCGGCCGCGCACGTGGAGCTCTCCGGGAATCTCGGCCATGCCCATGGCGCGGATCGCATCCTCGAGGCCGCGCCGGGGGCCGACCGTCTGGCTGAACCAGTACAGGCGAAGCCCCGCACCCACGCGCTCGGAGAGGGCGGGCGGCCGGGACGGGAGCGGGAAGACGTTGTTGACGGTGAGCGGGGCCACGCCGTAGGCGTCCCGGTAGGCGGACGCGATGGCCGAGCTGCCCGCCGTCAGGAACGCGGCACGGGGGAGCACGGCCCGCTCGATGCGCCGGGCCAAGGCGTGAGCGACCCGCGCCGCGCGCGAATCGTCCTGCTCCGCGCTGTGGAAATCTTCGAGGTCGATCGCATACGGCACGCCCGCGCGCTCGCCCACGGCGGCGGCGGCGGCGAGCGCTCCGCCCCCGCCGTACACGAGGTCCATCGGCTCGCGAAGGACGGCATCCACCAGCTCGTCGTGGGCGCGGCCATAGGCGCGCGCCGCGAGCGGCACGGGGCTCCGGCCGGGCCCGGCCAGCGCGGCCAGGAGATTCGCCGCGCGGCGACGGACCGCGGCTCGCGTGCGACACCAGCCGCCCTCGAGATTCACCGCCGTCCAGTCCCAGAGACCGGAACGATTTCTCACGGCGTCCGCATCCGCCGCCACGGCCCAGTCGATGTAGCGCGCGCTCACCACGCGGACGCGGTGGCCGGCGCCGGCCAGGGCGTCCGCGGCCTTGACCATGCGCGGACAGGTGGAGAGGTGCCCCGCCGTCAGGACGCAGATCCGCGCCATCAGCGCCGCCACGAGTGCGAGAGGCGATGACCAAGCTCGGCCGCCGACACGTCGCGCAAGATCAGGAAGCGGGAGAGCTCGAGGGGCGACTCGTCCGGGGTGGCGAAGGCCGGGTGCGTGGTGAACGCGAAATCGAAGCCGCTCTGCTGGACCAGCTCCACCGATTCGTTCGTGTAGTCGACGCCGGGCTCGCCGTTGGGATACGCGAAAGCCCGCACGAGCTGGCCCGTCCACGCCTCGAGGCTCGCCTTGTTGCGCACGATCTCGGCCAGCTGCTCCTCCCGATCCGCCATGGCCAGGATGGGATGCGAGGCGGAATGGCCACCCAGCTCGATGCCGGGCACCCTGGCCAGGGCCTGCAGCTCGCGCACGGTGAGGGGCGAGCATGGATCCGATTCCTTCGCGGGACGCGCGAGCGCGTCGCAGACCCGCCGCCACTCCCGATAGGGCAGCACCTTCATGCCCTCCGCCTGGGACTCGCCGAGGTTGCGCGCCACTGCGTCGTACCACGGCAGGCGCTGCTGCTCGATGGGATCGCTCCACACGAAGACCACCGCGGGCAGGTCGTAGCGGCGCAGGATGGGCACGGCCTCGGTGACGAGGGGCCGGTACGCCTCGTCGAAGGTCAGGAGCACTGGACGCTCGGGAAGGGGCGGTCCGCCGTCGCGGGCCCGCCGCCAGTCGTCGAGGCTGATGGGATGACACGTCGCCCGCAGGAACCGGCAGTGCGCGTCCAGGTCGGCCGCACGCACGTGCAGGTTCGAGAACGGCATGCGCCGCTCCGTCTCGCTGTCGCCGCAGATGCCGTGATAGCAGAGCACCGCGACCCCGGGGAACCGGTCGCTCCGGAGGCGCCGGCCGTAGTAGCCGGCGGCGAGGAACGATCCCTTGGCCAGCGTGGCCAGGGTCTGATTCATGCGCAGGCCCCCGTCGACGGCTTGCGGCAACGCACGACGACCAGGACGGGGTAGCGGGGATCGCGCACGTCCAGCTCCGCCGGGGTGAGCTCCTCCACGGTCAGCCCCAGCATGGCGGCCACCGCCACGAGGCAGTTGCCGTAGCTTTCCACGTGCACGTCGCAGCCCTTCCAGACCCGTCCGGCCAGCTCGACCCACCCCGCCTCGCTGAGCCGCCAGTAGTCCGGCACGTCCGACGTGAGCGGAAGCAGCCCCGCGCTGCTCGCCAGGATCACGCCGCCCGGCCTGAGCACGCGCAGCGCATGGACGAGCGCGGCCTCGGGCTCGCGCAGGTGCTGGAACGTGTTCGGAAGCAGGAAGCAGTCGTAGGCCGAGCTGGGCAGCACGTCGCCGGAATGCGCGAGGTCGCAGAGGAACGTGGGCCGGAACGCCGGCGCGATGTCCACGCTGTCCACGCGGCCGAGCTCTCCCCCGTAGCGCCGCGCGAAGCCGGTCGTCTGGATCTCGAGCACGTCGCCCCGGATCAGATGGCGATGCGCCTCGAGGAACCGGTGCAGATAGTGGCGATCCACGGGCGTGCCGCGGTCGAATCCGAACGTGTCGGAGAACGGCCGCACCCTCCGGAGATTGCCCCAGCGCGGCCACTCCTTGCCGCGGACGAGGCAGCGCAGGCGCGTCGTCCAGCGCGGGCCGATCAGCTGCTTGAGCTCGGCGCGCACGGCTAGGCTCACGACGCGTACACCGAGAGATGCTCCGCGGCAATCTCGTCCATGGTTCTGGCCGCGGGCAGCCGGCGACGCCACCCGTCGATGGTGGCTGCGCCATCGTGGCCGAGCGCCCGGAGCAGGGCGGCGAGCCCCCTCCAGTCCGCGGGCGGCACGAGCGCACCGTTCACGCCGTCCGCCACCAGCTCGGCGAGCCCGCCGATGCGCGTGCCGATCACCGGCGTGCCCGCCGCGTGCGCCTCGATGGCCACGGTGGGACCACCCTCCGCGCAGACCGACGGGCAGCAGAGGACGTCCCACCCGGCCAGGACGCCCGGAACCTCCGGGGCGGGCACGGCATCGGCAAACGTGACCCGGGGATGGTGGCCGGCGATCGCGCGCAGCTCGTCTCGCACCGTGCGCTCGGCCGCGCTCCGGACGGGGCCGCGGAACTCGACGCGAAGGCCGAGCGCTGGAGGCAGGCTTGCGGCGGCGCGGGCGAGGTCGTGCACGCCCTTGATCGCGTCGTAGCGGCCGAGATAGCCCACGGTGATCGGGCACCCCGTCGGCCGCTCATCAGGCCCCGGCTTGGCGACGACCTTGCCGTGGCTCAGGCCCAGGCGATTGAGGGCGAGCTTGGCCCGCGGGGCGCCGTTGGCCGCCACGGCTTCCAGGGCCCCACCGGTCAGGAGGACGAAGCGATCGACGGTGGCGAGCATCTCGGCCTGCATCCGCTGGTTGCGCGCGATGAGGTCGCTCATGCCGAGCGCCGTCCCGAGCCGCCCGGGCAGCCGCCGGGCGCCGCGCCCCAGCCCGGGCGGCACGGCGCCGAGCACGGACGCGACGGGCCGTGGAACGCCGCGGGCCTCGAGCGCGCAGGCCGCGCATCTGGCCGGCCGGCACACGCCGTCGCAGGGCCACCTGCCCCACTGCATCATCGTGCCGCGCTGGCAGATCCAGCCGAGGCTGGCCGAATGCGTGGTCGCCACCACGCGGGCCCCGGCCGCCCGGGCCGCCTGGAGCTCGTGGAGGCCCAGGCCGGTGACGAACGTATGCGCGTGGACGACGTCCGGTCGCTGATCCGCGAGCCAGCGGTGGAAGCGCTCCGCGCCGCGGACGCGCACCCTCCCCTGAACCTCGTCGCGCGTGGGCGCGGCCGGAATCGGATAGCGGAAGACAGGCACGCCGTCGTGCTCGTAGGTGCGCTCGACGGCGTGCGCGGGGTCGGGCGCAGCCACGAGCACCTCCTGCCCCGCCGCCCGCAGCCGCCGGCACAGCCCGGCGACATAGACCTCCGTGCCGCCCCAGCTTTCCGGAAAATACCACCCGACGGCCTGGACGATCTTCATTCCCGCACCGCCACGCAATTGATGAAGTCGCCCAGCTCGCGCTCCACGAGGAGCCGGCGGAAGCGCGCGTCGTACGCCCACCAGTCCCGCAGCGCCGCATGCGTCGGATCGGCGTTGCCGTCCCAGTAAAACCGCGTGGTCAGCTCCCGCACGCGCCAGCCGAGCTTCGGAAGCTCCTCCCGCAGGCTCCGCACCGTGACCTGATCGACGCCCAGGTGCGTCCAGTCGAAGTACCCCTCCCAGTCCGGCCCGGACAGGAGATGGCTCAGGCTCTCGGCATTCGACGTGATGATGACCATCACGGTGCCCGGCCGCGCGCAGTCGCTCAGTTTGGCGAGGACACCGAAGGGATCCCGGAAGTGCTCGAGGACTGCCGCGAGGACAAGCGCGCCGAACGGTGCCTTGGCCTTCACCTCGGCGGGCAGCGGCTCGCGCTCGAAGTCGCAGAGCCACGCCCGACCGGCCCCCAGGCGCTCGGTGGCGCGCCCCACGGCCCACTCGGAAAAATCGACGCCGACCGCGTCGAAGCCCGCCGTCACGAGCTCGGCCAGCATCCCGCCCGTGGCGCAGCCCACCTCCAGCACTGGCTCCCGGGCCTGGTGGCGCTCGAGCGCGGCCAGGATGTCGGCGTGATCGCCGGCGCTCTCGGCCTCGTGGTCGACATAGTTCTCGCCCGAGAAGTAGCCCGCTCCGATCGCGCTTCCCCTGAGGGCCCGGTAGTGTCCGGTCAGGCGGCTCCGGCTCCGGCCCCATCGATCGGTCAGCTCGAGCTGCCAGCAGAACCGGCGGCCGGGCAACGGCAGGGGCACGCGACCCCATTCCTCGCCGCCAAGGCTGACGGTGCCCGCCTCGAGATCCAGCTGGAGCATCGCCGGGCCCCGATAGTCGCGGGGCGGGCCCGTCCAGATGCGGTGCGCGGGGAAGTGTCCGACGTAGCCGAGGAGCGTGGCCCGGAGCCAGCCCGGATCACGCTCGCGGAGGTCCACGGACAGGAGCTGTCCCTCCACGCGGTACGGCGCCCGCAGGTCGAGGGTGACGTCGGCGGCGCCCGCCGGGGGCGGCAAGAGGATGGCGTGACGGCCGGTCAACCGGCTCACCCATGCGAGGAGCGCGTTCTTGGCCATGGTCGTCGCGCGTCGCGCCACCGTCAATCCTCCCGGGCCCGGCGGCCGGCGGCCATCAGGAACTCGCCATGGCCCAGCATCCGATCCAGACTGCGGAAAAGCCCCTTGTAGAGTCGCCAGTGCAGGCTCTCGCGCGCCGGCGGCAGCGAGAACGAAGCGGTCCGCACGTCGTCGCAGCCGGCTTCGAGGAGCAGAGCGCGCAGGTGTTGGGCGCGGAACACGAAGGTGTGATCGGTGGAAGACCGGAAAGCCGGAATGCGTCCGGTCATCCGAGCGCGGAGACGATCCCACGCGTACTGGCTCGTCCACGCGTCCTCCGTGGCGATGACCACCACGCCGGCGGGCCGTACCAGCTCGACCATCTCCTTGACGAAGACACGGGGATCTGGCAGGTGCTCGATGACATGGCGGGTGATGGCCACGTCGAACGTCCCACGGGGCTGAGGAAGCGCGGGCGACTTCCCCTCGACCACGTCCAGCCCCCGGCCCCGGCACACTGCCACGGCCCGCGGGCTCAGATCGCAGCCTCGCGGGCGGAAGCCCGTCTCCCGCAGCACGTGCATCATCGCGCCGTAGCCGCAGCCCACCTCGGCGACCGTGGCCTCGGCCGGCGGCGGCCACGCGCTCCAGAGGCGCGCCATGAGGGGCAGCTCGTACCGGCGATGGAGCTCGGCGTTCCGTCCCAGAGTTGCCGCGGGATCCGGCCAGTGCTCCTCGTAGTACGCGCCTCCGTAGTAGGCGTCCATCTCGGCTTCCGCGGCCTGCGGCTGCGAGATGAGCAGCCCGCAGCCCTCGCATCGGGACTGGGCGAAGTGGAGCGCGGGAGGCACCCACGCGTCCATGGCGTAGGGGACGATCTCTTCGCCGTCGCAAATGGGACAGCGCTCTATCGTGCGCAGGTGGCGCCCCCTTTCATGCCGGGCCCGAGCTGGCTCAGGACATAGAGCGCCCACGGGCGCGACCAGTGCTGGCGGCCGCGGCCGAAGCCGTCCCACACGCGGTCGACGGCCCGGCGATCGAGCAGCTTCTCCTCGTGGCAGGCGGCGCGCAGCTCCGGCGCGCGCGCGCGCATCCAGCGCGCCATGGGAAGCGTGAATCCCATCTTCGGCCGGTCCCACACGGCGCGGGGAATCCGCCCTCCGAGCGCGTCGAGCAAGAGCGGCTTCGGACGTAGGCCGTCGAGCTTGAAGTGACCCGGCAGCGACAGCACGCGCTCGACGAGCCGGTGGTCGAGATAGGGCACGCGCATCTCCACCGAGTGCGCCATGCTCATCACGTCGCCGTCCCGCAGGAGCTGATCACCCAGGTAGCGGCGCATGTCGAGCTCGGCCAGCGCCTCCCGCAGACCACCTGGTCCGTCGTCGGGCCGCTCGTCCGGCGCGGGTCCGCTCTCGTCGGGGGCAAGCCCCAGGAGGGCGCGCACCTCGGCCGGAGGGAAGAGGCCGCGCACGAGCAGGTACGCGCTCGCCGCCGTCGGCGTCTCCAGGTAGAGGGCGCGGTCGAGGCCGGGCCTGAGCGTCCGCGCACCGGTCGAGGCGAGCCGGGCGAGTCCGCGGCAGACGCTCGGGGGCAGCGCCGCCATGAGCCGGCAGACGCCGGCCAGAGCCGCGGCCCACCGAACATGGCGATAGCCCCAGAAGATCTCGTCCGCACCCACGCCCGACAGCACCACGGGCAGGCCGGCCTCGCGGGCGGCGCGCGAGACGCACCAGGTATTGACGCCGTCCACGCTCGGCTGGTCCATGGCCGCAAAGACGCGCGGCAGCGCGCCGAATACCTGGGCGGCGTCGACGTGAACCTCGTGGTGGTCGGTGCCGTAGCGCTCCGCCACGAGCCGCGCGTGGCCCGCCTCGGAGGCGTGGGGCTCATCGAACGTGACCGTCAGGGTCGCGAGCGGGCGGTTGAGCTGCGGAGCCGCCAGCGCCACGATGCCCGCCGAGTCGATCCCGCCGGAGAGAAACGCGCCGACCGGCACGTCGGCGACGAGGTGGAGCCGCACCGACTCTTCGAGGAGCGCCCGCGTCGAATCGACCGCCTCAGCCCGCGCGAGCGGCGCGGACGCTCGCGCCGCCGCCACCGCCCGGCCGAGATCCCAGTAGCGGGCGATCCGCAGGCCGCCCGCATCGACGCAGGCGATCCGGCCCGCGGGCAGGGCATGAACGTCCCGCACCGTGGTCAGCGGTGCGGGCACGCTGCCCCGCTCGAGGAATCGCTGCAGCGCCTCGAGGCTCGTCTCCGGCGGCACCAGCCCGCTCCGGAGGATCGCGCCCACTTCGGAAGCGAAGACGAGGCGGGCGCGGTCGGCCGAGGTGTAGAGCGGCTTGATCCCGAAGCGGTCGCGACCGAGGAGGAGCCGGGGGCGTGGCGTCGTCTCGAAGAGCGCGAAGGCGAACATGCCGCGGAGGCGCTCCGGCACAGCGTCGCCCCAGGCATCGAAGCCGCGGAGCACCACCTCGCTGTCGGCATCGGAGCGGAACGTCGTCATGCTTCCGAGCTCCGCTCGGAGCTCGCGGTAGTTGTAGATCTCGCCGTTGAAGGCAATCCACCGCACCTGGTCGTCCGTCCCCATGGGCATGCGACCACGCGGTGAGCGGTCGATGATGGACAGACGCCTGGAGCCGAGCACGAGAGCGGGAGCGCGGGCGTCCGCGGGATACGTACGGAGATGGGACGGGTCGAGCCGCGCCAGCCGCGCCCGAACCTCCGGCTCCCGGAGAGCCGTGTCCGGCACGAGCAGGCCCCAATCGTCAGGACCACGGTGTGCCTGGGCGCCCAGCATCCGCAAGACGCCGGACACGTCCTCAGCCGTCACCGGGCCCGAGAACCTGAAGACGCCGGCAATGCCGCACATGACCAGGCGCCTCTAGAAGGACGCGCGGCACTGTCTGAACGGACAGTGCACCGAGAAGCGGTCCGGCTGCGACCGGCTGTCGAGAATGAGGATAGTGACCGTCCTTTCCCCGTCGTTCGCCGCACTCAGGGCGCGCACCCTAGGTCCACTCCGATCGACAATTCTTGTCGGTTCGCGGGCCGAATCTCCGTCGTTCAGAAATGCTGTCGCTCCCGCGAGAGCCTGCCCCCGACCGGATTTGCATGTCTCCCACGGGCGCTGCACCGGCGTCCCTTATCCCTTTGCCATCAATACGATACATCGCGCTCTCTCGGAGACCCAGAAACAAAGGCTGCTTGCCGGGCTGCAAATAATGCCCACATGTAGGCAAAAAGTGGCATGTGACCTGCAACCTTCAAGCCATCAGGATGCGATCCGAGAGGAAGCCATCGATCCGGGCCGTCTCGATCGACCTGTGGGGCACGCTCTTTCTGGACCGTCCCCGGGCCGACGAGCGCTATCGTCGCGAGCGGCTCACCCGCATGGCGGAGGTCCTGGCCGACCGGGGCATCAACGTGTCCATCCCGTCTCTCGCGAGGGGCTACGACGAATCCTTCCGCCGCCTCATCCGTGTCTGGCGGGATCTGCAGGACGTGCCCGTGGAGCATCACGTGAGGTTCCTGCTCGAGTCCGTGGACCCTCTGCTGCCCACCTGGCTCCGCCCCAGCGACATGGCCGCCGTGACGTGGGCCTACGCGAGCCCGGCGCTCGATGCACCGCCGGTCATCGATCCGGGTGCCGCGGTCGCCCTCGCCACGCTGACGGCGCGTGGCATCGGCATCTGCCTCGTGTCGAACGTCCTGCGCACGCCCGGGCTCGTGCTGCGGCAGATCATCACCGACGCCGGGCTGAGCGACTTCTTCGCGGGCATGGTGTTCTCCGACGAGTGCGGCGTCCGCAAGCCGGGCACGGAGATCTTCCGCCAGGCCTTGACCATCCTGGGAGTGACCGCGCAGCACGCCGCGCACGTGGGTGATGACCCGAGACTCGACGTCGGAGGCGCTCGTCTGTCGAGCCTGCAGGCGATCCAGGTCGGCGGCAGCTGCCCCGGCAACGACATCCCGGACGTCTCCATTCGGGGCCTGAGCGAGCTGCCGGCCGCCGTGGCGTGGCTCGAGGCGCGGCGGAGCCCGGAACGACGACCGCTCGCCGCGATTTTGGCCGACCACGCGTCTGGCTAATGGGCTATAGATATCCATGCACATGAGAGGCCGCACCCTCACCCTGGCGATCGTGCTCGTGGGGGTGACGGCTCCATGGACTCCCGCCGAGGTTCCCGCCCAGACCGTCACGCCCACGAGCGCCGCGCTCATCGAGGCCGTGACGAACGATCCCGGTGGCGCACCGAAGCTGGCGGCCCAGGAGGTGGCGGCAGGGGCGCCGGCGAGCGCGGCGCCCATCGTGGGCGCGGTGGTCGGGGCCCTGCCTCCCGGAGAGCCGCGTCAGACGCTTGCGCCCCGCGTCGTCTCCGCCGCGATCGCGGCGCTCCCCGCGCCGGACCGGGTGCCGCAGGCGCCCGCCTGCGCCTGTGCGGCGATTCGCGCCGTGCCCCCGTCCGAGCAGGGCCGTGTCGTTCCGGCCATCGTGTCGGCGGCGGTCGCGATCGCGCCAGGCGCCCGTCTCCAGATCGTGAACTGCGCGACCGAGGCGGTCCCGACCCTGGCGGCGGCCATCGCCGCCGCCGCCGGGCCGGCGCCGATCCAGGCCGACCTGGCCTCGCCCGCAGTGTCTCCGCTCCCGGGCAGCACGATCGGACGGGATGTCCTCTCCAGCAGCCCCCAGGCCCAGGGCTGTGCCAGTCCGCCCTGTCCATGAGTGATTGCCCATGATCCGCGTGCCGGCGATGGGGCGCGTCACGCCCAGGAACTGAACCGCCGCAGCACCGAACCATGAGGCCAGGTCCAAAGGATGGGGATGCCACGACGCCGAAGCGCGGTAGGCGGGGCGGCCAGCCGCTGGAGTCCGCGGCTCGCAGCGGTGGCCGTCCTGTCGCTGCTGGCCCTCGTCCCCGTACCCGCCGGAGCCCTCAACTTCGAGGAGTGGGTGCAGGGCCTGACGGTGACGCCCTTCCTCTCGCAGCGGGTCGAATACCAGTCCAACGTCTTCCAGACGCCCAGCCACGCCCAGGGCGACACGATCTTCAAGACCATTCCGGGCTTTCTCGCCGAGCTGTCGCGGAGCTCCTTCGCGGCCAGCGTGGGCTACCGTGCCGAGATCCTCAACTACGTGACCCTGACCAACCAGAACACCACGAACCAGTTCGGCGTGGTCCAGCTCAAGCTCGACTACTCGCGGCTCAAGCTCGAGCTGAAGAACGATTTCACCGAGACGACCGACCCGCCCAACAGCGAGCTCACGGGCCCGATCAAGAGCCAGACCAACGTGCTCGCGCCCACGGCCGAGTACCGGCTGACCGAGCGCTTCTCGCTCGGCGTGAACTACGCGTGGACCCATATCAACTACCCCGGCAACGCTCCCGCGGGCACGCCCAACGAGCAGCAGAACCAGGCTGTGCAGGAGCTGAACGAGGACCGGCACGTGGGCGGCGCCACCCTGTGGTGGAAGTTCGCGCCCAAGGCGGACGCGGGCCTGACCGCGCAGTACGGCGCGCAGACCTTCGACAACGACCCGGCCCGGGACACCCGGATCCAGATCGTGGCCCTGGCCCTGCGGGGCGACCTCACGTCGAAGCTCTCGTCGACCTTCCGGATCGGCGCGGAGCATCAGGAGGCGACCAATGCCGCGCCGAGCTTCACGGGCCTCATCCTGGGCGGCGGCTGGATCTACCGGATCACGGAGCGCACCGAGCTCACGGCGACCGTGGATCGCGCTCCTCAGCCCTCGATCTTCGAGAACGCCCAGTACTACATCAGCACCACGGGCTGGCTCGGCTTCCGGCACGACTTCCCGGGCCGCAAGCTCTCGTTCTGGCTCCGGACCGGCGCCGGCGAGGACACCTACAACACCAAGCAGCCCACGGGCAATGGCACGAGCACCAAGTATCGCGTGGACACCCTGGTGGGCGCTTCCTCGGGCCTTGACTACGCCATCCGCCCCTGGCTGCGCACCGGCATCGAGTACTCCTTCCGCCAGCGGACCTCGAACTTCCCCCAGTACAACTACGACGACAACAAAGTCTCGGGAAGGATGACGGTCCAGTTCTAGAATGTCAGGGATGACGCTGCGTGGCCTGGGTCGTGCCGTCCTGAGGGGAGGAGCCTCCCTGCTCGTGAGCCTGACCCTGGCGCTCGGATTGCTCTGCCCTGCCGCGGCGCAGGAATACGTGATCGGCGCCCGGGACGTGCTCAAGATCACGGTCTGGGGGCAGGACGACCTCTCCAAGGACTATCCCGTCGATCCCGACGGCTACGTGTCCTTCCCGCTCGTGGGCCGGGTCAAGGCCACCGGCCTGACCCCGACGGTCTTCGCGGACGACTTGCGCGCGCGGCTCGAGAAGGACTATCTGGTCAACCCGCAGGTGCTCGTCTCCGTCAAGGAATACCTCTCGCAGAAGGTGCATGTGAGCGGCGAGGCGGACAAGCCGGGCGTGTACTACCTGAGCGGCCCGACCACCGTGCGCGACGTGCTCTCGCGCGCGGGGGGCCTCTCCAAGTCCGCGGGCACCCAGGTGGTGCTCGTGCGCGCGGCCACGCTGCGCGGCGGCCCCGGCGCCGCCGGGCCCGCCTCCCGCCGGCTCGACGTGGCCCGCGTGCTCGCCGGCGACCCCGCAGAGAACCTGGTGGTGGGGGACGGCGACACGCTCGTGGTGCCCCGGGGCAACACCTTCTTCGTCTTCGGAGAGGTGCGGAAGCCGGGCGCGTTCCCGCTCGACAAGGACACCAACGTCCTCGAGGGCATCACGCTCGCGGGCGGATTCACGGACAAGGCGGCGCCCGGACGCGTCCGCGTCATCCGCAGCACGCAGGGCGGCCACACGGTGATCGACGTGGACATGAACGACGTGATCAAGCGGGGCCAGCGCGAGAAGGCCATTCCCCTGCTCGAGAACGACGTGGTCGTGGTCCCCGAAAGTTTTTTTTAGTCGTGGAGCCCAAGGTGAAGGGGTTTGTCCCCCGATAGGCCCATGAGCGAGCATGCCCGCGAGCCCGCCGGCGACGTCCACCTCAAGGAGCACCTCAGGCTGCTCCTCAAGCACCGGTGGCTGATCCTCGCCGTCTTCGTCACCGTGGCCGTGACGGGCAGCCTGTGGACGCTCGTGCAGACGCCGATCTACCAGGCGGCGGCCACCGTGCAGATCGAGCCCGAGCTGCCGAAGGTCCTCAACATGCAGGAGGTCACCTCGACCGCCCAGGGCTCGCTCGAGTACTACCGCACGCAGTACGCGCTGATGACGAGCCGGCCCGTGCTGCAGAACGCCATCGACGCGCTCACCCGCGAGCGTGACACGGCTGCGCTCGCGGCCCTCGGCGCCGGCGCCGATCCGCGGGTCAAGCAGGCGGGCGTCGTCGCCGTGGAGCCCGTGCGCAACACCCAGCTCGTCCTCGTGACCTTCCAGCATCCCGACCCCGCGCTCGCCGCGAAGGTCGCCACGACGGTGGCCCAGGCCTACGTCAAGTACAACCTCGACGCCAAGCTCAAGGGGACGCGCGACGCGCTGGCCTGGCTCAACGAGCAGATGACGGGCCTCCGCAGCAAGGTCGAGGAGTCGTCCACCGCGCTCCAGAACTATCGTGTCAAGGCGGGCATTCTCGGCATCCAGGAGCAGCGCACCCTCACTGCGCAGAAGGCGCAGGAGGTGAACCGCGCCCACCTCGACGCCCAGGCCCAGCGTCTGTCCCTCGAAGGCAAGCTCACCGCGCTCAATCGCATCGCCAGGGAGCAGGAGAGCACGGAGAGCCTCAGCACGGCGGTGGACGATCCGCTCATCCGCAAGCTCAAGACCGAGCTGGCCGAGCTCCAGGTGCAGCGGTCGAAACTTCTACAAACGTACAAGGAGCGGCATCCCGAGGTGCTCAAGATCGACGCGCAGATCCAGCAGCTGACGCAGCGGCTCGAGGCCGAGATCGGCAAGGCGCTGCGCTCGCTCGAGACGGAGTACCGGGTGGCCAAGGCCCGCGAGGACTCCCTCCTGAGCGCGGTGAACCGCCTGCGCGCGGAGGGCCAGTCGCTCAACGAGAAGGAGATCCAGTACGGGGCCCTCCAGCGCGAGCAGGAATCCAACCAGCAGCTCTACGAGGCCGTGCTCAAGCGCGTGAAGGAGACGGGCGTCCAGGGCGGCCTCGACTCGAACAACGCGCGCGTGGTCGAGAACGCCGCGGTGCCGACCGTGCCCATCCGCCCGCGCAAGAAGCTGGGTCTCCTGCTGAGCCTCGTGGCCGGCCTCGCGCTGGGCCTGGGGGTCGCCGTCGCCCTCGAGTACCTCGACACGAGCGTGAAGTCTCCGGACGACATCGAGCGGGTGCTCGGCCTGCCCGTCATCGCCATCGTCCCGGCCTTCGAGGCCAGACGCTGATGCCGGTCCGTCGCGCGCCCGCGCCGCCGCACCACGCCGTTCCGGGCGGACTCGTTGCGGAATGGGCGCCCAAGTCCCCCGCGGCGGAAGCCTACCGGACCCTCCGCACGAACATCCAGTTCGCCGGGCTCGACCGGCCGTGCCGGACCATCGTCATCACGTCGGCCACGCCCGCGGAGGGCAAGACGACGACCGCGGCGAACTTCGGCGTCGTCTGCGCGCAGGCGGGATCGCGCGTCTGCATCGTCGATGCCGATCTCCGCAAGCCCTCGCTCCATCGCGTCTTCGGCATGGAGAACGGACGCGGCCTCACCACCGCCCTCATCGAGGGCAAGGGGCTCGCGGACGTCGCCATGCCCACGCGGGTGCCGGGTCTCTCCGTCGTGGTGAGCGGGCCTCTGCCCCCGAACCACGCCGAGCTCGCCGCCTCGCAGCGGATGCGGGATCTCCTCGAGGCGGGCGCCCGCGACTACGACCTCATCCTGTGCGACACGCCGCCCGTGCTCTCCGTGTCGGACGCGGTGGCGCTGGCCGCTCAGTGCGACGGCGTCGTCCTCGTCGTCAAGGTGGGCGGCGTCTCGACGGCCGCGATCCGCCGCGCCGCCGAGCAGATCGACGCCGTCAAGGGGCGCATCCTGGGGGTGCTGCTGAACCGGGTGGACATGAAACGCGACGGGTACTATGCCGAGTACCAGCGTTACTACCATGCCTACTACGGCAGCGATTCCGAGGAGTGACGGCCGGGCGAGACCCTGGAGGTCCGCCGGCATCCTGCTCGTGGACGCGGCGCTCCTCTGGCCCGCCGTCTCCGGCGGCGCGCACACCGGCTGGCCGCTCGCCGTCACCCAGCTCCTCATCCTCGCCGCGCTTTTCCTCTGGCTCTCGGGCATGGCCGAGTCGGGCCGGTTCGCGTGGCGGCGCACGGCGCTCGACCTGCCGGTGGGGCTCTTCACTGTACTCATCCTGCTGCAGCTGGCCCTGGGCAACGGCCCGCTCCGGCACTGGGCCCTGGCCGCTCCGGCCGACGGCCCGGCCGCGCTGCCCGGCCGCCTCTTCCTCCTGGGTACGGTGTCGCCGTACCAGACGGCGCGCTCGCTGCTGCTGTTTCTGAGCTACGTCGGTGTGTACGTCCTCGTCGTCAACCTGATCCAGCGGCGCCACGAGCTCGATCGTCTCGTCAGCGTCCTGCTCCTGGCCGGCGCCGTGCTCGCCTTCCTGTCCATCGTGGACTTCCTCCTGCGCGAGGCGTGGCTCTTCAACTGGCGCCCGGGGCCCTTCGGGTCGCGCCTGACCGGTCCGTTCGTGAATCCCGACCACTGGGCGACGTGGATGGTCATGCTGATCTGCCTCGGGCTCGGCCATCTCGCCGGCCGCCGAGGATCGCGGCAGCATCGCGGGTCGCGAACGCTCTCGACGCCGGCCCGCCGGCGCGAGGACACGCTTCGGCAGTACCTTCCCCTCTTCGGCCTGACCCTGATGGCGCTCGCGACCGTCCTCACCCTGTCCCGCGGCGCGCTCCTCGCGGTGCTCGCCGCCGGGCTCATGCTCCTGGCAGGCCTGGCCCGCGTGCGCAGCCGCCTCTGGGTGCTCGGCCTCTCGGCCGTGCTCGCCGCCATGACCCTCACCTACGCGCTCTGGATCGGCGTCGCGCCGCTGCTCGCGCGCCTCGCGCATTCCGAGCACGTGGGACGGCTCGAGCAGTGGCGCAGCAGCCTCCCCATGATCCTGAGCTTTCCGGCGCTGGGGGTCGGCCTGGGCGCGTACAAGGACATCTATTTCCGCTTTCAGCCGGCCCTTCTCCTGCCGGGGCGCGTCTATTTCCCCTATGCGCACAGCGATCTCCTCCAGCTCGTCGTCGAGACAGGAGTGGCGGGGGCAGCGGTCGCCCTGTGGGCCGCCATCCGCGTCGTCCGCGATCTGGTGGGAGCGCACCTGCTCGGGCGGGGCCGATGTCCGGTGACCACCGAGGCTCGCGTGCGCCGCAGCGATCCCTTCAGCGTGGGCATCATGCTCGGGGCGCTCGGCGCGGTGGTGGCGATCTGCGCCCACAGCGCCGTGGACTTCAGCGCGCGCATCCCGGCGGACGGAGTGCTGGCGGCCGCCTGCCTGGGGATCGCCACGGTCGCCGCGCACACGCGCTTCGGCGAGTCGGGCGCCCACTCGCTTGCCGAGACGCGCGAGATCGCCCCCGGTCCACGCTGGCGGCCGCGCGCCATCGCGGGCGCCGCGATCGCGCTGCTCGGCGTCCTGTTCGTGCCCCTGATCGCGAGCCAGGCCCGGGCGGTGGCGCCCGCGATGGCGGAGCCGGAGCGGCGGATGGCGGCCGCGCGACACGTCTGGGCGACGCTGGCGTCGCCCGGCGATGCGCGGGCCGCCGAAGCGCGGGCGCTTGCAGGAGCGGCCGCCGACGAGCTGCGCCGCCGCATCGCCTCCACGCCGACCGATCCCTACCTGCACGAGCGCCTGGCCTGGGCTCTCGATCTACAGGCCGTGGTGGAGCCCGCCCGCGCCGCCGAATACCGCCGGGCGGCCCTCGCCCACATGCAGCGCGCGGTGACGCTCCAGCCCGAGAATCCGCTGCTCCGCCGCTCGCTGTCCGCGCTGGCCCTGTCGCCGTCTCCGCCGCAGCTGACCCTCGCCATCGAGGCTGGACGGGCGGCGGCCGAGCGCGATCCCTCGCTGCTCGGAAGTCTCGCGGACCAGCTGGGGCCGTTCGCCTTGACGGACGCGCAGTGGGCGGCTCTCGCGCCGCCCGACCCGATCGACCGGGCAGAGCTGGCCAGGCATCTCGAAACGCGCGGCTTTCTGCGCGAGGCGGCCGGCCTCTACGAGCAGGCGGCCAGCGACGCGCTCGCGGGCGACGAGCCGGTGATCCGCTGGCTCCTCGCCCGGCTCCTCCTGCGCCTGCGGCAGCCCGAGAAGGCACTCGAGCAGATCGACGACGCGCTCGCCGACCTGCCGGGCAATCCCGAGCTCCACCTGACGCGCGCCTTGGCGATGGCGGCGCTGCGCTCTCCCGTCGAGGCACTCGAGGCCCATCACGCCGCGGTGGCGAGCGCCGAGGGACGGAGGGGCGCCGTCTTCCCCACCGAGTCGCCGCGGCTGCGGGCGGCCATCAGCGCGGAGCTGGGTGCCGAGTCGCGAGTCTCCGTGACGCGCTACCGGCGCGCGCTGGCCCAGCGCTTGACCGACGAGCGCCAGTGGGCGGCGGCGCGGGAGGAATGGGAGCGCGCACGAACGGAGGCCCCGCTCGATGCGCAGGGGGAATTCTCCCGAGGCCTGGCCCTCGAAGCCACCGGCGACCCGCAGCAGGCCGCCGAGGCCTTCCGCCAGGCCGTCAAGCTCGCCCCCGCGCGCACCGCCTTCCGCGCGCGCCTGGCGGCGCGGCTCTGGGAAGCGGAGCGATACGTGCAGGCCATTGCCGAGTGGCAGACGATCGCGGGCCAGGATCCGGCCAACGTGGACGTGGCGCTCGCACTCGGCCGCGCCTATCTGAGGACGGGCGACCGGGCCCGTGCGCTCGCCGAGTATCGCCGCGCCCTTGCCTTGGCCCCCGGCTCGACGGAGGCGAAACAGTCCGTCGCCCGGCTCGAAGGCAAGCCGTGACAGGCCCTGGGCCAGTCCCAACGGGCGCATCCTAGCTGCCGCGCTTCGCGCGCGCCGCGAGCAGGTGGGCGGCAGCCTCTTCGGCGGAGCGGACGCAGTCGGCGATGCCGACGCCGCGATAGGCGCCGCCCACCAGCGCCAGCCCGGGATGCGCGCGCAGGCACCCCTCGATCGCCTCGATGCGCGCCAGGTGGCCGACGTGGTATTGCGGCATCGCCTTGGGATAGCGGCTCACGCGCGAGAACAGCGGCGGCGCCTGGACGCCGAGGAGCTCGCCCAGCTCGGCCCGGGCTATCCGGGCCAGCGTATCGTCGTCGCTGCCGGTGACCGCTTCGTTGAGAGCCCCGCCCGCGAATACCCGGAGGAGCGCGAAGCCGTCCGGGGCGCGGCCCGCATACTTCACGCTCGAGAAGGTGCACGCGATGATGGGGCGCCGCTCCACCTGCGGCACCACGAAACCGAACCCGTCGAGCGGGTGCGGGATGTCGGCGCGGCGCCACGCGAGCGTCACCGTGGCCGACGACGCGTACGGAATGCCCTCGAGCAGATGGCTCAGGCCGGGATCCGTGTAGCGGACCATGCGCGCGGCCTGATGGGACTCCGAGGCGATGATCACGGCGTCGACCGCGGCGGCGGAGCCGTCGGCCATGCCCACGCACCAGCCTGCGCCCTCACGCGTGACGCTGGCCACGCGGTGCTTGAGCCGAAGGGCGTCGGCGGGCAGCCGCGAGGCCAGGACGCGAATGAATTCCTCCATGCCATCGGCGAAGGTGACGAAGAGCGACCAGCGGGCGCCGCTCGTGCTCTTCGCGTCCGCCTTCGCCCGCCCGCCCGCGCGGCGCCCGGCCCGCCAGAGTCCCAGAATGAGGCTCCGCTCCCTGCGCTCGATCTCGAGAAAGCGCGGCATGGTGGCGGCGAGGGAGAGCACGTCCGGATCGGCCGTGTAGATGCCGGCCACGAGCGGCTGCGCCACCCGCTCGAGCGCCTGCCGGCCGAGCCGGCGCGCCACGAACCCGCCCAGGCTCTCGTCGGGGTCGCTGCCGCGCGGCAGCACGAGATCCATCGCCATCCGGAGCTTGCCCGGCCACGAGAAAAGCCGCGATCGGATGAAGGGGCCGAGGCGCGTGGGAGCAAGGAGCTGAAAGCCTTCCGGCAGCGGATGGAGCTTCCCTCCGAAGACAACGTAGGTCCGCCGGAAGCGATCGTCCGTGCGGATCAATCGGTCCTCGATGCCGAGGCGCCGGCACAGGTCGAGGGCCCACGGCTTCTCGGAGAGAAAGGAATCAGGCCCGCCTTCGACGAGGAAGCCTTCGTGGCGCTCCGTCTGGATCGTCCCGCCGATGCGGTCTCCCGCCTCGAAGACCATGAGGTCGAGGGCCAGGTTGCGCTCGCGGGCGATCTCGACGGCGCGGTGGGCGGCGGCCAGCCCCGCGATGCCGCCGCCCACCACGGCGAGCTTCACGATCCGCTCCGCTCCACGAGATCGGCGAGCATGGCGACGAAGGCGGGATGGTCGTTCGCGGCCGCGGCACGGTGGAAGCGCACGCCCTTCCGCGCGGCCACGGCGCGCGCCTCCACGTCGAGGTCGTACAGCACCTCGACGTGATCGCACACGAAGCCGATGGGCGCGACCACGACGTCCGCGGTCGTCCCGGCGTCGAGACCCTGGAGCACGTCGCCGATATCCGGCTCGAGCCAGGGATCGGCGGGGGAGCCGCTCCGGCTCTGGTACGCGACCTGCCAGCGCGCATGACCAAGGCGGGCGGCGATGGCGCGCGCGGCCGTCTCGAGCTGGCGCGTGTAGGGCGAGTCCTTGGCCATGGCGACGGGCACGCTGTGGGCGGTGAAGAGCAGGAGCGCCGCCGCCCGCGCGGAGGCCGGCACCTCGCCGAGCGCATCCCCGGCGCGCGCCACCATGGCGTCGATGAAGAGCGGGTGATCGGCCCAGGGCGGCGCGAACGCGATCTCGGGAACGCCCGCGCCGACCCTGTCTCGCGCCGCCCTCACGTCGGCCACGTAGCGCTCCCACGAGGCCTCGGTCTGAAACGAAGAGAGGATGATGCCGAGGGCGCGGCGGTGGCCCCGGTCGCGCATCTCGGCCAGCGTCTCGTGGAGAAACGGATGCCAGTTGCGCATCCCGACATAGACGGCGGCCGTACGGCCCTGCCGGCGGAGCGCCTGGCGCAGGGCTTCGGCCTGTCGGGCCGTCAGCTCGTTGAGCGGCGACCGGCCGCCCATCAGCTCGTAGTGATGCGCCACCTCGTCGAGCCGGGCCGCGGGAATGCGCCGGCCCGCCGTCACGATCTCGAGGAACGGCCGGATGTCCTCCCGCTTCTCCGGTCCGCCGAACGCGATGAGCAGGACGGCGTCGGCCGTCATCGCGCGGAGAGATCGTGGACGATGTCGACGAGGGCCTTCACGTGCTCGACGGGCGTCGCCTGGTGGATGCCGTGGCCGAGGTTGAAGATGTGGCCGGGGCGCCGGGCCGCCGCGTCGAGGATGCTCCGGGCTCCGGCGCGGATGTCGTCGAGACCGGACAGCAGCACGGCCGGGTCGAGATTGCCCTGCACGGCCACGTCGTGCCCCAGGCTGTCCCAGGTCGGGCCGAGCTCCACGCGCCAGTCGAGGCCGATGACGTCGCCGCCCGCCTCCTTCATCGACGCCAGCAGCGTGGCCGTGCCCACGCCGAAGTGAATGACGGGCACGCCCGGGGTGAGCGCCCGCATCACCGCGCGGCTGTGCGGCAGCGCGAACTCGCGGTAGTCCGCCGGCGAGAGCGCGCCCACCCAGGAGTCGAAGAGCTGCACGGCCTGCGCGCCCGCCGCGATCTGGCCGTTGAGATAGTCCGCGGTGATCGCGGCCAGCCGGCCCAGCATGGCGTGCCACGCCGGCCGCTCGGCGCGCATGAAGCGCTTGGTCTCGAGGAAGTCGCGCGAGGCGCCGCCCTCGATGAGGTACGAGGCCAGCGTGAACGGCGCCCCCGCGAACCCGATCAGCGGCACGCGGCCGGCGAGCGCCTTGCGCACCCGCCGCACCGTCTCGAACACAAAGCCCACATCCGCCTCGACGTCGACGCGCGCGAGCCGCTCGACGGCGGCGGCGCTGCGCACCGGCCGCTCGATGTGCGGCCCCTCGCCGCGGGTGAACTCGAGCCCGACGCCGAGCGGCTCCAGGACGAGCAGGATGTCGGCGAAGAGGATGGCCGCGTCCACGCCGAGCCGCTCCACGGGCTGCAGCGTGACCTCGGCCGCGGCCTGCGGGTTCCTGCAGAGCTCGAGAAACCCGTGGCGCGCGCGCATGGCCCGGTACTCCGGCATGTAGCGGCCCGCCTGGCGCATGAGCCAGATCGGCGTGAATGCGGTGGGCCGCCGCCGGCACGCGTCGAGGAACGCCGCGGACGCCGTCATCGCGCCGAGGGTACAGGCCGGCTCTGGCGCAGTCAAGAAAGGCGGCGTAGAATGCGGCGTCTGCGCGCTCCGGCGCGCGAGCGATCGCCGCCGTCACTCTTGGGAGGAGCCTCCGATGCCCTTCACCTCCGGCAAGCAAGCCTTCCTCGAAATCCTCAAGCAGGAAGGCGTCGAGGTCATGTTCGGCAATCCCGGCACCACCGAGCTGCCCCTGATGGACGGGCTCGCACGCGAGCCGGGCATCCGCTACATCCTGGCGCTCCAGGAGTCGGTGGCCATCGCCATGGCCGACGGCTACGCGCAGGCCAGCGGCAAGATCGCCGCCGTGAACGTGCACACCTCGCCCGGCCTGGGCAACGCCATGGGCATGCTCTACGACGCCATGAAGGCCGGCTCGCCGCTGCTCCTCACGGCCGGCCAGCACGATCAGGCGATGAACCTCACCGAGCCGATTCTCTGGTCCGACCTGCCGCCCGTGGCGCGCCCCTACGTGAAGTGGTCGCACGAGATCACGCGCCTCGAAGATCTCCCGCGCGCCGTGCGCCGCGCCGTGAAGACCGCCCGCGCGCATCCCACGGGTCCCGTGTTCATCTCGCTCCCCGTGGACGTGCTGAATGCCGAGCGCCACATCGACCTCCTCGAGCCCACCCAGATCGCGCCGCGCATCCGCGGCGACAAGGCGGCCATCGAGGCGGCCGCCGATCTCCTCGTCAAGGCGCAGCGGCCGATCCTCATCGCGGGCGACGCCATCGCCCATGGCGACGCCCTCGGCGAGATGGCCGAGGTCGCCGAGCTGCTCGGCGCGCCCGTCTACGCGGAATGCGTGCCCTCGACCTGCTCCTTCCCGTTCACGCACCCGCTCTACGCGGGCGCCTTCCCGCGGCTGGGGCCGCCCATCCGCCAGATGCTCATGAAGCACGACCTGATCTTCTCGGTGGGCGGCGACATCTTCACGCTGTCCCTGCCGTCCGACGTGGAGCCGATGCCGGAAGGCCTGCCGCTCATCCATCTGGACCTGGATCCGTGGGAGATCGGCAAGAACTATCCGGCGAAGGTGGCCATCCACGGCGACCCCAAGGCGACGCTGCCGGACCTGGCCGAGGCGCTCCGTCGTCGCCTCGCTCCTGCCGCGATCAAGGCCGCCCAGTCGCGCACGGCCGAGCTGGGCAAGGCGCGGGAGGCGCGGATCGAGGATCTCCGGAAGCGCGCGCAGGCGGAAGCCGGGCTCACCCCGATCACCCCGCTCTCGCTCGTGGCGGCGGTGGCGGACGCGGTGCCCGACGATGCCATCGTCGTGGACGAGAGCATCTCGTCCGGCGGCGGGCTCCGCGAGCTCCTCAAGTCGCGCGACTCGAAGGCCTTCTTCGGCCTCCGCGGCGGCGGCATCGGCTGGGGCTTGCCCGCGGCCCTCGGCATCAAGCTGGCCCAGCCCGGGCGCCCGGTGGTGGCGCTGGTGGGTGACGGCAGCGCCATGTACACGATCCAGTCCCTGTGGACGGCCGCGCACGACTCGATCCCCGTCGTCTACGTCATCTTCAACAACGCCTCGTACCGCATCCTCAAGCAGCGAACGCTGGCTCTCAAGGGCTTCTCGGCCGAGGATGACAAGTACGTGGCCATGGATCTCGTCAATCCGCGCCTCGACTACGTGGGGCTCGCCAGGTCCATGGGCACGGCGGGCGAGCTCGTCGAGAAATCCGCGGAGATCGTGCCCGCCATCCAGCGCGGGCTCGCATCCGGGGGGCCGTACCTCGTGGACGTGCGCATCGACGGCTCTTTCAAGTCGTGAGCAGGCGGCTCGAAGGCAAGACCGCCATTGTCACGGGCGCGGGCTCGCGCGGGCCCGGGCTCGGCAACGGCAAGGCCGCCGCCATCCTCTTCGCCCGGGAGGGCGCGCGCGTGCTGTGCGTGGACGCCAGGCTCGAGAACGCGGAGGAGACGGCCAAGCTCATCGCGCACGAGGGCGGCGAGGCGACGGTGTTCGCCGCCAACGTGACGCGGAAGGCAGAGTGCCAGGCCATGGTGACGGCGGCGCTCGAGCGCTGGGGCGCCCTCGACATCCTGCACAACAACGTCGGCATCGAGTCGCGCAAGACGCTCTTCGAGGTCACGGAAGAGGAGTGGGATCACGTCATGGCCGTGGACCTCAAGTCCATGCTTCTGGCCACGCAGGCCGCGGCGAAGCCCATGGTGGAACGCGGGCGCGGCTCCATCATCTGCGTGTCGTCCGTCGCCGCCCTGCGCGGCCACGGCCGCACGGCCTACGCCGCCGCCAAGGCCGGGGTCATCGGCTTCGTGCGCACCTGCGCCGCCCAGCTCGGATCCCAGGGCGTGCGCGTGAACGCGATCGCGCCGGGCATGGTGTGGACGCCGATGGTCCAGGACGTGGGCCCGGAAATGCGAGAGAGGCGGCGCCGGGCCAGCCCGCTCGGCACCGAGGGTGAAGGCTGGGACGTGGGCTGGGCGGCCGTCTACCTCGCCAGCGACGAAGCGCGCTGGGTCACGGGACAGACCCTCGTGGTGGACGGCGGCGTCACGCTGACCACGCGGTAACTCTCAGGGGAGACTTCGATCCATGGCCATGACCTTCGGGATGCACCTGGGCCACGTGGGCGGCCCCATGCACGAGATGCGCAAGCTCTGGCGGTTCGCGGACGCCAACGGCTTCGACTGGTTCTCCTCCGCCGACCACTTCCAGGAATCGCCGTATCGCGACGGCCTCGGCGACTGCTTCGAGGCCATCAGCACCATGACCGCCATCGCGCTCGACACGAAGCACGTGCGCGTGGGCTCGCTGGTGATCTGCGTGAACTACCGGAACCCGGGCGTGCTCGCCAAGGCCGTCTGCACCATCGATCACCTCTCGAACGGCCGGTGCAACCTCGGCATCGGCGCAGGCTGGCACCAGCACGAGTACGAGGGCTACGGCATCCCCTTCGAGCGCATCGGCGTGCGGCAGGACCAGCTCGAGGAAGCCGTGCAGATCCTCCGCATGCTCTTCGACCAGCCGATCTCCCACTTCAAGGGGCACTACTTCCAGCTCAACGACGCGCGGTGCAATCCCAAGCCGCTCCAGAAGCGCCTGCCCATCTGGGTGGGTGGGCTCGGCGAGAAGCGGACCATCCGCACGGCGGCGAAATACGCCGATGGCTGGAACGCCCCCTACATCGACGCGGAGGCGTGGAAGGCCAAGAACGCGATCCTCGACGACTGGTGCGCCCGGGAAGGCCGCGATCCCAGGCAGGTCGCACGCACGGTGAACGTGGGCTTCTACCTGGGCGCCGACGCCAGGGGCATCGAGCGGGCCGAGGCGATCTTCAGGTCGCACTGGGGAGACAACCCGCAGCGCAAGGGCTATTTCCGCGGCACCGCGAAGGA
>Ga0335070_10001234_pt1 | contig 29430 bp, 32 predicted proteins | sample Lox_Sample_13_FD_206722 | JGI IMG/M metagenome (GOLD analysis project Ga0335070, IMG submission 206722) | Soil microbial communities from Loxahatchee National Wildlife Refuge, Florida, United States - Lox_Sample_1.3 | ecosystem: Environmental > Terrestrial > Soil > Wetlands | place: USA...
GGAAGGGCCTTTCAAGCCGTATCTCGCTGATGATCAGTCCTCTCTTCACAAGGGAAGCGGCCTCAATGTTCAAATACAACTCGTCAAAGGAGAAAAAGGTTTCCGACTTCTTGCGGTCTTTTATGGCTAGGCCTTTTACGTCCAGGGAGAGGACGAAGGGATTGATCTTTATCTGCCCGATAGAGACTTCACGGTGAAGACCTTCTGAGAGCTTCCCTACCAGGACCGATTTCAGAACCGGTGGGAGGACGAAGAAACCGCTGACGGAGAAAAGAACAAGAAAAACGAGGACCCCGATAAGGATCTTTCTCAGGAGCGGCGAAGGCCTCATCCGTTGCGATATCTCCATGGAGAGGGCGGTTATTTACCGAAAACGGTCTTCAGGAGGTCTGTTGTCCTTGCAGCAGGATCGGTCCTGATCTTCTTCTCCTCTTGTCCCACCATGTAATAGAGGCCATCCATTGCCTTCGTCGTGACGTGGTGGTCCAGGTCCACCGATTCCTTGCTCATGAAAGGGATTGACTCATACTTCGACATCATCGTCTTGTAGGAATGGGTTACACCCACTTCATTCATACTCGATGAGATGATGGGCTTAAAGGCGTCATAAATCTGGTCATGGGTTTTAACCTTGAAATAGTCAGTGGCTGCGGTGTCGCCCCCACCGAGTATCTTCCTCGCGTCGTCCACCGTCATCTTCTTGATGGCGTCTCCGAAGATGGACGCGGCCTTGGGCGCTGCCTTTTCTGCTGCCCGGTTCATGCTGAGGATGAAATCATCAACCTCTTTTTGATAACCGAATTTCTTCAGGACATCGGCGGCCTTCTGGATCTTTTCGGGCATGAGGATCTTGATCGTCTGATTCCCGAAATAGCCATCGGTCTTCGAAACACTCTTGACCGCATTCTCTGTCCCGATCTCCAGGGCCTCCTTAAGGCCTGAAGCCGTGGTCTGTTCATCGGGTGCTCCCCTGGAAACCCCGCCGATATTCTTCATGATCTCATCGAGTCCTGCGGCGCGAGCAAGGTCCAGAGAACTGACAAGAATCGTGAGAGCTATAAAAAGTGCCTTTTTCATCTTCCTCCTCCTCCTCGATGAGTTGCTGTTAGTGTCCGCCGACTTTCTGCGTTTCTTTGAGGTCTGAGGTACAGTGGCCGCAGCGGACCGCCTTTATCGGGATAATCGAGAGACAGAAGGGACAGTCTTTTGTTGCGGGCGCTGCGGGCAGTGCCGGCTCTTCTCTCCTCAATCTGTTTACGTTCCGTACAAGCAGGAAGACTGAAAAAGCGACGATGACGAAACTGATGATCGTATTGAAAAAGAGGCCGTAATTGAGCGTTACGGCGCCCGCCGCCTTAGCTGCTGCCACGGAATTGTAAGGTCCGGGAACCTTGCCCTCTTTCAGGAGTATGAAGAGGCTTGCAAAGTCCACATTGCCCAAAAGGAGGCCGATCGGCGGCATAATGACATCGGCAACGAGAGAGGTGACGATCGCACCGAATGCTGCGCCGATGATGATGCCGACGGCCATATCTACCATGTTTCCCTTCACGGCAAATTCCTTGAACTCGTTCAGCATATCTCTCCCCCGCAAAAGCCAGACCGTTTTTCAGGGACGGCTTTGGTCGTTGATAATTCCATGATACCACCAAGGGATTCCTTGTCAACAACTACCGAAGTGATTGCCCAAGGGAGCGAAAGGAGGCTGGACCCTTCTATCTATAAAGAAGCGGATGTCGGTCTCCGGAGAGCAGCGGCATGAAGAATATCTATACATGGTCCGACGGTAACGCGGGGTATGAGCTAATACTTCAAGACTTCTTCAATGCCCTTCCTGATCTTCCCGACTGACGGCATATACTCCTCCTCAAGTTTTGGAAGGGGAATGACGGCGTCATACCCTGTGACCCTGATGATAGGACCCTTGAGGTAGAGCATGGCGTCCTCTGCAATTGATGCAGAGATCTCTGCGCCGAAACCCCCTGTCTTGGGCGCTTCGTGGACGACGACGACCCTCCCCGTCTTCTTTACTGATCGATACAGGGTCTCATCATCGAAGGGGTTCAGGGTCATAAGATCGATCACCTCTGCGTCAAAGCCTTCGGACGCCTGGATTGCCCGGTGGAGCATGCTTCCCCACGCAATCACCGTGACTCCACTCCCCTCCCGGACAAGCCTTGCCCTTCCAAGGGGAACGGTATATTCGCCTTCAGGGACATCCTCTCTTACGAGACGGTAAAGCCTTGTCGATTCGAGGTATACCACGGGATCGGGGTCCCTTATGGACGATATCAAGAGGCCCTTCGCATGATAGGGGGTGGAAGGGACCACGACCTTCAGTCCCGGCATATGGCAGAAGAGGGCCTCTGTGCTCTCTGAGTGGAGTTCAGGCGCCCTGATGCCCGCGCCATAGGGTGTCCTGATCACGAGGGGGCAGGAGTATCTCCCCCGTGAACGGGAACGGATCCTCGATGCATGGGTGAATATCTGGTCAAGGGCCGCATAGGTAAATCCCATGAACTGTATCTCGGCGATCGGCCTCAACCCATAGACTGCCATGCCTATCGCAGTCCCTACGATGGCAGATTCCGAAAGAGGAGTATCAATCACCCTGTCAGGACCGAATTCTTCGAAGAGCCCTTCAGAGACCCTGAAGACCCCGCCGTCTTTTCCGACGTCTTCGCCCAGGATGACGACATCCCTGTCCCGTTCCATCTCTTCCTTTAATGCAAGGTTTATTGCCTGGACCATATTCAGCCTCGGCATGTCAGAGATCCTCTCTCTCTCTCACCTGTCGAGGCGTCAGTTTCTCATAAGTATAAGTGAGCATATCCTTCGGATCCGGCCGCACCGCCGATTCCTCATTCTTTACCGCTTCATCAACGGCTCTCTTTGACTGTTCATCGACGTGCTTTCGATACTCATCGGTCAAGAGGCCACTCTTCTTCATGAATAGTTCCAGTCTTAGGAGAGGGTCCTTCGCCTTCCATCCCTCGATGAGTTCTTTTGGCCGGTACCGTGCGGCATCATCAGCCGTAGTATGATCGGCCATTCGGTATGTGAAACATTCAATGAGGGTGGGACCTCCTCCTCGCTTCGCCTTGTCAAGGCTGTCCTTTGTGGCCTTATAGACGGCAAAGACATCATTTCCGTCCACCTGGATGCCCTCAAAGCCATAGGCGTAAGCCTTTTGGGCGAGGGTTTTCGAAGCGCTCTGCCTTTCCCGAGGCACTGATATCGCCCACTGATTGTTCTGGCAGATGAAGACGACGGGGAGCCTGAAGGTCCCCGCCATATTGAGGCCTTCATGAAAATCGCCTTTTGACGTCCCGCCATCGCCAAAGTATGCTGCTGCCGCTATCGTGTCTCTCCGGTATTGTGCCGCCATGGCGGCTCCGACGGCATGGGGGATGTGCGTCCCCACAGCGATGCAGATCGGAAAGATGTTCATGTCCTTGGGTGTCTTGAGTCCCCTCTCATCGCCGCTCCAATATTGGAAGAGCATATGGAGAGGATATCCCAGGGTTATATAAACGCCCATCTCCCTGAATGAAGGAAAGACCCAGTCTGATTTCTCGAAGGCGAAGGCACTTGCGATCTGCGACGCTTCCTGCCCGAGAATGGATGCATAAGTCCCGAGTCTGCCCTCTCGTTGGAGGTCCAGCGCGCGATGGTCAAAGGTTCTTGAGAGTACGAGCAACTCATACATCTTCCTGATATCATCATCAGAGAGCGGTGGTCTGAGAGATTCATCGATGTTTCCCGACTCGTCGAGAATATCCAGCCGCTTTACCTTGAAAGATTCTATAATAGTTTCCGGCATACCCTATGCTCTCGCGTCCTCACTTGTTGAAATCTTATCACAATTGTCCTGTCGATTCAAAAGATTTTAGGAGAAAATAGGCCCTTTCAAAACCCGAGTTGTCCGGATACCCTTTCTCCTGCCTCCCTCAATGCCCTCTTCCCCTTGATCTCTTTAAGGGAATAGGGCAGTATCGCAACGGGGAGTCCTTCGGCCATTCTCTCCAGTTCATTGAGGCGCTCCTGCTGGATCCTCTGCAGGGCCTTCAGAGATTCTGAGTCAGGGCTTTCTATGACCCGGTTGATTACCATGCCGTGGATGGGGATACCATAGTCTTTCAGGGTTTCCGTGACCCTCGATACCTGCTTCACCACAAGGGTCTCGGGGTTCGCGACGAGAATAAAGGTTGAACGGTCACGGAGAAACCGGGAGATCCTCTCCGATGCGAGGACCCAACTGTCCATAATCGCTGCGATAGACCTCTTGCCGGTGATCCTTTTCCCGATCTTGTCGAGGCCCTCAAAGACCCTTGCGCCTGCGCGTAGATGTCTCCTCAAATACTTCGGGATGTTCACGAGGTTTAACGTTTCACCCGCCGGTGCGGTGTCCCAGACAATGCGATCATAGGCTCCCGACTCGGCCATGTCCACGATCAGGTCGAGCATGGTCTCTTCCCGGAGTGAAGGTGCAGAGCCGATATAGTCCAGGAGCTGATGTCGTGATTCAGTGTCAAGGGCTTCCAGGTCGATAAGGTGGGAGAGGATATCCGAAAAATCAGGACCGAATTTCTTCTTCCAGCTGCTCACGATCGCATCCTGACTGATCTCGACCGCCTCAAGATTCCGATCGATTTTCTTGATGGTATCGCCGATCTCTTCCTCGAAGATATCAGAGAGCGACGGCGTCATGTCAGAGGTGAGAATAATGGTCCTTTGGCCCGCGGACGAGAAGTGGAGGGCCACAGCGGCAGAGCAGGTAGTCTTTCCGACGCCGCCCTTTCCGCCGAAGAGGATCATAGGTCTCTCAATCACCGTTTGAGCATTTTTCCTATGAGTGCTTCCCTTTTTTCCAGAAAGCAAGATCGTCTATCATGAGCTTGAGAAGCTCAAGTGGTGTCTTTTTTGAAACTTCCTTGCATCTGCAGCTGTCTGCGCCGGCCTCTTCCCCTTGATCCTCGCCGGTCCTTTCCTTTTCGAGAGGTTTTCTATCGGAAACGGCCGATTGTCTTTCACGTCGCGCCATGTGCCCTCCTTATGCCTTTATTGTACCTGATGGGAAGGGAAAGGTGAATTTCTCCATGATGGGGATACGTTTCTTCAGATGACGGCAGAGGAAGGTCCTCATAGTGCTGCGCGTTGCCTGATTCAGATTCTATAGTATGATATAAACAAGAGAGGAGATATCCCATGGAAAATCTGAAAGAGATTCTCGTGGTCCTGAAGAAGCCGGATGGTGAGACTGTGGTGATCCGTGAACCAGACTATGTCACATATCCTGACGCTTCGCAGCCTTACTGGACAGTCGTAAAGGACAAGACCGAGATTCGGACGAGCGGAGAGGTTTGGGTCGAAAAGGCCCTGGTTGGAAATGAGGTCATCTGTGAGGACTCGGTCGTCTGTACCGGCACGAAGTGTTTTCACAGGCTGCCCCACCCCAGGTCAGAGGAGTGCGGAAAGTCCTGCGAAGTGGACAGGGCAGCAAATTGCAGACCGTACAGGATCTGAAAAAAGGGATTATGGCGAACAATGAACCCTATGAGGTGATCATCGTGGGAGGGGGGCCTGCGGGGCTGGCGGCCGGCCTCTACTGTAAGAGGGCTGCGCTGAAGACCGTCCTTTTTGAGAAGGGATTGCTCGGCGGACAGATCGCGATATCAAAGGACGTGGAGAATTACCCCGGCCTGGAGGGAATAACCGGCTTTGACCTGGCAGAGAAGATGATACGTCATATCCAATCCTTTGACCTGGAGGTAATCCAGCAGGAGGTCGTGGAAGTGAATGCAGGAACCGATCTCCACTCGGTCAGGCTTGCCAATGGCGATCTCTACGAGACTGTTGCCCTGATCCTAGCTGCGGGCGGGTCTGTACGGAAACTCGGTATCCCCGGTGAAGCGGAATACCTCGGGACGGGCGTTTCCTACTGCGCCACCTGCGATGGGTTTTTCTTCAGAGATAAGACCGTCGTTGTTGTCGGCGGGGGAGACACTGCCGTCGAGGAGGCCCTGTACCTTTCACGACTCGTGAAGAAGGTGTACCTTGTTCATAGGAGAGATACGCTGAGGGCGAGCAAGATACTCCAGAGCCGCCTCATGAGCGAGCCCCGGATCGAAACAATCTGGAACACCGTTATCACAGAGATCAAAGGGAAGGGGGGCGGAGTAAACGGCGTCTCTTTCCTCAATACGGAGACGAGGGAAAAGGGAGAATTGCAGGTTGAGGGGGTCTTCATCTTTATCGGGTATTCTCCGAATAATCGATTGATCCCCTCCGGTGTTAGAATGAACGAACAGGGGTTCGTCATCACCGATGAGAGGTGTGCGACGAATATTCGGGGTATCTTCGCAGTCGGCGATCTCAGGCAGAAGTTTGCCAACCAGATCGTGATCGCCGCTGCCGACGGATGCATAGGCGCATTGGCTGCGGCGTATTATGTGGAGGAGCGGAAGGCAAGAATGTGACCTTCCGCATCGAGCAGAGAGCGGAGGTCGGCAACCATGAACTGTGTCGCATACAAGGCTTCTCACCGAGCCTGCCTTCCCGAAGGAGATAGTTTTGTGCAACGGGAAGGTCACGTCAGGGAGAACATGCGAAGGAAGGAGGATGTGATGAAAAGGCCGATGATGCTGCTGGCTGCAGTTTCACTGGTATTGGCACTGACGGGATTCGCTTCGGCGAAGCCGGACGTTGAAGGGAAGGAGGTGACCTACAGCGCCGAGGGTGTGGTTATGAAGGGCTATCTCGCCTATGATAAGAGCATGACGGGAAGAAGACCCGGGGTTCTTGTCGTCCACGAATGGTGGGGGCTTAATGAATATGACCGTAAGCGTGCGAGAATGCTTGCAGAGATAGGCTATACCGCCCTCGCCGTAGACATGTACGGAGACGGGAAGCAGGCAGTGCATCCTGATGACGCCGGCAAGTTCTCATCGGAGCTCATGAAGAACTTCGACACTGCGAAAGCTCGGTTCATGGGAGCAATGGAGTTTCTTAAGAAACAGCCAACGGTCGATCCTGGCCGGATTGCAGCGATTGGTTACTGCTTCGGCGGAGGAGTGGTGCTCAATATGGCGCGCCAGGGTGTCGATCTAAAGGGGGTGGCAAGTTTCCACGGAGGTCTTTCCGCAGTCAAACCTCCTCAGCCGGGAGCTGTGAAAACCAAGATCCTTGTTCTCCACGGAGCAGATGACAAGTTCGTCACACCCGAGCAGATCGAGGCCTTCAAGAAGGAGATGAAAGATGCAGGGGCCGATTTTCAGTTTATCACGTATCCTGGAGCGATCCACAGCTTCACCAACCCTGATGCCGATGAGTACGCGAAGAAATTCAATCTCCCCCTCGGATATAACGCGGAAGCCGACAGGAAGTCATGGGAAGATCTGAGGAAATTTCTTGAGGTGATCTTCAGAAAATAGACCGGCCAGAGGAGTTCTTCATGTCAGAGAACGCCGTTGAACCGCCAATGTAGATTCATGAAAGCCCTTGACGGGTCTCTTTGAACACATCCTTGAGTCTTGTAAACTCGGACAGCGACCGTGAAACGCAGTCTTCGATAGCCAGTCCGTTGAAATAATTGCCGGTGAGGAAGAGTCTCTTGCCGGCAATGAAGCGGTCTGTATCTTCAGTCAGTCTATCATGGCCAACGCTGAGAGAGGGCACAAGGTTCTCTTTCGTTACGACGCCTTCTATCTCCGCATTACCTATTCGCAGGACCTCAGCTATCCTCTTGATCTTTGCGTCATGATCGAGGCGCCCCGCCTTAAAATGGAAGCTGAATCCCCGGCAATGCTCGTGGGGGACCGTGTCTCTCGATACCGCAGAATAAAAGGAATCATGGACGGCTATGATGCCTGCCAAGGGACCCACGGAGAGCACCCTCTTTTTGACGACAACGCCGACGGTGTCGACAGATTCAATCTTGATCTGCGCCAGGTGAGAGGAGACGTCAGGAAAGGAAGACTGTAGGAGTTTTGCAGCTACATGGGGCGGTGTTGCCAGCGCCAGCCCCTGTGATTCATACTGTTTCCCGTCAGCAGTCATGACACCGAAGACGTGGCCATCAAACGTTACACCCTGGACATCAACACCCTTTTCCAAGACGAACTTTTGTTGCGAGATGATCGAATCCGTGATCGTCCGGATCCCTCCTTTCAAGGTAAAGCTCTTCAGGATATCCTTTCTGCGGGGCCTCTTCTTGAAAAGCATCTCGGCAGGGAAATCGTCTGCCTTTTGAGAGAGTACGGCGTTGAAAGCCGGTCCAAAGACCCGCTCGAAATTCCGGCGGCCCACAATCTTTGAATAATAGGACTCGATGCTCAGGCCTTCCTTTTTGAGGGTAAGGATGCGCGGGGCCGAAAGAAGAAGCTCCAGAAATCCGATTTGCGAAGGGATCGATCTGATTTCGTTATCAACGAGCATCTTGAATCCGGCCTTCTCGCGCCTTATGATGCGGTCGAGGATTTTACAGTCTTCCATGATCCCCAGGAGGTTCCCGTAAGAGTTATAGCAGGTATGAGCGCCAAGTTCCAGCCAGAAGCCCGAGGCCGCCCCTTCGAAGCGGTGAGAAGAGAGGCAGCCGCCTGCCTCTTCAGCCTTTTCGAGTACGAGGGTCTTGAGTCCGGCCCTGGCAGCGTAATGAGCCAGACTCAAGCCGCTGATGCCGGCGCCGATAATAATGAGATCACATTTCTCCATTCCGGTAATCCTTTCTCCAGAGCCCTTTAGGCCGACGCTGAATCTGTTTCCAACAATAATAGCTTAACCCTGTGATGACAAACTTTCAAGGTACCGTGAAGGGGAGGCGCTCCTTTCAAAAAAGATAAGTCTTGCATTAAATCCCTCTTGAAAATATAATTATCTCCATGCTCGCGAAGATACTCAGCGCAAGTGTCGTCGGTATCGATGCATACGGAGTCGAGGTTGAGGTCGATATCACATCCAGGGGCCTGCCTCATTTCTCGATGGTCGGGCTGCCCGACGCTGCGGTAAAAGAGAGCCGTGACAGGGTCCGCGCGGCCTTGAAGAACATCGGTTTCAATTTCCCTCTCAAACAGATCACCGTGAATCTTGCGCCTGCCGATTTGAAGAAAGAGGGTTCTTCCTTTGACCTGCCGATCGGCGCCGGCATCATTGCTGCCGAGGGAGTCATTGATTCAGCGCTCTTCAGGGATTATCTCTTTACCGGCGAGCTCTCTCTCGATGGCCGGATAAAGCCTGTCCGTGGTGCAATGTCTATGGCTATTTTGGCGAGAAGCATGGGACTGAAGGGACTGATCCTCCCCATAGAGAACGCACCTGAGGCAGCCGTTGTCGGAGGGGTGAATGTTTTTGGAATGGAGAGCCTTCCAGAAGTCCTCGAATTTCTGGCTGCCCAGGATTCAAAACGACCCTTCGAAATCGATATCTCCCGTGCCCTTCAGGAAAACTCTCTTTACGAGGATGATTTCTCCGATGTCAAGGGCCAGGAGCACGCGAAGAGGGCACTCGAGGTTGCGGCAGCGGGAGGCCACAATGTCCTCATGATCGGGCCGCCCGGTTCGGGCAAGACCATGCTTTCGAAGAGGCTCGCTTCCATCCTCCCTCCCATGACCTTTGACGAGGCCCTCGAAACAACAAGGATCCACAGCGTTGCGGGAATACTGAAAGACGGACAGCCGCTGCTCGCCACGCGATCCTTTCGGTCTCCGCACCACACGATTTCAGATGTTGCGCTGATCGGAGGCGGACAGATCCCGAAGCCCGGCGAGGTGAGTCTCGCCCATAACGGTGTGCTCTTCCTTGACGAACTCCCCGAGTTCAAGAGGAATGTCCTCGAAGTTTTAAGACAGCCGATAGAGAATGGTGAAGTGACCGTATCGAGGGCGGTGGCTTCAATTACTTATCCGGCCTCATTCATGCTCGTAAGCGCCATGAACCCCTGTCCCTGCGGATACTTCGGCGATCCCCGCCATCAATGCACATGCTCTGCAGGTCAGATCCACAGATACCGCAGGAGAGTCTCGGGTCCTCTCCTCGACCGCATCGACATCCATATCGAGGTGCCGGCGGTGCCGTACAAGGAACTCTCGACAGAATACGCAGGGGAGAAGTCAGAGACGATCCGGGAAAGGGTGATCAGAGCGAGGAAGATGCAGCTCGACAGATTTTCGGGCGACAAGATTTACGCGAACGGTCATATGAAGACGAGGCACATCAAGAAATACTGTAAATTGCATCCTGAGGCGCATTCCCTCCTCGAGACCGCCATGCATAAACTCGGGTTGTCGGCACGGGCTTATGCAAGGATTCTCAAACTCTCGCGGACGATAGCGGATTTGGAAGCATCGGGGGATATCCTGCCGCATCATATCTCGGAGGCGATACAGTATAGGACGCTAGACAGAGGGGTGTTTTAGCGTACAGGAAATTCATGGGGATGCCACCTGGGAGCATATGGTATGATATGTTCATTAGGAGATGTGTGATGGCAAATCCACTTCTTCAGCGTATTTCGATAGATCCGAATATCTGTTTTGGCAAGCCCCGCATCAAAGGCACGCGAATCTGGGTATCTCTTATCCTCGATTTTCTTGCAAACGGAATGACGGTTAAGGAACTTCTTGAGGAATATCCCCAATTGACAGAAGAAGACATCCGGGCTGCTATCGCCTATGGCGCGGAGATGTCCAGAGAACGTTATGTTGAAGTCCCTGCCGAAACGTCCTGATGAAATTCAAGCTCGACGAGAATTTTGGAAGGCGAACCCAGCAAATTTTCCTTGCCGGCGGACATGATGTCTTGACAGTTCGCGATCAGGAATTGCAGAGTTGTGCCGATGACCGACTTTACGAAGTATGTTGTTCTGAGCAGCGATGTCTTGTGACTTTGGATCTGGATTTTGCCGATGTTACACGTTTCCCACCGGAGAAATCGGGAGGTATTATCGTCATCCGGGTTCCTAAGAATCCCAGTCTTGCCCTGCTTGAACAACTAATTCATCAATTCCTGAAATCACTCACTCAAATGTCTATAGGCAATAACCTCCTAAAGTTCCAACTTGACAAATGCTTTTTTTGTGGTAAAAGGAAATTAAGGAGCGTCCCGACAAAGCCAACCCCTCCTCGACGAGGGGGCGGAAAGTGGGTTTTCGAGGCCATGTTTTGAAGGACAAAGACGTCATTGTGAGAGAATTGTCGGATGTTGAACACGCCATCTTCCATGAATTCCGTACAGTTTTGCCCCCTATCAAGACTTGAGAAGTTGCTTGTAGCGACGGATGGTTCTCTATTTAGCGAAGGGGCTGTGAGGGAGGCAATAAGCTTTGCCAAAAAGTGTTCGAGCATGCTCTATCTGATGTCAGCAGTTCCTCGATATGAGATCAGCGGCACCAATGTTTTCGAGAAGGAAGAGGAAGAGGCAAGAGAACATCTCCACTCTGTGAAAGAAAGAGCTTTACAAGAGGGCTTAAACTGTGAAACCGTCCTTGTCCATGGAGATGAGCCCCATCGGCTGATAGTGGATGCGGCTGTGGCGAGAGGGGTAGACATGATTGTCATCGGAAGACGTGGCCGGAGAGGACTAACGAAGATCTTGATGGGTAGTGTAGCCGCAAAAGTTATCTGTCATGCGCCGTGCAAGGTCTTAGTTGTTCCGAAGGCCGCGAGGATTGAATGCAGAAATATATTAGTTGCCACTGATGGTTCGAGGCACAGCCATGCGGCAGCCTCAGAAGCGATTGAAATTGCGAAACGCTGTGGAAGCAATATCATTGCGGTCTCCGCCGTCTGCTCAGAAGCCGATAGGGGAGAAGCGATGGCAAATGCTAACGAAGTCAGAGAGGCCGCAAAAAAGGAGGGTATCCCGGTGGAAGCACTTATACCTGCAGGGAGGCCTTGTGATGTTGTGGTCGGGATGGCATGCGACCGGAGTGTGGATCTGATCATTATGGGTACGTACGGGAAAACGGGGATCAAGGAACTTCTCATGGGAAGCTCAACAGAGAAGATTATCGGGAACGCAGGTTGTGCAATGCTGGTGGTGAAATCCGGTAAATATATGACATCAGTTGAAGATACTCAAAGGAATTGTCGCGACTTATCCTTAGTTCACAGATGAACCGGTTGCTCCTTTCTTCAGGAAATCATCCACCATAATGATGATCTCTTGCTGTATCTCCTCTATCGATCCTGAGGCATCGATCAGCCGTATCCTCTCAGGCTCTTTGTGAGAGAGTTTATGGTATCCTGCGCGTACCCTGGTATGAAATTCGATGTCTTCGAGTTCGAGGCGGTCGATCTTGTTGGCGCCTCTGTTCCGCTTCAGGCCTGTTGCCACATCGAGATCGAGCAACAGGGTGAGATCGGGTTTCAAGCCGCCCGTCGCGGTCCTGTCCAGGGCATCGATAACGCTGAGATCAATGCCCCTGCCATAGCCTTGATAGGCAATCGTCGAATCGGTGAAGCGGTCGGTAAGAACGATCCTGCCGGAATTGACCGCCGGCAGGACCACTTCATGGATGTGCTGGCAGCGGGATGCATTGTAGAGGAGAAGCTCGGTCATATGGTGCATCTCTCTATGTTCGACCTTAAGGAGTACCTCCCTGATCCTCAAACCGATCGGCGTGCCGCCTGGCTCCTCCGTCAGAACCGTGGCGTATCCTCTGTCCGAGAGATGGCCGGCAAGGAGTCGTGCCTGCGTTGTCTTCCCTGTCCCTTCGATGCCCTCAAATGAGATGAATACCCCTTTCAAAGGGATGCTTCCTTGACCCTCATGAGGAGCTGAAAGATCTTTATCGTTTCAGGTATCGTCCTTGACCCGGCGCCGCAGGAGGGGGTGAGGAGTGTCCGGGACGACAAGAGCTCTCTTGGTATATGCTCAGACAGAGAGGCATATTTTTTCTGAAAACCGGCGATGATGGTCTCGGGCGTCTCCCTTGCTATCGCATCTGTCGTGGGCACGATGCCCCATGCGAGATGCCCGCCCTTTTCGAGGAAGGGTTTGATATCGGTATAGTACATGGCAAGGTTCTCGAAATAAGCATAGGCATCGAAGTTGATCACGGATACGCCGGTCTCTATGACGAGAGGCCAGTCGGCATTCCCGCAGCAATGGATGCCGGGGATGCCTCCTGAGGCCTTGATCGTATCCGAGACTTCCCTGAGCAGCCTGAGTGTTTCGTCCCTGCTTACGCCGAGATACGTGCTGCTGCCTATGGCTGAAAGGATCGGTTCATCAATAAATATGATCACACTGTCGGCATACTGTCTGAGCTGATCTATCTGCCATCTCGCCTTCGCCTGGAGGAGCATGAGCGCTATCTGGCGGAGCTCCTCATCGAAATAGACAAGGCGCCCTTCGGTGTCTTTGAGCCCGAGGGTAAAGGTGAGAGGACCTGTTATCTGGCCTTTCAAGGTCTTGAAATGTCTCGGTCGGATCATCTTGAGAAAGGCGTGAAGACCATGGGCATAGTCTTCCGATATCGCGATTTTGGAGGCTTCGGTCCATGATTCATAGAACCTCTCAAGGTCATCACCCTTATCCCTGCTGATGTGTATGCTTTCATGCTCGGCGTCGATCCTGACGAAGGGCATCCCTTCGGAGTACTGGGTAATCATCCATTCGAGAAAGGATATCTTCGGGAGCTGAGGCCAGAATGGTATATCAAAGGTCTGGAGCACAAGCCTGCAGGCCTCCTCGGCATCACGATGAGGGAGGCTTCCTACGCCGGTTATGGAGAATGGCTTGAGCATTGAGAACATAATACATGAAGAGGGTGCGAAAAGGCTATACTTTTCGGAACCCCACGCTCTCTTGCTCGGTTAGTCCCGTTGGGCAATCTGAAGGGAAGGGCTAGCCCTTATAATTCACAACCTTCGGAGCCGACGTCTGGGCTAGTGCCTGCTGAGCTCTTCCCTGCTCGCGGTAGCGCCCTGCATCTTCGGTCTCTTCTCCTTTGCCTTGGCGCTCTTGAGGCTATTGAAGATGTCATGGGCCTCCCGGGGTTTCGCGCCCTCGTGTACGACTGCCCTTACTGCCTGAATCATGGCAACAGGCGCCTCAGATTGAAAGATGTTTCTTCCCATGTCAACACCTGCTGCCCCCCGTCTTATCGCATTATAAGTAAGCTCCAGCGCCTCAGGCTCGGGCAGTTTCTTCCCGCCCGCCATAACTACGGGAACAGGACAGGTCTTTACCACCTTTTCAAACCCCTCACAGTAGTAAGTCTTCACAAAGTGAGCGCCGAGCTCGGCCGCAATACGGCAGGCGAGCGCAAGGTACCGGACGTCCTTTCCCATATTCTTCCCGACTGCCGTAACAGCAAGCACGGGAACCCCATATCGCTGCCCCTCATTGATGAGTCTCGCGAGATTCAGGAGGGTCTCCTTCTGATTAGGAGAACCTACGTAGATGGAGATGGCAACTGCCGCGACGTTCAGCCTCACAGCATCCTCCATCGAGACCGTTATCCCCTCGTACGAGAGATCTTCGTCGAGAATGCTGTTCCCTCCCGACACCCTGAGCACGATCGGCGTCTCAGAGGAGGGGTCCACTGAGGTGCGGACGATCCCCCTTGTCGGCATCAACGCGTCAGCATACGGCAAGAGCGGCTTAATCGTCTTGCCAGCATCTTCGAGACCCGTCGTAGGCCCGAGAAAATATCCATGATCCACTGCAAGCATGACGGTCTTTCCGTCAGGCTTGATGATTCTCGAAAGGCGGTTCTTCAGTCCCCAATCCATAATCGTTCCTCCTCCTTGACAAGTAAGTAATCCTTCCAGTGCATAAAACGATCTTGTTCGCGAAGGCAGGTATGGCGAGAAGCCTTGTATCGCGATACCTTTGATGGTTGCCGACCGCCGCTGTATGCTCAATGCGGGAGGTCACTTACGATGAAGTCATCGAAGTACCTCATTGCCGGAATCTCATCGCCTGTACAGGGCCTCGATCCATGCCTGCCTTGCCATAGTTTACAACGTTAGGATAATGCCTCATTACGGTCATTCCCGCCTGTCGAATCCCTCTTCGAAGAAAGATTGCGGACAAGCGGCAATGACAGAATTGCGTGTTCGATGCGGTTTTAACGGTCTGGTATTGTCGCCTCAAGGTTCTATGATCACTTTCATCGATTCCTTTGCTTCTTCGACGAGGCTGAACCCCTTCGCTGTCTCCGAAAGGGGCAAGCGGTGCGTTATCATGTCGCCGACGTTAACCTTGCCCTGTCTGATGAGCTCCAGGGCGACCGTATGCTCATCATAGTTCGCGGCGTATGACGATGTCAGGGTTATCTCGTTCCGCCAGAAAAGGTCATTGACCGGAAGAGGGACGGCAACCCCCTTGCTGGCAGGAGCGAAGAATAAGATAGTCCCTCCCCTGTCAACGGACCGAAATGCTGAAGAGATCGCCTTTTCGGCGCCGGTAGTCAGGATGACAATATCAGCCGGTCTCCCTCTGTTCATTCTCCTGAAGGATTCAGGAAGATCGTCTCCTGCCTCGAAGATAACGTCCGCACCGAGCTTCTTTGCGAAATCGAGTCTGTACCGGACGATGTCGACGGCTCCTATCATCGAGGCACCGAGGACCCTTGCCGTCTGGATGTGCAGCAGGCCCGAAATGCCGCTCCCGATGACAAGGACGCTTTTCCCCACCCTCGTGCCGGCAATCCGCTGTCCACGGTAAACACAGGCGAGGGGCTCAACAAAAGTCGCCTCAGCGAAGGAGACGTTGTGGTGCAGGAGATAGACGCCCCTGTCGACATTGATCGAAGGGAGCCTCACATACTCGGCAAATCCCCCGGGATGAAAATTTGTGCTTCTCAGCGTATCGCATACGGTGTGGTGGCCGTTGAGACAGTAATGGCAGGTATTGCAGGGCACATGATGAGAGGCCGTCACCCTGTCACCGACCTTATACGTCCCGACCCCGGCGCCGACCGAGGCAACCTCGCCCGCAATCTCATGACCGAGGACAAGGGGGCCTCTGCCGGCCCTGTACCAATGCATGACATCGCTGCCGCATATGCCGCTCGCCCTTATCCGTATGAGCATTTCTCCTGGGCCGATAAGAGGGACGGGCATCTCCTCGATGCGGATGTCGCCTTCGCCGTAATACCTTGCAACATTCATGATGGCTACCTTGGCCCTAGATTGTGATTATCTCCCCGTCTTTCAGCAGCCTGAGGTTCCCGATCCCGAGGGCGGCGAGTTCTTTTCGAATCGTTTCGAAGTACTGGGGCTTCGGATGGGTGACGCAGACCATCTCGGGCATATGGCTCAGTTTTGATAATTCCTCCTTCAGCAACTCGGGAGTCATGTGCCTTGCCACGAGCGCCATTTCCTTCATCCTGTTGGGAAAGGAGACCTCGATGATCAGCACGTTGATCCGTCTGTTTCCTATCTTCTTCCATGTCCGGTCTGTCGGTCCCGTATCGCCGGTATAAAAGAACAGCCGCTTCCGCGAATCCTCGACAAGGTATCCCACTGCAGGCACCGAGTGATTTACCTTGTAGGGAGTGACGGTATAGTCATCTACGAGTACGGGACTACCCTCCTTGACCTCAACGAGGGTTATGATCGCATTACAGGGGTCGGGGATTACCGTAAAATCGGGCCAGACAGAACTGTTAAAGAGATCTCTTTTTATTGTCTTGATCACCGGCAGAATGCTCATGACATTCACGCTGCGATTGTGGTTCTTCGTTATGATATTGTCTGCCAGGAAGGGTATCCCTTTTATGTGGTCGAGATGGGCATGGGTGATAAAGATGTTCTTAATCCTTAGCTGTTCCTTCTCGCCGAGCACATTCGTGAGGCTTCCGGCATCAAAGAGGATCCTGCCGCTCAGGAGAAATCCCGGAGGATTATGCCCGGGGAATTCGGCGCCTGAAGATCCAAGAACTCTCAGTTTCATGATCAGATCCTCTCTGCAGAAAAATTCGTCTGTGGCGCAAAGGGCTTCGTGACCGTTTGACCTTTCGCTCCATGATTATATACTTCTCGTTCTTCAAAAAACAACGACAGGAAACCTGCGGTTCGCCAAAGGATCGTTACATCGTTACAAAGGGTCGCGACTTGACAAGGAATGGGGGAAGTGATAGGTTAGATTGAAACCGGGGCAGCAAAAATGATCTCCTTTTTGGGCGGGTGCTGGGGGCTATGATGCATTCAGTCAGTGAGAGCGCCGATCCCGATGTTTTAAACGACGGGGCGAAGATCGCTGTCATAGGAGGGGGGCCGTCGGGATCGTTCTTCAGTATCTTTGCACTCAAGATGGCGAGGATGCTCGGAAAAGAATTAAACGTAACCATCTTCGAGCCCAAGGATTTTACGAAGGATGGTCCGGGTGGCTGCAACAGATGCGGGGGCATCATTTCTGAGCTCCTTGTCCAGACGCTGGCTGTCGAGGGGATAAACCTGCCTGATTCCGTGGTGCGGAAAGGTATCAATTCGTATAAGCTCCATACCAATGAAGGCTCTGTTTTTATCGCCACTCCCCACTTTGAGAAGACTATCGCCACGGTCTACAGGGGAGGCGGACCGAAGGGCATGATGGCCGGGGAGAAAGAGAGTTTCGACAATTTCCTCCTCAGGCAGGCGGTGAAGGAAGGCGCTGTCCACAAGCCCTTACGGATTGACGGCATCACTTATAGGAACAAGAAACCGGTACCCCTTTCCAGGAACAGTGAGATTATGGAAGCAGACCTCGTTGTGGGAGCCTTCGGCGTAAACAGCACGGCAGGCACGCTGATCGAGAGTATGGGGTTCGGCTATGAAGAGCCGCTGACAGTCACGACAGCGATCGCAGAACTCCATATGAGTGAACAAGTAGTAGCTCAATATTTTGGCAATTCGATCCACCTTTTCCTTCTCCCGGACAAGGGCCTGAAATTCGCTGCTATGATACCGAAAGGGGCCTATGTGACACTCTGTATCTTGGGCAGCGAGATACATGGCCGCACCGTAGACGATTTCCTTGACAAGCCTGTTGTGAAAGTTGTTCTGCCGAAATCGGATCCCTATAAGCTGGAGTGCCGGTGCCTGCCGAAGATGAACGTAGGCGCGCCGAAGATAGCCTTCTCTGACAGGGTAGTTATGTGTGGAGATGCCGGTTCGACGAGGCTCTTCAAGGACGGACTGGGGGCTGCCTATCTGATGGGCAAGGCGATAGCAAAGACCGTCGTGTTTCATGGAGTGGGTAGGCAGCACCTCAAGGGAAGCTACAAACCGGTTTACCGGAGCATTCTTATTGATAACTATTTCGGGAGGGTCCTTTATGCCGTTACTGATATATTGAGGAAAAACAGCGTCTTCACGAAGGGGATGCTCGAGGTTATCCAGAGGGAGCAGGAGGGAGTCGCCGGCCACGTGGTACTGAGTTCCATTCTCTGGGATATGTTCACGGGAAACGAGCGGTACAGAAACATCTTCCCGAAGGCCCTCGATGTAAGGATGAATCTCCATCTGTTGAAGGAGATTGCAAAGGCAATGGTGAAGGCGGCCTGAAAACCGGCCAAAACGATAGGGGGAAATGATGCAGGAAGGAGAACTCGGCAAGACTTACTCTGACGGTGAGGTCATCTTCCATGAAGGTGATACGGCAGAGGTGATGTATGTGATACAGTCAGGAAAGGTCAGGATAGCAAAGAAGGCTGCCTCCGGAAATGTCACCATCGCAACGCTCCAATCAGGGGACATCTTCGGAGAGATGGCGCTCTTTGACAGGCTGCCGCGTTCGGCAACAGTCATTTCCGAAGGTGATGCGAGGGTCCTGAGCATCGACAAGAAGAAACTCTTTGCGACCATAAGCAGGGACCCGACGCTGGTATTCAAGATCCTCGAGTCGATGAGCCAGAGGATCAGGAGGCTCAATGAGGAGCTGACGAAATTCAAGAAGAGCAGGCTGGACGTCCTCACGGCGAGCATGGACGTTGACGGCGCCTGCAACCTTATCCTTGACGAAGCAAAGAATCTCGTCCACGCAGACAACGGTTCGATCATGTTGTTTGATGAAAATGATAAGACCCTCTCGATACGGGCCGCCTTCGGCGTCGAGTCAGGGGAAAAGGTGAAGTTTTGCGCAGGCGAGGGCATTGCCGGTGATGTTATCAAGACGGGAAATGCTGAGCTCGCGAATAATGTCATGTTGGATTCACGGTTCAAGAAAGGAGAGATGCACATCCAGTCTCTTCTCTGCGTGCCGCTCAGATACGATGTCCATGACCTCGGCGTCATGAACATGAGCATCACCTCCGACAGGCTCTTCACGCTCGATGACCTGAAGCTCCTGAACTCTCTTTCCGTATATGCGGCCATGGCGATCCATAATGCCAGGAACCTTTCGACCCTCAAGAGCGCAGCTGAACGGGTCCTCATGCACGCCACCTTGCTCGACGTGTAATGAGGGACGGGGGAAGGGCATGAATAACGGCATTCTCGTAGAAGTCCTCGGCGATTACGGCCCCTTTTCGAGGATGGGAAAAAGCATCGGATATCAGGTGACCTTCGGCCGGTCCAGGTATCTCATTGACTGCGGCGCCCCGCTCTTTCAGCAGATCGGCGGCCATGGCCTGAAGGACATCGCGGGTCTCATCATCACCCATTGCCATGACGACCATAAACGGTGGTTCTCCGACCTCGCCCTCTTCAGCAGGTACGCGCCGGACGTATCAAGGAAGGTCCTCCTCCTCACATCGGAGGCCGTCCACGAGGAAATCATGAGGGCATCAGGTTCTGCCTTGGAAAAGAGCCTTTCAGGCGATTCAAAGAGGGTGATCGATATCGCCTACGACGAGTTTATCGATTACCGGAGGATCGGCCCCCGTCCACGATACCGGATCATTTCTACCGACCAAGGAGAGGGAAGGTCGGCTCTCTCGGTGATTGACCTGGATGGCAGGATCGTTGGCCCCGACAGGGCCAAGATCATTATCAGCACAAAGACAAAAAGACCGAGGCTCCTCTTCAGAGACCCTCACTATGAGGAATGGGTTGAGCCCGAGAGTTTTTATCCTTACTCGTCCGATGTCTTTTACGAAAAAGCGAAGAATGTCTACAAAGACCCCGAGGGGTTCACGATCGAGCCGCTCAAATCGCCTGTCTGGCACGGTGTCCCGGGAATAGGGCTGAGAATAAGTACGGATGAGGAAAGCCTCATATTCAGCTCGGACACCGTCCATAATGTATTACTGTGGGAACAACTCTACACGGAAAAGAGAGAGCAGCAGATGAGAATGCCGAGGAAGGAATTCGAGTCTGCTACGGTTATCTACGGTGATATGAATGATTATATCGAGCGAACATGGAGCAAAGAGCGTTACGAAGAGGCCCTCAACGCCTTTCAGGGATCGATTGTTATCCACGATATTGCTGAAAGGAGCAGTGTTGTTCATACGGATTACCAGAGCCTGAACAACACGGTGCTGGAAAAGGAGAAGGTCATTCTCACCCACAGCCCTGACAGGATGACTTCCGAATGGGTATTGAGCAATGCAGGAAAGACCTTCATGATCAGAGGGACAACTTTTTTTGAAAAGGTCGGAGAAAGGCTCTTCCATCTGAATGCCGACGTGTACCACAGAGAGAGCGGCAAGTATTACGTGGGTTACCGGAGCGAACACGGGAAGTATACGCTTTATGAGAAGGACAGAGTCCTCTCCCTTTCTTCTCAGGAGCGTTCTCATCCAGGAACCCCCCTGTACAGCGTCGACTTGTATGAAGACATTGCCGGCAGATATTTCCCAAAACTGGAAGACGACCATGGCGAGTATCGGGAACGAAAGGACGGGAAGGTGGAGTATGTCGAGTTTGCCGATACAGGCAGTATCGGAAGGGTCATAGAGGATCATAGAGAAAGGCTGGCGCGGCGCGCCGACCATGTGGCGAGGCATCTGGGGGAATAGAGGCCAGGCCCTGTCAAGAGGTTTTGACTTGGCGTCAGGTTTCATATAGAATTATTACCCATGAAGGTCGGTTTCCTCTATGATGACGTATTCCTCGGACATGAGGCTCCTTATCCGCATCCTGAGTGCAAAGAGCGCCTCATCGCAATCGTCGATACCCTGAAAGGTTCTCCTCTCTGGGAAAAGCTCATCCATATCAAGCCGAGAAGGGCCGAATTGAGCGAGATCGAGATGGTGCATCATCGGCACTATGTTGAGAAGGTCAGGAAATTCCGGCAGGGTTATCTCGACCCCGACACCTATGTCTCTTACGGCAGCCTCGACGCGGCCCTCTTTGCTGCAGGCGCGGTGATGGAGGCAGTCGACGGGTGCAAGCGCGGCGATATCCTGAGGGCCTTTTGCGCTGTCAGGCCGCCGGGTCATCACGCCGAGGCCGACAGGGCAATGGGTTTCTGCCTTTTCAATAATATTGCGATAGGCGCACGACACGCACAGGAGGCGGGCTACGGGAAGGCCTTCATTATCGACTTTGACGTCCATCACGGAAACGGTACCCAGCATACCTTTGAAGATGACGACAGGGTCTTTTATTTCAGCACCCATCAATATCCCCATTATCCGGGCACGGGCAGCACAGAAGAGAAAGGAAGGGGAAAGGGGGAGGGGTTCACCTGCAATATCCCGATGTCAGGAGGTTCCGGCGATAGGGAATATAGAACTGCCTATCACGATGTCCTGCCTGGCCTGGTGAAGGGATTCAAGCCGGATATTCTTCTCGTCTCAGCAGGGTATGATATTCACCAAGACGACCCTCTCGCATCCATTCGGGTCTCTGACGATGGAATCAGGAGTATTGTCAGTGCCATTCTTTCATTTGCCTTGCCCACGGTCTTTGCACTCGAAGGCGGTTATAATCTCCGCTCCCTCGCGAGGTCGGTCTCCATCACCATCGAAGAGATGATGAAGGACTGATGGTCCGTTAGGGAGGTAAACGAGCCTGTGTAATTCATTTATGACTTCGAGCACCGAGAAGCGGATGTCGGCCAGGTGAGAAGCCGGCTGAATGATCTCGGCTAGAAATGCCTCTCCCGCTTAAAGACGACAACCGCCAGAGGCGGCAGGGTGATGCTTAGGCAGTACGGTCTCAGCTGGAAAGGCTCATGCTTTGCGAGGACCCCTCCCCCATTCCCCATGTTGCTTCCTCCATAATAGACAGAATCGCTGTTCAGGATCTCCCGGTAAAAACCCGGCTCAGGCACGCCTATCCGATACCCCAGACGCGGCACCGGCGTGAAGTTGCAGACAAACACCGTGAAGTCTGATGGGTCCTTAGCCCTCCTCAGGAAAGAGACGATGCTTCCTTCGACATCATGAAAATCTATCCACTCGAAGCCTTTGTAGTCGAAGTCTATCTCATGGAGAGAAGGTTCTGACCGATAGATCCTGTTGAGTTCCTGCACAAACCTCCTGAGTCTCTCGTGAGGATCGAACTCGAGGAGGTGCCAATCAAGGCTTTTATCAAAGTTCCATTCATCCCACTGGCCGAACTCTCCACCCATGAAGAGGAGTTTCTTTCCAGGGTGGCCGAACATGAATCCATAGAGTAATCTCAGGTTGGCGAACTTCTGCCATATATCACCGGGCATCTTGCTCAGCAGCGATCCCTTCCCGTGCACCACTTCGTCATGGGAGAGGGGCAGGGCAAAGTTCTCGGTGAAGGCGTAAAGGAGACTGAAGGTGAGGTTGCCATGGTGATATTTTCTGTGAACGGGATCTTTTGAGAAATATTCGAGGGTATCGTTCATCCAGCCCATGTTCCATTTCATGCTGAATCCGAGGCCGCCGAGATACGTCGGTTTCGAAACATGGGGCCATGCAGTCGATTCTTCAGCGACCGTGAGGATCCCCGGATAGTACTGATGCGATACCTCGTTGAACTTCTTGAGGAAGTCGATGGCTTCGAGGTTCTCTCTCCCTCCGTACACATTCGGAATCCATTCGCCCTCTTTCCTCGAATAATCGAGATAGAGCATGGACGCAACAGCGTCGACGCGAAGACCGTCAATATGGTATTTGTCAAACCAGAAGAGTGCATTCGAAAGGAGGAAGCCTCTCACTTCAGCCCTTCCGTAATTGAAGATCTTTGTCCCCCAGTCAGGATGGAAGCCCTTCCTCGGGTCTTCATGCTCATAGAGAAAGGTTCCGTCAAAGAATCCGAGGCCGTGTCCGTCTGTCGGAAAGTGGGCCGGGACCCAATCGAGGATCACACCAATTCCCTCCTGATGGCATCGGTCGACAAAATACATGAAGTCCTTCGGTTCACCGAACCTGCTTGTCGGCGCAAAATACCCGATGGTCTGGTACCCCCAGGAGGCATCGAGGGGATGCTCATTGATCGGAAGGAGCTCTAAGTGGGTGTACCCCATCTCCTTCACGTAAGGGATGAGTCTCTCCGCAAGTTCACGATACGTTAGCCACCGCTCCTTTTCCCCCGGTACCCGCATCCATGAGCCGAGATGGACCTCATGGATTGAAATGGCGGATTCGAGCCATGGTGTCCGGCTTCTCCCTTCAATCCATGAAGCGTCACCCCAGGGGTACCCGTTGATGTCGTATACCAGTGATGCGCTCTTGGGTCTCAGTTCGAAAAAGAAGCCGAAGGGGTCTGATTTCTGGATGACATATTTCTGGATCTTTGACCTCACCTCGAACTTATAGGGCATCCCTTCAGGAATTCCCGGAATAAAGACCGACCATATTCCCGAAGAGCCTAAGGACTGCATGGGGTGTATCTTAGCGTTCCAGTTATTGAAATCGCCGACAACGCTTACCCGTTTTGCATTGGGAGCCCATACGGCAAAATGCACGCCCTTAACACCGTCTATCTCTACCATCTGGGCGCCGAGCCTCTCATACTGCTTGAGGTGGCTGCCTTCACCGATGAGGTGGAGATCAAAATCGGTCAGTATCGTCTTCCTTTTGTCAGTTTTCATGACCCCTGTCCCGCTCATTCTACCGTGAACGGTCCTTCTTCTTCTGAAAATCTACCTTCACGACCTTGGAATGATCGGAACAGTGTCTCGTCTTTGCAGATTCTCTGTCGCAGGCTTGCATATTCCTATCCGCTGTCTCGGCAGCCGGCTGTGGTGCGATCATGAACTGGGCGTTGAGCTCGGGAGAGTAAATAAGAACGATATCGTCGGCCGGTATGTAACACTTGTGGGGGGCCGTGCCGAAGACGAGGGAAGTCGAGATGCCGGAATCGTCCCAGGAGAAACGCATCTTGGTGTTGAAGACGAGGACGATACCGTTCTTCATTTCGTCCTCGGTAAAACCCCGTGCCCCGATCACCACCCTGTCGGAATACCGCACGACGATGAAAACACGGCCGATGAGATCGAGCATCCCGTAAAAGACGGTCTTCTTGAGTTCGTTCATTGATTCCGGCATGCTATGAAATTGTAACAGATTGCAGAAGGTTTTTGATATTCCATCTCTTGCGTATTGCCCTGAGACTTTCTCTTAATATATAATGATGGTGTTCCCGGGTAGCTCAGCCGGCAGAGCGGGTGGCTGTTAACCACCTTGTCGGGGGTTCGAGTCCCTCCCCGGGAGCTTAACCTTTTCAGTCCTTTTTTTCAGGGCTGCCTTCGCCCCCCTTGAATACCAGTTTTCACCTGATCAAGCATGTCGCAATCGAAACGGAAATTCTTGTCATGTGTCGTCGAGCAATTCCAGGGTAATAGCCGACGGTGTTGGTTGCTTTCGGCATTCAATGGTCAGTAGCGCCATTCCTCAGAAAAGATATTTTTGTCGAGAAGTATGCACAGCCCCTCAAATACGATTAAGGCAGTCTTAGCGTCTAGGATTCAATAAATAATCGTTCCTGTTATTTTTGATCAATTATTTTTTTCAGGTGATTAAACCCCGACGCCGCAGTGGGCCAGCCCGCATAAAATGCAATATGCGTAATCGCGGCTACAAGCTCCTCCTTCGTGAGGCCGTTCTCAAGAGCCTTTTTAAGATGAAAATCAACTTGCTCGATACGATTTAGCGCCACTAAGCATGTAACGGTAATTAAGCTCTTATCGCGCTGCGAGAGGCCGGGGCGTTTCCAGATGTCACCGAAAAGGAAATCCTGTGTAAGTTTCGCAAATTCCGGTGCTATAGCCGTTAAGTCATCTATCGCTCTTTGTTGTTCGCTGCTGTTTGCCATATGTATCTCCCTTCTCTTTGTTTGATTACCTCATCTTGGTCATCCTATCCGCCAATTCGTATGCTATCTCTCCTGCCTCGATCCTACAAAGACGTGATATGTGACTGCGTCCCAGGCATTGTGAATGCCCACAAACAGAAGCAGCAGTACTGCAGCGCCTACGAGAAACAGGGCTGGGCGCGTATGGGAGCTAACCGAGAATGCCGATATGGCCAGAACCGCGTATGCCACAATGGAAGCAGAACATGAAATAACCAGTCCTCTAACACAGGTTTATAGGCGTTTTGCACGCGCATACGCCTGGCCACGACCACGACGTACACTACACCACAGAGAGCCACTAATCCCCAAAGGACTGAAACAGATGCAAGCCCGTTCCATGGCGCGTTTCCAATCGCCGAAAGCAACAGCACGACACCAAAATGCACAATCGTAGGCGTCGCAAATGCGGCGCCGGCCGCTTGCGCGTCACCTACGATCGGTTTTGCGGCTATGAGAGTAATGACAACGAACTGCAAGCCGATCAGGGCGCCGGCAGAGGAGCCGACGATTACATAGAAGTTTTCCCATCCGTTGAGCACTGTCATGATTGATCCACCTCCTTCGTAACACCCATATGCTACAACTCTTTCTCAGCCCTCTATGACATATGACTCGCTTGTCGATTCCTGTGCTATTCGAATGGGTTATATCCTGGTTTCAGGACGTCCATAAAGGTATTGATGCCGCTCAGGCTGCAGGGAAATCCGCATGGCGTATAACTGCACAAGGATTTCCTTGATTTCATTAATAGTCAAACCGGCATCCAGCCCTTCGTTCAGGGCAGTTTTCAGTTTCTGCAAATAACCGTTGGCGGTGAAGGCCGCAATGGTGACGATCTTTTCCTGTTTTGCCTTCAAGCCTTCTTTTTTCATGGTCTGTGCCTCCGAAATGGTTGCAATGCTAAACACTGAGATAAAAATGCCTGCCAGAATTGCTATGCGCATCGTGCCGGTGAACCAATCGGCCAGTCCTTTGCCGGAAGGCTGTGAGCGCCTTCTTTTGATTTCCATGTCTCACTCTTGATTTAAGGGCGCAGCAGCGTTTTGATCGCGCGGCGCTCGTCCATTGCGCGATAGCCCTCCGCAACCTGGTCAAGCGGGAGGGTCAGGTCGAACACCTTGCCGGGATTGATCTTCCCGTTCCACACCAGATCGATCAGATCAGGCAGGAAGCGGCGCACCGGGGCAGGCCCGCCGTGGAGATGAACATGAGCGAAGAACAGCTCCTGGCCGTTCAGCTCGACCCCGTGCGGGACTCCGACGTAGCCCACGTATCCGCCCGGGCGTGTGGAACGGATCGCCTGCATCATCGACTCCTGGGTGCCGACGCACTCCAGCACCGCGTCAGCGCCGATCCCCTTCGTCAGCTCCTTAATGCGGGCAACGCCCTCGTCACCGCGCTCGGTCACGATGTCGGTCGCGCCGAACTCGCGGGCAAGCTTCTGCCGCGCCTCGTGACGGCTCATCGCGATGATACGCCCGGCGCCCATCTGCTTGGCGGAGAGCATGCCGAGGAGTCCGACCGCCCCGTCACCGACGACTGCGACTGTCTTCCCCGGTTTCACGTCAGCAGCAACAGCGGCAAACCACCCGGTGCCCATGACGTCTGAAAGCGTTAGAAGGCTCGGGATCAGGTCGCCCGAAGGAACCTCCGGAGTGGCCACCAAGGTGCCGTCCGCAAGCGGGACGCGCAGGAGGGGTGCCTGCGCACCGCCGACGAGTTCCCGATGTTGGCAGGACGACTGGTAGCCAATCTGGCAGTGGGGACATGTGTTGTCTGAAGTGAAAAATGAACCGATGACAAACTGGCCGCGCTTGATCGAGGTGACCGAGCTGCCGAGCTCCTCAACAATGCCGCAGTACTCATGCCCCATCGGGGTCGGCCCGCTGCTGGTCGACTGGATGCCGCGGTAGGGCCACAGGTCGGACCCGCACACGCAGGCGGCCGAGATCCTGATGATAGCATCCGTCGGTTTGATGATTGTCGGCGTGGCGCGCTCCTCGAAACGTATGTCGCGCGGACCGTAGAGAATTGCTCCTCGCATGATTTTTCTCCTCCTTTACATCTTGTATCCCGGTTTTTTGCAGAGCTTCCCTGGGCCGTTCAGAATGTCCGGCTCGTAAACCTTCTCCTTCCAGTCCTGTGATCTGACTTCTTCGATGGAGACGGAAACCGATTCTCCGACAAGAAATTTACGGCGGTCCAACATGGCAGGACCCTGCTCTTCCTGCTGGTTCTTTGTCTGTTGAGAAACACTTTCTTTGATGTCCATTTCTTTCTCCTTCCCGGCTTCTCTGAGGCTTACACTTTTCCCCCCATTTCATATGCCTGGGTCATCGCCTTACTTCCTTTGATATCTCCCATATTCCATGCGCCGGTTCCATAGATGATCCCCTTTTCCCTTGCCCCGGTAAGGCAGGAGGTAAATCCTCTGAATCCTTCCAGGGTCCTTTCCATTGCCTGCTTCCTGCTGTCCGCGGCAGTCACAATGAAATACATCTCCTTATTGCTGATCTCGGCATATCTCGCACATGTTCTGTCGATCAATGTTTTCATCTGTGCGTTCATGGTGTAAAAATAGACAGGCGTTGCCATCACGAGCACGTCGGCAGCTACCATTTTATCCAGGACCTCAGCCATATCATCCTTCTGAACACACATGCCCCCGTTGCTCTGACAAACACCGCATCCAGTACAATAAGTGATCTTTTTGTCCCGTAAGAATATCTTCTCCGCCTGATGACCTGCTTCTCTAGCCCCGTGCATGAACCGATCGCATAACAGATCGGAATTCCCGCCTTTTCTTGGGCTTGCTGACAATATTAATACCTTTTTTGTCATATACGTCATCCTCTTCACATTTTATCAGTCTTCGAGCTGCGCTACGTACCGCTTATAGGCCGGTCCTTTTCTCAAGTGCTTCGGGGTATCGCGCCCCCTGAATTGTGATCTTTGAAGCGACGCTGTCGATTTCACGCAGGTCCTCGGAGGTCAGTTCGACGTTCACTGCTCCGATGTTCTCGTCCAGCCGCGAAAGCTTTTTGGTCCCAGGAATCGGCACTATCCACGGCTTCCGGGCAAGAAGCCAGGCGAGCGCTATCTGAGCAGGTGTCGCTTTCTTTCGTCCTGCGACCTTGCGAAGCAGATCAACCAGGGCCATATTAGCTTTCCGGGCCTCCGGCGTAAAGCGCGGAACAATGTTGCGGAAGTCGGACTTATCAAATGTCGTTTTCTCGTCGATCTTTCCCGTAAGGAAGCCTTTACCAAGAGGACTGAATGGAACGAGCCCGATTCCGAGTTCCTCAAGAGTCGGCAGCAATTCCTCTTCAGGCCGTCTCCACCAGAGTGAGTATTCGCTCTGAATTGCTGTTACCGGCTGGACCGCATGCGCGCGGCGGATCGTTTTCACTCCGGGTTCGGAAAGACCGAAGTGCTTGACCTTCCCCTCCCGAATCAGTTCCTTAACTGTCCCAGCCACTTCTTCGATCGGCACATTAGTATCTACACGGTGTTGATAGTAGAGATCGATGGCATCGACCCTGAGTCGCCTGAGCGAGCCCTCGACGCTCAGTCTGATCTGCTCGGGGCGACTGTCTTGGACCTGCTGCCCGTCGGAACCCGTCGTGATCCCGAACTTGGTGGCTATTGCCACCTTCCCGCGGAAAGGAACAAGAGCCTCGCCGACTAGTTCCTCATTCGTATAGGGGCCATAAATCTCGGCAGTGTCGAAGAATGTGACCCCGCGTTCCACGGCTTTCCGGATAAGAGCAATCATCTCCTGCTCGTCTCCCGGCTGACCATAAGCAATGCTCATTCCCATGCAGCCTAAGCCAAGAGCTGAAACCTCCAAGTTGCTTTTCCCCAATTTGCGTTTTTTCATTGTTCCTCCTTTCACCTGTTTTAGGTCTGCTCTACTCATGATTTAATTTTAATTCTGAATAAAACAAAGGCGATAGTCCAATCCTGCTAATTTATTGCCTAATCGTCCGAGCTCTCGACAAATTGGTTGTTATGGTGAAGTGAGGACTGGTATTATTAAGAAAAGGAGGCATTAATGTATAAGCTGACCAAGAATCAGACAATTGAGGATAACAACCTGAAAGTTGCGATTGAGGCCTTGGCAAAGAGTATTGCCCGACGGACTGATAAACCAGACCGGATCATGACCGCGATCCCGGGCTTGTCACTTTTTCGGCGGCATGATTCTTCCTGACGCTGGCCCTGAAATATCCGTTGTCCTTCACTACCTCCACCGTGTAGTAGGCTCTTACGTGCCAACGGT
>Ga0335070_10001235_pt1 | contig 29430 bp, 37 predicted proteins | sample Lox_Sample_13_FD_206722 | JGI IMG/M metagenome (GOLD analysis project Ga0335070, IMG submission 206722) | Soil microbial communities from Loxahatchee National Wildlife Refuge, Florida, United States - Lox_Sample_1.3 | ecosystem: Environmental > Terrestrial > Soil > Wetlands | place: USA...
GAAGCCTCCCAGGTAGGAAAACCGCCTTCCGCCGAGCTTCTTGGCGAGCCTTGCCTGAAATCCCTCGGGCGTGACCACCAGATGTTCGGTGGCAGGCGCTGGTCCCCATTCGTAGCGCGTGATGGCCCGGTCACGATAAAACTCCAGTCCGAATTCCGTCTCGCGAGACACCCGGAATACAGCGAGGGGCAGCGTTTGCGCCTCGACACGGCTGATCTCCTTCGCCAGTGGCCGTGCGGACAGTGTCTCATCCAGCTTTGGCGCGCCAATGCGCAGCACAGCGGTCACCGCCAGGACCACCGGAACCAGCGTAACGAAGCGCAACATCCCCAGTCCTTGCTGGGTCCGCAGGGTTGCTGCCATGGCGGCGGCGACGACTAAGGTGAGCCCGGTGGATATCGCCGCTGCGGTACCCCACGGCAGGCGGTGTTGCAGCAGAATGTACTGCAGCATCAAGGCCGGAACCAGCGGCAGAGCTGCGATCAGGGAATGCAGCACGGCAAGCAGGAGTGAAGGACGCTCAACGCTGCCCAGACGCCGCCGGACGTACTCTGACAGCAGCAGCGTGCCCGCGGGCAGCACCGGCACGACGTAACCAGGAAGCTTGGATTCCGACAGCGAGAAGAACAGGATCGGCACAACCAGCCAGACCACGAGAAACGCAGTCAGCGCATCTTCGGATTGCAGAAATTCCCGCTTCTCCACCCACCATGCGCGAAGGCACTCCGCCAGCGCCGCCAGGATGAATACGACCCAGGGAACCAGGCCGAGCAGCACTACCGGAAGGTAATACCAGAAGGGCGCCTTGTGGTGGTAAAGGTTGATTCCGAAGCGCTCCAGGTTATGCTCAAGGATGAAGACTCGAAAGAACTCCGGATTCCGTATCTGCACGGCGATGTACCACGGCAGCGCCACGGCGCAGAACACCGCAACCCCGGGGATCCACGACGTTTGCCAGACCAGTCGGTACTCTCCCTTCGCCACCGCAAACAGGGCAATGACGAAAGCGACCAGCAGGGGCGCCACCGGGCCCTTGGCCAGCATCCCCAGCGCCGTAAACAAGTAGAACAGGATGAGATACGACTTCGACCGGCTTTCGTACCACGCGTACCAGGCCAGCAGCGCAATGGTGAACGCAGCGGCCAGCGGCATGTCCATGGAAGCCGCCCGGGCAAAGCCGATTACCCCCGCCGCCGAGGCCGTCATCAGCGCGCCATCGAGTTGGCATCCGGGACGAAAGCGTCGCAGGAAAAGATAGACCGCCACTACCATCAGCGTGGCGTCCAGGGCCGAGGGCAAGCGCGCCGCCCAGTCGCTCACGCCGAACCAGCGGAAGGCGAGCATGGCTTGCCAATAGTAGAGGGCTGGCTTTTCCAGCCACGGCTTGCCGCCGAGCGTTGGGGTAATCCAGTCGCGGCGGGCGAGCATCTCCCGGGCCACTTGGGCGTAGCGTGGCTCATCCGCGCCGATCAGGCCGAAGTAGCCTAGGCCAAAGAAGAACAGGAAGGCGCAGAACCCCGCCAGCAACAACCAGTCGGTCAGCGCGCGGTGTGAGGACGGAGCTTTGGGTGTGTCGTCTGCGCCGCCTGGCACAGATTGTCTCCTGACTGTTGATTGATGATAGTTGATTGGAAGACTCCCACTGTGGTTTCCAATCAACCATCATCAATCAGCAATTTTTCTCAGTCGCACCAGCACATACAGGCTGATCACGGTCCACGTCACTTCCAGCACCACAAACCCAACCTGAAAAGGATGAAAAGCGATGTACGCGAGGACAGCGGAGCCGACCGCGTTGAGAATGTTGTAGGTGGCTTTGCGCGAGTCCATCCACTTCAGTTGGTGACCGGCATAAGCAACCAGGATGAGGAGTGCGCCCACAAAGGAAGCGAGTTGCCGCGCCAGCGAGATATCCATGGAAATCTATTGTACGGTTGGGCCAAGCCGGAGTTGCGCCAGAACGCGGGCCACGGCAACCGACAGCGGGCCGTCGAGCGAGCAGCCGCTGGCGCACGCATGCCCGCCGCCGCCGAACGTTTCCGCTGCCGCTGCCACGTTCAATGCGCCTTTGCTGCGCAAACTCACCCGGTATCGGCCATCGGGCAACTCGCGGAAAAATGCGGCGACTTCCACGTCCTGAATGGACAGTACGTAGTTCACCAGGCCTTCGCAGTCTTCCTCCCGGGCCCCGAAGCGCTCCATCTGCTCCCGCGTTACCCAGATCCAGGCCAGAGGCCCCTCGTGGTGCAGGTTGGAAAGCGCCGCACCCAACAACCGCATCTTGGCGGTGGAGTGCCCGAAGTACACGTTGCGTGCGCAATATGCGGGATTGGCGCCAGCCAGCACCAGTTCGCGCGCCAAGCCAAAGGTGTGTTCGTTGGTGCCTTCGAACATGAAGGAGCCCGTGTCCGTCAGCAGCGCCGTGTACAGACAGGTTGCAATCTCAGCGGAGATCTTGACTCCCGCCTCCCGCGCCAGGCGGTACACCATCTCCGCGGTCGCGACCGCGGTGGGATCGATCCAGTTGACGTGGGCAAAGGGCCGGCCACTGAGATGATGGTCAATATTGATCAGGAAGCGTTCTTCCAGCCCCTCCAGGCGGGTGCGCTGCACGCTGTCGCACTCCAGGAGAATCGCAGCCTGGTAGTCGCCGTTGACCCGTTCGGCCTGCACCACCGTGTCGGCGAAAGGCAAGGGCCGGTAGACGCGCGGCACGCCGTCGCGCAGGAAGACGTCCGCTTCTTTGCCCATCGAGCGCAGGATCTGGCAGCAGGCCAACGCCGACCCCACCGCATCACCGTCGGGGCGGGCGTGCGAGGTCAGCAGGAAGCGTTGCCGCTCCTCGATGTGCCGTAAGACCTCCTTCACCATGCCCGGCCCCTCTCAGTCATCAGTCGTCGGTCGTCAGTCGTCAGCAAGCCATCCCCTTCGCAAAATCCTGCCGAAACCTCATTCACCCTGCTTTGCTGACGACCGACGACTGCCGACTGCCGACTGCCTTTTCGTTCGATCCAGCAGCTCATCAATGCGAGCCGCATATGTCTGTGAGCGATCCAGCTGGAAGAACAATTCCGGAGCGCGCCGCAAATGCAGACGGCCTCCAACCTCGCGGCGAACATAGCCGACCGCTGCTGTCAATCCTTCCAGCGTCCGCCGGGCTTCCTCGTCGTCGCCTTCCACCGTCACGAGAACCCGCGCCGAGCGCCCGTCCTCTGCCAGCAGCACGCTGCTCACGTTCACCAGCCCGATCCGCGGGTCGCCCAGCTCCCCTTCCAGGATGGTCTCAATCTCCTCGCGCAGGGCTTCTCCCAAACGCTCGCGATGATACTTCTGCCCGCGCCTCTCCACCCCGGCACCTCGGATAAAACGATTGAGAATATCAGAAAATCTGCCGTCGGTCTTGTTACCCAAGTCAGGGGTCAGCAAACACTCATCCCACTGACTCCCGACTTACTGACTCCTGTCTGTCAGAGGTATTCCACGAATGAGTCCGCGATCTCCGCTCCGCCGTTGTTGGCAATACGCGCCGCTTGTCGCTCCACGTTTTTCATCAAGCCATCGAGATAAGCACGCGAATCGGAGATGCTGACCACTCCCAGCGTGGCTCGGTTCCACAGCCCGGTAGAATCCAGTTCGGCCACGGCCACATTGAAGTGGGCGCGCAGCCGGTCTTTGAGACTGCGAACCACTTGCCGCTTGTCTTTGAGCGATTGGGCAGCTTCAATGCGCAGTTCGAGGGTAAGAAAAGCAATCATGGTCGTTGGTCATTGGTCGTCGGTCGTTGGCGAAACCGTTTGAAAAACTACCGACCAACGACAAACGACCAGCGACCGGACTAGGCGATCACTTCTGCGGCGATGCGCTCGGTCACGAAGGCCTCGATCACGTCGCCCACCTTGATGTCGCCATAGTTGGAGATGGCGATGCCGCATTCCATGCCATTGCGCACCTCGCTGGCGTCATCCTTGAAGCGCCGCAGAGACCCGACCCTGCCCGTGAAGATGACTACGTTGTCGCGCAGCAGCCGGACCTCGGAGTCGCGCTTGACGATCCCGTCCACCACTCTGCACCCGGCGACCGTGCCCACCTTCGGGATGCGGAAGGTCTCCAGTACCTCGGCCCGGCCCTGGTAGGTTTCCTTAATGGTCGGCTCCAGCAGGCCGCTCATGGCACGCTTGATCTCGTCCTGTAACTCGTAAATGATGGAGTGCAGCCGGATATCCACTTTCTCCTGCTCGGCGAGCTCTTGCGCCTTGCGCTCTGGACGCACGTTGAACCCGATGATGATCGCGTTCGAGGCCGAGGCCAGCAGCACGTCCGATTCGGTAATCGCGCCCACCCCCGAGCGGAGCAGCTTGAGGCGCACCTTTTCGTTCGACAACTTGGACAACAGATCGCTGAGCACCTCGACCGAGCCACCCACGTCGGCCTTGAGGATGATATTCAGCTCCTTGGTCCCGGCGGTCTTCAACTGCTCCGCCAAGCCCTCCAGCGATACGCGGGAACTCTTGGCGAGAGCGGCTTCGCGTGCTTTCTGCTCGCGGTATTCGGAGATGCCGCGCGCCTTGTCGCGGTCCGCCACCACCACAAACTGGTCGCCTGCCTGCGGCAGGCCTTCCATGCCGAGGATCTCCACCGGCGTCGAGGGCGGAGCTTCCTGCAGTTGCGCGCCGCGATCGTCAAACATGGCGCGCACTTTGCCATAGACATTGCCCACCACGAAATTGTCGCCGGTATGCAAAGTTCCGTTCTGCACCAGCACAGTGGCTACCGGTCCGCGTCCCCGATCCAGCTTGGCTTCCAGGACCACGCCCGTAGACGACTGGTCTGGCGTAGCCTTCAATTCCTGCAGATCGGCTACCAGGCAGATCATCTCCATCAGGAGGTTCAGATTGGTTTTCTTCTTCGCGGAGACATCCACGAACACGGTGGTTCCGCCCCAGTCTTCGGGCATCAGACCGCGGTCGGCAAGCTGTTTCTTGACCCGATCGGGCAGAGCGTCGGGCTTGTCAATCTTGTTCACCGCCACGATGATCGGGACTTCCGCGGCGTGAGCGTGGTCAATGGCTTCCAGCGTCTGTGGCATCACGCCGTCGTCCGCTGCTACTACCAGCACCACAATATCGGTCGCCTTGGCGCCGCGCGCCCGCATGCGGGTAAAGGCTTCGTGGCCCGGCGTGTCCAGAAACACGATCTGCCGTCCGTAGGCCGGCGAATCCTTGTCCTGAATCGTGACCTTGTACGCGCCGATGTGCTGCGTAATGCCGCCGGCTTCCCCTTCGGCGACGTTGGTGGAGCGAATGGAATCGAGCAGCGTGGTTTTGCCGTGGTCCACGTGACCCATGATGGTGACCACGGGCGGACGCGGCACAGCCTCCGCGCCGGCGCCTTCTTCACCCTCAGCCGCCTCGGAAATGTCCTTCTGCGCCTGCTCTTCGAAGCTGATCACATTGGTTTCGGCCCCGAAGAAGCGGGACATTTCGCTGGCCAGTTCCGCATCCAGCGTCTGGTTGATGGTGGCAAACACACCCCGTGCCAGTAACCGGGCAATCAAATCTTTGGCGCGAATATCGAGCTTCTCCGCCAGATCCTTGACGCTGATGCCTTCGGTGATCGTGATGCTGCGCGTGATCGGCAGCGGCTCGTTGGACAGCGTGAGGCGCGGCGGCGGAACGTAGCCCTTCATCGGGCCTTCCTTCACCCCGCGCGGAATGTAACGCTGCCCAGGGCGACGGGCTGGACCACCCGGGCGCGCGCCCGGACGGGTTGGCCCTGGAGGAGGTCCGCCGGGTCCCACGCCGAGTGGGCGAACGCCAGCGGGCGACTGGCGCGTGGGATGCATCGGCCGCCGCTCTCCCGGACGCAGTGGCGCACGTCCTGGAGCCGCGCCCGGACGTGGGCGCTGAAAGATCGGCTGGCCTGGCACGGGACGTCCCGGAGCGGGCCTGGCAGGCGCCCCAGATGCGGCCGTAGGCTGGCTTCTGGGCGGCGCCTTGTACACCGGACGCGGGCCGGTCTGCGGCACGATCATCCGCGGCCGCGCGGCGGGCGGCTGAGCCGGCGCACTAGGAGCCGCAGGCTTCGCCGCTATGGGAGCAGCAGGCGCTGATGGCGGTGCGGCTGCGGGTGACACGGTTTCCGCAATCGGCGGCGGAGCCGGTGGACGCGGAACTGCTGGGACCGCGGGAGGCACAGAGGCTGCAACCGGAGGGTGCGGCGCAGGTGGCGCCGGAGCTGAAAACGTCGGCCTGACCGTGGGAGTTGGAACCACCAGCCGCGGCGGAACTCCGGCTGGCTTCGGCGGTGGCGCCACCGGCGGCTTGGGCATGCTCGGCGCGACCGCCGCTGGTTTGGTCTCAATTGCCGGAGGCGCGACCACCGGCCGCGCCGGGGGAGCCACTGGCGTCTGTTGCTTAGCGCGGATCGCGCTCAGGACATCGCCTGGCTTGGAAATGTGGGAGAGATCAATCTTGGTCTTGATTTCGTCGGAATCAACCCGGCCGGGACGCGCAGCCCGCCCAGCAGTCTGGGGTTCACCGTGAGCCTGGAAGTGGGCCCGGACCTTGGCTGCCTCATGCTCTTCCAGCGAACTGGAATGGGTCTTCTTCTCGGTGACCCCGACTTCCACAAGCACGTCGAGGATCGCCTTGCTCTTGACTTCCAGCTCTCTCGCCAGATCGTTGATTCGAATCTTGCTCATCCGCCCTTTCTTTCCTCCGCACGGTCCCGCTAAGTCTTCATATCAACCTCACGGTGTCGGTGATTCTGGAAAACGTGGCTGCCAGAGGGTCGCCGGGAGCTGGTCAAAAATCCCAGCTACCAGCTGCCAACCACCAGTTACTGCTTATCCGAAGGAGCAGGTTCCTCCCCGGACTCTTCTGCTTGCGCGGCGACGTCTTCGACTGCGGCGGCTTCCACCGGCTCTGCTTCACCGGCGGCCTCCGCTGTCTGGTTGTCCGATTCTTCTGCTGCGGGTTGCTCCGCGATGGCTTCGGCAGGCGCTTCCTGCGCTTCGGTCGCCGCTTCCCCGGGCACTACTGCCGCTTCCCCAGCTTCCAGGCTCGAGAAATAATTATTCACCGCCAGACTGATTTTTTCCACCGTCTTGGGCCCAATCCCCTCGATGGCCTCCAGTTGCTCCGGAGTCATGTCCGCGAGGGCTTCGACCGTCGCTACTCCGGCGGCAGTCAGCTTCTCGATCAAGCCTTCACCCAGGCCGGGCACGTTTTCCAGAGGAGTAACGCTGGCAGGAACTAGCGCGGACATTTGCAGTTCCACTTCCTGGCGCTTCTCCTCCTCGCTCTTGATGTCAATCTTCCAGCCCAGCAGCTTCGCCGCCAGGCGGACGTTCTGTCCCTTCTTGCCGATGGCCAGCGAAAGCTGGCTGTCATCCACCACGACTTCCAGATGCTTTTCCTGGCCGTCGAGGACAGTGACACGGCTAACCTTGGCCGGCTGGAGCGCTTTTTCCGCAAACGTCACCGGATCTTCGTGATACTCGATGATGTCGATCTTCTCGCCGCGTAGTTCGCGAATGATGGACTGCACCCGCATACCCTTCATGCCGACACATGCGCCCACCGCATCCACGTCTTTGTCCTTGGACATGACTGCGATCTTGGTACGCTCACCGGCTTCGCGGGCAATGGCCCGGATCACGACCGTTCCGTCGTAGATTTCCGGCACTTCGGTCTGGAACAGGTGCTGGACCAGTTCCGGCGCGGCGCGCGATACCACAACCTGCGGACCTTTCGCGGCCTTCTCCACGCGCGCGATCACCACCCGCACGCGCTCGCCCATGGCAAACGACTCCAGGCGCGACTGCTCCTTGCGGGGCATGCGTGATTCAGCCTTGCCCAGGTCGAAAATCACATCTGGGCCTTCGATGCGCTTCACCTGGGCATTCACAATCTCGCCCACGCGCCCGATGTACTCGTTGTACACGGTGTCGCGCTCCGCCTCACGTACCTTCTGGAAAATCACCTGCTTCGCCAGTTGTGCCGCGATGCGTCCGAGAATACCTTCCGTTGGCTTGGGAATCTGGATTTCGCCCCCGACTTCGACGTTCGGGTCAACCTTGCGGGCCTCGTCCAATGTGACCTGCAACAAGGGATCTTCCACTTGCTCGGGGTTCTCCACCACCGTCCTCACCGCGAAAGCGCGGATCTTGCCGGTCTCTTTGTCCAACTGGGCGCGCAGGTTTTCCTGGGTCTTGTAGTACTTGCGGGTGGCGACGACAATGGCGTCTTCCACCGCGCTGACCACAATCTGCGGATCAATCCCTTTTTCCCGGCTCAGGGCGTCGATAGTGTTGTAAAGCTCGCTTGCCATATGAAAATCCCAATACCAATGCGTCGTCCGTTCCCAGAGCGCTAGGGCTCTCTGGCAAATGCGGGGCCTAAAGCCCAGCGCCCAGAGAGTCCGGAGCCTAGATTTCCGGTACCAGGTTCGCCTTTTCCACGTTCGCCAGCTCGATTTCCATCTTGTCTGGCGCGCTGCCGTCTTTGGGCCGAAATTTTTTGCGGGCTGCGCTCACGTCGAGCGTCAGCCGTCCTTCCTGAAAACTCTCCAGCCGCCCTTCGAAGTACCGATTGCCGTTCACTGGCTGGCGCGTAGTCAGCTTCACCCGGCTTCCGGTGAATCGCTGATAGTCCGACGGCCGCACCAACTTGCGGTCCAGCCCCGGAGAAGAAACCTCCAAAGTGTAGGAACCGCCCGGAACCACATCCTCCACATCCAGGATCGTGCCCACTTCCCGGCTGATGTTGGCACAATCCTCGTGGGTCACCCCACTGGGCTTATCAATGACAATGCGGAGCATGCGGGCCTTGCCTCCGCCGCGCAACTCCACCTCTGCTACCTCCAGCCCGCTGGAGGCCGCCACGCGCGCCGCGATCTCGCGCACCCGCTCGATCTCAAATGCCATGCAGCCAATAACTTACGGGCCTGCCGCAGGCCCTCACGGCTTCCTCGGAAGCAGCCGAAACTAAAAAGTGGGCTTGCGCCCACTGGTGTGCTTCGCCAAAATGCTGGTACTACACAACAGTTTCCAGAGATCAATATACGCCGGTCGGGAGCAAAAAACAAACCTCCAGCAACACGCGATTCGCCCGGAAAGTGGGAGGAGGAGAGCCGGCGCGACCGCACCCGCGGTCGAACTCCGCTCACTTAATTGTGATGGTCGCGCCGCATCCGCTGTCTATGGCATCGCAGCATTGATCGTGCCCACAAGCCCGGTGGGAACATCCTGCACCGCCAGGTGTAACTGGCCGGGCCGGGGATCCAGCTCCATGCGGAGCAGAATGCCGCGCTGCAGAATCTGCTGGTAGACATCTTCCTTGAAAACCTGGTCAACCTTCTGGCTGGCGTTCCCCAGCATCTTCCCATCCGGGGAAAAGACCGCCGCATACGCCACCAGGTTCAGTTTCTTACCTCCGGAGGAGTCGGCCGCGCTGACGGTTCTCGGGTCAATCAGATAATCAATCTCCACATTACCCTTGTCAGTCTTCTTGACCTGAGCGCTGAAGGTGACCTGGGTATCGGGCGCCATGTCGCGCAGACCCTCGGCAACCGACTCCTCTGGATTCTTGTCCTTGATCTGAACCGGATCAATTGCAAAATATCCGCGGCGGTGCCGTACTTCTGTTCCTTCGCGATCCACCTTCACCTTGATGGAGCGATACTTGCCGTCCCATTTCTTGTCTTCCGGGTAGTAGCCGATAGTGTAGGAGGCGGTGTTGTCCGCCATAGCCAACCCTACCCCAAGCTTGATCTCGTTCTGATTGTAGTAAGCCTTGCCGCCAGTCTCGGCTGCGATTTCGCGCATCGTCTCCTGGCTGGCAGCCGTGTCGGAGACCCTCCCCATGGCCAGGCTTGACGTATCGGCCGTCTGAGGATTGGCCGAATCCTCGGGCAGAAATTCCATGCCGCTGACCAATCCCCGAACGTCGACTGGATAGATCGCTACTTGAGCGCTGGCGAGTTCGGCCGCAGCCTCGCGAATGTCCTGGCTGTGCGACTGCCGCTCCGTGGCCGCGATGGATCCGGAAGCAATAGTACCTAGGCTCTTCTGTTGAATGGTGGGCAACGACGCGAGTAACTCGGCATCGCTCACGTTGCGCTCTTCCGGGATCAACTCAAACGGAAATGCCGCGGTTAGCCACACCACGTTCTTGCGTCCGGGGATTCCGGCCAGTATGCGTGCCAGGCTGCGCATCCCGCCCAGCGTGACCTCAACCCGGCGGTCCAGTTGGTAGGCAACCTGGACTCCCTGGAAGGCGCTGACCTCGCCTTGCGCCATCTGGAGCATCGCCGTTGCGCCGGGGCCAAGATCCGTCGATCCAACCGCCGCACCGCCCGTAAGCGGCTGCTCCTGCGGCTTGTACTTCCCCAGAGCGGTGATGAGGATTTGCGCATCCGTGGTGAAGTCCTGCAGAACACGGAGTGAGTTCGTCAGTGCAAACACACCCATCCGTTCTCCCGGCTTCAGCTGCTCCCTCACGTATTTCAGCATCTGCAGTCGAGCGTAAGCCTGATCGCGGAAGGGGGTATTCACCGCGTCCAGCAGCAAGACCGTGACCGGGCCACCCGGCGACCGAAACTCGGGTTTGTTGGAATAGATGCCCGGCCCTAGTACCGGCGGAGAGCTTTGTTTCTGAGCTTCTTCAGGCGTAATGAAGAACGCGATCTTCTGAGTCCTCCCCCTCTCCTGCACCGTGAAATCCGACGGCTTGAGTCCGGAGGCCGGTTTGCCCTGCTTGTCGGTAACGACCACGTCTACCAGCACCAGGCGGGTGTTGACGCGAATGGTGGGAGGAGGGGGTTCTTGCGAACCGGATTGCTGGGCTTGCGAGGGCACGCAAGCCACGCTTGCCAACCATACGACCAGGGCTAGGCGCACGCAGCCTTTGTTCACAACATTGGGACACATGACAGCCTCCACCTCTTTTCTGTTCGGGGACATTAATCTTTTTCGCGCCGCCGCGCAAGCCCATTTGCCTGAAGCCGCAGGGCTCTCTAGAATAGGGATTTATTCTTCTCCCCCGAGAAAACTTATGATTCATTTCCCCGTCCCGGAAGCCCTCACCTTCGACGACGTGTTGCTGCTGCCAGCTCGTTCCGATGTTGTCCCCGCGCAGGCCAACACTGAGACCCAGCTTACGCGCAATATCCGGCTCAATATTCCTATCATCAGCGCGGCGATGGACACGGTCACCGAGTCGCACATGGCCATCGGACTGGCCCAGCAGGGCGGCATCGGCATTATTCATCGCAACCTCTCCATCGAGCAGCAGGCCGGCGAAGTCGACAAGGTCAAGCGCTCCGAAAGCGGCATGATTGTCGACCCCGTTACCATGTCGCCCGACGCCAAGGTCTCTGAGGCGCTGGAGGTCATGCGCAAGTACAAGATTTCCGGCGTGCCCATCACCAAGAACAAGAAGCTGGTCGGCATCCTCACCAACCGCGACCTGCGCTTCGAAACCCGCTTCGACATCCCCATTAGCAAGGTGATGACCAAAGAGAACCTGATCACTGTGCCGGTGGGCACGACGCTCGAGGAAGCGGAGAAGATTCTCCACGAACATCGGGTGGAGAAGTTGCTGGTAGTGGATGACAATTACAACCTCAAGGGCCTGATCACGGTCAAGGACATCCAGAAAAAGCTGAAATACCCCAACGCGGCCAAGGATTCGCATGGCCGCCTGCGTGTGGGAGCAGCCATCGGCGCCACGGGCGATTTCCTGGAGCGCGCCCAGGAACTGGTGAAGGCCAAGGTGGATGTGGTCGCGATCGACAGCGCCCACGGCCACTCTACTCGCGTGCTGGACGCCATCAAGATTGTGAAGTCCAAACTGCCGCAGGTGGACCTGATTGCTGGCAACGTAGGCACTTTCGACGGCGCCTGCGAGCTGGCGCGCGCGGGTGTGGACGCCATCAAGGTCGGTATCGGTCCGGGCTCGATCTGCACTACGCGCGTGGTCACCGGGGCCGGCGTGCCCCAGATCACCGCGATTGCGGAAGCCTATCGCGCCACCAAGGACGCCAACGTTCCGGTGATTGCCGACGGCGGCATCAAGTACTCCGGCGACATCACCAAGGCGCTGGCGGCGGGCGCAGGAGCGGTCATGATCGGTTCGATGTTTGCCGGAACGGATGAAAGCCCCGGCGAATTGATCCTCTATCAAGGCCGCACCTTCAAGTCGTATCGTGGTATGGGCTCCCTGGGCGCCATGGCCGGACCGAGTGGCCCGGAGCGCTACTTTCAGAACAGCGATGGGGATGCTTCGGCGGCCATGCCGGTGCTGGGCGAGGAGTCCAACCGGCTCGCCAAGCTGGTGCCGGAGGGCATTGAGGGACGTGTGCCTTATCGCGGCTCCGTGGCTATGATCATTTACCAGATGGTGGGCGGGCTTAAGTCCGGCATGGGCTACTGCGGCTGCGCCACCATTCCGGAGTTGCTGCAGAAGACGCGCTTCGTCCGCATCAGCGTTGCCGGCCTGCGCGAGAGCCACGTGCACGATGTCATGATCACGCGCGAGGCGCCGAACTACGCTGTAGAGTAGGTTCTATGATCAAGCCACACTTGCCCTGCAGTTGGCGCAACACGACCGGCGTGTGCATTGAGCGCGCCTTTTCATCGCGCTCCCGCCGATTTCTTGGGGTCGAGCCTGGCACAGCCTTTCGACCCATGCATTGTCCTCGATCCTTGGTCGTCCGGAAGCCGCTCTCTTGAACCCCGCCCGCAAACAGATCCTCCAGACCTGGACCGTCGCAATACTGTGGCTGATTCTGATTGCGATCGAGTCCACCGACTTGCTTTCTGCCGCCCATACCAGCCGCATCCTTTATCCGGTCTTACATTTCCTGACCGGCGTCGATCCCGTACGTTTCGTGGTATGGGATTACTACATCCGAAAGACCGGCCATTTCGTCGGCTACTTCACCCTCAGCTATCTCCTCTTCCGTGCGTGGCGCGCCACACTGCCCCTGGCAAGCCCGGTTCCATGGCGCATGAACTGGGCCGGAATCTCCTTCTTCATGACTGCTCTGGTGGCCTCTCTTGATGAGTGGCACCAGACCTACCTCGCTTCGCGCAGCGGCAGCGTGCGCGACGTTGCGCTCGACAGTAGCGCCGCACTCTTGGCCCAAGTTGTGATCTTTCTTTTTCTCTCGACCCGGTTGGGCCGTCGAATGCCAAGCGGTTCGCCGTCGGCTGTTTAATCAGGATTTCGGGGATTGATCGCAGGGTCTGCGGCCGCTCAAGGCTGAGGACTGACGGCTGCTTTCAGTACATGGCGTCGTACTTGGTCACCACCCACTCGCCGTACTTTCGCTCCAACGTGACCGAGAAGATGTCCTTGTAGGCCGCCTTCTGGCCTGGGATGTTGCGGCGTTTGCCGCGATACTGCAGGATGCGCAGTGGCGGTGTGTCTTCCCAATCCACCAGTTGCCAGGACACCAATGGATGCTCCGCCTCGGACTCACAGATGAACTTGGCGTATTTCTTGCGGTAGTCTTTCTCCCAGTCGGCCAGTTCCTCCTGGCACTGTCCGTCACGCATGGCGCGAATGAACTGGGTGGCGGCGCGTTCCGAGGAACGGTCGCGTAAAGGATTCAACTCAATCGAGTTTGGAATACCCGAGAGGGGATCGCTCTCGACGGACCGAGAGAGCACCGGACCCTGGTTGTTCAGCCACATCAGATAGCCGAGAAACACTACCACTAGCAAGATGCCGGCGCCCGCCGCAATCGCGATCTGTGTGCGCGAGAATTCCATCTCCGTCCTCGCGTCAGTCTACCCCCAGGCAGCCCGCTGGCAAGATTACGCCAGATAGACGCAATCGTACATGTACCGCCGGACGTGCCTGCCTGCTCCCACGGCAAAAAGAAAACGCACTCCCAACGGGAGTGCGTTGGCTCAGCCGGAATTCGCAAACGGCTGCGCCCGCTTTACAGGGTTTATTCTTTCTTTTCGCCGCCTTCTGCAGGCTCAGCGCCGGCTTCAGCCTTGGCCTGTGCTTCAGCCTCTTCCATGGCCTTCTTGGTTTCGGCCGCACGCTTGGCGCGGGCTTCGGCGCGCTTCTGGCGCTTCTCATCCAGCACCTTCTCGCTGCCCAGCAGCTCGATGAAAGCCTTGTCCGCGCCATCGCCCTTGTTCCAACCAGTGCGGACGATACGAAGGTAGCCGCCTTCGCGGTCGCCAAAACGCGGCCCGATGGTGTCAAACAGCTTGTCCACGGCCTCCCGGGTCATCAGGTAGGCCGCGGCCCGGCGCCGGGCGGCAAGGTCACCCCGTTTGCCCAGGGTGATCATCTTCTCTACGTTCGGGCGCATGGCCTTGGCCTTGGGCACCGTGGTCTCGATGCGCTCTTCGATGATCAGCGAGGTGACCAGATTCCGCAGCAACGAGCGGCGGTGGCTGGTGTTTCGTCCTAGTTTCCATCCTGCTTCTTTGTGACGCATGGAATCCTCAGTAATTGGTAGCTGGCAGCTGGTTCCTGGCAGCTAGGGAACACCAGCTACCAGCCACGGTTCTACAGATCGTTGTCCCCGTACGCTGACGCCGGCAGAACCTGGTTGGAAGTCGGGCCGGGCACGGCGTTGCCATGCTCGTCGATCTTCATGCCCAGGCTCAGACCCATCGAGGCCAGGATTTCCTTAATCTCGTTCAGCGACTTGCGCCCGAAGTTCTTGGTCTTCAGCATCTCGGCTTCGGTCTTCTGCACCAATTCGCCGATCGTCTGAATATTGGCGTTCTTCAGGCAGTTGTAGCTGCGCACCGAGAGTTCGAGCTCCTCGACCGAGCGGTTCAGGTTCTCGTTCTTGATCTCCGGCTTGCGCTCTTCGGTAGAGGTCGCGGTCTCGATGTCCTCCTCGAAGTTGATGAAGATGTTCATGTGGTCCTTCAGCAGCTTCGCCGCCAAGCCGATGGAATCGGCTGGGGTGATGGAACCGTTGGTCCACAGCTCGAGGGTGAGCTTGTCGTAGTCGGTGATCTGTCCAAGACGCGCCGCCTCCACGGTGTAATTGCACTTGCGCACGGGAGAGTGCACGGAGTCGATCGGAATGAACCCGATGCCAAGATCTTCGTCGAAGTTTTTGTCGGCGGAGACATAGCCGCGCCCGCGCTTGAGGCGCATCTCCATGTCGAGCTTGCCGCCCTCGCTGACCGTCGCGATGTAGACTTCCTTGTCGAGCACTTCGACGTCGGCGTCGGCCTCAATCATGCCGGAGGTGACTACGCCCGGCTGATCGGCGCGCAGATAGATCGCCTTCGGCGCATCGCCGCTGAGCTTGAACGGAATCTGCTTTAAGTTGAGGATGATGTCGGTGGCATCCTCGACCACGCCGGGGATGGACTGGAATTCGTGCAGCACGCCCTCGATCTTGACCGCCGTCACAGCTGCGCCTTCAATGGAAGACAGCAGCACGCGCCGCAGCGCGTTGCCAATCGTTGTCCCGAAACCGCGCTCGAACGGCTGCGCCCAAAAGATGCCGTACTTGTCGGTTAGAGTCGAGGTGTCAACTGCAAGACGTTTCGGTTTCTGAAAACCCTTCCAAAGCATTGTGTTCTCCTTCGGCCATGTGGCTCAACGCTGGCTCGCTGAACAGTCCGGGTTCAGGTCAACACCAGCAGAGGCTGCTCTGGCACGAAAAGTGGACCGGAAAAACCGTCGTTGGCCCTTGGTCGTTGGTCGTTCGCCGAACCGACCGAACGAGCAAGTCCGTTCTTCAATCGTCTGTCACCAATCGTTTGTTACACCCCATACAAGCCAACGACAAACGACCTACGTCCAACGACTATTTACTGTACAACTCCACAATTAACTGCTCATTCACCGGCAACTGGATGTCTTCGCGCTTGGGCAGGGCCAGCACCCGGCCCTTGTAGTTGTCGCGATCAACCTCCAGCCAGTTGGGCATGCCCTGATGGCTGGCGAACTCTTTCGCCTGCTCGAGGATGGCCAGCTTGCGGCTGCTTTCGCGAATCGTCACTTCCTCGCCCACACTCACCTCGTAGGAGGGAATGTTGACCTTGCGGCCGTCCACATGTACGTGCCCGTGGCGCACCAGCTGGCGCGCCTGCCGGCGGGACATGCCAAAGCCAAGCCGATAGACCACATTGTCGAGGCGCCGCTCCAATTGTTGCAGGAGCTTTTCGCCGGTCACCGCCTTGGACCGGGCGGCCTCCTCGAAGTAGTTCCGGAACTGGGTTTCCTGCGTGAAGTAGATGCGTTTGGCTTTCTGCTTCTCACGCAGTTGCAGGCCGTAGCCAACGACTTTGGCCTTACGGTCTTTCCCGTGCTGTCCGGGAGCAAAGTTACGCTTCTCGACGGGACACTTGTCGCTGAAGCACTTGGCGCCTTTGAGGAACAGCTTGATGCCCTCGCGGCGACAGAGACGGCAGACTGGATCGGTATAACGTGCCAAGTTGTTCTCCTTTTAGATGACCGGTTTACAGGTTTGGCTTCACCCTTCGTCCCGGACGGTAAATCAGTGACTAGCTTCTAGCCACTAGCTTCTAGCTAAACGCGGCTGCAGTCTCGCGAGAAGCTAGAAGCCAGGCGCCAGGAGCTTCCTACACCCTTCTCCGCTTTGGCGGCCTGCAGCCATTGTGCGGGATGGGGGTCGTATCGCGGATGTTCCGCACCTCGATCCCGGCGGCTGCCAGGGCGCGGATCGCGGATTCACGCCCCGAACCCGGACCGCTGACCCGCACTTCCACGCTGCGCACCCCGTGGTCGCGCGCCTGGTTGGCGGCGTTCATCGCCGCCTGCTGCGCGGCAAATGGCGTCCCCTTGCGCGACCCGCGGAATCCCAGGGAGCCGGAACTCTTCCACGAAAGCACGTTGCCCGCCTGGTCCGCGATGGTCACGATGGTGTTGTTGAAAGAAGCCTGGATATGCGCAATCCCGTGCGGGACGTGCTTACGCTCCTTCTTCTTGAACTGCTTCTTCTTGCCTTTTTTCTCCGGCGCCGCCGGCGCCCCGGTTGCTACTGCTGCTGGTTTTGCCATAGTCGATTCTCAGTTGCTGGTAGTTGGTGGCTGGCCGCTGGCAGACCCGGCTACCCGCTGCCAGCTCCTTGCCACTAGGTCTTTGCCGTCGATTTCTTCTTCTGCGCCACGGTACCTTTACGCGGGCCCTTGCGGGTGCGCGCGTTGGTATGCGTGCGCTGTCCGCGCACCGGCAGGTTCCGGCGATGCCGATAACCGCGATAGGAACCGATCTCGATCAGCCGCTTGATGTTCATCTGCACTTCTTTGCGCAGATCGCCTTCCACCATGCCTTCGCCTTCAATGACCTGGCGGATGCGGTTGACCTCGTCTTCGCCCAGGTCCTGGACTTTCTTCATGGGGTCCACCTTGGCCTCGCCCAAGATGCGCGCGGCGCGGGGGTTGCCGATGCCGTAGATGTAGGTCAGCGCAATGTGGGCGCGCTTGTTACGCGGGAGATCGACGCCTGCAATACGTGCCATAGAGCTCCTCTATCCTTGACGCTGCTTGTGTTTCGAGTTCACGCAGATCACCCGCACTACACCCTTGCGGTGGATGATCTTGCACTTGTCGCAAATCTTCTTTACCGATGCTCGAACTTTCATAACCCAGCCTTCAGCCGTCAGCCTTCAGAAAAACCGGCCAACAGACGGCTTATTTATAGCGATACACGATCCTTCCGCGGTTCAGGTCGTAAGGCGAAAGCTCGACCGCCACCTTGTCGCCGGGCAAAATGCGGATGAAATTCTTGCGCATCTTTCCGCTGACGTGCGCCAGCACCTGGTGCTTGTTCTCCAGTTCCACTTTGAACATGGCGTTGGGCAGCGGTTCGATGACCGTCGCCATAACCTCAATCGCGTCTTCCTTACTCATTCCCCTCCTGCAATCCCTGCTATCCTGCGGACCCTTCGCTGCGCCTTGACTTTCTCCGGTACTCGGACTCGCAACTGCCTTACCGTGTCAAAATCATCGGCCCGTCTTTGGTCACGGCCACGCAGTGTTCGAAATGGGCGCTGTAACTGCCGTCGGCGGTTACCGCAGTCCACTTGTCTTCCAGCACGCGCGTCCCGGGCTTACCGGAATTCACCATGGGCTCGATCGCCAGCACCATGCCTTCCCGTAAGCGGGCTCCCTGTCCCCGGGTGCCGAAGTTCGGCACCTGCGGTTCTTCGTGCAACCTGGTCCCGATGCCGTGTCCCACAAACTCGCGCACCACGCTGAAGCCGTTGGCCTCCACAAATTCCTGCACCGCCGCGCCCACGTCTCCGACCGCGTTTCCGATGCGCGCCGCCTCGATGCCACGATACAGCGAAGCCTCGGTCACTTCCAGCAGCTTGCGCAATTCCGGCACGATCGAATCGTCCGCTGGCACCGTGATGGCGGCGTCGCCATAGTAACCATCTACCACCACGCCGCAATCAATCGAAACGATGTCGCCCGCCTTCAGCACCCGCTTCGTCGACGGAATTCCGTGCACGATCTCCTCGTTGATCGAGGTGCAAAGCACGCAGGGATAATCATAATATCCCTTGAACGCGGGCTTGGCGCCCAGGTCCTTCATTTTCTGCTCGGCGGCGCGTTCCAGGTCCATCGTGCTTATCCCGGGCGCTACCAGCGCGCGCAGGTGATCGAGCACGTCGCGCACGATGCGGCCGCTGTGCCGCATCTTCTCAATCTCCGCCGCTGATTTACATACAATGGCCATGCCCTAACGACCACCCGCAGCGGTCACGGCGCGGCTTTCCATTTCGCGGAACACCTGCCCGCTCACCTCACGCACCGGGGCGCAGCCGCGCTACGCCCACGTCCGGCGCCCGCGAATTCTTCCGCTGCGCGGGGTGAAACCGTCGTAGTGGCGCATGATGAGCTGTGCTTCGATCTGCGTCACTGTATCCATGGCCACGCCCACGACAATCAGCAGTGACGTGCCCCCGAAATAGAACGTCACTCCGAGGCCGCTGGTCACCCACGTGGGCAATCGCTCAAAGAACGCCCCCACCGCGCCAGGCAAGTGGTTCAGGTGAATGCCGGCAATCATCCATTCGGGAATAAATGAAATGATAATCAGGTACAGCGCGCCCACCAGCGTGATGCGGGTCAGAATCTCGTTGATATGGTCTGCGGTACGCCTGCCGGGGCGGATGCCGGGGATGAACCCGCCGTACTTCCGCATGTTGTCGGCCACTTCATTGGGGTTGAAGACAATGGACACATAGAAGTAGGCGAAGAAGATGATGCCGACCGCATACAGGAACGTGTACAGCGGCTCGCCCCAACCCAAAGCGTGCATGATGGGTGCGAAGTAGCGGTTGTCCCGCAACCCGTAACCCATGGTCTGTGGCAAGGTCAAAATCGAGGAAGCGAAAATGACCGGCATCACGCCGCCGGCGTTGACGCGCAACGGCAGGTGCGTCGACTGCCCGCCCATAACCTTGCGCCCCACAACGCGCTTGGCATACTGCACCGGGATGCGGCGTTCACTGCGCTCAACATAAACGATGAAGGCCACTATCAGGATCATCAGACCGACCAGGAGGATCATGGCCGGGGCTGTGAACGCCCCCCAGGCGTCGGTGCGCACCTTATCCATCAAATCCGCCACGCCGCGGGGCAGGCCCACCACGATGCCGGCAAAAATCAGCAGCGACATGCCGTTGCCCACACCGCGCTCGGTGATCTGCTCGCCCAGCCACATGATGAAGGCGCTGCCCGTGGTCAGAGTCAGCATGGTCATCAGGATGAAACCAACCCCTGGATTGACGACAAAGTCGCCGCCTTTTTGCAGACTGATGGCGATACCCAGCGACTGGATGGCACTCAGCAACACGGTCAGGTAGCGCGTCCACTGCGTGATCTTCTTGCGCCCCAGTTCGCCTTCCTTCTGCAGCTTGGCCAGCGGCTCATAGACCACGGTCAGCAACTGCAGAATGATGGAAGCGGTGATGTAGGGCATGATGCCCAGGGCAAAGATGGTCAGACGGCGCAGTTGCCCGCCCGAGAACAGGTCCACAAAGCCCAGGAACGTGCCCCGGTTCTGCTCGAAGAACTGCTGCAGCTTGTCGGCATTGACTCCCGGCGTGGGGATGTGCCCGCCCAGGCGGTACACCGCCAGCAGCCCCAGCGTAAACAGAATGCGTTTCCGCAGGTCCGGAATACGGAATACGTTGGCCAGTTTCTCGAACATTACTGCAAGACCTCGAACTTGCCGCCGGCTTTGGTGATCTTCTCCTGCGCCGACTTGGAGAACTTATGCGCCTGCACGGTGAGCGCCGTTTTGAGCTCGCCGTCGCCCAGGACCTTGATGGGGAGCTGGCTGTGCACCACGCCTGCCTTGCGCAGCACGTCCGGCGTAATCGTAGTCTCGCCCATCGCTGCCAGCTTTTCCAGGTTTACGATGCTGTATTCCTTGCGGAAGATGTTGGTGAACCCGCGCTTGGGCATGCGGCGGTGCAAGGGCATCTGGCCGCCTTCAAAGCCGCGCAGCATGCGCGATCCGCTGCGTGAGCGCTGCCCTTTGTGTCCGCGGGTGGAGGTCTTCCCCATCCCCGAGCCCATGCCGCGGCCCACACGCTTGCGGTTCTCCGACGCTTTCTTCGGTGCGTGAATGTTTGAAAGATTCATATGACTCTCTGCATCTCACCTGCACTACTGCACAATCTCCACCAGGTGCTGCACCTTGGCCACCATGCCGCGAATCGCGGGGGTGTCCGGGCGCTCAATCACCTGATTCAGCCGGGTGAACCCCAGGCCCTTGACCACCAGCTTGTGCTTCACCGGCGAACAGATCGCGGAACGCACCCACTTGAGCTGGATCTTGCCGCCACCCGTATTCGATTTCTTTGCCATCGCTTCCGTTCCTCGAAATTCCTCGCTGCGCACCACCCGCTACAGCTCTTCCGCGGGCTTACCGCGCAGCGCGGCCACCGCGTCTTTATTCTTCAGTTTCTTAAGCGCGTCAAAAGTCGCCTTGATCACGTTGTGCGGGTTAGTCGTCCCGATCGATTTGGTGAGCACATTCTGCACCCCGGCCGAGGTCATGACCGCGCGCACCGCACCTCCGGCGATCACCCCAGTGCCTTCCGGCGCCGGTTTGAGCAGAACCCTGCCCGAACCATAACGGCCCAGCACCAAATGCGGGATGGTGGTCTGGGTCAGGTTCACTCGCACCAGGTTCTTCTTGGCCGACTCAATCCCCTTGCGGATGGCCTGCGGAACTTCCTTCGCCTTCCCCGAGCCATATCCCACCACCGCTGCGGTTGGATCCCCCACCACGACCAGGGCCGCAAAGGAGAGGTTCTTGCCGCCTTTGACGACTTTGGTGACCCGGTTGATGGCGACCACCTGGTCTTTGAGTTGGTAAGCGCCCGCGTCCAGCTTCTTCATCACTGTTGGCATTCTTTGAATTCTCGATTCCAGCCTCTGGCTGCTGGCTCCCGGCTTCTAGCGATCGCTAATAGCTGGTAGCCGGTAGCCGGTAGCTTCTTCTTAAAACTGCAGTCCCGCCTCCCGCGCGGCATCGGCCAGGGCCTTCACCCGCCCGTGATAGAGGTAACCGCCGCGATCGAACACCGCCTTGGTGATGCCCTTGGTCTTGGCCCGCTCGGCGATGGCCTTGCCCACACATTTGGCGGCCGCCAGGTTGCCTCCCGTGCGACGCTCGCCCTCCTTGCCCTCGGCCGAATTGGCGGCAACCAGGGTGACGCCCTTGAGGTCGTCGATCAACTGCACATAGATGTGGTTGAGCGAGCGGTACACGTTCAAACGTGGCCGCTCCGCCGTGCCCATCAACTTCTTGCGAATGCGCTCATGCACCCGCCGCCGCGTCTGATTCTTCGATAATTGCGTCAGCATGATCAGTCCTTGGTCGTTGGTCGTTCGTTAACATCGGGTGGCTGGCCAACGACCAACGGCCAGCGACTAACGACGTCTTACTTCGCTCCTGTCTTTCCGACCTTCTTCTTCAGGCGCTCGCCGGCATAGCGGACGCCCTTGTTCTTGTAGGGGTCGGGCGGACGCAGGCCGCGCATCTCCGCCGCCACCTGCCCCACCTTCTGCCGATCAATCCCGCTGACGGTGAGCTTGGTCTGCTTGGGATCGATAGCCACCTCAATCCCCGACGGCAGCGGGTATTCGATGGGATGGGAGTATCCCAGATTAAATACCACCGTGGCTTTGCCCTTCATCTCGGCGCGATACCCGATGCCGACGATTTCCAACTCCCGCGTCCAGCCCTTGGTGACGCCTTCCACGGCGTTGTTCACCAGTGCTCGCGCCAGTCCGTGCAACGCGGACTGCGAATCGTTCTCGCGAATGGCCACCAGGTGGCCGTCCTGCTGCTCCATGCGAATGCCCGGCGGCAGGGAAGTGTCCAGCTTCCCCTTGGGGCCCTGCACGGCCACTGTGCTGCCGTCAATCTTGACCGTCACTCCCTTGGGGAGCGTGATTGGCTTTTTTCCAATTCGTGACATAGGTTCAACTCTCAGGTTAAGCCGCTGGCCGGGCCAGTAGCTGTCAGCCACCCGCTACCATATCTGACAAAGCACCTCGCCGCCCACGCCTTCCTTGCGGGCCTGGCGTCCCGTCATCACGCCGCGCGGCGTGGTGAGGATGTTGATGCCCAGTCCTCCCAGCACCCGTGGAATCTCACTGCGCCGCACGTACACCCGGCAGCCCGGCCGGGAGACGCGCTCCACGTTGGAGATCGCGGCTTCATTGTTGCTGCCGTACTTCAGGTAGATGCGCACGACCTTGTGCCCTTCCTCTTCCGTCGGCTTGAAATTGGAAATGTAGCCCTCCTCCTTGAGGATGCGGGCAATCTCCAGCTTCAGTTTGGAAGCGGGAACATCCACCTTCTGGTGCCGCGCACGAATCGCGTTACGAATGCGCGCCAGCATGTCTGCGACCGGATCGGTCAACCTCATCGTTTGCTTCTCCTCAAGCCGCCCGTTCGCTCCGCTCTTTGCGGAGAACCTGCGGCAGCTGATTCGTCGTTGGTCGCTGGTCGTTAGTCGTTGGCACAACCGACCATCGCGCCCATAGACTTTCCTGCTTTGCGCCCAGAAACAGCGTCTGAGTCCCGTCGTCACGAACGACTAACGACCAAAGACGGTGTTACCAGGACGACTTCGAGACCCCGGGAATCTCTCCCCGCAACGCCAGCCCGCGGAAACACAGGCGGCAGATGCCAAACTTGCGCAGGTACCCCCGCGGCCGTCCACAGATCTTGCAGCGGTTGTGTCTGCGGCTTGAAAACTTGGGCTTCTTCGCGTCCTTGACTCGCTTTGCTGTTGTAGCCACTTTGCTCCTGGCTCCTGGCTGTTAGCTCAAGCTCGCAGCCTTCGATCCAAATTCTCGAAACTTGCAACTCGCAACCGCTTCACGCCCGGAAAGGCATCCCCAGGTGCTTCAGCAGCGCCCGCGCCTGCTCGTCGCTGCGCGCCGTAGTCACGATGGTGACGTTCATGCCCTTCAACTTGTCCACCTTGGCGTAGTCAATTTCCGGAAAAATCAGCTGGTCGTGCAGGCCCAGCGTGTAGTTGCCACGCCCGTCAAACGACTTGGTGGAAACTCCGCGGAAATCGCGTACCCGCGGCAGCACCACGTTTACCAGGCGATCAAAGAATTCGTACATGCGGTCGCCGCGCAGGGTCACCATGGCGCCAATGGACTGTCCGGCGCGCACCTTGAAGGCGGCAATCGACTTCTTGGCCCGCGTGACCACCGGCTTCTGCCCGGCGATCTGCGCCAGTTCGGTCACCGCCGGATCCAGCACCTTGGCGTTCTGGGTGGCCTCACCCACACCCATGTTGACCACGATCTTGTGCAGGTGCGGCACCGCCATCGGATTCTTCAGCTCAAACTCCTTCATCAGCGCCGGGGCCACTTCCTTGCGGAAGCGGTCTTTCAGCCGCGGCGTTTCCTTGGCCGAATGGCGCGCAACTTCTGGCGCCCGCTGCTCTTCCGGCTGCTCTGACTTCTTGTCCTTCTTGTCTTTCGCCATCGCTCAATACCCCAGGTTTCAAGTTCTTTTGAAACCGCGGAACTTGGAAACCTACTTATCCAAGGTCGTTCCGCATTTCTTGCACACCCGAACCTTCCGGTCACCGCGGACCTCGTGGCCGATGCGCACCGGGCCGCAGGTGCCGCAGACCAGTTGCACGTTGGAGATCGAAATCGGGCTCTCCTGCTCTGCGATGCCGCCCTTGATGTTGCGCTGCGGGTTGGGCCGCACGTGTTTCTTCACCACCATTACGTGCTCCACTAGCAGCTTGGCCTCTCCGGGAAACACCCGCAACACGCGCCCTTCCTTGCCCTTGTCCCGGCCGGTGATCACCTTCACGGTATCGTTCCGGCGAATATCCACTCGCTTGTGTGCAGTTGTCGCAGTTGCCATTTCCAATTCCTGTTTCGAGTTTCGGGTTTCAGGTTTCGAGTTTCTTGAAACTTGGAAACTCGAAACTGGAAACTACAGCACTTCCGGCGCCAGACTCACAATCTTCAAGAATTTCTTCTCGCGCAGCTCGCGGGCCACCGGCCCGAAGACGCGCGTTCCCACCGGCTCCCCGGCTTCATTAATCAGCACGGCGGCATTCTGGTCGAAGCGGATGTAAGTACCATCGCGCCGCCGGTGTTCTTTCCGGGTGCGCACGATCACCGCCTTGACCACTTTCCCCTTCTGCACTTGCCCGTCGGGCGCTGCCTCTTTGACGCTGGCCGTGATCACGTCTCCCAGTCCGGCGCGCAGTCCCGTGTGCCCGCCCAGCGGCAGAATCATCTGGAGCTTGCGGGCGCCGGAGTTGTCGGCGACCTCCAGCATGCTTCTCATCATCACGGTCATGGTCTTGATCTCCTCTATGCCGCTACTGCACCGTTTCGGTGGCTGCAAGTTCGGGCACCAGCGCCGCCTTGCGAACGACTTCCTTCAACCGCCAGCGCTTCAGCTTCGACAGCGGCCGCGTTTCCTCCAGCCGCACCACATCGCCCACCCGGGCTTCGTTCTTCTCATCGTGGGCATAAAACTTCTTGCCCTTCGAAACCACCCGCCCGTAAAAGGGATGGGTCTTCTTGCGCACCACCTGGACCACGATGGTCTTGTGCATCTTGCTCGAGACCACCTCGCCGACGACCTGCTTGCGGGCTTCGTGGACTTGCTGTGTTGTTGTCTCCGCCATTACTTGTTCTCCGCTGCGGCGGCCAGTTCGCGTTCCCGCACGATGGTCTTCACGCGCGCAATGTCCTTGCGTAGGCCGCGGATCTTCTTCAGGCTCTCGGTCTGACCCATGTTCAGCTGGAACTTCAGCTTGAAGAGCTGGTCGTTGAGCTCGCGCTCCTGGTGGCGCAGCTCTTCATCCGTCAGGTTACGAACTTTTTCCGGTTTCATAGGTCTACCCTCTTCTCAGTGCGACACCAGTTCGCGCTTCACAAAGGCGGTGCGCAAGCCCAGCTTGTGTGACGCCAGCCGCAGGGCTTCATGGGCTTCCTGCGCAGTCACACCCTCCATTTCAAACACGATCTTGCCCGGACGCACCACCGCCACCCAGTGGTCGGGCGCGCCTTTGCCTTTTCCCATACGGGTTTCGGCCGGCTTCTTGGTTACCGGCTTGTCCGGAAACAAACGCAGCCAGATCTTGCCGCCCCGTTTGATGAAGCGTGTCATGGCCACGCGGCTGGCCTCGATCTGCCGGTCGGTAATCCAACCCGGCTCGATCACCTTGAGCCCGTAATCCCCGTATGCCAGCTCGCTGCCGCGCCAGGCCTTGCCGGCCATGCGCCCGCGCTGCTGTTTGCGGTACTTCACTTTCTTTGGCATCAACATAAGATCAGCTCTTGGTCGTCAATCATCCGCTAAAACGCGCCGCTTGGGCTCACTGCCGGCTGCTGTCCTTCACGCTTCTTCTGCGCCAAAATCTCGCCGCGGTAGATCCAGCACTTCACGCCAATCACACCGTAGGTGGTGCGCGCCTCAGTGAAACCGTACTCAATGTCGGCGCGCAGGGTGTGCAGCGGCAGCCTCCCCTGCAGATACCACTCCGAGCGTGCGATTTCATTGCCGTTCAGCCGCCCGCTCACCCGCACCTTGATCCCTTTGCAGCCGAAGCGCAACGCAGAATCCACCGCCTTGCGCATGGCCCGCCGGAAGCCGACGCGCTTTTCCAGTTGCAGCGCGATCGACTCCGACACCAGCTGGGCATCCAGCTCCGGCTTGTGCACTTCCTGGATGTCGATGTAAACCTCGCGCGCCGTGCGCTTCTGCACTTCGGCCTTTAGTTTGTCGATCTCGGCGCCCTTGCGCCCAATGATGATGCCCGGCCGCGCAGTCTTGATGATCACCCGCAGCTTGTTGCCGGGACGCTCGATCTCGATCGAGCTGACGCCCGCCGACTTGAGCTTGTCCTTGAGCTCATTCTTCAGCTTGACGTCCTCGAGCAGCAGCTTGTCGTAGTCGCGCTCCACAAACCAGCGGGACTTCCAGGGCTTGGTGTAGCCCAGTCTGAAACCATAAGGGTGAACTTTTTGACCCATATTTTCTCCTGCGGACCTCGTCCGCTGGCCGGCGAGACGCCGGCGCTACTTCTTCGCAGCCACTTTCTTCCTGGTCGGAGCCTTGCCCTTTGCCTTGGTTCTGGCCTCGGGCTTGGCCGGAGGCGCCGCTTGTTTCTCTTCGCCTACGACCGTCGCCACGGCTTCGCCGTTCTTACCGCGTTCTGCCAGGGCGATTTCGATGTGCGCAATACGCCGCACGTAACGATATGCCCGGCCCATGGGCGCTGGACGAATGCGCTTCATGCGCGGACCGTCGTTGGCAATCGCCCTCTTCACATACAGGCTGTCCACGTCGACATCGACGCCCTTTTCCGAGCTCAAATAGTTGGCGTTCTCCAGCGCGGAGCGCAGCAGTTTCTCCACGGTCGCCGCCACCCGCTTCTTGGTGAACATCAGCGTGTTGAGCGCATCTTCCACGCGGCGCCCCTTAATCAGGTTCAGCACCAGGCGCGCCTTCTGCGGCGAAACGCGCATGTACCGGGCTTCAGCTCGAAATTCCATGCTGCGTCTCCTTTACGCCTTGGGCGCCGGTGCTGCCGGCGCGGACGGCGCCGACGGCGTGGACGGCACAATCGCCCCTGGTCCGCCCGGCACACCCGCCGGCTTGGCTGCCACTTCCGTGGCCGCTTTCATCGAGTGCCCTTTGAAGATGCGGGTGAAACTGAACTCGCCCAGCTTGTGGCCCACCATATTCTCCGTGACGTACACCGGGATGAACTTCTTGCCGTTGTGCACCGCAATGGTGTGGCCCACCATCTCGGGGAGAATGGTCGAGCGCCGCGACCAGGTTCGCAGCACCTTCTTTTCATTGCGCGCGTTCATGGCTTCAATCCTGCTCTGCAGGAACCCATCCACGAACGGCCCTTTCTTGGTTGAACGTGCCATAAAATTCTGTCCTTGGTCGTTGGCCGTTAGTCGTTGGCCAAAGCCCGAATCGTCGTCGTCATTCAAAGTCTGCGATCATTCGCGCTGGCCATCGACCAACGACTATTTGCTCCTCCGGCTCACAATGAACGCATCCGTCCGCTTGTTGTTGCGGGTCTTGTAGCCGCGCGTCGGCTGGCCCCACGGCGTCACCGGATGGCGTCCGCCGGAAGTCTTGCCCTCGCCGCCGCCGTGCGGGTGGTCCACCGGGTTCATAGACACGCCGCGGTTCACCGGACGCCGGCCCATCCACCGGACCCGGCCGGCTTTGCCGATAGTCACATTCTCGTGATCGAGATTGCCGACCTGCCCGATGGTCGCCATGCAATCCTGCATGACTTTGCGGGTTTCGCCCGAAGGCAGCTTCACCAGCGCGTAGTCGCCTTCTTTTGCGACCAGCTGCGCCGAACCGCCCGCGGAACGCACCATTTGCGCGCCCTTGCCAGGACGCAGTTCGATGTTATGAATCGTCGTGCCGGGAGGAATGTTGCGCAACGGTAACGCATTTCCCACCAGAATGTCGGCGTCAGGGCCGCTTACGATCTTCTGCCCGACCTTGAGCCCTTCAGGCTGGAGGATGTAACGCTTCTCGCCGTCCACATAACTCACCAGCGCAAGCCGCGCCGAGCGATTGGGATCGTATTCGATCGAAACCACCGTTCCCGGGATGCTGGTCTTGTCCCGCTTGAAGTCCACATTGCGCAGCATGCGCTTGTGCCCGCCGCCCCGATGCCACATGGTGGTATCACCGCTGTTGCGGCGGCCGCCAGTGCGCCGCTTGGGCTCGACCAATCCCTTATGCGGCTTGTTGGTCGTAATCTCGTCGTTGACCAGCGTGGTGTGAAACCGCAGCGTCTGGGTCGTCGGTCTGTAGGTTTTGATCGCCATAATTCAGCTCTTACCTTCGGTCGTTGGTCGTCCGTCGTTGGTCGTTTACCAGGCCTGGCCAGCGACTCACGGCCAGCGGCTGCCTCACAGGTTCTGTGCGTACTCCGGCATCTTTTCGCCGGACTTCAAGCGCACGTACGCCTTCTTCCAATCCGGACGGTAGCCCGCGAAGCGTCCGCGGCGCCGCTCCTTGCCCGGGTAGTTGGCCGTGCGCACCGAACTCACCTTCACCTTGAAGATGGACTGCACGGCTTCCCGGATCTCAGTCTTGGTCGCCTTGCTCGCCACCTGGAACACCAGCGTGTTCTGGTTCTCCTTGATGGCCAGGCCCTTCTCGGTAATCACCGGACGGCGAATGATCTGGTATGCGGATTTCATCAGGCCACCTCCGCCGCTTTGTCATGGCGCGTCCGGCGCCGCGGGGTACGGGTCACCTTCTTCGCGCCCTCGCCCTCCGCCGCCTGGCGCTGCCGCTTGGACACCGAACTCTTCAACGACACCTGCAGCTTCTCGATCGCAGGCTGCGAGAAGATCGCCCGGTCATACCGCAAGAGGTGATACGGATGCACCTCGTTGCCGCGCACCAGTTCGACGCCTTCCAGGTTGCGTGAACTCAGTTCCAGGTTGCGGTTGCCGTGCTTGGGAGCCTCGACCAGCAGCGCCGTGCTGTCTACCTTCAGCGCGTCCAGAGCCTCGCGGAACTGCTTGGTCTTGGGCTCCTTGACATCGAAGGCATTCACCACAATGAGCTTTCCGTCGGCAAACTTGGCGGCCAGCGCAGAGCGCAGCGCCCCCAGCAGCTTCTTGCGTGGAAAGGCATAGTCGTATGAGCGCGGCTGGGGCCCATGCACCGTGCCACCGTGACGCCACAACGGTGAACGGATCGACCCGATGCGAGCCCGGCCCGTGCCCTTCTGCTTCCACAGCTTCTTGCCCGAGCCCGACACCAGCTTGCGGTTCTTGGTGGCGTGCGTGCCCGCGCGCTGCGCCGCCCGGTAATGCTTCACAGCTTCCCAGAGCAGGTCCTCGTTCACTGCGCCGAAGATCTCGTCGGCCAGCTGCAGCGTACCCACCTTGGC
>Ga0335070_10001236_pt1 | contig 29389 bp, 30 predicted proteins | sample Lox_Sample_13_FD_206722 | JGI IMG/M metagenome (GOLD analysis project Ga0335070, IMG submission 206722) | Soil microbial communities from Loxahatchee National Wildlife Refuge, Florida, United States - Lox_Sample_1.3 | ecosystem: Environmental > Terrestrial > Soil > Wetlands | place: USA...
CGCTGCGTCGCCATGCGCACCACTTCGGTGAGATCGTCCGGGGACATCACCGCCCCGGAGGGATTGCACGGCGAATTCAGGATGATGAGCTTGGTCCGCGGCGTCACCAGGCGCTCGATCATGTCGGCGGTGATGCGGAAGCCCTGGGCCTCATCGGTTTCAAGCAACACGCAGTTGCCGCCAGCATAGCGCACGATGTCTTTGAACGAGACCCAGTAGGGCACGGGCAGAATGACTTCATCATCGTGGTCTACCAGCACTTGAATGGCATTGAACAAGGCGTGCTTGCCGCCGGTCGAGGCGACGGCTTCTTCGCGCCGGTAGTCGGAGTCGAAGTCCACGGCGTGGCGATGCACGATGGCGTCGCGCAGCTCCGCCGTTCCCCCAACTGCTGTGTACTTGGTGAAGTTGGCCTGGATGGCGGCGATGGCGGCGTCTTTGATGTGCTGCGGCGTGGCAAAGTGGGGCTCGCCCGCGCCGAAGTCCACGACGTCAATGCCCTGCTGGCGCAGCTTGTCGGCCTCGGCCACTACTGCCATGGTGGCGGAAGGCTCGATGCGATTGATGCGGTCAGTGAGTTTTGCGGCCGGGGTCGCTTCCGTGACGGGAGTCATCGTTTGCCTGCCTTTGCTTTTCGGGCATGTTGGAGTTTGATGGCGGGATCGAGTTTCTCTTTCAGCCGCTGCTCCACCATCTCTGGAACCAGGTCCTTGATGGAACCGCCCAGCTGCGCAACTTCGCGCACCAGACGGGAGCTGATATAGGAATACTGCTCCGCGGGCATCATGAAGACGGCTTCCAGCTCGGGGTGCAGTTTGCGGTTCATCAGCGCCATCTGCAGTTCGTACTCATAATCGCTGATGGCCCGGATGCCGCGCAGCATGGCGTTGGCCCCGACCCGGGCCGCGTAGTCCACGGTCAAGCCATCGAAGGTGTCCACCCGCACGTTCTTGAATTCGTCGGTCAGGATCTCAAGCATCAGGCGGCGTTCGGCCAGGCTGAACAAGGGAGCCTTGTCGGCATTGCGGAGAATGGCCACGATCAGCTCATCGAAGATCTTGCTGCCCCGCGCAATCAGATCCAGGTGGCCGTTGGTGGGGGGATCGAACGAGCCGGGATAGATAGCGATGACTTTTTTCAATGGCCCTCTTTCGCAGACGTACGCTGGCTGGGTGAGCTGGCAGTACAGAGAATTCTAGTCGGGGCAGCGAAGGATAGCAATTACCGCCAAGGTCTAGTGGCGTCATCCTGAGCCCGGCAGGGCGAAGGATCTGGCGGGCAGCGGCAGTTTTGCCGTGGACAAGGCCTGTGCCGCCACGCGCAGGATCCCTCGCCTGGCAGCTCGGGATGACGCCTGGTACAAGTGAGCGGGCTTACCGCCTCGCTGCCGGTACCTTCGCCGCATCCGTGCCCGTGGGCATGGTCGTGACCCGGGCCGTGGTCGATGCGGCTTGTGCTTGCGCAGCCGGAGTCACCGGCGTCAGCCCCAGTTCCTTTCGCACCTCGGCTTCCAGCTTGGCGTAGGTGTCTGGATTGTCCTTGAGGAACTGGCGCGCATTCTCACGTCCCTGGCCGATGCGTTCGCCCTTGTAGCTGAACCAGGCGCCGGATTTCTCCAGCAGGCCGTGATTCACTGCCAGGTCGAGCAGGTCACCCTCGCGCGAGATGCCTTCACCGTAGAGGATGTCAAATTCCGATTCGCGGAACGGAGCCGCCACTTTGTTCTTCACGATCTTGACCTTGGTGCGGGAACCGATCACCTGCTCGCCTTCCTTAATGGCAGCAATGCGGCGGATGTCCACACGCACCGAGGAATAGAACTTGAGGGCCCTGCCGCCGGTCGTGGTTTCGGGGTTGCCGAACATCACGCCGATCTTCTCGCGAATTTGGTTGATGAAAATCAGGCAGGTGCGCGATTTGGAAACGATGCCCGTCAGCTTGCGCAGCGCCTGCGACATCAGCCGCGCCTGCAGGCCCATGTGGCTGTCGCCCATCTCGCCGTCGAGCTCGGCCTTGGGGACAAGAGCCGCGACCGAGTCCACGACCAGGACATCAATTGCGCCCGAACGCACCAGGGCTTCGGCGATCTCCAGCGCCTGCTCGCCGTAGTCGGGCTGCGAGACCAGCAGGTTGTCCACGTCCACGCCGAGTTTTTTGGCGTAGCCGGGATCGAGCGCGTGCTCGGCGTCCACAAACGCCGCCATCCCGCCGGTCTTCTGCGCCTGCGCCACCACCTGCAGGGCGATCGTGGTCTTGCCGGAAGACTCCGGTCCGAAGATCTCGACCACGCGCCCGCGGGGGAAGCCGCCCACCCCCAGCGCCGCATCAAACGAGATTGCGCCGGTGGGAATGACGGCGATGGGGACGATGGCCTCCTTCGACCCCAGCCGCATGATGGAACCCTTGCCAAACTGCTTTTCGATCTGGGCAAAGGCCAGATCAATTGCTTTTGTCCGTTCGTCCGCCATATGAGTGCTGCCTCTCTGAGAATTTAGGGTATGAGAACCCCCGTAGGGTACACCGACCGGCTGGGAGGTCGTAAGTGTCCCCCATCACAAAGCTGTGGAAAGAGTAGCACAATAGCGAATAAAAAGCGAATAGAAAATGGATAATTGAGAAATCCCTTACACGTTCAGCTCCGCGCGAATCGTGCCGTCCTCCAAGTTGGACTCCAGGCGGAAGCCTAGTTTCTGGGCGATGGTGCGCATGTCGCGGTTTTCCGCCAGGATGGTGGAGACCACCCGCTCCAGCTTTTCCTCGCGGGCCACCGCCACCAGCCTGCGGTAGAGCTCTGTGCCCATGCCCAGATGCTGGTAGCGATCATCCACCAGGACGGCCAGTTCCGCTTCGTTGGTTCCGCGCAGCTTGCTGAGACGCCCAATGCCGATGATTTCCGCAGTGCCGTCCTCTCTCCGGTGCTCCACCGCCAGCGCCATCTCGCGGTCATAGTCAATGAAACAGATCCGGGTCAGACGCTCGTGCGCCGTCCGCTGGCTTAACTTGAGCGGCTGGAAGTAGCGGAGATACACCGTGCGCTCCGAGAGCGCCTGGTGCAACTTGATCAGCAGGGGTTCGTCCTCAGGGCGGATGGGCCGGATGGTCACATCCTCGCCGTTCTTCATTCTCCAGGGCTTGACGTACTGGATGGGATAGGGGCGAATGGCGAGTTGGGGCAGCATGTCTGGCCGGACCTCCGGACCATAGACCACCACGCGCGCATCCAACGCCAGCAGACGCTCGGGCGCGGCCAGCAGCGGGTTGATGTCAATTTCGCTGATCCACGGCTGTTCGACCAGCAACTGGCTGAAGCGCACCAGAAGCTCTTCCAGCGCCGCCAGATCCACCGCTGCGCGGCCGCGCACTCCGCCCAACGCTTCGAATACCCTGGTCTGCTCCATCATGCGCCGTGCCAGGGTGGTGTTGAGCGGTGGCAGCGCCAGCGCCCGGTCTTTGAACACCTCTACCAGTTGCCCGCCGGCGCCGAACAACACTACCGGCCCAAATTGCGGATCGATGCTTGAGCCTATGATGAGTTCATAGCCGTCCAGCTTGACCATGGGCTGCACTGTCACGCCGAGGAAATGTTCCGCGCCCGCTTTCTCCCGCACCGAGTTTTCGATTTGCCGGTAGGCCGCGCGCACTGCCTGGCCGTCCCGCAGGTTAAGCTGCACCCCGCCGACATCCGTTTTGTGCGTGATGGTTTCTGAAAACAGCTTGAGCACTACTGGATAGCCGACTTCCTGAGCGCGCTCCACAGCCTCGGCTTCGCTGGTGGCCGTGACAGTAAGCACGGTGGGAATACCATAGGCGGCCAGCAACTGCTTCGACTCCACCTCGGTGAGGATGGTCCGACCGGCCTGCCGGGCACGCTGCACGATGCGCTGCGCAGTCGCCTGGTCCGGGCCTTCTTCCGACTCTCCTCGCAGCACCGGAGTCTCATACAGGCCGCGCAGGTTGTAGCTGTATCGCCACATGTAATGGAAAACTTTGGCGGCCGTGTCCGGGAACGGAAAGTTGGGAATACCGGCGCGGTTGAGAATGTCGCGCCCGGCAGCGACCTCGGGCCCTCCCATCCAACTCGCGATGATGGGCTTGCCGGTCTGGGCGAGGGCCTTAAGTCGCTCGGCGGTCTGGGTGGGCTCAGCCATCCCCTGAGGACACGTGATGGTCAGCACTCCGTCCACATTGGCGTCATGCACCGCGATCTCGGCTACCGTCGCGTATTTTTCCGGCGACGCATCGCCCAGAATGTCGATTGGATTGCCGTGGCTCCAGTGCGGCGGCAACATGTTGTTGAGCTCTGCCATGGACTGGGCAGAAAGTTCCGCCAGTTGTCCGCCGTTGAAGATGAGCGAATCGGCGGCCAGCACGCCCGGCCCACCGGCATTAGTGACGATGGCCAGGCGCGGGCCCTTCGGGCGCGGTTGCTTGGCGAGTACGTCCGCCATATAGAACAGGTCCGCGAGGGTATTCACCCGCAGCACACCGCAGCGCCGGAAAGCCGCCTCCAGCACCTCATCGCTGCCTGTCAGCGCACCGGTGTGCGAGGCCGCGGCGTGCGCCGCCGCTTCCGTGCGCCCCGCCTTGATCACGATAATGGGCTTGTTCAGCGACACCTCGCGCGCCGCCGACAGGAACGAGCGCGCGTCCCCCACCGTCTCCATGTACATGACAATACTGTGAGTCCGCGGATCATTGCCCAGGTAGTCGATCAGATCGCCCCAGCCCACATCGAGCATCGAACCCACCGACACGAACACGCTGAAGCCGACCATCTCTTGCTGGCACCAGTCGAGGATCGCCGTGCACAGCGCCCCACTTTGGCTGATGAAGGCCACATTGCCGGCCCTGGCGATGTTGGGGGCAAAGGTGGCATTCAGCCCGCTGATGGGATTCATCACGCCCAGGCAGTTGGGACCGATCAGCCGCATGCTGCTGCCGCGCATGCGCTCCAGGATCTGACGCTCCAGTTCCTGGCCCTTCTCGCCGTGTTCCTTGAAGCCGGCGGAGATCACGATGCAGCCGCGAATTCCAGCTTCTACGCACTCGGCAATGATGCCGGGAACCGCGGCCGCCGGGGTCACCACCACCGCGAGGTCCACCTGTTCCGGGATGTCCGCAACGCGGGGATATGCCTTGATTCCCAGAACGCTGGTGCGCTTGTCGCTGACCGGATACACCGTGCCACCGAATGGACTGCTCACTAGGCTCCACAAAACCGCGCGCCCGATGCTGGCCTGGCGTTCGCTGGCGCCGATCACAGCTACGCTGTGGGGGGTGAAGATCGCCTCCAGAGGATGCCCTTCAGAGCGCAGAACATCGTGGGCCTTATCATGACTCGGCTGGGTCCTGCTGGCTGGCTTGGCCGGTTTGACGGTGCTCATAGCATTCAGAGTCTAACTCCCGAGGATACACGGCTTCTGTGACAAGGGACACATCCGTCCCTGCCCGCAGTCACCGGCTGTGAGACGGTCACCTATCCCCCGCAATTTCTCTGCTTTTCCGCCCTGTGGCCATAGTAAAATCTGCGGAATCAACCTGCCTCTTGGCAGTGTGGGGTTAAGGCGCGCTTCGCGCCCCTACAGTTCCAACCTCGGAGGACTTGATGGTGCAACAGGCCCCTGGCAGTTCCTCGGCGACGGCTGCGAGTGCTCAAGCCGCCAAGACATCCCACCGCAACGTCTGGGTGGTAACGGCATACGCGATTACTGGTCTCGCAGTGTTTGGAGTGCTGGCGTACTACCTGAGCACGTACCTCGCGCGCTAGCGCAAAACTAGGCGACGCGGGGCGCATCACCGTAAAGGTCTCGCGCGAGTTGTCCGAGCAGCGAAGAGATCGTCTCCGCGATCCCTGCCGCGACTTGCCGACGTGCTACAATGGCCCGCGTTTAGACCGTTTCTCCGGGTAACCCATCGGATTCCCCACGGTTCGCTAAGCGCGGATTGACACACGTGGCCTACGATCCCTCAAATCCAGCCAGCGTTACCTACGCCGATGCCGGTGTTGATATCGATCGCGCCAACCGCACCAAGAAGCGAATCAAATACCTTGCCCACAAAACCTTTACACGGGGGGTCTTGAGCGAGATCGGGGGATTTGGCGGGCTGTTCTCGATTGACAGAACCAAGTACGTCGATCCTGTCCTGGTCTCCAGCGTGGACGGCGTGGGCACCAAGCTGAAGATCGCCTTCGAGATGAACCTGCACCACACCGTGGGAGCCGACCTGGTCAATCACTGCGTGAATGACATCGCCGTGCAGGGCGCCGCACCGCTGTTCTTCATGGATTATTTGGCCACGGGAAAGCTCGACCCCGAAATCGCCGAGAAGGTTGTCGAAGGCCTGGCCGACGCCTGCAAACACAACGGATGCGCCCTGATCGGCGGCGAGACCGCCGAGATGCCCGGCTTCTACCCGGAAGGGGAGTACGACCTGGCCGGCTTCATTGTGGGCGCGGTGGAGCGCGAAAAGATCATCACTGGCAAAGCCGTCGAAATTGGCGACGTGATTCTTGGCCTGCCGTCAAACGGCCTCCATACCAACGGCTACTCGCTGGCCCGCAAGCTGCTGTTTGAAGTCGCCCGCTACACCCCTGACACCTACGTCAACGAACTCAAGGGCAAAGTGGGCAACGAACTGATGCGCACCCACAAGAGCTACTGGCCGGTGATCAAGCGGCTGGTGGCCGGCGAATGCGTCTCGGCCATGGCCCACATCACCGGCGGGGGCATCACCGAGAACCTGCCTCGCGTCCTGCCCCGCGGCACCGCCGCGGTCATTGAGCTGGGCTCCTGGCCCGTACTGCCCATCTTCGAGCACCTGCAAAAGCTGGGCAACGTCCCCCAGGACGAAATGCTGCGCACCTTCAACATGGGCATGGGCATGCTGCTAGTGGTACCGTCGAAGAAATTCAAGAAGGCCCAGACCGTGTTGGAGCGGGCGGGGGAGAAGGCGTACACCGTAGGGCGGATTGTGAAGGGGGAGAGAAAGGTGATGTACACCTGACTCGTGTGCCGCCAAGACCTTCAGCCGCATTCATACTGTTCGCCTTGCCTCATCGCTTTAGCAGATCCACCGGCTCCCGCACATCCGTGACGCGCAAGTATTTCGCCAGCGCCGGATACTTCTTCGCCACCGCTTCGTACATCGCATAGGCGACTTTCCGGTAGGAGATGTGGCCAGCCGGCCCGCTGCGCAGCTCCGATATGTACACCACCTCGGCAAAGTCCATTTTGAACAGCGTGCGCTTGCGGAAGGCCAACGGGATGGCGTACTGCGAATTCTCCTGGGCCTCCGCGCCACCTTGCGACGCCAGCTGCTCGACCGCGCTCGCCGCCCGCCGCATTGCGGCTTGGTAGTTCTTCTGAACGCCCGCCGCCTCCAACTCCTCCGGTGAGTCGTAACCGTGCTTCGTGGTGAAGCCCTGGCCGATCTGGATGCAGCGGCGGTGGCGGTGCATGTCGCGGAAGCCTCCCACGTCCATCAGGATGTCGAAGCGGAACTGCTGCCCGGCACAGAAGGCGCGCAGCATCTCGTCGTGCTTGCCGCGATGGCGCAGGCCGAGATCAATGATCTCGCGCCGGATGTTGTCGCCGGCAGCTGCCAGCGCTTCTCTTATTTGACGGTAAGGATAGTGGCAGTGCTCGTAGAGCAAGGTGGTGGCGAGTTCGATCTCCAGCGGCTCTTCGTCGAGCAAGTCCACTATCTTCGCCGACGCCCCCGGAGTGTTCCTCATCAGCTCGGCTGCTGCCTGCCGCAGTTCGCGGCGTGTCTGCAGTTCGTACACGTTGGGGTCGGCGTACTTCACCAACGTCGGCGCGACCCGCACCTCGCGCAGCAGTTCCTGCTCCGCCCGCGCCGCCAGTTCCGGCGAAAGCGCGCGAATGTGCTCCACCAGATCACGCAACGATTCCTGATTGACGTTGTAAGCAGGGGAAGTTGCGGCACGCTTCAGCAACTCCCCCAGGTGACGCACCTCTTTATGCGTGTGCGAGAGCAGGTGCGCGACCTGGCTTTCCAGCGTGCGCGCATTGACGATTTCACCCAGCGAAGTATTGGTCGCCAGCGGCAAGAGGTAGCGGGAAATATCAAATGCCCTCGCCCGCAGCGTGCGCTCGTAAGCTTCCTGTTTCATCTCCGGCGGCTTGGGGGTGATGCCCGCCAGATACTCGAACATCCGCTGCGACAGCGATTCGTATTCGGCAAACAAACCTTCGATCGTTTCCCGGTACAGACTCCGAGCCTGATCGTCGCCACCGAAATCCGGCGTGTAGTAGCCGCTCTTCTTGAAATCCTGGTAGCGGGTGGAGCGCTCCTGGCCGTCCCAGCGCTGCTCGTCGGCAATGGCAATTGCCGCCAGAATTGACAGCCGCTCAATGGCCAGCGCGATGTGCGCCAAATCCGCAATCGAGCGGTGTCCGTATTGGAAGTAGAAGGTGTTGAGAAATTTTTCGGCCTTCTGCTGCGTGATCTCCTTGAGCGACTCTTTCATGGAGAGCGCCGAGCGTGAGTACTTGGCCATGGCGTAGGCCTGGATCTCGGGTTCGGCGCCATAGACGGCGTAGACCTCGACGGCGGGCGCCTCCGCGGGTGCGCTGTTTCCATCGGACCGGAATGTGTCACCGAAAGACATTGCGCCTAATGGCCCTCGAACGCTCGAAGACTGGAATGTTACACGATACACAGCTCCCAGGCGGTGACTCGCAGAATCGTGGGTCGAGCCCGACGACCATTCCGGCGAACGGCAGCCGGTTACCTTCTAGCGCACGGCGTCTTACGATTGTCACTTTTCTTTTGGCAAGGGAATCGGTTATAAAGTATGAACCACCTTTTTTCATGAACCGTCTTATTTGCACAATTTTCTTGTTTGGATGGCTTGTTACTGGTGTAACTGCCGCACAGGTCCGGTTTCTGGTGACCGCTGGCGCAAACAGCGACGCCTTGCCGCCGTTCGCACTTCCCTCCGGCAACATTTCCCTCCCCGGGTCGGCCATGGTTCCGCTTGCGGACCGAACCACGGCACCCGCGCTGACCGCGCCGGTCACGCTGCCTCGCATGTCTCCGGAACTCGCCCTGCAAGCCTACGAGCGGCGGTTGAAGCTGCAGTCCGCGGAGCTGGTTTCCTACGATTCCACGACCCTGATTCGCGCCGCGCTTCTGGACACTTCACAATATGGCGAGTTCGAACTGCAACGGCACTATGCCGCGCCGCGCACGCTGCAGTTCAAAGCGGTGCGCTTCACCGGCGACCACTTTGTGAAGAGCAACGTCATTACCCGTCTGCTGCAGTCCGAGGTGGATCACGTTCAGAAGGACGACGCTTCGCTGACGGCCCTCACGTCGGACAACTACAAATTCTCTTTCAAGGGAACAAGCGAGATCCAGGGGCGCGTCGTGCACATCTACCAGGTGAAACCGCGCAAGAAGCGCGCCGGCTTGTTCAAAGGACGGGTTTATCTGGACGCACATACCGGCAGCCTGGTGCGCGCCGAGGGCAGCCTGGTGAAGTCACCGTCGTTTTTCATCAGGAAGATTGAGTTCGAGCAGGACTACGCGGACATCGGCGGCTTCACCTTCCCGGTGCACATCCATTCTCAGGCCTCGGCCCGGATTGTGGGGCGGGCCGTCGTGGACATCTATCAGAGCAACTACCAGCCCGTCACCAACGTCACCGAGTCCACGCAGTTGATTCCCTCGCTTTAGCGGATTCTCGTTACAAAGGCACGGAGGCACAGAAGCCTGCGGATTGACCCCGTCCTTGTTCGATTCGACAATCATCAATCAGCCATCAACAATAAGGCTGTGCACCCCGCCTTGAGACTCGTTGAGCATCGCCCCTGGCCTTTGCCGGAAGGCCGCTGGATCATGGCGCAAACCTGGCATGACCTGCTGTTTGCCCACTGGCCGGTTGCAGCGGAAGGTTTGCGTCGGCTCGTTCCTGCGGAGCTCACGCTGGACGCGTTCGAAGGCCAGTTTTGGGTGGGAGTGGTTCCCTTCCACATGAGCGGAGTACGGGCTCGCGGTCTGCCCGCCCTGCCTGGACTGTCGCGCTTCCCCGAGCTTAACGTCCGCACCTATGTAACGCTCGGCGACAAGCCGGGAGTGTATTTCTTCAGCCTGGATGCGGCCAATCTGCCGGCGGTGTGGGCAGCCCGCCGGTTTTACCGGCTACCTTATTTTCATGCCCGCATGTTGAGATGCAGCGACCGCGGTTGGATCAAGTACGAATCCCGCCGTCGCCAGGGAAAGGCGGATTTTTGCGGCGAATACCGGCCGATTTCCGAGCCTCGTGTGCGCGAAAAGGGCAGCTTGGAATGCTGGCTTACGGAACGCTATTGCCTGTACACAGTGGTGGCGGGCCACGTGCATCGCGCGGAAATCCATCATCAGCCTTGGCCCCTGCAGGAGGCAGAGGCGGAAATCGGGGTGAACACCATGGCACTGGCCGCAGGGATTGCGTTGCCCCAGACAAGCCCGCTGCTGCACTTCGCGCGCAGGCTGGACGTCCTCATCTGGCCATTACGAAAGGTGAAGCGACGATAAGGCCTCGCTTGAACCTGGAACGGCCCTCCCGGTTTTCCTTGTCGTGTCGCTGCTGAACCCTCTATTCTTTTGTCTCCTATGCCGCACGGCCCCGGCCAACTTCTGTTCGAGCTGTTTGCCATCTTCGTGGCTGCGAAGGTGGTGGGGGAGATGTTCGAGCACCTGAGTCTGCCCGCGGTGCTGGGGGAGATCCTGGCGGGAGTAGCGTTCGGCCCGTATGCGCTGGGCTGGATTCATCCCAGCGATACCATCGGTCTGCTGGCGGAGATCGGCGCCATCTTTGTGCTGTTCAATGCCGGCCTGGAAACCAGCCCCCACGACCTGATCCGCGTGGGGCGCAAAGCATTATTGGTGGCGGTAGCGGGGATCGTGGGGCCGTTTGTGCTCGGATTCGCCTACATGAAGTGGCGTGGCGACGCCTCCACCGAGGCGATTTTTGTAGGCGCCGCCATGGTGGCCACCAGCGTCGGAATCACCGCCCGAGTCCTGGGTGATCTGAACGTCCTCTCCACGCGGGCGGCACGAATCATCCTGGGCGCCGCGGTCTTTGACGACATCCTCGGCATGCTGTTGCTTGCGGTGGTGGCGGGACTGGCTTCGGAAGGCCGGTTGGAGTGGCTGCACCTGGGGGTAATCAGCATCGAGGCCACCGCCTTTGCCTTGTTTATGATCTTCGTCGCTCCTCGCATTGTCCGCCGCATCCAGCCACAGATGGAGCATCTCTCCACGCAGAATGCCTCCCTGATCGTCGCCCTTGCCATCTGCCTCCTGCTCTCCTGGCTTTCGGTCAAGATTGGGATGGCGGCGATCATCGGAGCATTCTTCGCCGGCCTGATGTTTGCCGACCATGCTCCGCAATGGAACCTGTTGCCGCGGGTGGCGGGAATTACCGAATTTTTGGGGCCGTTTTTTTTCTTTTCCATCGGCGCCCGCCTCGACGTGCGCCTGTTCACCGGGAACGTGCTGTGGGCGGCGATCATCATTTCACTGTTGGCCATCATCTCCAAAGTAGGCGGTTGCGGCTTGCCGCTGCTGCGCGAGGGCTGGCCCACCGCGCTGCTCGTGGGCGTGGGCATGATGCCGCGTGGCGAGGTGGCCTTGATCGTAGCTCTGGTCGGATTGCAATCGCAGATTGTGGCGCAGTCCACCTACGCCATTGTGGTGTTCATGACTGCCGTCACCACAATCCTCGCGCCGCCACTGTTGCGCTATCTCTTTCACAATGTGCGCTCGCAAGCCCCGCCATCTGGGGCAAAATAGTCAAAGGCTGGCAAGCGCAAAGTCTACTCATCGTTCCAGCTTTCCCCACAGGTATAATTCCGCTTCTTACCAGGGAGGAGCTCCCATGAACCTTTCCGGCCGTGTCGCGCTGGTCACGGGCGCGTCCCAGGGTATTGGCCGCGCCTGTGCGGTCAAACTGGCCGAAGCGGGCGCAGCCGTGGCCGTCGCCGCTCGAACTCAGGAGAAGTTGGACGAACTGGTGACGCAGATTGCGGCCAGCGGCGGAAAAACCGCGTCGTTTCCCATGGACGTCGTTGACGAAGAGCAAATCAAGACCGCGTGCAAGGCCGCGATCGGACAGTTCGGCAAGATTGACATCCTGGTGAACAATGCGGGCATCACCCGCGACCAGTTGGTCATGCGCATGAAGCGGGCCGATTGGGACGCGGTGCTCAACACCAATCTGACCTCCGCCTATCTCTGTATTCAGCAGGTGATCGGCTCCATGCTCAAGCAGCGCTGGGGGCGGATTATCAACATAACTTCGATTTTCGGTCAGATAGGACAGGCGGGACAGGCCAACTACGCGTCCTCGAAGGCGGGGCTCATCGGCTTGACTATGGCAATGGCCCGAGAAGTGGCGTCGCGCAACATTACTTGTAACGCCGTCGCCCCGGGATTCATCGAAACCGCTATGACGTCGGTACTCGGCGAGGACTTCAAGCAGAACGCCCTCAAGATGGTTCCCCTGGGACGCATCGGCACCCCGGAAGATGTGGCGAATGCCGTGGCGTTTCTGGCTTCGGAGGAGGCGTCCTACATCACCGGGCACGTCTTGAATGTTAACGGAGGTATGTTGATGGGGTAGCTCGCGCCGTCCCGGGACTAGTCATGTTGCAGGCCAAATCGCCTGAGCAAGTTCAACAGGCTCGTGAGCTATTTCTCGAGTACGCCCAGTCTCTCGGCTTTAGCCTGTGCTTTCAAGGTTTCGACCAGGAACTGGCCGGACTGCCCGGTGACTACGCGCCCCCGGACGGGCGTTTGCTGCTGGCTGAATTCGAAGGACAGTTGGCCGGCTGCGTCGCCTTGCACAAGCTGGATGACGCTATCTGTGAGATGAAGCGTCTCTATCTGAGGCCGCAGTTTCGAGGCAACGGCCTGGGGCGAGGGCTCGCGGAGACGATCATCGCGGAAGCGCGGGCGATCGGTTACCAGCGCATGCGGCTTGATACGGTTGAGCCCGTCATGAAGGATGCCGTAGCGATGTATCGCAGGCTGGGATTCAAGGAGATCGCTCCCTGTCGGGCGAATCCAATAGCGGGCGCAATGTACATGGAGCTGCAGCTGTAAACTGCACACGGAGGCGGGAAGCCGGCTACGGTGAACCTATGAAAACAATTACACTCTGCATTGCTCTCTGCATCTTAAGCGCACGCTCATTCGCGGCTACGAGCAAGACCGTTTCCTACAAGAGCGGCGACGAGACCGTGCAGGGAGTTCTCTACACGCCCGAAGGCAAAGGCCCGTTCCCCGCCATCATCGTCATCCACGAATGGTGGGGACTGAATGATTGGGTGAAGGAGCAAGCCTCCAAACTGGCGGATGAAGGCTACGTGGCGCTGGCCGTGGATCTTTATCGCGGCAAGGTAGCCACCTCGCCGGACGAGGCTCATGAACTGATGCGGGGTGTTCCCGAAGACCGCGCCGCCCGCGATCTGCATGCGGCGCTTGCCTTCCTCGCGTCGCAGCCGGATGTGAAAAAAGACCGCATCGGCTCCATTGGCTGGTGCATGGGCGGTGGCTACTCCCTCGATGTGGCGCTGCAGGAGCCGGCTCTGGCCGCCGCCGTCATCAACTACGGCCACCTGGCGACTGAAACCGAGTCGTTGAAGAAGATCAATGCCCCGATTCTCGGCCTGTTCGGCGGTCAGGACCGCGGCATTCCCCCGAGCGACGTGCAGAAGTTTGCGCAGTCGTTGAAGCAACTGGGCAAGAGAGTGGACGTCACGATTTATCCCGATGCCGGCCATGCCTTCGAGAATCCCAACAACAAAACCGGCTACCGCGCCGACGATGCCGCCGACGCGTGGAAGCGGACGGTGAAGTTTCTGGCGGCGACGCTGAAGAAGTAGCAGCAGTCAGCATTCGGCCGGACTCCAACCCGGGGTCATCTTGAACGCGGCGTTAAGCCGCGGGAAGGCCTTGCGCGTACGATCCCGGTCGCAACCCGAACCACGGAACCCGGTCTGGCAAATGCTGACTGCTTATTTCCCGCCTGCACCGCCATCTGTGCAGCGACTTTTCACTTGCCAGAAAATACCAGTGTGGGTACTATTCACCCATTCCTAGGGAGCTAGCGTGCAGGTTGCGACCATGAATATCGGCGAAACCATCCGGAACTACCGCCTGCAGAAAGGTATGTCCCAGGGTGATATTGAGAAGCGCACGGGCCTGCTGCGCTGCTATCTGTCGCGGGTCGAAAACGGTCACACTATTCCATCGCTCGACACACTTTCCAAGATCGCCGGGGCCATGGAGCTCCCCCTCTCGCAGTTCTTCGCCGAAGCTGGGCACAGCAACGGCACCAAAGGGCTGCCTCAGCTCTCCGACGATGAAGTCCGGTTCCTGAGCCAAATCCGCCGCTACAGTGTCAGTCTCAACGACAGTGACCGCAAGCTGGTGCTCGCCATGGTGAAGAAAATGGCGGCGAATTCGGCACGATAGGCCAGCACTTGGCATTCAGCAGCGTTTGGCCTTGAAACCTCTGTGGCAGAGCCTATGCTGAGTCTTCTCAATCCCTGCAACGCGACGGACGACACCAAGTCTCCACAACAAATCGCATCTTAGGCCAGCTTCCCCTCGTCTGATATCTTTTAGCTCACGACTCCTGTGACCGAAGCCCAGCGCCAGCACCGTTTTCTCGTGATCCTCTGCTTCGGCCTGGTGTACCTGTTTTGGGGATCGACCTATCTGGGGATTCGCATTGCCGTGGAGCACATATCCCCGGCGCTGATGTGTGGCACGCGATTCTCGGTTGCCGGCATTCTGATGCTGGCGTACCTCGCGCTCCGCGGCCGCAACATTCGTTACAGTCGCGTGCAGCTCGGGCAGATGGCGGTGGTCGGCATCCTGCTGCTGGTGGGCGGAAACCTGACCTTATCCTATGCCGAACAAATCGTACCCTCGGGCCTGGCAGCGCTGATGATCGCCAGCACGCCGCTGTGGTTCCTGGTGCTTGACTCGCTCCTGCTGGGCGATCATCACATCTCGGCACGAGGCATGGCAGGCCTGGCGCTGGGCATTGCCGGAATCATGGTCTTGCTGTGGCCCAAGCTCACTGCCACCGGCACTTTGGGCACGCGGGAACTTTGGTGGTCGGTCAGCCTCCTGGGGGGTTCCTTTAGTTGGGCGCTGGGATCGGTGCTGTCCAAGCGCTGGCAGTCGTCCGCAGTCGATCCCTTTAGCGCCACGGCGTGGCAAGTTACGTTCGCCGGATTGGCCAATCTGATTTTTGCTGTGTCGTTTGAAGACATCTCCCAGGTGACCTGGACCGCGCGCGGTCTGGGAGCGGTTTTCTACCTGGTGGTCTGCGGATCGTGGATCGGCTACACCGCCTACATCTGGCTTCTGGGGCACGTGCCGACTTCGAAGGTTTCCACCTACGCTTACGTGAATCCCGTGGTCGCGGTCTTCCTCGGCTGGCTCCTCGTAAACGAGACCGTTGACCGCTACATCCTGGCGGGCAGCATCATTGTGGTGGCCTCGGTGGCGTTGGTCTCTAGCGCCAAGATCAAAGCCAAGACGGTGGCCGAAGAAATGCCCGCGGTGGAGGCCGCAGGGGACTGAAGGAAGCCATTAGCGCTTGGCAGTTAGTCCCGCAAAGCGACCTCGCCGGCGAGGAAGTCTCACGGCTAAGCGCCAATCGCTGACCGCTAGCTGCTGCTCCCCGGATGCTTCGCCGGCGCGCGACGATGAATTTCGCTCGACAGTTTCCGCAGCCAGCGCAGCTCGACCCGAAACTGCTGGATCATCAGGCTGACCATCCACACCGCCTCGTGGAAGCGGTGGCCGACTTCCTTGTGGATGGAGCGCAGAGTCTCTTCTTCCCGATGCAGCTCTCCTTCCAGATACTTGCGGCGGCGCTGGAGCTGCTGCTGGAACACCCCGGGCCGCGCCTGCCAGGAGAGCGCAATCCAGGTCAGGAACAGCGGTCGCTCGCGTTGTGTGGCCCAGTCCTCGCGCTCCAGTGCGTCGGCGAGGGCCGTGCGGCCCTTGGCCGTGGTTGCGTACACGCTGCGCTCCGGACCCGCCGCAGGCTCTCCGCTCTTCGCCTCACCGATCAGGCTTAAACGCGCCAGCTTTTCCAGCGAGTAATACACCTGGGGCCGCGAGATGCCCGCCCAGTCCCGCACCTCGCGGCGCTCCAACTCCAGGTTGGCCTCGTAGCCGTGCATGGGCCGCTCCGCCAGCAGGCTCAGCAGCACCAGGTCGGGCGTAGTCAGTTTCCGCTTCCTAGCAACGGCCATCGTGCGCCCCTTGGGCTTCGCTTAGCTTCCGCTTGCGGCTCCAGTACCACCAGTTGGCCTGGTCGGCAGGCAACTGCGGGTCTTTCGCCTGCGCCACTGCCGCGCGGAAAACATCCAGGCAGCAAATGTCCTGCGCCTGCCCGGTGAGGGCACACAGCTGTTCGTACAACTTCTCCGGGTTACGCCGCGCGAGTTGCCTTACGGTCTGTATGCCCAGCAGCCTGAAATCGCGCAGCATGGCCGGTCCCACGGAAACCAGGTCCGGTAATTGGCGTTTTTTTGTCGGCATGAAAATCCTCCTTGACAAGAGTTCAGAAAGCTCTTACACTTTCTACTAGTCTAAATGAGACTACTTGAAACTGGCGAGGAGAACCTGCAATGCGTATCCCGGCTCTTGCTTTGCTGTTGTTCACGCTGCTTTGGCCCCTGGCCGGACTCCAGGGAGAGGAAAAGGTGAAATCCATGACCATAAAGAAACTTACCCCCGTGCTGCTGGTGGATGAGATCGAGCCCTGCGTCCAGTTCTGGCAACGGCTGGGATTCGAGAAAACCACCGAGGTGCCCGATGGAAACCGGCTGGCCTTCGTCATTCTGCAGAAGAGCGGCGTCGAAGTGATGTATCAGAGCTTCGCCAGTGCAGAGAAAGATGCCGCCTTCCAGGGGCAATCTTACCGCAAAGGCCCGACTTTTCTTTACGTCGAGGTGGAGAATCTCGACGACGTCATTTCCGCCATGAAAGGGGTGGAGGTAGTCATGCCGGTGCGGACTACTTTCTATGGCGCCAAAGAAATCGGTGTCAAGGACCCTGCGGGACACATCGTGACCTTCGCGCAGTTCAGTCCCGCACCGCAGCACTGACGCCGACGGGAGGATCGAGGTCCCGTGAGACATACTTGGTTTGATTGTTCCCAGTCGGGGAAAAAGAGCGGCTTTCGGTTTGTGCCCTCGCATCCCTACAAGAATCCTTTACAATGAGATCGTTAATAGTCGGAATGAACCCGTTCCAGAAATCTCGGGCAACTTCTTCCCAGCGTTTCCAGTCCTATAGAGAGATGGTTGAAGTGTCATTGCGCCGGCGCACGCCGCGCGTGCTGGTGGTGGACGACAACCCGGACACCATGGTGCTGATGCGCGAACTGCTCTCCACCCAGGGCTACGACGTAGTGGCAGTCCAGGACGCGGGGCGGGCCGAGGAGGAGATTGTCCGCCAGCCCCCGGATCTGATCCTCTCCGACGTCATCATGCCCGGCAAGTCGGGCTACGAACTGTGCCGCCAGCTCAAGGATGATCCTGCCACCCGGCTTATTCCCTTCGTGCTGATCACCGGTTTGAGCGACCGCGAAGACAAGTTGCGCGGCATTGAAGCCGGCGCTGACGACTTTCTCAATAAGCCCATCTTCGCCGAAGAGTTGTTTGCCCGGGTCAGTTCCCTGCTCAAGCTCAAGGAATTCACCGACGAACTGGAGACCGCGGAGTCGGTGATCTGCACTCTGGGCCGCAGTGTGGAGAGTCGCGATCCTTACACTGAGGGTCACTGTGAGCGCCTCGCGCGCAATGCCAGCAACCTGGGACGGCATCTCGGGCTGGAGGAAGAGTCGATCGTTGCCCTGCGGCGCGGCGGCTACCTGCACGACTTGGGCAAGATCGCGGTGCCGGATGAAATCCTGAAAAAAGGAGCGCATCTGACTCCGGAAGAATGGGTCATCATGAAGCAGCATCCCATCACCGGAGAAAAGATCTGCCAGCCGCTCAAGTCGCTGCGCCTGGTATTACCCATCATCCGTAATCATCATGAGCATTCCGACGGCAGCGGCTATCCCGATGGCCTGCGCAAGGGAGAGATTCCCTTGCTGCCTCGGATCCTGCAAGTGGTGGACGTCTACGACGCGTTGCGTACCGCCCGCCCCTACAAGCCTTCGATCAGCCATGAGCAGGCCGCGCTTACCATGCGCAACGAGGCCCAGAACGGCCTGTGGGACCAGGAACTGGTGCTGGAGTTCTTCTCCATGCTCGAGAAGCGGCAGGTGGCATAGGGCCGTTGCCGGCCGTCAATTGTCAGTCACAGTTCTTTTTGACTTGCCGCACACTTTCCCCGAAACTGTTGCTCTGAGAACGAGAGGCTTCATCCAAAGCTCGTGCCCACCGACCTGCGACCGACGACTGACGCCCAACGGCTGACCTACAGCATCCTCATTCCCGCCTATAACGAAAGCTCGCGGATCGCGGCCTCGCTGGAGAAAGTTCTAGGCTTCATCGCCCAGCGTGGATGGGACGCAGAGGTCATCGTGATCAACGATGGTTCCCGCGATCATACCGCCGACGTGGTCCGCGGATATCTGCCGAAGAACCCGAGGTTGCGCATGCTGGAGAACCCCGGCAATCGCGGCAAGGGGTACAGCGTCCGCAACGGCATGTTGCATGCGGATGGCAAAGTCCTGCTGTTCAGCGACGCCGACCTGTCGTCCCCCATCGAGGAAGCCGACAAGCTGCTGGCGGCGATCGCCAATGGCGCCGACATCGCCATCGGCTCGCGCTGGCTGCAAAGCCACCTGCAAACCCAGAGGCAACCTCTCTACCGCCAGATCTTCGGGCGTATCTTCAACGTGATGTTGCGCCTCACCCTGGGGCTGAAGTTCAAGGACACGCAGTGCGGCTTCAAAGCGTTTACCCGGCGCGCCGCAGAAGCGATTTTCCCCGTCCAGAAAATCGAGCGCTGGGGATTCGATCCCGAGTTACTCTACCTGGCCAAGCGGTTTGGTTTTAAGGTGGCCGAGGTACCGGTGGAGTGGGCCCACCGCGAGGGGACCCAGATCAGCCCGCTGCGCGACGGCCTGCGGATGTTTGGTGAGATGCTGAAGATCCGCTGGAATTCGTTGAGTGGGAAATATGCGGCCCGCCCGCACTGAAACCGCGCGCCCTCAGGCCGCCGGCCGGCCACGCGCCAGCGGCCGCACCGCAACCCCCACGCCGGTCTGGAACACCACGGTCATGTTGCTGGCGCAGTGATCGCACAACCAGAAGAATTCAACGCGCCGCGCCTGTTTTTTGGCCTCAGGTTCGAAGCCGAAGCCGGCACCGTTCGCGCCTCCGCTGTGTTCGAAACGAAACAGTTTCCCCTCGTGGAGGTAGAGAAAAGGGGACGAGCAGACAGGGTTGGCGCACTTCGAAACCATTGCCGACTCCCGGGGATCGGGCCTGAGGATTTCCTGGAAGCAAGATTGTACTACTACTTACTAGAGATGCAGATCAACTAATTCGTGAACCTGTGGAAATCCTCTTGGCCGGCCGCTGGTCGGCATCTCTGAGCCTGGCTAGACCACTTGCCCGTGCAGCCCAGGCACGGCCTCCTCCACCGACGCATAGATTTCGAACACCGAGGCCAGGTTGGTGAGTTCCAGCAACTGACGCACATGCCTTCGCGGAGCCGCCAGCTTCATGGAGCACCCAGTGGTGCGGGCCAACCTGTGCATTTCCACCAGCTCCCCCAGACCTGCACTGTCGATCATTTCTACCCCGCTGAGCTCAAGCACCAGCTGGCGCGAACGTGGCAGCAAGTGGGCTACTCTTTCGGAAAGTGCCGCCGCTCTCTCGCAGTACGCAATACGCCCTTTGCAATAAATCACCGTCGCCGCATCGTTGACGCAGACTTCCAGACTCAATTTCACCTTGGACTCCCTGAAGCTCATGAAGGTTTGCACTCGCGTGGCGCAGGCTGATGATGTCCGGATCAATTTTCATCCTAATCATCCGATGACGGTGCATGGTTTCAGAATCGTAAAAATCCGGTGAAATCCTCGGCCTCACTGCCGCAACTTATCCATCGCCCTCTTTTCTGCTTCCGGCATCTAACAAGTTTGCCGTCAACAATTTCACGCATACGGGAGGATATTTCATTGCGCAAAATTCCTGTCCTTGCATTGACCATTCTGGTGCTCGCCACGGTAGCGACTGCGCAAGCCCCCAAAGGCAACGTGTTTTTCGGATATTCGTACCAGCGCGCGGATCTGGCTTCCAACAATGGGGTCAACTTGAACGGCTGGGAGGGATCGCTCGAAGGTAAAGTCCTGCCGTGGGTCGGGATCGTGGCCGATATCAGCGGACATTACGGCTCCGATGCGGACGCCCGCCTCTACACTGTCCTGTTTGGGCCGCGGGTCTCAGTTTCGGTGGGGAAAATTACGCCCTTTGCTCATGCTTTGTTCGGAGTGGGGCACGAGAACCTCAATGCGGTCTCGGTGTCCGACACCTCCTTTGCCACCGCCTTGGGAGGCGGAGTGGACTACAAGCTGGTCCCGGCAGTCGGCTGGCGTTTTCAGGGAGACTTTGTGCAAACCCGCTTCTTCAGCAACACCCAGAATGACTTCCGGTTTTCCACCGGGATTGTCCTTCGCTTTTAAGCGTGCCGCCGGGCGCCGCCAAAGCGTAACTGGATGTGATTCACGATGGCCAGGTCTCACTTCGGCGTGGGAGGAACGTACTGCGCCGGAGGGGCCGCGCCTTGGCCGAAAAAGAACTGTTCCATCTGTTTAACGATGGCCTCCTGGTCCTCCCGTCGGGTGGGGTTCAGGCGATACTCATTCAAGAGCATCTTGCAGAATTCCATCCACGAATTCCAGGCTTCCTGGGAGACGTTTTCGTAGATCCTCTTGCCCAATTCGGTATCGAAGGGTGGCTCATCCAGCCCGGGAAGTTCCTTCTTTAACTTGACGCAGAAGACTTTGCGCTCGGCCATGCTCTCCTCACAAGAAGGTCGAAGCAAAATTATCTCACAGGCGCCCGGGCTGGTTTTCAACCCGGCACCCAATTCCCGGAGTGCTGGTTTTCCTCCACACACCCCCTGGTGACCCCCGTCACGGCGCACTTGGACAGGCGGAGGCACAATCAGAGTGTGTGAGTGTGCCCTCCCTCTTAGGCAGGGCAATCCGGCGACGGCTCGCAACCGCCTCTGCCGCTGTCGGCAGCAGGCATGAGCGAACCTCTTTCACAGTTGTATCCGAAGGAGGGGTTATGGAGTCCCGGGAGCGGCCCCAACCGAGAGCAAAGCCTGCGTCCACCATCTTGACCCCATCGGATCCCGCCAAGGTGCAATGGGAGGCGCAACAGGTGCAACTGGCCATCGCGCGCCGGGCCTACGAGTTATTCGAAGCCCGCGGCCGGGAGCACGGCCACGACTGGGAGGACTGGTGCCGGGCAGAATCCGAACTGCTCCGGCCGGTTTCGGTTGCCATCTCGCAGTCCCACGACCGGGTCCGGGTTCGCGCCAACGTCCTGGGTTTCTCCGACAATGAACTGCGCGTTAGCATCGAACCGCACTGCATCACGATACTGGGCAGGAAGGATGTGAGCGCGCCCGAAATCGAAGGTTCGAAAAACGTCTATATCGACTTGTCTCCCGACACCATTTTGCGTGTCGTCGAGCTTGCTACGGAGATCGTGCCCGAGGGGGCTCGGGTCGAGTTGCAGGGAGGTATGCTGCGCTTGGAACTGCCCAAAGCCGTCAAGCACGCAACCAAAGCCCAGCTCAAGGCCGCTTGAGCAGGCCGCTTCTGTCTGTGGCGGCCGAAACCTGCAAGTTGCGAAAAGGAGAGACGGCCATGAAACTATCCAGCTTGTTAATCGGGATGCTGTTTGCGGTGGCGGTGATTGCCGTCCTGCTCATGGTCTTTGGCGTGAGCTTCCATCGCCCGCTGCCGGCCCAGGGCGCCGCCCTCTACAACTCCGCCAATGAGGTGGTAATCAAAGGCGTGGTGGACAAAGTTGTGGAATTCGCCTGCCCGGTGGGGGAGGGCGAGATGGGCCAGCACCTGTTACTGCGGACTGGCAACGGCATCGTGCAGGTGCACCTGGCTCCGGCCCGCATCATGCGCAGCCAGAACCTGAGCTTCGCTCCCGGCGACCAGATCGAAGTCGTGGGCGCGAAGTTCCGCTTCCATGGCAGCGATGACTTGATTGCACGGGAGATCGTTCGCGGCAATGAGAGCTTCATTTTCCGCGACTCCCAGGGCAAGCTTCTGATGATGCAATAGTGTGTGGGGAAGCCGCAGAGACTGTACCGCTTCCCTTGACGACCTGTGATGTGTCAAGCGGCCGCGTGCCGGAGGATGAACGATGCCCGTTTACGACTACATCTGCCTGGATTGCCACAAGTCCTTCGAGAAGGTCCTGACTCTGACCGAGCACGACCAGCCGGTATCTTGCCCGCACTGCGGCAGCAAGCACGTGGAGCAGGAGCCGGCTGATTTCTTCGCCGTCACCTCGAAGAAGAGCTGAACCGAATCGGTTGACCTCCGACAGCTCTGGTGGAAAGTGCAATGCGCCGCAAGCGCTGGCGAGCAGTGGTGGGCCCGCCAGGATTTGAACCTGGGACCAATGGATTATGAGTCCACTGCTCTAACCGCTGAGCTACGGGCCCGTCTGCGCCCAATCTAACACATCTGGCCGGGGATACTCGGCGCTACCGATTTCCATGCCGGCAACCGTAACGACCGGTCCCAAAAAAAAGCACAGCCTCACGGCTGTGCTTTTGAAACACCTCAGCGGGTCTCCCTTAGAAGCTGCGCGGAGGAAATACTCCCAGTGACAACAGCCCGATACTCTGCGGATCGCTGGCTGGAGAGCCTGCCGCTTCCGTCAGCCTGCAGGAGCTGCCGCTGGAAGTGACCTTCACGATGCCAACGCCCGACGGGCCGCCGCCTCCCCACTCGGCCGCATACACCGCTTTGCCCGTGCCGGTGGGGGCTGCCGTAGCGATGCCGCCGGTGAAAAACCAGGTGATTCCGAAATTCTTCAACACAGAAGATGTACAGGTGCCGCCGACGGTGCCGGTCGAGTTGTCGAAGAACGCCGCCGTGAGCTGGCCCGAGGCGTTATTGCTCACATACACCAGCGTGCCGTCCGGGCTGAGCCAGACATTGTTAGAGTTGCTGCCGGAGCCCACCAGGTAGGCCGTGGTGCCGGTAATCTTGCCCGACGAAATGTCGGCCACCTCGATCACCGGAGATCCGCTGGCGTCCCCGAATATCGCCCAATGCCCGTCCTGACTGATGTCCACTCCCGCCGGGGCGCCACCGTACTGGATGGAGCCGGACGATTGCTGCAGGTCGTTATTCGGGACCGGCAGCCCGGTGGAGATATTGAATGACGAAACCGAGCCATCGGCGTAGGCCACCACGAGAATGTTGCCATGAGCTTTCATGCCATCAATCGCCCCGCCGAATAAGCCCGACGCCACCACGTCCTTCTTGAAGGTGAGCGTGCAGTTTGAACCCAGCCTGTAAACTCCGATCGTCCCGGACGCAGTAAAAGCGGCATATAGGGCCTTCTTGCCAATCGCAAGGCCGATGCCGCTCGAGGCTCCGCTGTCGCCGGCAGAGCCGTTAAACGTGCCGGACAAGGTGAGTGACGATTCCACGATTCCCGACACGCTGCCCGGACTCGAACCGGCATTGGAAACATAGATGCAACCGGTCGGAGTTCGGACCACGCCGACGCGTCCGGTGGCGAAGTATCCGCCGCCGAGTCCGAAGCCGCCAGTCGGCACGACGGTTTTCTGACTCAATGCACCACCGGCTCCAATTGTGTAAAACGTCGCTGAGTTCCCTGCAGAATTGTCGTCGTTGGTTACCACATACCGGGCAGTCTGCGAATAGGAAGGCGCGGCGCCCATCGCGACTACTATCGCAACCACCACTGCTGCGCAAACCAGCCTGACACCTCTGTTCATTGGTTTCTCCCCTCGATGTGATTTGCTTGTTCGGGGCCGACGAAAACTTCAGGGGGGAACCTATCACGGGACAGACGCAGGTTCAAGACGACTTTTGGATGGTCTTATGGATTAGGAAGAAAGACTCATAGGACCAAGGCTCGCCGAGAAGCGCGGTGCGCGCATACTCGAACGCGCCAACCCTAATGTTCGTGTTCCGATTCCGCCTCGCCCTCGGCTTTGGCCTTCTCGGCGAGCCACTGTTGCAGTTCGCGTTCGAGGGCGGGATGGATCTCGACGATGCTGAGACCGGCCAGGCCTCCGGGCGCGGTCCACGCCAGGGTGGCTTTGGCTTCGATGGGCGACGTCGCACCCGGCAGGGTGAACGAGATGTCCATGGTGGAGCCGTGGGAGAGCGTGGAGGGACATTGAATGGCCAGGCCGCCGGAGCTGAGATTCACGCTGGTGGTTTCGATGGACTGTCCGTCCACCTGGAGCACGATGGGGAGTTCGATCATGGCTCGGAAGTAGCGCTGCTTCAGAGCGCTCACCGTTCCCTTGAGCCCCGGAGTTTGCGCGCCTTGTGCGTCGCGGTTGTACTTCTGCAGTTTGCGGCGCAGGGTGCGGCTGGAGATGCCCAGCTGCTTGGCGGTTTTCGCCTGGTGGTTGTTGTTTTGGGCCAGGGCCTGAAAGATCATCTGCCGTTCCATGTCGTTCAGGTTACCTTCGAAGGTCGCGGAGCACGGCCTTCCCGGCAGGCCACAAATCGCCGCGGGAAGATGGCTGGCCCGAATCTCCTCGGTCCCAGGCTTGGCCTGCAGCGCGACCTTGAAGATGACATTCTTGAGTTCGCGCACATTGCCTGGCCAGTCGTAGCGCAGCAGGGCTTCCTTGGCCTCTTCGCTGAACCTGGCGGCGGGAGCCTGCTGCTGCAGGAAGAATTCGGCGATGGCGACAATGTCGTCCAGGCGCTCGCGCAGGGGCGGTACCTGCAGCAGAAACTGGGTCAGGCGATGGTAAAGATCGCTGCGGAATTTGCCCGCGCGGACCTCTTGCTCCAAATCGCGGTTGGTGGCGGCAATGACGCGGACGTTCACCGCAACCTTGCGGCTGCCCCCGAGCCGGTAGTAGGGTACGCCGTCGAGCACTCGCAGAAGTTTGGCCTGAACTTTACCGTCCAGTTCGCCAATTTCATCCAGCAGCAGCGTGCCCTGATCGGCAAGCTCGAACAGGCCGGGCTTGGCGCTATCGGCGCCGCTGAAGGCGCCCTTTTCGTAGCCGAACAACTCGCTCTCCACCAGGTGCTCGGGAAGAGCGGCGCAGTTAACGTCCACGAAAGCTTTCCCACAGCGCAGGGAGTGCTGATGGATGGCCTTTGCCACCATCTCTTTGCCCACACCGGTTTCCCCGACGATGAGCACCGCGGCGTCGTGCTGGGCCACGCGCTCCACCATGGCCATGAGCTTGCGCATGGGCTCGCTGCGAACCACAGCCGTGGTCCCGTCCACCAGCTTCATCTGGGCGGCCGATTTCATGTTGCGGAAAAAAGGCGCGGCTGTCCGCGGGGGCAGAAGTTGACACGCCTCCCCGTGCACTCTTTAGCACGGCGGCGGGAATGCCGAAAGATTACTTCAGTTTAAGTGGCTGGAATCAGGAGGTTGGTGGAAGACTTATGGCTCCACAAGAGCAGCGCCCCGATACGAATCGCGTAAGACGACGCGCTCCTGGACACCGTTGCTAGTTACCCCAGACAGCCGAGGCCGTCGCCAACAGGCTGAGCCCCGCGACCATCGCTGAGAGCAGTAGAACCATCAGGCTTGCTTTCTTGAATCGCTTCATGCACCCTCCTTTCACAAGATCCCGTTCCTAAAACTCACCTGTTCATGGTCCCCCGAACCAAGGGCTCGGCTAGTTGCCGTCGTCGTCGCCGGTGCCATCGATGCTCTCGGCATCGTTGGTGGCGCCGATTGAACTGCCCCAGATTACGGAGTTGCCCCAGATCACGCTGAAGCCGTCAAGCGTGCTGTTCCCCCAAACCACGGAGTTGCCCCAGATCACGGATGTCCCGTTGAGCAGCGAGTTGCCCCAGATGAGCGAATTGCCCCAAATCACGGATGTGTCCCAGATGGCAGAGGGATCCGAGATGACGGACACGTTGCCGTCGGCATCGGGGACAGCAACCGGCGAGAGTGTAGTGCCGGAAACGCTGTCATCGTCCGCCAAAGCTCCGGGTATATCGAGATATCCGGCGCCGACGGTGAAGATATCGTATTGATAGTCGGTCAGGACACCGTCGACCCAAATCTGGCTATGTTGCGGGAAAATTTTGTCCGCAGTTTTCATCAGCCGGGCCTTGACCACGTCCGGAGTCAAACTGGAATCCTGGTGGAGCAGAAGCGCGGCCGCGCCGCTCACCACCGGAGTGGCCATGCTGGTTCCACTCAGTTTGAAGTAGGCTCTCGCTGCGGCCGACGGGGCGCCGTAGGTGGTCGGCGACACTTCATCGGTCTTGAACTTGTTGTCGAGCGTGCTCCCGGGCACGAGCAACGAGGCGATGCGGTTGCCGGGCGCCACCAGGTCCGGCTTGACTACGTGGTCCAGCACCGTTGGCCCCTTGGAACTGTAGCTGGCAATCAAGTCATCGTCTTTGTCAGCCGTTGAATGGGTATTCATCGCGCCCACGGTAATGGCGTAAGGATCATTGCCGGGAGCGCTGATCATGCCGTAGCCATGGGTGTGGTACTGGTTGTTGCGGCCCTGATTTCCTGCCGCCACCACCACCACCAGGCCGGCTTTCCACGCCGCTTCGACCGCCTGGCAGAGCGGGTCGAGGGTATAGCTTTCAAAGACCGGACGCCCCAGCGAGAGATTCACCACGCGAATGTTGTAGGTGTCCTTGAGGGCGATGGCCCGCTGCAAAGCCGCGATGACGTAGGAATCCTGGCCGGAACCGGTGCTATCCAGCACCTTCAGGTTGACCAACTGCACCCGTGGGGCGACACCGTAGATTGCGGTGGGATTGTTTCTGCCGCCCGATTGCTGGCCGTTGCCCGCGATGATGCCGGCCACGTGCGTGCCGTGGCCATAATGGTCGGCAGTGTCGGTTCCGGGAACGAAGCTCTGGCTGTAAACGATGCGGGATTGGCCGCTGTTCGGATCCGATAAGTCGGGATTGTTGTTGATGCCGCTATCAATGACCGCGACGGTGATGCCCGTACCATCGAGACCCGAGCGCTGGGCGACATCCGCGCCCACCGTAGCTTCGGCGTAGTCTGCGGCCCCACTCAGGGCGCGGTCCGGCGAGATGTACGCCACATTAGGATTGTTGGCCAAGGCACTCAGCGCCCGCACTGGCATGTTGAAGACGCCGCCGCGAACCGCATTCAGCCGTTGCTCCGCGACTCCGCCCAAGTTGGCTACCTTGCGCAGTTGATCGCTCGAGGGAGAGTTCCGGAACTGCACAATGACGTGCACACTCTGCCGGGAATTTCGGGCGATGAGAGCAGAAAGCTCGGGTGCTAATCGGACAGCTGAACGACGGGAAGGTGAGCCATCGTCTTCGCGAAACGCCCGCGGGGTCTGACCGAAGGCCACACCCAGGCTGCAAACGAGCAAAGCCAAGAGTGCAGCGTGCTTTGTCCACCAGCCGGGCCTAGTAGCTATGAGCTTCTGCCCCCGCCGCCTGATTTCCTGCTTCATAGAGCTGTCTCCGCCATCATGAAACTCGGGTCGGGTAAGCATGTCGTCGCTGGTCTAGGTGCAAGCGCGATTCCACGGCCGCAAATCTATGGTAATAGATTTATAATCAATACTTTATGCATAAACGACCTGAGTCGTACAGGGGGACAATCTGTCCGCCCAGCGAGGGGCGGCCCGGCCCGGTTTGCGGCTAACCCGATGACAGGGTGGAGCTTATTCGCGCTTCCCTGGTTGGGGACGGTCTGTCCGGGTACGCCCCTCCTGGGAAAGCTACCGAAAGTATCCCGCCGCGCGTTACGAAAGTTTGGATGAAACTTCGTAAGTTGTTGTTCCGATGCGTTTTAGCTGCTATCACTTAGATTCAATCCACCCAGGGCCTGGCCCCCCACAGGCCGTCCGGATTGTTGTGGAGGGACATGGCCGGCCGCTCGCAGTCGCAGTCGTGGAGAGACCTGACCCTCGAGGCCAAGGTATTCATCAGCTTCATCGTGATGGCGGGCACCAGTGTGCTCGTCTACACTGCGGTTCACCCCACCAGCAAAAACATCGCAAAATTCATTTGCTACCTGCTGGTAGCGGTGCTGGCCTCGCGTCTGAAGGTGCACTTGCCCGGTATCACCGGGACCATGTCGGTGAACTTCCTGTTCATCCTGCTGGGCATCCTGGAATTGAGCTTTGCCGAGACCTTGATCCTGGGCAGCGCCGCCATTCTGGTGCAGTGCTTTTACCGCGACCATCCCAGCCCGCTGCAGGTGCTGTTCAATATCTGCGCCAGCTCGTTCGCGATCGCCGCGGCCTATGGCGTATATCACCTGTGGTTGTTCCATGGGATCCTGGCTAACGAGTCGCTGATGCTGGTGGCGGCGGCTTCCACCTACTTCGTGGCCAACACCGGATCGATTGCCACGGTGATTGCGCTGACGGAGGGCAAATCGCTCAACAAGATCTGGGTGGAGTGTTATTTCTGGTCGTTCCCCTACTACCTGGTGGGCGCGGGCGTAGCCGGGCTGGTGGCGTGGTTCAACCGCGAGTTCGACTGGCAGACCTCGCTGCTGATTCTGCCCGCGATTTACCTGATCTATCGCTCCTACCGCCTGTACCTGGGAAAACTGGAGGACGAGAAGCGGCACGTGGGAGAGATGGCCAACCTGCACCTGCGCACGATTGAAGCGCTGGCGCTGGCTATCGAAGCCAAGGACCACACCACACACGACCACCTGCAACGGGTCCGCGTCTATGCCATCGAGGTGGCAAAGGCGCTGGGGGTGAGCCCCGCGGAGATGGAAGCCCTGCACGCAGCCGCGCTCTTGCATGACATCGGCAAGCTGGCGGTGCCGGAGCACATCATCTCCAAGCCCGGCCGCCTGACCCCGGAAGAATTCGAGAAGATGAAGATTCACCCCGTCGTGGGAGCGGAGATCCTCGAGCGCGTCCGCTTCCCCTATCCGGTCGTACCCATCGTGCGGGCCCACCACGAACGATGGGACGGATCGGGCTATCCGTTCGGACTCAAAGGAGAGGAAATTCCGATTGGCGCACGTATCTTGTCGGCGGTGGACTACCTCGACGCCCTGGCCTCCGACCGGCAGTATCGGCGGGCCTTGCCCCTGCAGGACGTCATGCAGAGCCTGGCGGCCGAGTCCGGGAAATCCTTCGATCCGAAAGTGGTGAAGATCCTGCAAAAGCGGTACCTGGACCT
>Ga0335070_10001237_pt1 | contig 29378 bp, 31 predicted proteins | sample Lox_Sample_13_FD_206722 | JGI IMG/M metagenome (GOLD analysis project Ga0335070, IMG submission 206722) | Soil microbial communities from Loxahatchee National Wildlife Refuge, Florida, United States - Lox_Sample_1.3 | ecosystem: Environmental > Terrestrial > Soil > Wetlands | place: USA...
GAAAACGTCGGCCATGAACGACCAGAACACCGACACCGCGAACAGGTTGAAGACGCTGATCCAGACGAAGAACACGCGCGCCACCTCGGCGCGCTCCACGCCCGCGGCGAGGAAGGCCCAGAAGATCGCGAGGTTCGCGGCGAAGAAGTGGTAGACGAGCGGGATGAACGCGCGCCGCGGGAGCCTCGCCACCACCGCCCCGAAGGCCGGAACCGCGGCGAGCATCACGAGGAAGGTCGCGGTGAAGAGCCACGGCAGGTTCTTCACGCCGCCGGCGATGCCCATCTCGTCGCGCAGCGGCCGCAGCACGTAGTACGCGGCGAGCAGGCAGAAGAAGTACGCGAACGACCAGCCGAGCGCGCGCGCCTCGCCCTCGCGAACCGCGACGATCCTCGCGAGGATCACTGCGCGATGTTGAGCGCCTTGCGCAGCTCGTCGGCCGTGAGCGCCTTGCCGAACACGGGCGATCCCACGTCGAAGCTCTTCGCGGTCGCGAGCCCGCCCACCACGACCGGCTCGAAGCCCGCGTCCCTCACGAGCTTCATCGCAACGTCGAGCGCCTGCTTGTCGTCGGCGGCGAGCGCGATGGCGATGCGCGGGCCGTCGCGGTGATGCTCGCTTTGCAGCTTGCCGTAGCCCACCGCGTTGAAGGCGCGGACCAGGCGCGCCCCGGGCAGGAATTCCGCGGACGCGACGCCGGTGCCCTTCTCGCGCGCGGCCACCGCCATCTCCCCGTCGCGCGACGGGATCGGGTTGCTGGTGTCCAGGACCACCTTGCCCTTGATGGAGGCCGCGTAATCGCGGCCGATCTGCCCGAGGGCCGGATACGGCACCGAGACCAGCAGCACGTCGCCATAGGCCGCGGCCTGCGCGGGCGTGCCCGCCTTCGCGCCGGTCTTCGCGGCCAGTTGCTTGTCGTGCTCCAGGTCGAGCGACGAGAACATCACGTCGTGGCCCGCCTTCGCCCACAGCTCGCCCAGGGTCCCGCCGATGCGCCCCGAGCCGATGATGCCGATCTTCATTTTCTCGCCCGGGCTGGCGCCGAAGGCGCCGAACGGCACGAGCACGAGCGCCGCCGCGATCGCGGCCAGGACATTCCTACGAAACATGGGAACCCTCCTCGTTGACCTTCGCCTCGAAGCGGCGGTCCGGGACGAACCACATGACCGCCACCGCTATGTACAGGGCGAACGCGATCCACCATTGCACGAACGCGAGCGGGATCGCGATGCCGTAGATCACCACCGATATCTTGCCCTTGAAGTCGTCGCCCAGGCGCCGCGCGATATCCGAGTCGTGGCCGTGCACCGCGCCCAGGCAGTGGGCGAGGAGATAGTAGGCCGCGCCCGCGCAGAGCAGCACCACGCCGTAGAGCGCAACGGGAATCGGGGCGAAGTGGTTCTCGCTCACCCAGCCGGTGACGAACGGCACGAGCGAGAGCCAGAAGAGCAGGTGCATGTTGGCCCAGAGGATCGAGCCGTTCACCTGGCGCACCGCGTGGAACATGTGGTGGTGGTTGTTCCAGTAGATGCCGGTGTACACGAACGACAGCACGTACGAGAGGAACACCGGAACGAGCGGGCCCAGCGACTCGAAGTCCGTGCCGTGCGGCACCTTCATCTCGAGCACCATGATCGTGATGATGACGGCGATCACGCCGTCGCTGAACGCTTCGAGACGCGCCTTGCTCACGCTCCCTCCCGGGCCGATTACCTTATCATGGCACCTGGGATCCGGACATGACTTCGATGGCGCGCCTCGCGCGTGCGTTGCTGCTGGCCCTGCTGGCGGGCCTGCCCCCCGCCTCGTTCGCCGAGGACGAGGCGAGCGCGCCGCCGGCCTGGCTCCTCGTCTCCCGCGCCGACCTGCCCGATCCGAACTTCAACGAGTCCGTGATCCTCATCACGCAGCGCAACCGCCTCGGGCCCGCGGGCGTGATCATCAACAAGCCCACGCGCGTGCGCGTGGCCGAGCTCTTCCCGGACATCAAGGCGCTCAACACCGTGGACGACAAGGTCTTCTTCGGGGGGCCCGTGGCGCTCAACACCGTCTCTTTCGTGTTCCGCTCCGCCAAGGAGCCCGACGACGCCGTCGAGGTGATGAAGGACGTCTACGTGAGCTCGAACGTGGACCTGCTGCGCGACCTGCTCTCGCGCGACCGCCCGACCGAGGACCTGCGCGTGTTCGTGGGCTACGCCGGCTGGGGGCCCACGCAGCTCGAGGACGAGATGTCGCGCGGCGACTGGCGCCGGCTCGACGCCGACGCGCGCACGGTCTTCTCGCGGCGCCCCGAGGCGCTCTGGCCGCTGCTCGACCAGAAGGCCTCTAGCGTGCGCGTGCGTTGGGGCCGCTACTGAAGCGCTACATCCCCGGGATCTTGCGCTCGGCCCAGAGCACCGGGTTCCAGTCGACGATGAACTGCTGCGGGTTGCGCTGCATCATGTCGTAGCGGAACGAGTAGTCGGCCTCGCACGGCGCGCCGTGGCAGCGGGCCGGCTTGTAGCGGGTATGCATCAGCGTGAAGGTGATCGCGCGGGCGATCTTCTCGTCGGGCGCCTTCAACACGGCGGCGCCGATGGGACGGCCGCTGGCGTCCACGCGGACCGCGATGTGAACCGTGCCCGCATCGACCCACGCGCGGCGCAGGTTGCCGATCTCGCGCAGCACCGGCGTCATGCCGTAGGCCGGGTACGGCGGCTCGTCGTCGGCCGCGAGCGTCACGTAGTCGGCGCGCACCACGCCCCTCTGCTGCGGCGTGAGCTCTTCGTAGCTCGCGTCGACAGGCACGGGCCACATGACCAGCGTCCTCACGATGTTCGATCCGGTCTCCGGCGTGTCGTCGCGCAGGGCGTATTGATCGGCGGCCGAGGCGGCGAAGACCGCGGCGATCGACGTGCACAGCGCCATTCCCCAATATGCGGCTTTTTTCATTCGCATGTCCTCCGAGAAAAGCATCAGATGGAAGCCCGATCATAGGCGCCGCATCCGCGAAAGGGGCGTGCGTAACAAAAAGAAACGCGCGGGCAAAGCCTCGTGACCGGGAGGATCGGCCGGCCGCCCGCGCGTCCAGGAGCTAGTTGAGGATTCCTTCTTCCTTCATCGCCTGCTGCACGGCGGGGCGCGCATGCACGCGCGCCATGAAGGCCTTCAGGTTCGCGAAATCGGAGAGGTCGAGCTTCACCGCGTGGGCCCAGCGCGTGACCGTGAAGAGATAGGCGTCGGCCGCGGTGAACGCATCGCCGAAGAGGTAGTCGCGGCCCGCCAGGCGATCGTCGAGCAGCTTGTAGCGCTTGCGCAGGTACGCGCGGCGATCATCCTTCGTCGCATCCGGCGTGGCCTGGCTGAAGAGCAGGCTGTAGCTCTTGTGGATCTCGGAGGTGATGTAGCTCAGCATCTCCTGCTGGTGGTAGCGCTCGAGGCTGCCGGCCGCCGGGACCAGGTGCGACGCGGGCTTCTGGTCGGCGAGGTACTGCACGATCGCCGGGCCTTCGGTGAGCACGTCGCCCGCGCCCAGGTCGAGCGCCGGCACGTAGCCCTTGGGGTTGATCGCGTAGTAGTCGTTCTCCGCCTTGACGGAGTGCGTCCTGGTGTCGACCTTCTCGAGCTGCAGGTCGAGCCCCGCCTCGCGCGCCACGATGTGCGGCGACAGCGAGCAGGCGCCCGGGGAGTAGTAGAGCTTCATGGGAATTCCTTGGTTTCGATTGGACGGAGCGCGCAGGTTACCAAAGGATAGTTTCCTTTGTATAGTAGCTATGGTATCGTAAGCAATATTTTCCGCTTACCGGCAGGTAACCGATTCCATGGCGCTGCGCATGAGGAAGAGCAAGGCCCCGCCGCCGCCCCGGGGCTGCCCGATGGGCGCCTGCATGGCGCTGCTGGGCGGGGCCTGGACCACCAACGTGGTCTGGCAGCTGTCCGGCGGGCCGCGGCGCTTCGGCGAGCTCATGAGGGACATCCCCGGCGTCTCGCCCAAGATGCTCACGGCGAGGCTGCGCGAGCTCGAGGAGAAAGGTGTCGTAACAAGGCAGGTCGTTGCGTCCTCGCCCCCGTCGGTAGAATACGCGCTCTCCGAGCTGGGACAGGAGCTGGTGCCAGTGATCGATTCCATCGTGCGCGTGGGAACCCGGCTCATCGAGGGGCCGCGCCCGGCACGCCGCGGCGCTTGAGCGCGCAGCCCGCGCAACGCGAGGCGGCGGCCGACCTCGCGATCGTCCTCGCGACGATCGCGGCGGCGTGGATCCTCACGCGCTGGGTGATCTACCCCGCGCTGTCGATCCCCGACTACGCGCCCTACATCCTGCGGCCCATCGGCGGCTTCCTCGCCGCGTGGGCGGTGCTGCGCTGGCGCCGGCAATCCTGGAGCGCACTGGGGCTGCGCCAACCCGCGTCGTGGGTCCGCGTCATCGTCGCGGCCGTCGCGCTCTACCTGGCGATGCTCGCCATCTCGCAATGGGTCGTGCCGTTCGTCGCGCAGATCGTGCATCCCACGCAGCGGCCCTCCTTCCTCGGGAATCTGCCGGGCAACTTCCCCGCGCTGCTCGCGTGGCTCGCGGTGAGCTGGCTCGTGGGCGGGCTGTGCGAGGAGCTCCTCTTCCGCGGGTTCCTGCTGGACCGCGTGGCGCGCCTGCTCGGCGGCGGCGCCCTGGCGCTCGCGCTGGGCGCGGTGGCGCAGGCGCTCCTCTTCGGCACGCTGCACCTCTACGCGGGAAGCTTCGCCTTCATCTACGCATCGCTCTTCGCGGTGACGCAGGCGGCGTTCTTCCTCGCCGGCGGCCGCAACCTGTGGCCCCTCATCCTCGTCCACGGCGCGTGGGACTCGGTCGCGATGTGGGGCCTATACGGGGGTTGAAGCGGCGATCCTTCGCCTCTACGTACGGGTCATGCCACTCGCCGCCGTCGTAGGGATCACCGCGCTCGTCATCGCATGGCTGGTGGGCGAGCCCTACTGGATCGAGCGGCGCCGCCGCAGGCTGCGCGAGCGGCCGCTGCCCGGCGCGTGGCGCGCGATGATGGCGCGGCGCGTGCCGTATCTGCGCCTGCTGCCCAGGAGCCTGCGCACCCAGCTCGAGGGCCACGTGCAGGTGTTCCTCGACGAAAAGAACTTCGTGGGCTGCGACGGCTTCCAGGTCACGGACGAAGTCCGCATCACCATCGCCGCACAAGCCTGCCTGCTCATCCTCAACCGCAAGTCCTACTACTTCCCGAAGCTGCGCGACATCCTCGTCTATCCGGGCGCATTCGTGGTCGAGCGCGTGACGGGCGGGCCGCTCCTGCGGTCGGACACGCGGCGCGTGCTCTCGGGCGAATCCTGGACGCACGGGCAGGTGGTGCTCTCCTGGCAGGACGTGGTCGAGGGCGCGGCGGACCCCTGCGACGGCCGCAACGTCGTGATCCACGAGCTCGCGCACCAGCTCGACCAGGAGAAAGGCGCGGCCACCGGCGCGCCATGGCTCGGAAGCCGCGACCGCTATCCCCGCTGGTCGCGCGTGATGGCCGCCGAATACGCGCGATTGCAAGCAAGCGCGTGGTCGCCGTTTCCCGAGACGAGCCTCTTCGGCGCCTACGCGGGCACCGAGCCCGCGGAGTTCTTCGCGGTCGCTTCCGAGGTCTTCTTCGAGCGCCCCCGCGAGATGGCGGCGCTGCACCCCGAGATGTACGGGGAGCTGTGCGCCCTCTACCGCGTCGATCCGGCCACCTGGTGACCTGATTCCTTGATCCGCGTCAGGGGATGGCGCGGGCGGGGCCTTAGGCTCACGCCATGGACAAGGTTCGCACCGAGGCCACGGTCGGCGGCGCGCTGATCGAGGCACTCCACGCTTCGGGCGCGCGGGAAGTGTTCGGCATTCCCGGCGATTTCGCCCTGCCCTTCTTCGACGCGCTCGAGCGCATGCCGCTCCTGCGCCTGGTCACGCTCTCCAACGAGCCCTCGCTCGGCTTCGCCGCCGACGCCGCGGCGCGCATTCGCGGCGCACCCTCCGTCGTCGCGGTGACCTACGGCGCCGGGGCGCTCAACGCGGTGAATCCCGTCGCCTGCGCCTACGCGGAGAAGTCGCCGGTCGTCGTGATCTCCGGCGCGGCCGGAAGCGCGGCGCGCGCGAGCGGGTTGCGCCTGCACCACGAGGTGAAGCGGCCCGAGTCGCAGTTCGAGATCTACCGCGAGATCACGTGCGACCAGGCCCGCCTCGACGATCCCGCGCTGGCCGCCTCGCAGGTCGCCCGCGTGCTCGCGGCTGCCAGGCGGTGGTCGCGCCCCGTGTACATCGAGCTGCCCGCGGATTGCGTGGCCGCGCCCTCGGCCGGCGCGACGGCACTGCCGCAAGTCGAAGCCGATCCCGATGCGCTCGAATCCTGCGCGCAGGAGATCCTCGCGCGCCTCGATCAGGCGAAGCATCCCGTGCTGATGGTGGGCGTCGAGGTGCGGCGCTTCGGCTTGGAAAAGCGCGTGGCCGAGCTCGCACGGACGCTGCGCATCCCGGTCGTCACGAGCTTCCTGGGCCGCGGCCTGCTCTCCGACACCGATGCGCCCCTCGCGGGAACCTATCTCGGCGTCGCCGGCGATCCGGGCGTCACCGCGCTGGTCGAAGACTCCGACGGGCTCTTCCTGCTGGGCGAGATCTGGTGCGACACCAACTTCGGCGTCTCGCGCCGGCGCATCGACCCGCGGCGCACGATCCAGGCGCTCGATACGCAGGTCACGATCTCGCACCACGTCTATCCGGACATCCCGCTCGCCGACCTCGTCGCGGCTCTCGAGCGCCTCGCGCGTCCCGTGGCGCAGGCCGAGCGCCTCGCGCCCCCGTCCGTGCCCTCCGGAATGCCGCACGACGGCGCGCCCATCACGCCCGACGACATCGCCGCGGCGCTGAACGACCTCATGAACGAGCATGGGCGCTTCCCCGTGGCCGCGGACGTGGGCGACTGCCTCTTCACCGCCATGGACCTGGTGCACACCGACCACGTGGCTCCCGGCTACTACGCGACGATGGGATTCGGCGTGCCGGCGGGCATCGGCGTGCAGGTGGCGACGGGCCGGCGGCCCATCATCCTGGTGGGCGACGGCGCCTTCCAGATGACCGGCATGGAGCTCGGGCACTGCGCGCGCCTGGGCCTGGACCCGATCGTCGTGGTGTTCAACAACGCGCAATGGGGCATGCTCACCGCGTTCCGCCCCGAGGCGCACTACACGCGCCTGGGCACGTGGGACCTCGCGGCGGTCGGGCAGGCCCTCGGCGGGCGCGGCCACCGCGCGGCCTCGCGCGCCCAGCTCGCCGCGGCACTCGACGACGCGGCGCGCCGGCGCGGAACCTTCCAGCTCATCGACGCGCGAATCGCGCCCGGCGCCCTCTCGCCGATGCTGCGGCGCTTCGCCGCGGCGGTCTCCCGCGCCTAGTCGATCGCGTACAGGTTGCCGTCGTTGCTGCCCACGTAGACGGTGCCGTTCGCCACCAGGGGCGTGGAAAGCATCGAGCCCACCGACAATTCGCGCTCGACGGTGGGAATCTGCGAATCACCCGCCTGCGAGCGAAAGAGCATCGGGATGTTGAAGCGGCCGTCGGCGGTAAGCGCCCAGTACTTGTTGCGCTTCGAGGCCTCGGTGCGGAACGACCACAGCACCTCGCCCGTCTCGAGGTCGCGCGCCTCCAGCGTGCCGTTGAGCACCGGCTGGTAGACGACGCCGCCCGCGACCGCGGGCGAGGCGAACATGTACGCCTTGGCCTGCTGCTTGACGACTTGCTTGCCGGTCTGCGCATCGACCACGTAGTAGAGGCTCGAATCCGAGGTCGCGAAGATCACCTTGCCCTTGGTGACCGCGGGCGACGTGATCACCCAGCTGCCGTTGTTGTTGAACTTCCACTTCTCCTTGCCGGTGGCCGCGTCGAGGGCGTAGAGGTTCGAGTCGCGGCAGCCCACGTACACGACGCCGTCCACGACGGCCGCCGAGGACTGGAATCCCACCTGGTTGTGGATGAGCGGATCCTCGCCGCCGTGGAAGCGCCATTTCTCCTGGCCGGTGCGCGCATCCACCGCGTAGAAATAGCTGTCCCAGCTGCCGAAGTAGAGGACGCCGTCCGCGTACGCGGGCGAGGCGTGCACCACGTCGCCGGCTTTGAACTTCCACTTGAGCTCGCCCGAGGCCGCATCCACCGCGTAGAGGTGGCTGTCGCCGCTCGCGAAGTACACGAGGCCGTCGGCGACCACCGGGCTGGAGAGGAAAATGTCGAACGGATCGAAGAACGTCTGGTCCTTCGGCGTCATGCCGTGCAGGCCCTTCGCCTCGAAGCGCCTCTCGCCCTCGGTGACGAACTTCCAGCGCATGGCGCCGTTGCGCGTGTTGAGCGCGTAGAGGCTGCCGTCGAAGCTCGTCACGTAGAGGCTCTCGCCCGCGATGGCCGGCGTGCCGGACACCGCGCCCCGCGTGGAGCGCATCCACACCTGCCGGCCGTCGTCGGCACCGACCGCATACACGTTGCCGTCGTCGCTGCCGAAATAGACGACCTTGTCCTTCATCACGGGCGAGGACACCACGCGCGCGCCGGTGGGAAACGCCCACTTGACGCGATGGAACTCGCGGGGGCCGGCGCCTTGATAGACGCCGGTGTGCGCGGCGTCGCCGCGGAACATCGATTGGGCCGCGGCGAACGCGGGCAGCAGCGCGGCAACGAGGAGGACAACGATCTTCGTGTTCTTCACGAGGCTTTCTCCGTCGGACGGCGAAGGATGAGCGGCACCTCGAAGGGCCCCGACACGAGCGTTCCCTTGATCTGGCCGGGCCCGATGACGCCCTCGAACACGGTGCGATAGGCGCTCGACTCGAAGCGCAGCGTGCCGTCCTTCTCGGAGATGAAATCGACCGGGACGTTGGTGGTCATCTTCCCGACCACCACGAAGCCGACCTTGGCGGTCGAGCCCGGCTGGTTGGCGAGGTCCACCGTGACCTGCCGCGGGTAGCCGCCCAATTCATAGGTGCCCACCCAGCGCCCCTCGAGCTCACGCCCGATGGCGGTGCTCTTCGGCGGAAGGTCCACCTGTGCCGTGCCCGTGAGCTTCAGCTCGAAGGGCGCCTTGTTGCCCGCCTGGCGCATCTCGCCCGCCATGCGGTCCTTGCCGAACTTCGCGGAGAAGGTCGCCGGCCCATCGGGCGGGGCGCCCAACACGTTGCCGATGTCGAAGCTCACGGTGTCGCCCGCGACCTTGAGGTTGCCGAGCGCCGCGCCCTTGATCTCGAAGCCCGGGCTGGTGAGCGAGCCGATCCACGCGCCGGATGCATCCTGCGCGAGGTCCAGGACGAGCGGCATGTCGTTATACGGGATCTGCGCCTCGCCGATCCAGCGGCCGGCGGGCGGAGCGGCGAACGCCGCCGCGGCCGACGCGGCGGCGAGCGCTATGAGGAGGGTTCTCACGGAAGGTCTCCGGAACTCGGGTTGCGATAGGCGCATAGCCTGGGCCCCTGCCCCGGAGACCGCTGTGACGATTTGTTGCAGCTACAACGAGAAACCGTTCAACGGTACTTGGTGACCGTTGAACGGTGCCCCGCTACTTGAACGCGTAGGTCACGCTGCCGTACCAGAAGCGCCCGCGCGGATCGGCCACCGAGTTCGCCCAGCCGGCGGCGTGCGAGCCGTACGAGGAGACGTCGGTATACGGCGGCAGGCGGTCCATCACGTTGCGCACGCCGAGCTTCAGCGTGAGGTGCTTGAAGCCCACGTAGCGGCCCTGCAGGTTCACGCGCGAGGTGCTCGGGATGTCGTGCGTGCCGCCCCCCTGGAAGGCTTCCACCCAGCCCGCGACGAACGTCTGCTCGATCGTGCCGCCCCAGGGGCCATAGTCCCCGTCCAGCGTCGCCACGTGCATCCAGCGCGGGTACGCGTTGCCGCCGTTGAAGCTGTTGCCGAGGTAGCTGATGAACGGCAGGTCGGAGCCCGGCTGCAGCTCGTACTTGTCCACGTATGTGCCGACGATCGCCACCGTGTACTTGCCGTACGTCGTATCGAAGCGGATGCGCGCGTCGAGGTCGAAGCCCGAGGTCTTGAGGCCGCCCAGGTTCTCGAGCGGCTGGTCGACGTAGAGCGTGGTCCCGATCGGGCTGCGCACGAAGCGGCTGATGTAGCGGTTGTAGAGCGTGAGGTCGTCGGGGTTGGCGAGGATCGTGTCGGCCGTGACGCTTCCGATCGTGTCCTTCTTCTCGATGCTCCAGTAGTCGATTCCCACCGAGCTCCTGTTGGTGGGCTCCCACACGAAGCCCGCGCTCCACTGCGTGGAGGTCTCGGGCTTCAGGTTCGCCGACGCGATGTTGCGCACGTTGAGCTGGGTGCCCACGCAGCGCGCATCCTCCTCCGCGATCAGGTCCGCCGGGCAGCCCGGGTCGTTGAGCGAGTTGGCCGAGTTGCCGAACGAGGGCGGGCTGTGCAGGTCCCACAGCGACGGCGCGCGGAAGCCCTTGCCGGCGGAGGCGCGCACCAGCAGGTCCTTCATCGGTTGCCAGCGCGCACGCACCTGCGGCGTTCCCTTGGAGCCCACGTCGCTGTAGTGGTCCCAGCGCGCGGCGGCCGTCACCTCGAGCTCCTTGGTGAACGGCATGTTCACCTCGGCGAACACGGCGCCCACGTTGCGGCTCGCCTCCGTGTGCGGCACCGTGCCCTCGCCGCCGATGTCCTGGCCGTTCTCGTAGTCGGAGTTGAGCGGCTTGTCGTCGATCGACTCGTGGCGGAAGTCCGCGCCCAGCGCGACTGCGGCCATGCCGCCCGACATGCTCCACATGTCCTTCGAGAGCTTGCCGTCCAGCTGCGTGGACGTGCTGGTGGACTTGCGCATGTCGCCTTCCATCTTCGCGCCGTCGAGCAGCGCGAGGCCCACGGCGTCGTTCGGGCCGAACGGGTTCAGGTTGCCCGTGGCGAGCGCCTGCACGAACCGGTTCTCCTGGATGTAGCCGGTGAACTTGAGCTTGCTCGTGGACGACGCGTAGGTGAGCGCGGTGTCGTAGTCCCAGCCGCTCACCACGCCCTTGAAGCCGCCGGAGAAGCGCGACTGGTCGGAGGTGATGTCGTTGATGCGGTTGCCGGCAGGCGCCGAGCGGTAGGCGATCTCGAGGAAGCCCGGCGTCCCGACGTCGGCCGTGCTGTACCCCAGGCGGTTCAGGAGCGCCACCGGCGCGAAGCGGCTGGTGAGCGGCAGCAGGATGTTGGCCTGCGTGCCGTCGGGCCGGATGTGCGCCGCGGTCTGGTCGATGGGCACCGGCGCGATGCGGCCGATGTTGTGGTTCTCCGAATACGACGCCTCGCCGAAGAACGTGTTGTCGGCGTTGACGTTGTAGGTGAGGCGCCCGAAGAGGTCGCCGCGGTGGTTGTCCGGCAGGTTGTCCAGGTACGCCGCGTAGATGCCGCGGCAGCGGATCCTCGGGGCCCCCGAGGGCGTAGTGCCCGACGTCTGCAGCACCGTGAAGTTCGGGTCGCAGGCGGAGAAGTTCTGGTCGTTGAGGAGCGTGCCCACGTAGGCGCCGGGGCTGATGCCGAAGTCCATGATGCGGCCCGGGAAGCCGCGGAACGAGGTGGGATAGGTCGCGCCGTCGATCTGGTTGGCGCGGTCGTAGAGCTTCTGGTCGATGGCCTTCAGGCTCTTGTTGTACTGGAAGTGGCCGGTGGCGAGCACGTTCCAGCCGTCCTTGGCGATGTCGCCCACGCCGTAGGCGATGTTGGCGCTCTGCTCGGAGCCGGCGCGGCCGTCCTGCGTCTGGCCGTAGTAGGCCGTCACCTCGCCGCCCTTGTAGTCGCTGCGCGTGATGAAGTTGATCACGCCGCCCACCGCGTCCGTGCCGTACACCGCCGAGGCCCCGTCGCGCAGGACCTCGACTCGCTCGATGGCGCTGAACGGGATCGTGTTCAGGTCCACCGCCTGCGGCGCGGCGTTGAAGCCGCCGATGCTGCCGAAGGCCTGGTTGGCGAGGCGCCGCCCGTTCAGCAGGACGAGCGTGGAGCTCGCGCCCAGGCCGCGCAGGTTGGCGTTGGAAACCGCGTAGCCCACACCCTGCGTCGTGTCGGAGTACATCGCGGTGTTGGCCGTGACGCGCCGCATGATGTCCTCGGTGCTGGTGGCGCCCATCTTCTCGATGTCGCTGCGCGAGATGACGGTGACCGGCAGGGCCGTCTCGCCCTCGATGCGCTTGATGTTGGAGCCGGTGACCTCGATGCGCTCCCGGGCGACGGGCGCGGTCTGCGCGAAGGTGTTGCCGGCGAAGGAAACTGCAAGTGCGGCGGCCACGGCGAGCGGCAGCTTGCCGATTTTCGGTTGCCTCATGGATCCCCCCAGGGTAAGAAGCGTTGTGTTCTTGTGCTTCGTTGTTTCTTGTTACTGGCGGTTACATATTAAGGCAAATTTCCGGGAAGCAGGGAGGGGTGTCCGCTGTTACCGCGCGCGCCCGGCGGCGGCAAAGTCTATGCCTGCCGGCGAAGCGTCATCGCGATGCCGCCCAGGATCGCGACGGAGCACGCCACGAGGCGCGGGGTGAGCGATTCGCCGAGGAACGCGATGCCGCCCGCGGCCGCGATCACCGGCACGCTCAGCTGCACGGTCGCCGCGCTGGTGGCGGCGAGCCCGCGCAGCGCCGTGTACCAGATCGCGTAGCCCACGCCGGAAGCAAGCGCGCCCGAGGCGACCGCGAGCGCCGCGCCCGCCGGATCGAGGTTTGCCCACGGAATCGTCGCGGCGCTCACCAGCGCGGCGAAGGGGACGGCGCGCAGGAAATTTCCCGCGGTCACGGCCGTCGGGTCCCCCGCGGCGCCGCGGCCGCGCAGCGAGTACACGCCCCACGAGACTCCCGCGAAGAGCATGAGCCCGGCGCCGAGCGCAGGCGGCGCGGAGAGGCCCGGAAGGAGCAGCGCGCCCAGGCCCGCGAGCGCGAGCGCCATTCCCGCGGCCTGCAGCGGCCGCAGCCGCTCGCCGCGCGCGAGCCCGTAGCCGATCATGGTGCCCTGCACCGCGCCGAAGAGCAGCAGCGCGCCCGTGCCCGCGGTGAGCGACAGGTACGCGTAGGAGAAGCCCGCGGCGTAGGCGAAGAGCCAGAACCCCGAGGCCCAGCTTCCGCCGGACCGGTTGCCCGCCCGCAGCCGCACGATGATCGCCAGCGCGATCGCGCCCGAGACGATGCGTATCGCGGTGAAGCTCGCCGCATCGATCGCGGTACCCTTCAGCGCGGCGCGGCACAGCAGCGAGTTGCCCGCGAAGGCGACCATCGCGAGCAGCGTGAGCAGCAGGACGCGGGGAGCGGGAGCGGTCATGCGGCCGCCATGATGGCACGGCGTACACTTGCGCCCCATGCTGATCTTCCGCCAGCTGGGCGATCCGGTCTCTTCCACGTACACGTACCTGCTGGGCGATCGCGCAAGCGGCGAGGCGGTGCTGATCGACCCGGTGTTCGACCAGGCCGTGCGCGACGCGGCGCTCGTCGAGGAGCTGGGGCTGCGCCTCGCGTGGACGCTCGACACGCACGTGCACGCCGACCACGTGACCGCCGCGTGGCTGCACAAGCACGACCTGGGCAGCCGAATCGCGGTGGGTGCGGCGAGCGGGGCCCAGGGGGCGGACCGGTACCTCGAGGACGGCGACACGCTCGCGATCGGCGACCGGCGCCTCGAGGCGCGCGCCACGCCGGGCCACACGTCGGGCTGCATGACATACGTGCTCGACGACCACACGATGGCATTCACCGGCGATTGCCTGCTGATCCGCGGCAGCGGCCGCACCGATTTCCAGCAGGGCGACGCGAACCGGCTCTTCCGGTCCGTGCGCACGCGGATCTTCCCTCTGCCCGGCGACTGCCTCCTCTATCCCGCGCACGACTACCGCGGCCTCACGGTGACCAGCGTGGCCGAGGAGCGCCGCTATAACCCGCGGCTCGCCGAATCCATCACCGAGGACGATTTCGTGGGCTACATGAGCCACCTCGGCCTCGCGCACCCGAAGCAGATGGACGCGGCCGTGCCCGCGAACCTGCGCTGCGGGCAGCCCGAGGGCGGTCTCGAAGAGCGCGCCGTGCAATCGTGGGCGCCGCTCACGATGACCTTCGCCGGCATCCCGGAGATCCAGCCCTGGCTGCTGGAGGAACGCATGGCCGGCGTGCAGGTGATCGACGTGCGCGAGCCCGGGGAATGGGACGGCTCGCTGGGGCACATCGGCGCCTCGCGCCTCATCCCCCTGGGCCAGCTTGCGCAGCGCGCCGGCGAGATCGACAAGTCGATCCCCGTGGTCACCACGTGCCGCTCGGGCGCGCGCTCCGCCCAGGCGGTGGTGATCCTTCAACGCCAGGGCTTCACGAAGGTCGCGAACCTCGCCGGCGGGCTCATCCGCTGGCGCGGCAGCGGGCTCGCGGTGGAAGGCGGGCGCGAGTAATCGTCACCGGGACAGGCTCACGCCATGAGCTTGCGCGCCCCTATCCTGGGACGCCATGGACAACGCAAATCACAGGATTGGCCAGCGCTCCGGCGAAACCCCGCGTGGCGCACACGGCATGAGCGGGATCGAGCAGGAATTCGCCGGCACCAACAAGCTCCTCGTCGGCCTCGCCTGGATGCTCGCCGGCAAGGCGATCCGCAAGGCCAAGAGCGCTCCCGCAGCGCGATAGCAAGGTCGCCGAAAGCGCCGTTCGCCAAACTGCCGGGCACGGGCCAATGGTAGAAAGGCGGCATGCAGATCGATTTCCACCACGGCGTCACGTATGTCGTCGCGCGGCTCGCGGGCTTTCCGCCCGGGGAGGCCGAGGTCGTCGCGCACAGCGCGCAGTACGTGGACGACGCCACGTCCTCGGGCGAGCTCTGGTTCGACAACGGCGGCCTCTACGAGCGCATCTCCTCGGCGCACAAGCTCTACGACTACCGCAACATGGAGGCGCTCTCGAACCACCATGTCTGGATCCCGTTCCATTTCCTGCCCGGCAACAAGCTGGAACCGCGGCCCGCCCAGGCTCCCGTGCTCACCCGTGAAGACCTCATCGAGCGCTGCATCACCCGGCCCGACAGCCCTCCCGCGCGCGAGATGATGGCGGCCGCCGTGCAGCGGCAGAAGCGGCCGTTCGCATTGCACCGCCTCGGCATCGCGTCGCACGTGTACGCCGACACGTGGGCACACCAGGGCTTCGTAGGGCTGCGCGACCGCATCAACCTCGCCACCGACATCCGCGGGGCGAACGACGCGCACCACGAGAAGACCTTCGGCGAGCGCTTCGCGGATTTCTTCCACCACGAGCTGGAGGAGGCCGAAGAGATCTTCGTCGGCGAGGCGCTGCCCGTGGGGCACGGCGTGGTGCTGAGCTATCCCGACCGGCCCTACCTCGTGTGGTCGTACCGCAACGGGCGCGGCGAGCCCATCGAGCGCGACAACCCGCGCGACTTCGCGCAGGCCGCCCGCGAGCTCTACCAGTGGTTCAGGCGCTACCGCGACTTCCCACGCGAGGGCGCGGCGGTGGCCGATCGCGCGTACCCGGTCCCGGGGGAATTCGCCGCGGTGGACCGGATGCTCGCCGAAGTGGTGAGCGAAAAGAAGCTCGAGCGCCACGCCGCGTGGCTCGCCGCCGTCGCCGACGGAACGTTCGGGTTCAGGGAGCCGCTCGCCTACATCGAGATCGGCGAGGGATCGTGGAAGCACCAGGCGCTGGGCACGCTCGAGGACGTGCAGTCCAATCCGGGCAAGCCCATCCCCTGCACGCCCGCGTTCATGACCAGCCACTGGAAGTATTTCCACGACGCGCTGCAGGCGCACCGGTTCTTCGTGCTGAACGAGATGCTGCCGGGGTACGGAATCCTCAGCATGTAACCCCGTGGCCGCGCGCGCCCTACTTCTTGGGCGGCGGTGGCGGCTGCTTGGGGGCCTCTTCCTGGTAACCGCCCAGCGCCGCCTTGGCGGGGCAGACGCTGAACATCACGCACTTGGGGCATCCGACCGCAATGGCGATGGGGCAGATCTTCATCCTGGGCTCCGTTCCTTGTTCGTTAGATTCCCGGAACCGCCGTGATGTTGCCGGTGGTTGCCGTGCCATTCTGCCTCACGATGTTGTTCCCAAACGTCTCGAAGACTCCGGGCGGACCGGCGCTGACGATGCCGGGGATCTGGGCGAATCCCGTCGCGTTGCCCGCCGCGAGGCTCTCCCCGACGCTCAGGATTCCGCCGGAGGTGACCGCGAATCCCCAACGGCGATTGTTCGAGGCCGTCGAGCGAATGAGCGCCACCTGGCCCAGCGAGGTCGCATCGCCCGAAACCATGACGCCATCCAGGTGATTGTCCGAAGCGAAGCTGTCGGCCATGGATACGCTGGTCGACACCCCGGTGGCCCCGACGACGACGCCCGCTCCGCGATTGTCGATGAAGTAACTGCGCGCCACGTCGGCCGCCGCGCCGCCCCCGAAGCGCGCCCCGTTCGAGTTGCGCGCGAAGACGCTGTCGATCACATGGACATGGGCCGCGGCGTCCACGAACAGGCCCTGCAGGAAGTTGGAAACCTCGCACTTGTCGACCGTGAGCGAGCCGGCCGCCATCACGTTGATTCCGGATCCGCCGCTGCTGCCCTTCACGATGAGCCCGCGCAACACGACATCGAGGCCGGCCGCGGGGATGTCGATCCCGTCGCCGGCCGGCGGCGCGATGAGCGCGAGCCCGTTGCCCTCGATCGTCACCGACTTCGTGATGCGCACGAAGCCATATTCGGCGGCGTCGAGCGCCACGACCACGCCGCCCGCATCGACGACGCTCATGGCGGCGCGCAGCGTGCGGCAGATCTTCGCCCGCGAGCAACCCGCCGCGGTGTTGGCGTCGGATCCGCTCGACGCGACGTAGGCTTGCGGGCCCGCTTGCGCCATGCCGCACAGCATGGCGGCCGAGAGGGCCGCCGCTCGGAGAATCAAGTTCGTATTGGTTGTCATTGTCGGCCTCCCGTGGCAGTTCACTGAATCTAGGACATCCTCGCATCGAACGTCCCCACCCGCCCGGGTGGGAACGCGTGCGCCATCTGCAGCACTGCGAAATCGTCCCGGTATCGCCCCACGATCTGCAGACCCACCGGAAGCGGCTTCGCGTCGTTCGTGAAGCCCGCCGGCACCGAAATCGACGGGTGCGCGGTGACGGTGATGTGGTAGCAGCTCTTCATCCAGTCGATGTAGCTCGCGAGCTTCACGCCGTCGATCGCGTCGACGAACGGCTGCGAAGCGGGAAACGGCGGCACCTGGCTCACGGGCAGGCAAAGGAACTCGTAGCGCTCCATGAACTCGCGCATGCGCTCGAAGATCGCCGTGCGCAGCGCGATCGCGCGGCCCACGCGCGGGCCGTCGAGCTTCAGGCCCGCCTCGATGTTCCAGGTCACCGTGTCCTTGATCCTGTCGCGATGCTTCTCGAGGAGCGTGGCGTAGCGCATCGCGAAGGAGTTCGCCCGCAGCACCTGGAACACCTCGTCGGCGCCCGAGAGATCCGGCGACGCGTCCTCCACGATGCAGCCCAGGGACTCGAGCGCCTTGCGCGCGGGCTCGAGCGCGGCCAACACGCGCTTGTCGACCGGCAAGCCGCCCAGGTCGCGCGACCAGGCCACGCGCACGCGCCGGAAATCCCGTTTCAGGGGCCGCGCGAAGACGGAGCCGGGCTCGGCGATCGAGATGGGCGAGCGCGCATCGGGGCCGGCCATCGCCGACAGCAGGAACGCCGCGTCCCCCGCGTTGCGCGCGATGGGCCCGAGCACGGACATCGTGTTCCATGCGTCGATCGTGGGCCAGCTCGGCACGCGCCCCGGCGTCGGGCGGAACCCCACCACGTTGCAGAAGCTCGCGGGATTGCGCAGGCTCCCGCCGAGGTCGGAACCGTCGGCGAAGGGCAGCATGCCGCACGCGACCGCCACCGCCGCGCCGCCCGAGGAGCCGCCGCAGGTCCTGTCGAGGTCGTACGGATTCACCGTCGTCCCGAACACCTTGTTGAACGTCTGGCTGCCCGCGGCGAACTCGGGCGTGTTGGTCTTGCCGAGCGTGATCGCGCCCGCGGCCTTGAGCCGCTCGACGAGCAGCTGGTCCCTCGCGGGCACGTGGTTCGCATAGATCGGCGAGCCGTACGTCGTGCGGATGCCCGCCGTGTCGATCATGTCCTTGTATGCGATGGGCAGGCCCTGCAGCGCCCCGGCGGGCCTCGCGCCGCGCGAGGGCTTGCGGTCCAGGCGCTTCGCCTCGGCGAGCGCCTGTTCGGGGAGGAAGGTGACGATCGCGTTCACCTTCGGATTCACCGCCTCGATGCGGGCGATGAACGCCTTCATCACTTCGACGCGCGAGAGCCTGCGCGTGCGCAGCAGGCGCGCGAGGCTGCGCGCGGGCGTGAAGACGAGGTCGGTCACGGGCCCGGCGCGGGCGGCGTGGTCAGTCGTCCCCGCCACCGTCGTCGCCGTCCTCGCCCCTCGACACCTTCTCGCAGAGCGTCCTCTTTCCCCTCGCGGGATCGACGAGCGGCTTCTGCGTGCCGGTGAAACGGCCCGCGTCCATGAACGTCACCTCGGTCACGAAGGCGAGCGGATTGGCGGGATCGAGGTTCGCCGAGGGCTCGATGCAGGCCACGCGGAACGAGCTCACGCCCTTCCTGAATCCGTGGGCGCGGAAGTCGAACAGCACGCCGCCGCCGAGCGCGAAGCGCCGGCCCTCGACCTTGAGCACGTACATCGAATCGCCCACGCCGATCGGCAGGCGAACGCTGGCGAAGAGCGGGTTCTTGTGGCCGATCGCGTAGTCGTAGCCCACCGCCACGTCCGGATCGATGAAGATGGGCACGTTGGGCACCACGTCCACGCCGAACGTGTACGCGCCGCCCGAAGTGGTGCCCGTGGGCAGGACGGCAGGCGAAGCGATGAATCCGTGCGGGTTGCTGGCCGCGTCGAAGTAGAAGCCGCTCACCTGGCCCGCGTTGTTGATCGCCTGGCCGACCGTGCCGCCCGCCGCGCCGGGCACGTCGATCAGCTCGTAGCCGAGCGACGTTCCCACCCATGCGTGGAAGTTGCCCAGCGCATCGTTGAGGTTGCCCGTCATCACGCCCAGGTCGTTGATGCCGCGCGCCCGCGTCTGCTGCCCGTCGAGCTGGAAGAACGTCATCGCGCCGCCGGGCTGGCGCAGGAAGCTCTCGGTGCCGATGCCCGGGACGTGCGCGCTTCCCACGACCTGGCCCGCCGCGTTCATGCCCTGCGGAATCGTGAGCGTGGAGCCCGCGACGGTGATGTCCACGTACGTGCTGGTCGCCGGGTTGTAGATGAATCCCACGGTGCCGGTCGCGCCGTCGTCGGCGTAGCCGGTGACGAGGCCGGAGTTGGTGATGAACCTCACGTTCGTGTTGAGCCATCCCGGCTTCTGGAAGAACGTGTACGCGATGCCGTTGAGCGTGAGCCCGCGGTCGCCGCTCGCTTCCGCGGCGGTGCCGCCCGCCACCAGCCCCGCGTCGTTGATGCCGTGCGCGTAGGTGTTGACGCCGCCGGGCAATGCCGGGAACGGCGTGAACACTCCCGCCTGGTACGTGAAGCCGAAGGTGTTGACGCCGTCGAAGCTCGCGTAGCCCGCGATGCGCCCGTTGTTGTTGATGGCGCGCACGTCCGTGAAGACGGCGCCCGGGTAGTCGACCAGCACGATGCCGTAGGTCGCCTGGGCCTCGCCCGCGACGAAAGCCAATGACGTTGCGGCGAGCAGGATCGCGCGGCGATACGTTGCGTTCATGGGAGCTCCCGGCGTTAGGGTGCGTGAGTCTAGCGTATTGCGTTCACCGCGCGTATTTGCGCGCCGTTGCGGCTACGCGGCTCGCCACGGCTTGCCTCAACGAGGCGGGGCCCGTCACTTCCACGTCCGGCCCGAACTTGAGGATGTCCATCATCAGCTCCTTCTCCGAGCTGTACGGCACTTCGAGCACGTAGCTGCCGTCCTTCTCCCAGCGCGCCTTCTGCTTCGGGTGCCATTCCTCGAGCGACACGTAACGCGCAGCCGGGGCGGCGAACCTGAGCGTGGCCCACTGCACCTTCCTGCCCGAGAAGATCCCATAGCCGCTCGCGAGCACCGCGTCGAGCTCGGCGTCGGGCACGTCGCGCACCTTCCCCGCGACGACGGTCACGTCGCGCATCGCGTCGAGGGCGAACGTGCGCAGGTCGTCGCGCAGGTGGTCCCACGCGTCGAGGTACCAGTTGTTGCGGTAATGCACGAGGCGCTGCGGCGAGATCTCGCGCTCGGTGGTTTCGTCCTTCGCCCGGTTCCAGTACGTGAGCCCGAGGCGCTGGCGGCCGAGCACGGCGCTCGCGACGAGCTGGAAGTGCTTCGGCGCATGGCGGCGCGCGCCGAAGGAGATCACGCGGATGCGCCGGCGCACCTCGTCCACCGAGTGGTCGCCCGCCGAGAGGAGCGCGGACAGGCGCGCCTTGAGCGGCTTCACGTGCGCGCCGAGGAGGCTCGGCTCCAGGCCCTCCAGCAGATGCTCCATGGTAAGCAGCGCCTGCGCCTCCTGCGGGCTGAACCACAGGCCCGGCAGCTCGTACTTGGGCGCGTCCTTCGCGGGCTGCTCGAACCGGTAGCCGCCCTGGTCGCGGTCCCACACGATGGGCGCGTAGTGGCGGCTTCGCATGTACTCGATGTCGCGCTTGAACGTCGCGAGCGACACCTCGAGCTCGGAGAGGAAATCCTTCACCGGCACGATGCCGCGCTCGCGGATCAGGTGGTCGATCTTGTAGAAGCGCTCGGTGCGGTCCATGGCTTCAGCGCGCCCAGTGGATGGCGCGGCCCGTGAACGGGATCGGCAGCGACTTGTAGGGGCTCATGTCGGCCTGCTGGCGCACCAGCCGGTCGCGCGCGTCGTACTGGAGCCAGATGGCGATCTCGTCGTCGCGGTAGACCCGGCACACGAGGTTCATCACGGGCACCTTCGCGATAATGAGCGGGCCGTCGCCGCAGCTTTCGAGGTTGCGCGGCTTGCGCTTGCGGCAGTCGTCGGTGGAGAGCACCGCATGCGCGACCGCGCGCCCGCGCCAATACGCCTCGGCGAGCGCCGCGGTCTTGAGCGATTCCCGGTCGCGGTCCAGCCGCGCGTTCTCGGCGTCGAATTCCGCCGTGCAGGCCCCATCCGTGAAGAGCGGCGGCATCAGGGCGGCCCACACGAAGGCGACCGCGAGGAGGAGCTTCACGGTGAACGGCATGCCGCCAATCTACCCCACGGCGCGGTAACGCACGAGCGATGCGGAAGGATTGCGAATGCCCTAACATCGCGCCATGAACATCGCAGGCAAGCCCCTCTCCGCCTATCGCCTGCGCGAGCGCGAAGTGGCCTGGGGCCCGATGCGCGGGCCCGGCATGCGCCAGCCCTCGCTCTGGGAGTTCGTGATCCTGTCGATGCTGCTGCACGCGCTCGCCATCGCTCTCTTCGGCGCGCCCGCGGGCGGCAGCCGCGAAGGCCGCGCGATGTGGGGCTCGCTCAACGTGGTGCTGCAAGGGCTCGCGCCCGAACCGCCGCCGCTGCTCAAGCTCGACCGCGGCGCGCTCGCCGAGCCGCCGCAGCCCAACATCCCGAGGGTTCGCCGCGCCTACGTGCCGCCGAATGCCGAGCCCTCGCCGCAACTCAGGATGGAGCCCGCGATTCCGAACGTCGAAGCGCCGAAGATCGAGACGCCGCTCGCCGAGCCGCCGAAGATCATCGCGCCGCCCGTCGAGGTGAAGCCGATCGCGATCCCGCCGCTCATGGAACGGCTGCCGCCGCAGGAGCGCAATTTCGAATCGCCGACGTTCCAGGTGCCGCCGCCCACGGAAATCCAGGCGCCCGCACCGGTGCCCTCCCCGCCCGTGCCCACGCCGAAGAAGCTGCCGAAGGTCGCGCCGCCCGTCGAAGCACCGCCGCCGCAGCCGATCGAGGCGGCTCCGCAACCGGTGCCCGCGCAGGCGCCGCTCGCGGCACCTCGCATCGAGCGCGTCGTGGTCCCGCCGGTCGAGACGCCGTTGCTGCAACCCATCGAGCGCCCCGTGCTGCAGGAACGCGCGCCCGTGCCGCCCATCGAGGTGCCGCCGATTCCCACGCAGGCGGTGCCCGCGGTGCCCACGCCCGCCGTTCCCGCCGCGCCGCCCGTCGAGGTGAAGCAGGTTCCCACGCCGCCGGTGCAGGCGCCGCCCGTCGAAGTGAAGCAGGTTCCCGCGCCGCCCATCGAGAACATCGTGCCGCGCGTGGAGACGACCTCGAAGCCCGTCGAGAAGGCGCCCGTGCAGGAGGTTCCCGTCGCGCCGCCGCCGGCCGTCGCGCCCGCGGCCCCGGCGCCGCGCATCGAGCCGGCGCGCGTCGAGCCGCCCGCACGCGCGGAACCCGCGCCGCGCGAGACGGCACCTGCGCGCGCAGAGCCCACCGCGCCGAAGGAGCAAGCGCTGCCCCGTCCTTCCACCTCGCCCTTCGGCAATCCCTCGTTTCCCAACGAGACGGGGCGACGCCGCGGCGAGGAGCAGCCTTCGAGCGACTACGATCCGTTCGCTTCGCCCAGGGAAATCGACCTGGATGCGATGCGCAAGCGCGCGGCGCAGCTCGCCCGCGAAGGCTCGGGGCAGCGCGCGCTGCTGCCCTTCCCCTTGCCGCCGGTGCCGCCCAGGAAATCGAAGATGGAAGAGGCCATCGAGAATGCGCGCAAGCCCGATTGCCGCACGGCCTACCAGGCGCTGGGGCTGGCGGCGGTGGTGCCGCTGGTCGCCAACGAGTTCGGCGAGGGCAATTGCCGCTGGTGAACCTTGTGCACCGCTGAACGGGTCCGTACGTTATCAGTCATAGGTCCTGATGCCATTTGGAGGAGCCCGAGATGAGAGCCTTGTTTGTCGCCGCAGCGCTTCTGCTCGTTCCCACCGCGCCTTCGTACGCCGCAGTGGGCGTGAGCATCGGAATCAACCTGCCCGCCTATCCGCGCCTCGTGCCGGTGCCGGGCTATCCGGTTTATTACGCACCCTCCGTCGACAGCAACTATTTCTTCTACGACGGCTTCTACTGGGACTTCAACGGCGACGGCTGGTACCAGAGCCGCTGGTACAACGGCCCGTGGACGTTCGTCGATCCGCTCTACGTTCCGCTCTACCTGCTGCAGGTTCCGGTGCGCTACTACCACCATCCGCCGGGCTGGTTCCACGGCTGGGCTTACAACGAGGCGCCGCGCTGGCACGAGCACTGGGGCGCCACCTGGTACAACAACCGCCACGACTGGGACCACGTCCATCCCGAGTGGAACCGCGGCCATTGGGACAGGCACACCCCGATGCCGGCGCGCGCGCCGTTGCCCACGTACCAGCGCAACTACTCGGGCAACCGCTACCCGCAGGACGAGCATCGCCAGGCCGAGATGCACGCGCAGAACTACCACTACCAGTCGCAGCACGCCGAGCAGCACGGCGCAGGAAACGAGCACCACGGCGGCAACGAGCATCACGATAATCGGGACCACAACCGTTAACCATTCACGCCCCGCCCCGGGCGAGACTCGCACCGGCCCCGTGCCGGCACGCCTCTATCCCGTCTTCCGGGACCGTGACGAGCTGCCCGGCTCCGCGGAGCTCTCGGCCGACCTCGTCGAGGCGCTGAAGGCCTCGCGCTACCTCGTCGTCATCTGCTCGCCGCACGCCGCGCGCTCGCGCTGGGTGGACGAGGAGGTGCGCACCTTTGCGGCTCGTGGCCGGCATCGTCGGCGTGGACTTCGACGAGCTCGACCGCATCATACGAGCCCGCGCGCCGCCAGCTCGTCCTTGAGGTACGCGTAGTAGATCGGCGCGGCGATGAGCCCCGCGATGCCGAACGCGGCCTCCATCAGCACCATCGCCACCAGCAGCTCCCACGCCGAGGCATGGATGCGGCTGCCGACGATGCGCGCGTTGAGGAAGTACTCGAGCTTGTGGATCACGACGAGGTAGGCGAGGGAAGCGATCGCCACCCCGGGCGCCACCGAAAGGCTCACCACGACGATCATCGTGTTGGAAACGAGGTTGCCGACCACGGGGAGCATCCCCGCGAGGAACGTCACCACGACGAGCGTCTTGCTGAGCGGCAGGTGCACGCCGAAGAGGCGCAGCGCCACCTCCAGGTAGACCCAGGTGAAGATCGTGTTGAGCGCGGAGATGCGCACCTGCGCGAACACGATGCGGCGGAACGCCTCGCCCAGCCGGCGCGCGCGCTCCGAGAGCTCGCGCGTGAGCGGCGCGTCGGACTCGCGCGGTCGAGCGTCGTGCAGCGAGACGATCGCGCCGATCACCATGCCGATCAGCACGTGCGCGAGGAGCCGGCCCGCCTCGCCGCCCGCGGTGCGCAGCACCTGGGCGTGGGAGCGCAGCCATTCGGTGATCGCGTCGCGCAGCGCGCCCTCGTCGTAAGGAAGAAAACCCACCAGCGACTCGGGCAGGCGCTGGTGGGCGGTCTCGATGATCTCCGCGAGCTTCTGCAGCAGGCGCGGCAGGTTGCCCGCGTCGCCGCGGAAGAACGCGATGAGGCCGATGCCGGCGAGCACGAGAAGCAGCACGATCAGCGTGGCAAGCAGGCCCACCGCGGCGAGCTTGCCGTCGCTGCCGCGCTTGAGCGGCAGCCGGGCGGCGACTGCATGGACCAGCTCGTACACCAGCAGCCCCGCCAGGAGCGCCGGCAGCAAGTGCAGGAAGAGCGCGGCGACAAGCAGGCACGCCGTGACGATCCACGACGCGATGGCGTAGCGCTGGGGCGAATGGAATGTCGTCATGGGCGCCTATCCTACCTTCGCGCGCCCGCCGGGCTCGATGCCCGGGATTTCAACCCGCCGCGGAGAGGCCCTTCAACTTGGCGAGCATTGCGTCGCGCCGTGCGGTGCTCAGGCGGAACCAGATGCGCAGCTTCGTGGCGGGCTCGCCCGCGTGCACCACGATCCAGCGGTGCACGATGCCCAGCACGCTCTCATCCTCGATGCCCGCCTCGCGCAGGTCCGCCGCCTTCATCACGGCGCTGCGCGGATAGTCCACGATCACGAGGCGGTCCCTGGCGGGCTCGTAGCCCACGTACGTGTCGCCGCAGCGGTACGACCAATCGGGCTTGAAGTCCGCGGGCAGCTTCATCTGCACGCGCTCGGCGTCCGTGTCGCCGCGCATGAACAGCCGGTACGAGAACCAGATGCCGACGGTGAGTCCGCCCAGCAGGACGATCATGACGAGGGTGTCGCTCATAGGGGCGCACCCTAACCCTCGAACCCTTCTGGAAGCTGAACGGCCCTAGGAGTGGGCCCGCGCCGCCTCCCCGAACACCCGCACGGCGCGCTCCGGCAGCGAATCGTCGTCCACGCGGCGCAGCTCGCGCCAGATGCCGGCGACTTGCGCGCGATGCGCGGCGATGGCCGCCTCGGCCTGCATCTCGGTAATGTCCCCCGAGCCGCGGCCGGGCGCCCACGCGTCCGCGTCGTTCGCGGCGTAGGCGTCCACGTCGAGGAATTCCTCGAAGAACTGCATCACGTTGAAGGACGGGGCATGCTGGCGGAGGATCTGCTCGACGGCGTAGCGCGCCTCACCGGCAATGACGTAGTGCGAGCCGGTGCGATCCACGTAGCCCCGGGCGAGGAGCTTGGCGAGCGCGCCGCGCAGCTCCATGGGGCTCAGCAGCGCCCGGTTGAGCAGCTCCCCCGCGGCCACGACGTCCTTGAGCTCGCAGCCCTTCAGGCCGCCGCCGACCGCGACGGAAGCCATCACCCAGGCATCGGACCATACGAAGACGGGCTGTGCCGGCGAATCCGGCGACGACGTTTGCTGCATGACCGCTCCTCCCTGAAACGAATGAGGCCATTTAAGCCCCGGGAAGGCTGGCGAAGCTGTGCACTGCCTCACTTCCCTGCTGCAAGCCGCCGTTTCAGTGGTAACCTCGCGCGGTCGCAACCCACAGGGAGAAAACACGATGCGCTCGCTGGCTCTCGTCCTCGCTGTCCCGGCCGTCCTCGCGGCCGTTCCCGCGGTTGCCGATCCCTTCGGGCCGATCCACATGGCGGTCAACCGCCACGAGTACCGCGGCAGGGGATGCCCGATCGAGATCGTGTTCACCGCCACGATCAACTACACGATGCCTCATCCCAGGGGCTTCGTTTACAGCTACCACTGGGAGCGCAGCGACGGCGCGAAGGGCCCGACCCACACGGTCCGGCCCGCCGACCACGAGCGCAGCATGGTGGTGCACGAAAAGTGGCGGCTCGGCAAGCCCGGTGAAAGCTACGACGTATCCCAGGCGATCCACGTCGGCTCGGGCAACACGCACATCACCGAGCGCACCGACACCGTGCACGTGGAGTGCCGCTGAGCTAGTGGCTTCTTAGCCACTCCACGATCACCGGCCCCGCGCCCTCGTCGGCGCGGCCGCCGCGGCCCGCGAACGCCTGCTTCATGTCCGCGAAGGCCGCGAGGTTGTGGTCCATGGACGGGCGCACGACGTAGGTGACGAGCGCGGGGTCGCGCGCGCGCAGGATCTCCACCGTGCGCTCGGCCTCCTCGCGCCCCATGATCCAGTCGAGGCCCCCGCGCAGCACGAGCGTCGGCACCGAGACCTCGCGCCACGCGCCCTCCACGTCGAGCGCCTGGAGCTGCGCGTAGTAGCGCATCGGCCGCCCGTACTGCCGCGTGGGCTCGTCATACCAGAACGCTTTCCACGCCGGGTGCGCCGCGATCGCCTGCGCCGGCGTGAGGCCGCGGTTGAGCGTCTCGTCGTAGAAGCCGGAAAACGCGCGCATCGCCTCGTTCACCTCGGAAGGCGCCTTGCCGGAGAGCTCGAGACGCCGGCGCTCGATGTCCAGCATGTGCTCGAGCCAGGTGCGCGAGAACCCTCCGCTCACCACGAGGGCCCGCGGCTTCACGTCCCTGGCGAGCACCGGCACGAGCGCTCCGCCCACGCTGCCGCCGATGAGGTACACGCGCGAGGCGTCGGCGCCCGGATCGGCCAGTGCCGCGCGAATGCCCGCGCGGAATGCCGCCATGTCGTCGTCGAGGTCGGTGTCCCCGCAATCCGGCCCCTCGCTGTCGCCCACGCCCGGCTTCTCGATGCGCACCACCTGCATGCCCGCCTCGCGCATCACGTGGCGAAGCGCGGACGACCATCCATCCTTCAAGTTGCGCGGGTTCTCGACGGCGTCGCACGAAAGCCAGGGAATGAAGATGGCGAGCGGCAATCGGCCCTGGGTGCCGCGCGGCCGCGACGTATAGGTGCGCACGCGGTACCCCTTGGACGTCTTCACCTCGCCGTAGCGGATATCGACGCCTTCGACCTTCTCTTCGGGCAAGCCGCCCTTGCGGGGCAGCGGCTGGGCGGAGGCGCAGGAGCAGCCGGCCAGCAGCAAGACCAGGATGAACAGGCGCAACATTCGACCTCCGGGTTGGATTCCAACCCCCGAAGGTAGCTAGCGCTTCGCCTCCTGGCTCGCCGAATCCTGCATGAAAGCTGCCTGATTCCGGAATTGGCCGGGCGTCACGCCGAATCGCGCCTTGAAGGCCCGGTTGAACGGGCCGATGGATCCGTAACCGCACTCCAGCGCGATGGTGAGCACCGGGAGGTGGACCTGCGCCGCGTCGGCGAGCCGTGCCGCCGCTTCGGCCAGGCGGTAGTCGTGCAGGAAATCGTTGAAATTGCGGTACCCGAGGTGGCGGTTGATGGCGCGGCGCAGGCGGTATTCCTGCGTGCCCAGCTCGCGCGCGAGCCCGGCGATGCCCAGCCCCTCCTGCTGCCAGAGCTTGCGGCTCGCCATCTCCTCGGAAACGCGCCGCGCGAGCGCCGCATCGACGCCGTCGGAACGAACGAGCGCGAGCAGCCCGCGGCCGCGCACGGGTTGGTGGGAGAGCAGCTCCGCCAGCCCGCCGCGCGCGAGCACGAGGGTGAGGCCGAAGGACAGCGCGAGCAGCAGCGAGTGCCCGGCCAGCAGCAGCTCGAGCGGCGCGCCCCGGCCGCCGAACACGAACTCGGATCCGGCGAGCGCAGCGAACGCGCAGCCCACGATCGCCACGAACGCCGCACGCGCACGCCGGCGTTGTTCCACCAGGTCCGCGCGCCAATGCAGGATCGCCATGGCGCAGGCCGAGAAGAGGAGAGCCAGCGCCGCCGCGCGTCCCGCGAGGAGGAGCATGTGGGCCGCGTCCGGCCAGCTCGCGAGCGGCCCCAGCCGGAAGCGCCCGTAGTCGCCCGCCATGCTGAGCGCGACGAGCAAGCCCAATGCGGCCACGTGAATCGCCTCGTGGCGCCCGCGCTCGCCGAAGAGCGCGCGTGCGAGGAGCCACACCACGCCCGGCGTGGCGAGGCACCAGGCGTTGAAGAAAAATGCGGCGAGGCCGAGCGTGGCGTGCGCGCCGGGTGCCGACGCGATCATGAACGCGGCGATCCCGGCCACCGCGAACGCGGCGTAGCCCGCGACTTCCGTGCGCCGCGGACGCGAAGCGATCGCCGCCGCCGCCGTGAGGGCCAGCGCGACGGTCGCCGCACGCAACAAAAGATCGGCCTGCTCGATCATGGGGCGGATCGTACGCCGAACGTATACTCCCGGCATGCCCTTCCGGATCCGACAGGCGGCGCACGGCGAGTGGGACGCCGCCGACGCGGTGGCAGCGCGCGCATTCGGCCAATACGGCCTCGAGCACCCCGAGTGGATCGGCGCCATGCGCGAGACGCCCCCGATGCGCTGGATCGGCGAGAACGCGGAGCTGCTGGTGGCGATCTCGGGCACCGAGGTCATCGGCGCCGTGGGTTACGTCGCCCCGGGGCGGCCGCGCCGCGAGTTCTTTCCCGCCGAGTGGGCGATCCTGCGCATGCTCTCGGTGCCGCCCGAGCAGCGCGGGCTGGGCCTGGGACGCGCGCTCGTCGAGGCGTGCATCGGATGCGCCAGGCGCGACGGCGTCGCCACGCTCGGCCTCTATACCAGCCCGGTCATGAAGGTCGCGGTGCCCCTCTACCGGCGCATGGGCTTCGAGCACCAGGGCGCCGCGCCGCCCGACCACGGAATGCCGTGCGACATCTACGCGCTCGCCATGGACAAGGTGCGGTAGCGTGCGCCCGGTCCACATGGGCCTCGCGTTCCTCATCGTGTTCGTGTGGGGAACGAACTTCGTCGTGATCAAGACGGCGCTGCGCGACTTCCCGCCGTTCCTGCTCGCGCTGATGCGTTTCTTCTTCAGCGCCGTGCCGTTCATCTTCTTCTTCAAGCGTCCGCCCGGCCGCTGGCGCTGGCTGGTGGTCTACGGCGTGCTGCTCGGCGTGGGGCAGTTCGCGCTCCTCTTCCTCGCGCTGCGCGCCGACATGTCGCCGGGCCTCGCCTCGCTGGTGATCCAGACGCAGGTGTTCTTCACGATCGGGCTGTCGATGATGCTCTTCCACGAGCGCGCAAGCCGCATCGCGCTCGCGGGTCTCGTGCTTGCCGCGGC
>Ga0335070_10001238_pt1 | contig 29375 bp, 27 predicted proteins | sample Lox_Sample_13_FD_206722 | JGI IMG/M metagenome (GOLD analysis project Ga0335070, IMG submission 206722) | Soil microbial communities from Loxahatchee National Wildlife Refuge, Florida, United States - Lox_Sample_1.3 | ecosystem: Environmental > Terrestrial > Soil > Wetlands | place: USA...
ACACGAAGGCGGTACTGCGTTCATGGGGGCAGCATCGACGGCTCGCGCGCCGGATACAATCCCCCGATCGGCCTAATGCGTTTGGCCGATCCCCTGGTTGCGATCGGCTACCCGCTCGCGTCGGCCGAGCGCGACCGGCTCCGCCTGCCGGGAGGCCGTCGCCTGGCGGATCGGATCGGCCAGCGGCAGGCCGAGCTCCGCCTGCTTCAGCACCGTTACGATCTGCTCGACCGAAGATCGCTTCCTCCTCACGGCAGACTCCCCGGCCATCCCGTGGCCTGGTTTGCCGGAAACTCACGCTGCGATCGGTCAAGATTCCCGAAGCAGCTCAGTCCGACCATGAAGAACATCACGACCCGCGCCTTCAGCAAGGTGCCCGCGGCCACGGCCGGATTCTGGGTCCTCAAGATCATCGCGACGACGCTCGGCGAGGTCGGCGGCAACGAGGTGAGCATGAACCTCGGCCTGGGCTACCTCGCGGCGACGATCCTCCTCGCCGGGGTGTTCCTGGCGATGACGTTCTTCCAGATTCGGGCGCGCCGCTTCCATCCCTGGCTCTACTGGGCCGCCATCCTCGCGTCGACCACCGCGGGCACGACGCTGGCCGACTACGTGACCCGCTCGATCGGCATCGGCTACACCGGCGGCTCGCTGCTGCTGCTAGGGCTGGTCATCGCCTCCCTGATCGTCTGGCGGCTCGACATCGGCGCGGTGTCCGCCGACGACATCGCCGACCGCCGGTCGGAGTTCTACTACTGGCTGACCATCACGTTCTCGCAGACACTGGGCACCGCCCTGGGCGACTGGTTCGCCGACGTGGCGGGGCTGGGCTACGCGGGATCCACAGCCGTCATCGCCGCGGCGCTGGTCGTGATCCTGCTCCTGCACGCAAGGCGCATCGGGAGCCCGGTGGTGCTGTTCTGGGCGGCGTTCGTCCTCACACGCCCGCTCGGTGCGGTCTTCGGCAACCTCTTCGACAAGCCTGCCGAGAGCGGGGGCATGGGCCTGAGCCGTCCCGCGATCATCGCGGTGCTCCTCGCGCTTTTCGCGATCGCGATGTGGATCTTCCCGCAGCGGGCCAAGAAGCATGAAGCGGCCGCGGGCGGGGCCAGCGACACGGCCGCTCCAGCGATCGAGGGCGCGAGCTGAGGTGGCGCTGCGCGAAATCCCCGTTCCGCCAGCAGGTTGGAAGGCCCTGCTGCGGCTCCGCGCGCCGTGCCCCCCGAGCGTGACCCGTCGCGACGCGGTGGGCCGGGTGTGCCATTTGGCGCATCTCTCTCGCCAGACGGCGCGTCTGCCGATAGACTCGTGCCGTGACGAGCGAACTGAGCGATGTGGTCTCCGTGCTTGGCGGGCCCAAGGTGCTCGGTCGCGCGCTCCGGTCACCGGAGGACCTGGCGACGCGGGTGCGTGAGGGGCTGCCGTTCTCCTCGCTGACGGCCGTCATGGAGCGGTACGGGATCCAGCGCGAAGTCCTGTGCGCGATCCTGCATCTCTCGCGGCGAAACCTGCTCCGGCGAAAGGAGCAGAGCCGCCTCTCCGCCGACGAATCCGACCGTCTCTACCGGCTGGCTCGCGTGCTCGCGCACGCGAACCGCGTGTTCCGCGACCTCGAGGAGTCGGCCGAGTGGATTCAGGCGCCGAACCCGTCGCTGGGTAAGCAGCAGCCGCTGGCCCTTCTCGATACCGATATCGGCGCGCAGCAGGTCGACGACGTTCTCGGGAGAATCGAGCACGGCATCGTCGGCTGATGCGCGTCTTTCGGATCTGCCAGGCGCGCCATGCGGCCACCGCCTTCACGGGCGACGGGGCGGTTCTCTATCCCGGTCGTTGGCATCCCCGAGGCGTCCGCGTCGTCTACACGTCCGAGAGCCGCGCGCTCGCTGCGCTCGAGCAGCTCGTGCATCTGCACCGACCCCGCCTGCCTGATGACTTCGTCTGCTTCACGGTCGATATCCCCGACGGTGTGGCGATCCGGGAGGTCGTCGCGGGGACGCTCCCCGCAGAGTGGCGGAAACATCCAGGGCCGCCTGAGCTCCAAGAGATCGGGGCCGCCTGGATCGCGGCCGGCGACTCGGCATGCCTCGAGGTGCCTTCAGCGGTGGTCCCCGGCGAGCACAATATCCTGCTGAACCCGCGCCACGCGGATTTCTCGAAGCTGGTGATCGGTCCGGCGGAGCCCTTCGCGTTCGACGAGCGGCTGCGAAGCAGGCATGCCGGCGCGCGCAGCGCGCGCCGGCTCACCCGCCGCGCTCCCGGCGCGAGGGGTCGGGTCACACGGGAGAGCGATCCGCCCTTCGAGGCGACTTTCGCGGTACTTCGACCGGATTTCGATCGAAGAGCTCTTCCCGGACCTTCGAATGCCCGCTCGAAGGTCCCATCCGCCGAGACGCGCGATGCCTACCGCATCGAGGCGGGGTACGCGTAGAAGCAGCGGGCCGTGGCCTCCCAGTCAGTGCCGGCCCGGGTCTGTGCCTGCGCATAGCACGCCTTCAGCTTTCTCGATTCCGGCGCGGTCGGGTCGCTCTCCACCCGTTCGATCCGAGCCTGCAAGCGCTCGTAGGCGTCTCGCTGGGCGCGCCGGCATCCGTCTCGTTCCCGGTCGTCCGTCCCGCCCATCACGTCGCAGAACGAGGGCTGCGACGAGCCCTGGGATCGGACAGCGGCGACGAGCGCCGAATCGCCACTCGCGACCTTGCCGAAGACGAAGCGGATGTCCTGCGCCAGCTCGTCCGTCAACGCCTTCGCGGTCTTGTGTATCTCGGTCTGCGACTGACGCAGACCCGTGCTCTCCCCGATGCCGAGAACCGCAACGCGATCCCGGAACTCGACGTGGATGCGCAGCAGGTGACTCTTCCACGCGTACGCGGCGACGAGAGAGCCCGGTTGCCAGTCCTCGATGCGCCATTTCCCCCGATATCGCTGCGCAACCGAACCTCGCCACTGAACCCCTGCGAACAGCCGGCGCAACGGGTCGTCCTCGTTCCCTGCGCTGCTTCCACCCGCGCGGTCGAGGAACCGCGTCACCAGGTACTGCGCGTCGCGCTCGGAGATGTTGTGGGGAATCGGAATTTCGATCGGACCACCGATGTCGGTGGTCCGACAGCCTGCCAGCGCGGCGCACAAGGCGCAGGCAGCGGCAAACGCGGTCCGGGTCATGGTGTGCCCCTCCGGACGTCCTTGCCTACGCGCCGACGCGCACCCGATACGAGAAGCGGTCCGCGCGCTCGTCCTCGAGGAGCACCTCGACGCGCCGCTGCGCCACGCCGCTGAAGACGCCTTCGAGGAAGCCCGCGTTGGCCTGCCGGAGCACGCCGGGGAACTTCTCCGCCTCCGTGACCTCGATCCGGAAGACCAGCGGCTGCTCGGACTCCATCGCGCAGCTCCACTGGCTGAACGTGACGAGGGCCGCCCACAGGCTCAGGGTCCGCCTGACCTGCCGCAGGTCGAGCGAGTGCGCCGCCGAGTCGCCGCGCAGCTGCGCGTACAGGCCGGACTCGGCGAGCCGCGCCGCGGCCTGGCGGCCGCGCCGGCGCAGGAAGCTCACGGGATCGCGCCCGCTCTCGAGCTCCACGAGGGTCTTCATCAGCCGCTCGTAGGACTCGATCGGATACCAGAGCGCAGGCTGGATCTTGGCATCCAGGATCTCGAGATCGCGCGCCTCGAGCCGCGCCTCCAGCCAGTCCCGCGAGACCCGTCCGGACTCGACGAGGCGGAGCAGCTCCTCCGTGACCGCCACGAGCACCGTCCCCTTGAGGCCCGCCTGCACCATCCGCGACTCCCCGACACTCCGATGGGACTCTTTCGGTGGACGCGGCCGCCGATTTGAGCAGCTTCGTCCGGCCGGCACCAGCGTCGGGAGCTCGCGCGCCCTCATCGGCACGCCACCCCGGGTCGCGAGTCCTCATCGCGACGGCTTCCAGGGTCGGGGGCTTCATCCGCCGCTCGCAGGACTCGCTTGCGCCCCGGCCGGGGTCGAGGCCTACAATCGCGGCGGGAGGGACCGCCATGGCCCGCTACGGCACCCACGGCCGCATCCTGATCGCAGACCTCACCACGCGCACGACGCGCGTCGAGGAGCTCGACGAATCGGTCTACCGCCTGTTCCTCGGCGGCTACGGCCTGGGCGCCTACCTGATGTGGAAACACTATCCGCCGGGCGCCGACCCGCGCGCGCCGCAGGCGTGCTTCGCGATCGTCTCGGGCCTGCTCACGGGTACGCGCACGCCGTTCTCGGGGCGGATCCAGATCGTCGGGAAGTCGCCGCTCACCGGCACCTGGGCCGACTCGAACTCGGGCGGCAGCGTCGCGAGCCAGCTGCGCCGCGCGGGCTACGACGCCGTGCTCGTCACGGGCCGAGCGAGCGAGCCGAGCGTGCTCGTGATCCGCGACAGCGACGTGAAGATCGAGCCCGCAGGCGATCTCTGGGGCCAGGAGATCCCGCCGGTGTTCGACGAGCTGCGGCGGCGCTACGGCAGCAAGTCGGAGGTGGGCGTCTCCGCGATCGGGCCCGCGGGCGAGCAGCAGTCGCGGATCGCCTCGGTGATGAACGACCGCTACCACGCGTTCGGCCGCCAGGGCTTCGGCGCGATCTACGGCGCGAAGAACTTGAAGGCGATCGTCGTGCACGGGTCGGGCGAGGTGCCGATCGCGGAACCGGCGCGCTTCCGCGAGATCTGTCAGGCAGTGAACCAGCAGTACAAGTCCGACCTCTCCTGGTACACGCGCCTGCTCGTCTGGATGACCAAGCCGAAGCCGTTCCTCGGCTTCCTCTACCGCGCGATGGCGCGCTGGGGCCTCAAGGTCGAGGCCCCGCAGAAGGCGATGCGCCAGCTCTGGGCCGACCGCGGCACCACGGGCGCCGTCGCGCTCAGCATCGAGAACGGCGACGGGCCCGTAAAGAACTGGAAGGGCGTCGGCTCGCGCGACTTCCCGCTCGCCAGCAAGAGCATCAAACTCGACGGCGACCAGGTGGCGAAGTACATCACAAAGAAGCTCTCGTGCGGCGACTGCCCGTCGCCGTGCAAAGGGATCGTCGCGGTGAAGCGCCGCGGGCTCTCCGACGTGCGCCGACCCGACTACGAGACGATCGCAGGCTTCGGCGCGAACCTGCTCAACGACGATCTCGAGATCGTCACGGCGTGTCACGACGCGTGCAATCGCTACGGGATCGACGCGGTGAGCTCGAGCGCGACGATCGCGTGGGTGTGCGAGGCGGTCGAGGAGGGAATCCTCACGCCCGCGGAGCTCGACGGCATCGACATGCGCTGGGGCAACGGCGAGGGCGCGCTCGCGCTCACGATCAAGATGGGCACCGGTGAGGGCTGCGGCGCGTGGCTGCGCCACGGCAGCGCCGCCGCGGCGAAGCACGTCGGGCGCGGAAGCGAACGCTTCGCGGTGCACGTGCACGGCCAGGAGCCCGCCTATCACGATCCGCGTTTCACCTCGCTGATGGGCGTGTCGTACATCTCCGACCCGACTCCGGGCCGGCACACGACGGGCACGGCGTCGTGGCGCGAGACCTTCAACGCGGCGTTCCCGATCCCGGGCGCGGTCCCCGAGAAGGAGACGGAGATCTCCTGGAAGGGCACCGTGGGCAAGGGGCTCGCGCAGGCGCACTTCAGCAACGCGCACCAGGTGATGAACGGGCTCGGCCTGTGCCTGTTCACGAACATGACCGGCGGGCTGCCGTGGCTCGAGCTCACCAACGCGCTCACGGGCTGGAACCTCGACGCGCCCGAGCTGCAGCGCTGCGGCGAGCGGATCCAGAACCTGCGCGCGGCGTTCAACCGCCGCGAGGGAATCGCGCCGTCCGACTTCGCGCCGCACCCGCGCATGATGGGTCAGGGCGACGGGCTGCTCGATGACGGCCCGCTGCGCGGCGTCACGGTGCCGCTCGAGGAGCTGCGCCGCGACTACTACACCGCGATGCACTGGAATCCGCAGACCGGCAATCTCTCCGCACAGCGCGCGCGCGAGCTCGGCATCGATCAGCTGCTCGCGGGCTATCTCGACGCATGAGCCTGCTCGACCTGATCGGGTCGTGGTTCCGGCGCGATCGCTCCGACGCGGTTCGCGTGCGCGTGATCGTGAAGGGCCGGATCGGCGCGGGCTGGTTCGACGTCGATCGGAAGCTCTCGCTGCCGCCCGGCGCGACGCTCGCGGCGCTGATCGAGCACGCGGACCGCGCGGGCCTCGACCTCTCCCAGGCGATCGAAGCGAGCCCGCATCTGCGCCACACGCTGATGTGGAATGGGCAGCGCACGCCGGTCGCCGACAATCTCGATCGCGAGCTGCACGACGGCGACGAGCTGTACCTGCTCGGACCGGTTGCCGGGGGCTGATTCGCACAGGGGAGAGCGCTCGGCCCTGGAGGCGTTCCTTCCCCCGCTGGATCTGGTAGAAGGGCTCTTCGCGGACGTTCGAACGCCCGCTCGAATGTCGTATCCGTACGTGTTCAGCTACTGCCGCCATGTCGAGATTCTGGGAAACGATCGGGAAGCGGCGTCGCGAGCGAGTTCGCAGTCGTTCAGCGCGAGTGGCGGTCCGAGGGCGGGGAAGCGCGAGACGGGGGCTCTCAGATCCTGCGCTCGCGGCCCTGCCAGTAGCGGTCGCGCAGCCTGCGGACGACGAGCTTCCCGGACGAGTGCCGCGGCAGCTCGGCCTCGAAGTCGATGGAGCGCGGCACCTTGTAGCCCGCGAGTCGCGCACGCGCGAAGGCGAGGATCTCGGCCTCGAGCGCGGGGGAGGGCGCATGGCCGGGCGCGAGCTCGACCGCGGCCTTCACCTGCTCGCCCCACTCGTCGTCGGGGATGCCGAAGACCGCGACGTCGCCGACCGCAGGGTGCTCCTGGAGCACGGCCTCGATCTCGGCGGGGTAGATGTTGACGCCGCCCGAGATGATCGTGTGCGCGCTGCGGTCGGCCAGCGCGACGTAGCCCTCGGCGTCGACGCGCCCGATGTCGCCTAGCGTGAAGGCGCCGGGCCCCTGGTAGCTCGCGGCCGTCTTCGCCGGGTCGGCGTGGTACTCGAACATCTTCTCGACGCGGGCGTGGCGCGCGTAGAGCAGGCCGGTCTCGCCGGGCGCCAGGCGGCGTCCGTCCTCGCCCACCGCGAAGACCTCGTAGCCCGGCAGCGCGCGCCCGACCGTCTCCGGGTGCGCGAGCCACTCCTTCGAGTCGATGCAGGTGATGACGCCGCTCTCCGTGCCTCCCCAGTACTCGACCAGCACGGGGCCCCACCAGTCGATCATGCGGCGCTTGATCGCGGGCGAGATCGGCGCGGCGCCGTGCAGCACGACGTGGAGCGCGGGCGCGCGGAAGGCGGCGCGCTCCGCGTCGGGCAGGCGCAGCAGGCGCACGAACATGGTCGGCACGAGGTGGGTGTGCTCGATCGCGCGCTCCTGGAGAAGCGCCAGCGCGCGGCGCTCGTCCCAGCGCGGCATCAGCACGAGCGGCGCGCCGTTCATCTGGTCGTAGACCGCGAACATGCCGGGCGCCGCGTGGTAGCAGGGACCCGTGACGAGGTGCGGCCCGCTGCCGTCGAGCCCCACGGCGCGGGCGCCGCTCCGCAGGTGCTCGAGCGCCGCCGCGAGCGCCGCCGGCCGCGCGCGCCGCACGCCCTTCGGGCGCCCCGTCGTGCCGCTCGTGTAGATCATCGGGCCGCCGGACGGGCCGTCCGGATCCATCGGCGCGTCCGAGGCGGAGGCGACTTCGCGGTCGAGCGCGTCGCCGAGCTCGAGCACGCGCGGCGCGCCCGCGTCGCGCGCGACCTCGGCGTGCGCCGCGTCGGCGAAGACGAAGGCGGCGCCGGAATCCTGCACGACGTGGGCGATCTCGCCGGCCAGCAGGTGCCAGTTGATCGGCGTGAGCCAGATGCCCGCGTGGATGGCGGCGTGCATCAGCTCGACGCACTCGACGCGATTGTGCGTCAGCGTCGCGGCGTGCCCGCCGGACGGGATGCCGAGCTCCTCGCGCAGGAAGCGCGCGAGGCGACGGACGCGCAGATCCAGCCCGGCCCAGGTCCGCGTGCGCGTGCCGTCGTCGAGGGCGAGGGCGTCGGGCTCGTGGCGCACGCGGTCGGCGAAGCTCATGGCGGCGGGAGTTTACGGGAACGGTCCGTCTCGTTATTCTGCCGCGGTTCCTGCGACCCGCGGGGACCCTACCTAAGAGACAGCTCCGAGCGGCGCCCGTGGCCTCGCGGAGCCCCCGGCATCGGAGCCCCCCGCCCCCATGGACAAGCGCACGACGCTCGCCGAGGTGGTCGCCGAGCTGCGCGATGGCATGACCATCGGCATCGGCGGCTGGGGCTCGCGCAGGAAGCCCATGGCGCTGATCCGCGAGATCCTGCGCTCGCCGCTGCGCGATCTCACGATCGTCTCCTACGGCGGACCCGACGTGGGGCTGCTCTGCGCCGCGGGCAAGGTGCGCAAGGTCGTGTACGGCTTCGTCTCGCTCGACTCGATCCCGCTCGAGCCGCACTTCCGCGCGGCGCGTCAGCGAGGCGCGCTCGAGACCATGGAGATCGACGAGGGCATGTTCCAGTGGGGGCTGCAGGCGGCGGCCTACCGGCTCCCGTTCCTGCCGACGCGCGCCGGGCTCGGCACCGACGTCATGCGCATCAACCCGGAGCTGCGCACCGTGCGCTCGCCCTACGACGACGAAGAAGAGCTCGTGGCGATGCCGGCGCTGACGCTCGACGTGGCGCTCGTGCACATGAACCGCGCCGACGCGTCCGGCAACGGGCAGTACCTCGGGCCCGATCCCTACTTCGACGACCTGTTCTGCATGGCGGCGCAGCGCCGCTTCATGACCTGCGAGAAGCTGGTGCGCACCGAGGACTTCCTGAAGGAGGGCAGCCTGCACACGCTGCTGATCAACCGGCTCATGGTCGACGGCGTGATCGAGACGCCGAACGGCGCGCACTTTACCGAGTGCCCGCCCGACTACGGGCGCGACGAGGCCTTCCAGCGCGAGTACGCGGAGGCCGCGCGCGATGCCGCGTCCTGGGAGAAGTTCGCGCGGCGCTACCTCGCCCTCGACAGCGAGCGCGCCTATCAAGAGGCGGTGCGCGCGCGATGAGCGAGTTCACGCGAGCCGAGGTCTGCGCGGTCGCCATCGCGGACACCTTCGCGGGCGACGGCGAGGTCTTCGTCTCGCCGATCGGCCTCTTGCCCCAGATCGGCGCGCGCCTCGCGAAGGCGACGAGCGCGCCGGATCTGCTGATGACGGACGGCGTGGCGCCGCTCGTCGCGAACGTGCTGCCCGTCTCGGGCGACGAGCGGCCGGAGCTCGTCGTCGAGGGCTGGCTGCCGTATCGCAAGGTCTTCGAGCTGCTCTGGTGGGGCCGCCGCCACGTGATGATGGGCGCGACGCAGATCGACCGCTTCGGCAACCAGAACATCGCCTGCATCGGCGACCACGCGAAGCCGCGGGCCATGCTGCTCGGCATGCGCGGCGCGCCGGGCAACACGATCTCGCACGCCACCAGCTACTGGGTTCCCAACCACTCGACCAAGACCTTCGTGGCGCAGGTCGACGTGGTGTCGGGCATGGGCTACGACCGCGCCGCGGCGCTCGGCCCTCGCGCCGCGCGCTTCCACGACGTGCGCCGCGTGGTCTCGAACCTCGGCGTCTTCGACTTCGGGACCCCCGAGCGGCGCATGCGCGTGGTGTCGCTGCACCCGGGCGTCTCGCGCGACGAGGTGGTCGCGAGCACGGGCTTCGAGCTCGTCCTGCCGGAGAAGCCGCCCACGACGCGCGCGCCGTCCGCGGAGGAGCTGCGCTGGCTGCGGGAGGTGATCGACCCGGGCGGCCTGCGCGAGTCCGAGGTCCGCGCCTAGGCGGCGCAGGAGGGGGCATGGCGTTCCGCACGCACATCCAGGACGGCATCGCCGAGCTCGTCATCGACAATCCGCCCGTCAATGCGCTGGGCTCGAAGGCCTGGGGCGAGCTGGCCCGCGCCATCGAGGGGCTCGGGCGGAACCCCGCCGTGCGCGTCGTGGTGATCCGCGCGGAGGGCAGGGGCTTCCAGGCCGGCGTCGACGTGAAGGAGCTGGCGAGGGACGGCTCCCTCATCACGGTGGTGAACCGCGGCTGCTACGACACCTTCGCGGCGATCTACGACTGCCCCGTGCCGGTGATCAGCGCGGTGCACGGCTACTGCCTCGGCGGCGGCATCGGCATTGCCGGCGCGAGCGACCTCGTGATCGCGTCGGAGGACGCGACCTTCGGCCTGCCCGAGATCGACCGCGGCGCGCTCGGCGCGGCGACACACGCCATGCGCCTGTTCGGCATGCAGCTGGCGCGGCGCATGCTGCTGACCGGCGAGCCCGTCGACGCGCGCGAGGCGTATCGCCGCGGCGGCGTGCTCGAGGTCGTGCCGCGCGCGCGGCTGCGCGAGGCGGCGATGGAGCTCGCGGCGAAGATCGCCGGCAAGAGCGCGCGGGCCGTGCAGCTCGCCAAGTGGTCGCTGAACGGCATCGAGCCGCTCGACGTGAAGAAGAGCTACCGCTTCGAGCAGGGCTTCACCTTCGAGCTCTACACGGCGGCGGATTCCCAGGAGGCGCGCGACGCCTTCGTCGAGAAGCGCGGTGCGCGCTTCGAGCGCGGCAGCGACGACGGCCGGGGCGACGGAGGCTAATGAACAAAATGAGCTGCAAGCCCGGAGGGCGCGCAGCGAGCTAGCGCCGAGCGGATGCTCGGCGCGGCCAGCGAGCGAAGTCGAACGAGATGGATCTGGAGTACACGCCCCGCCAGCAGGCCTTCCGCGCCGAGGTGCGCGCCTGGCTCGAGGCGAACGTGCCGCGCGAGCCGCTCGGGTCCTTCGACACCGCCGAGGGAGCGAGGCAGCACCGCGCCTGGGAGAAGCGGCTCGACGCGGCGGGCTACGCGATGGTGCCCTGGCCGGTGGAGTACGGCGGGCGCGGCGCGGATCTGCTCGAGTGGCTGATCTTCGAGGAGGAGTACTACCGCGCCGGCGCGCCGCGGCGCATCAACCAGAACGGGATCTTCCTGCTCGGCCCCACGATCATGGAGTACGGCACTCCGTCCCAGAAGGCGCGCTTCCTGCCGAAGATCGCCTCGAGCGAAGAGGTCTGGGCGCAGGGCTGGAGCGAGCCGAACGCGGGCTCCGACATGGCGGCGATCGCGACGACCGCGCTGCGCGACGGCGACCACTACGTGATCCGCGGCCAGAAGACCTGGGCGTCGCGCGGGGCCTTCGCGGACTGGCTGTTCGGCCTGTTCCGCACGGATCCCGCGTCCGAGCGCCACCACGGCCTCAGCTTCGTCCTGGTGCCGCTGAACATCCCCGGTGTCACCGTGCGCCCGATCGCGCAGCTCGACGGCGAGACGGGCTTCGCGGAGGTGTTCTTCGACGACGCCCGCGTGCCGGTGGCGAACCGGCTCGGCGACGAGGGCGCCGGCTGGAGCGTCGCGATGTCGACAGCCGGCTTCGAGCGCGGCCTCATGCTGCGCAGCCCGGCGCGCTTCCAGGACACCGCGCGGCGACTCGTCGAGCTCTACCGTGCGAACGCCGCCGACGCCGAGGAGCGCGTGCGCGACGAGGTGATCCGCTGCGTGGTCGCGGCCGAGGCGTACACGCTCGAGACGTACCGCACCGTCTCGCGCATGCTGGCGGGCGGGAAGATCGGCGCCGAGGCGAGCCTCAACAAGATCTTCTGGAGCGAGCTCGACATCCGCATGCACGAGCTCGCGCTCGAGCTGCTCGGCGACCGCGCGGACCTGCTGCCCGAGGCGCCCGCGGCCGAGGGCGTCGGCGACTGGCTCGACGCGTACCTCTTCTCGCTGTCGGGCCCGATCTACGCGGGTACGAACGAGATCCAGCGCAACATCATCGCCGAGCGCATCCTCGGCCTGCCGCGCTAGCGATGGACTTCCGCTACAGCGACGATCAGATCCTGCTCCAGTCGACGGTGCGCGACTTCCTCGCGAAGGAGTGCACGCCGGAGGTCGTGCGCGCGCTGTGGGAGACGCCGACGGCCCGTTCGGCCGCTCTCTGGAAGAAGCTGGCGGAGGTCGGCGTGCCGGGCCTGCTCGTGCCCGAGGCGCACGGCGGCATGGGCATGAGCGAGCTCGAGGCCGTGCTGATCCTCGAGGAGGCCGGCCGCGCGGCGCTCGCCGAGCCGCTGGTGGCCAGCGCTGCCGTGGCCGCGCCGCTGCTGCGCGAGATCGGCGGCGAGCTGGCGTCGGAGTGGCTGCCGCGCATCGCGGCGGGAGAGGCGGTCGTGGCGGTGGGGCACCCCGCGCTGCCCTTCGTCGAGGACGCCCACGTGGCGGACCTGCTGCTGCTGCCCCGGGGCGAGGACGCGCTCTTCGCGCTGCCCCGCGCGAGCGTGCGCCTCGAGGAGCAGCCTGCGCTCGATCCCTCGCGGCGCATCGCGCGCGCCGAGTTCGATGCGGGCGCGGTCCGGCCCGTCGCGCGCGGCGCGCAGGCCTGCGCGCTCTTCGCCGCGGCACTCGACCGCGGCGCGCTCGCCTGCGCCGCGCAGGCGCTCGGCGCCTGCGACCGCATGCTCGACCTTTCGGTGGCCTACGCGTCGCAGCGGAGGCAGTTCGGCAAGCCGATCGGCTCCTACCAGGCCGTGAAGCACATGCTCGCCAACGCCAAGGTCGCGCTCGAGTACGCGCGGCCGGTGGTGCAGCGCGCGGCCGCCTCCGTGGCTCGGGGCGCCGCCGCGCGCGCCGCCCACGTCTCGATGGCGAAGCTCACGGCCTGCGACGCGGCGCGGCTCGCCGCGCGCGTCGCGCTCCAGTGTCACGGCGCGATCGGCTACACCTGGGAGCAGGACCTGCATCTCTGGATGCGGCGCGCCTGGTCTCTGGCGCAGTCCTGGGGTCGCGCCCCCTTCCACCTCGCCCGGGTGCGGGCGGCGATCCTCGAGGGCTCGCTGCCGATCGGACCCGGCTCCACCTTCGCAGGAGGCTCGTGATCATGGCCGAGGCGTATCTCGTCGATGCAGTGCGGACACCCGTGGGCAAGCGCGGCGGAGGGCTCTCGCGCGCGCACTCGGCGGATCTCGGCGCCCACGTGATCCGCGCGCTGATGGCGCACACGGGCGTGGACCCCGGCGCCGTCGAGGACGTGATCTTCGGCTGCTGCGACACGATCGGGCCGCAGGCCGGCGACATCGCGCGCACCTGCTGGCTCGCGGCGGGGCTGCCGCAGCACGTGCCGGGCGTGACGATCGATCGGCAGTGCGGCTCGTCGCAGCAGTCGGTGCACTTCGCGGCGCAGGCGGTGATGAGCGGGACGGCGGATCTGATCGTCGCCGGCGGCGTGCAGAACATGAGCCAGATCCCCATCTCGTACGCCATGACCTGCGCCGAGCCGCTCGGCTTCAAGGACCCCTTCTCGGGCTCGCAGGGCTGGGTGGCGCGCTACGGCAGCCAGGAGGTCTCGCAGTTCCGCGGCGCCGAGATGATCGCCGAGAAGTGGGGCATCAGCCGCGAGGACATGGAGCGCTTCGCGTACCAGAGCCACCGGCGCGCGCTGCGCGCGATCGACGAGAAGCGCTTCGAGCGCGAGATCGTGGCGTTCGGCGAGGTCGCGATGGACGAGGGCCCGCGGCGCGACACCAGCCTCGAGAAGATGGCGAAGCTCCAGCCGCTCTCGCCGGGCGGGCGCCTCACCGCCGCGCTGGCGAGCCAGATCTCGGACGGGGCGTCGGCGGTGCTCGTGGCCTCCGAGCGGGCGCTGAAGACGCACGGGCTGCGCCCGCGCGCGCGCGTCCACCACATCAGCGTGCGGGCGGACGACCCGATCTTCATGCTGACCGCGCCGATCCCCGCCACGCGCCACGCGCTCGAGAAGACGGGCATGCGCATGAACCAGTTCGACGCGGTCGAGATCAACGAGGCCTTCGCCTCGGTGGTGCTGGCATGGGAGAAGGAGCTGCACCCCGACATGGAGAAGGTGAATCCGAACGGCGGCGCGATCGCCCTCGGCCACCCGATCGGTGCCACCGGCACGCGGCTGATGTCGACGCTGCTCTGCGAGCTCGAGCGCACGGGCGGCCGCTACGGCCTGCAGACCATGTGCGAGGGCGGCGGCCAGGCGAACGTCACCATCCTCGAGCGGCTGTAGGAGCGAGGGCATGAGCGGCATCTGCGACGGGCGCGTGGTGATCGTGACGGGAGCCGGGCGCGGCATCGGTCGCGCCCACGCGCTGGCCTTCGCGAGGGCCGGGGCGAAGGTCGTGGTGAACGACCTCGGCGTGTCGCTGGCCGGGGAGGGCGGCGGCGCCGCTCCCGCGGAGGAAGTGGTGCGCGAGATCCGCGCCGCGGGCGGCGAGGCGTTCGCGAATGGCGCCGACGTGGCGGACTGGGAGCAGACGCGGGCGCTGCTCGCGGAGACGCTCGCGCGCTTCGGTCGGCTCGACGTCGTCGTCAACAACGCGGGCTTCGTGCGCGATCGCATGTTCGTGTCGGCGACCGAGGCCGAGTGGGACGCGGTGATCCGCGTGCACCTGAAGGGACACTTCTGCCTGGCGCACCACGCGGCCGAGCACTGGCGCAACGAGTCGAAGGCGGGCCGCACGCCCGACGCGCGCATCATCAACACCAGCTCGGGCGCGGGGCTCCAGGGCAGCGTCGGGCAGTCCGCCTACTCGGCCGCCAAGGGAGGAATCGCGACGCTGACGCTCGTGCAGGCGATCGAGCTCGCGCGCTACGGCGTCACCGCGAACGCCATCGCGCCGTCCGCGCGCACGCGCATGACCGAGGAGGTGTTCAAGGACATGATGGCGAAGCCGCAGAGCGGCTTCGACGCCATGGCGCCGGAGAACGTCTCGCCGCTCGTGGTCTGGCTCGGCAGCGCCGAGTCGCGCGAGGTGACGGGCCGCGTGTTCGAGCTGGCGGGCGGCAAGCTGTCGCTGGCCGACGGCTGGCGCGAGGGGCCCGTCGTCGACAAGGGCGCGCGCTGGGAGCCCGACGAGATCGGCTCCGCGGTGCGCGACCTGATCGCGAAGGCGGTGCCCCCCCAGAAGGTGTACGGGGCGTGAGCGACTCGAGCGATGGGGCGTCTCGTGTGCACCGTGCTCGCGACTGCGCAGATTGCGGGGTCGTCTATTTGAACCGTGCCTTTGAATCGGAGCGATGACGTCGGTCCACAGACACGGCTCGTGGTATGGTGGCGGGGAGGATCGCGCAATGGAGGACCGGTCCCTCGATCGATTCCCGAGAGTTGCCGTGAAGCGAACCGCGCTCACGCTGGTGATCGTAGTCGCGATCGCGTCGCCGGCCCGTGCGGCGACGCTGACGATTACCCCAGACGAGCTGGTCTACGGCATCGGAGAGACGATCACGCTGAGCGTGCTCGGTGATTCGCAAGGCGAGGCCAGCATCGGGGTGTTCGGGAGAATTCTGTTCGATCCAGGACTTGCAACCTACGTCAGCTCCACGCAATCGACGCTCACCAGCTTCGGAGGAGGGGTCTCTTGGACCCTTGGTCTGCTGACCGGGGGTCCTGGATTCGCGGATGCATTCTCCCAGATCGCTGGCGGTGGTGATCTCGAGGTCGACGCTCCACTCGCGGCGAGCGTCGTCTTGATCGCATCAGCTCCTGGGACGCTCAGCTACGCCTGGGATACGAATCCTGCTGATGGATCGTCACTGACCTTCTTCAGTCTGACGAATGCTCCGGGTGGGAGCGTGACGATCGTGCCCGAACCATCCACCGCGCTGCTCTTGGTCATTGGCCTTCTCGGCATCGCCCTTGGGCGCTCCGACTCTTTGAGCTAGAGCGATCCCGCGTTCTCGATCGGGTTACCTCACAATGCGGATTGAGGTGACTACTTCGAGACTCACGGAAGGAATGGCGTGAAGGGCTCTTCATTCACCGGACGGCATATCAAGCGAACCGTCGAGGTGGGACTGCTCGTCGTCCTGCTTCCGATCGCGACGCCGTCTGAGACCGACCCACTCGACATATGTGTCGAGTTCCTGGAGCACCATAGCGACGAGGAGACATGGATGAGCGCGTGCATCGATGCGATGTACGCCGAGTCATCGCCAATCGCAGACAGTCATGTCTCCCGGTCAGCAAGAACCCAGAGTGCCTGGTTTCGATCTTATCCCGGACTGGTCTGCGAGACCAACATCAACATGAGCCGGCTGCTCGAGAGCCAGCAGGAGGTAGCGATCGCGATCGATCCGAAGAATCCGTCGAGACTGTTCGCATTCTCGAACACGAATCCGGCTGGTTCGGGACTATTCGCTGCGTACAGCGTCGATTCGGGTGTCACCTGGACGAAGGTGGACACGAGTGACGGGACGATCGCCGACGGCGATCCAGATGGTCTGCCGATCGCCCGCGGTGATCCCTGGGCGAGCTGGGATGAATTTGGGAATTTGTTCATCACGTACTTCAGTGTTGCTGGTCCAGCCGCTGTCGCATTGAGCACGAATGGAGGGCAGAGCTTCACTCTGCTGGCAACGCTGGGCACCTTCGCAGACCGCCCGGCGATCGCTACTGGTGCGGGCAGTGTGTGGGTCGTGTACATGGAAGGTTTGGACAGTCCTGTTGTCCAAGGCGCTGCTGTGACGGGGTTCGGGGCTATCGGCTCGTTCCAGGCACCTCAGGCCATCGCACTTGGTCCTCCTCCCCGGAGTCCGAGGAGCCCCGACATCGTAATAACTCGCGGTGGACGAGTTCTCGTGTCGTATCAGGAACCCCTGCTGTACGGCTCGTTCGAGGGACCGGATCAGATCTGGATAGCGCTCGACCTTGATGGCCTCGGTGGCGGCGGTTTCGGATCTCCTCACGTCGCAACGGGTACGAACGTCGGAATCCATGACGACATCCCAGCGCAGCCGCAACGAGCCATGAGTGCTACGGCAGGGCTTGCGTACGACAACTCTGGCGGTCCGCACGATGGTCGCGTCTATCTTGCTTACGCCGACGAGATCAGCAATGAGAGCAACGACACCGACATATTCGTTCGCTACTCCGACGACGACGGCGCGACCTGGTCGGATCCGCCCGTGCGGGTCAACGACGATCCGGTGGGGCCGATTCGCAGTCAGTTCCTGCCGAGGATCGCGGTCGATCCCGCCTCTGGCACGGTGGGTGTCTCGTGGCATGATGCGCGAAATGATTCAGCCGATATGGTGACTCAAATGTTTGCCGCGATCAGCATCAACGGTGGCTCCACGTTCCTCCCGAATGTGCAAATCAGTGCGGGCGGCTCGAATCAAGTTGGCGGGCAAGCAAGCGACTACGGGGATTATACGGGTCTCGCATTCGCTGGAGGCCGCTTCCATCCCTCCTGGGGCGACAACTCGAACAGTACGAGCGACAACCCCAACGGCAATCTGTCACTGAACGATGCCTACACTGTCTCGTGCACTGCCGACTCGGACCTGGATGGCGTGCTCGATGCAGCGGACAACTGCCAGCGAGTTCCCAACGCGCCGCCCTTCGACTGCGATCGCGACAACGACGGCTACGGCAACGCATGCGATGGAGACTTCGATCAGACCAACACGACGAATGCGGCGGACTTCAGCACGAAGTTCTTGCCCGACTTCAAGGCGGGCGTGGATTCCGGTGTCGGAACCGATATGAGCTGCACTCGCGCTGACGACGACCCGACGCCGATCCCCGGTGAGGTCGATGCGGTTGATTTCTCGGACTCCTTCCTCCCCAACTTCGAGGCGGGCAAGCCCGGTCCTTCCGGCCTGGCTTGCGCCGGTACCGTTCCCTGCCCGGCGCTGTAGTTCGCGTGCAAGACTTGAAGCAGCCGGACACTCGTCGTCGATGAACCTCTCCTTCACCGAAGAGCAGCAAGCCCTGCGCGAGCAGGCGCAGGAGTTCCTCGCCGACCACTCGAGCTCCGAGGCGGTGCGCCGCGCCATGGAGAGCGAGGCGGGCTACGACGAGGAGCTCTGGAAGCGGATCGGCAGCGAGCTCGGCTGGGCGGGCCTCTGCATCCCCGAGGAGTACGGCGGCGCGGGGCTCGGCGCGGTCGAGCTGACGGCGCTGATGGAAAAGATGGGCGAGCACCTGCTCTGCGCGCCGTTCTTCTCGACCGTGTGCCTCGCGGCGCAGGCGATCGGGATCGGCGGCTCGCCCGCGCAGCGGCGCGAGCACCTGCCCTCGATCGCCGACGGCCGCACCGCGGCAGCGCTGGCGTACGCGGAGCGAGAGAGCGTGCGCGATGCGGGCGCATGGCAGACGCGCTTCGAGGAGGCGCCGGGCGGCTTCACGCTCACGGGCGAGAAGCGCTACGTGGTGGACGGCCACAGCGCGGACCTGCTCGTGGTCGCTGCGCGGCGAGCGGGCACGCGGGGCGAGGACGGCCTCGAGCTCTTCCTGGTGCCCGCGACGAGCGCGGGGGTGACACGCCGCGCGCTGCCCGGCCTCGACCTCACCCGTCGCCTCGCGGAGATCGTGCTAGACGGGGTTCGCGTCCCGGCTGCGGCCCGGCTCGGCGAGGCTGCGGGCCGCGGCGGCGCCATTCTCGCCGAGACGCTCGACCGCGCGAGCATCGCGCTCGCGGCCGAGCAGGTCGGCGGAGCGCAGCGCTGCCTCGATCTATCCGTGGACTATGCGAAGCAGCGCGTCCAGTTCGGGCGGCCGATCGGCTCGTTCCAGGCGATCAAGCACAAGTGCGCGGACATGATGGTGCTCGTGGAGTCGTCGCGCAGCGCGGCCTACTACGCCGCCTGCGTCGCGGCCGAGGAGCCGCAGCAGCTCGCGCAGGCGGCGTCGCTGGCGGGCGCCTGCTGCGGCGAGGCCTACTTCCGCTGCGCGGGCGAGTCGATCCAGATCCACGGCGGTGTCGGCTTCACCTGGGAGTACGATCCGCACCTGCACTTCAAGCGCGCGCGGGCGTCGCAGGCGCTGCTCGGCGATCCGGCCTGGCATCGCGAGCGGGTCGCGCGCGGCATCGGACTCTGACGTGGCGCTGGCGATCGATCTCGCCGGGCGCGTCGCGCTCGTCACGGGCGGGGGGCGCGGCGTGGGCCGCGGCATCGCGAAGCGTCTGCTCGATGCGGGCGCCGAGGTGGTGATCTGCGGGCGCAGCGAGCCCGAGAGCCTGTCCGAGGGCGGGGGGCGCCGCGCCGTGTTCATCGCCGCCGACGTGCGCGAGATCCAGAGCATCGACGCGCTCGTGACGGCCACGACGTCGCGTTTCGGCCGCCTCGACGTCCTGGTGAACAACGCGGGCGGGGCCCCCGCCGCGCAGGCGGCGACGGCCTCGCCCCGCTTCCACGAGAAGATCATCGCGCTGAACCTCGTCGCGGGGCTGCACTGCGCGCAGCGCGCCAACGCGGTCATGCAGGCGCAGGAAAGCGGCGGCGTGATCATCAACATCTCGAGCGTGAGCGCGCTGCGACCCTCGCCCGGCACGGCGGCCTACGGCGCGGCCAAGGCGGGCCTGCTCTCGCTGACGCAGAGCCTCGCCGTCGAGTGGGCGCCCAAGGTGCGCGTCGTGGCCGTGGCGGCGGGCATGGTGCGGACCGAGCTCTCGCACCTGCACTACGGCGACGAGGAGAGCGTCCGGCGAGTCGGCGCCACGGTGCCGCTCGGGCGCATCGCGGAGCCGGAGGACGTCGGCGACGCGTGCGCCTTCCTCGCCTCGCCGCTGGCGCGCTACATCAGCGGGGCCACCTTGCTGCTGCACGGGGGCGGGGAGCGCCCCGCCTTCCTCGAGGCGGTGCCCGGACCCGAAGATCGCTAGCGAGCGGAGGACGACGACGTGGCGGAGAAGCCGCAGGGGCAGGAGAAGAAGCCGAAGGACTACGGCCAGCCGACGCACGCGCGCGAAGCACACGAGATCCGGCGCTGGTCGCAGGAGGCCGACGTGGTGATCGTCGGCTACGGCGGCGCCGGCGCCTGCGCGGCGCTCGAGGCGCGCGCGGCCGGGGCCGAGGTGCTGGTGCTGGAGCGCGGCTGGGCGGGCGGCGGCACCTCGATCCAGGCCAGCGGGCAGCTCTACATGGGCGGCGGCACGCCGCTCCAGAAGGCATGCGGCTTCGACGACGACCCCGAGGAGATGTTCAAGTACCTGATGGCTTCCTGCGGACCCGGCGCCGACGCCGAGAAGCTGCGCCTGTACTGCGAGCGCAGCGTCGAGCACTACCACTGGGTCACCGGCCACGGCGTGCCCTTCAAGCCGAGCTTCCTGCCCGTCGAGGTCGGCACCGATCCCTACACCGACGACGGACTCTCCTACACCGGCAGCGAGCTGGCCTGGCCGTTCTGCGAGATCGCGAAGCCCGCGCCGCGCGGCCACACCGCGCAGCAGGTCGGCGAGAACGCCGGGCAGCTCATGATGGAGCTCCTGATGCGCCGCGTCGCGGAGAGCAGCGCGCGCATCCTGACGGACGCGCTGTGCGAGCCGCTGATCGTCGAGCGCGACGGCCGCGTGGCCGGCGTCGTCGCGAAGATCGCGGGCGAGGAGCACGCGATCCGCGCGCGCCGCGGCGTGGTGCTGTGCGCGGGCGGCTACATCCACAACAAGGACATGTTGACGCGCTACGCGCCGCGCACGCGGCAGGTCCGCTTCCGGCTGGGCTGCGACGGCGACGACGGGCGCGGCATCCGCATGGGCATGGGCGCGCGCGGCGACGCGATCCGCATGGAGGCGGCCTGCGTGGTGGTGCCGTTCTCGCGCAACCGCGGCTTCCTCAAGGGCGTGCTGATCAACGAGCACGGCCAGCGCTTCTGCAACGAGGACCTGTACCAGTCGCTGCTCGGCGAGATCGGGCTGTGGCGCGAGAACGGGCGCATCTGGCTCGCGCTGGACGACGACGTCTACGAGAAGCCTCTCCTGCCGACGCAGATCGCGGCGGTCGGCGAGAGCTGGGAGGAGGTCGAGCGCGAGGCGAAGTGCTTCCCGCCCGGCAGCCTGTCGCGCACGCTCGCGTCCTACAACGAGTACGCGGCCCGCGGCGAGGATCCGCTGTTCCGCAAGGAGGCGCGCTGGCTCAAGCCGCTGACGACGCCGCCGTTCGTGGTGCTCGACCTCACGCTCGAGAAGTACCCGTTCTGGTCCGCCTTCACGCTGGGCGGGCTGCACACGCGCCCGACCGGCGAGGTGCTCGACGCGGACGGCGCCGTCGTGCCGGGCCTCTACGCGGCCGGGCGCAACGCCTCGGGCATGCCCGCCCACGGCTACAACAGCGGCCTCTCGCTCGCCGACGCGACCTGGAGCGGCCGCCTGGCGGGCACGTCGGCGGCGAAGGCCCGGCCCTAGCTCGTCCGGCGAGAGGGATCTTCGGCAGGCGGTGTCGGTCCCGCGGGGTGGATCGGTCGCTACGTATCCCGTGAGCGCGCCGGTGCGTCCTCCTCCTCGAGTGTTCGTGGGATGATCGCGGTGATCCGCGAGGGGAGGACTCCATGGACGAAGCCGTCCTGCCGGAACCTCTGCAAGGGGAGCTGCGCGCGGCGTGGCATCGCTACGTCGACCTGACCGCGCCGCTGCGCGCGGATCTCCACCGCTACTGCCGGCGGCTCACCGGCAACGTCTGGGATGCGGAGGATCTGGTCCAGGACACCCTGCTGCGCGCCTTCTCGCGGCTCGGCCACGTCCACCACGAGATCCGCAATCCGCGCGCCTATCTGCTCCGCACCGCGACCCACGCGTGGATCGACGCGCTGCGGCGTCGGGAGGCGGATGCGAAGGCGCGCGAGTCGCTGGAGGCGGCGCCCGCGACGCCGGCGGCGTCCGGCGCGGGTGAGCTGCGCGACGCCGGCGCCGCGCTGCTGCGCTGGCTCGCGCCCCAGGAGCGCGCCGCGCTCGTGCTGAAGGACGCCTTCGACTTCGAGCTCGCCGAGATCGCCGACGTGCTCGCGACGAGCGTCGGCGCGGTCAAGGCGGCGCTCCACCGGGGGCGCGGCCGACTGCGGGAGGCCGGGGAGAGCGGAGCCGCGAGCGCGCGCCGCCCGGTGCCGTCGCCCGAGCTGGTGGACCGCTTCGTCGCGCTCTACACCGCGAAGGATCTCGCGGGTCTCGTCTCGCTGATGCTGGACGGCGGGTCCGTCGAGAACGTGGGCTGCGGACTCGAGTTCGGGCGCGAGGCGTTCGAGAGCCGCGACGGCTGGTTCCACCACGCGGTGTTCGGCCATCCCGAGTGGCCCGCTCCGTTCCAGTACGAGGCGGCGCGACTCGAACGCGCGGTCTACGAAGGCGAGCCGCTGGTGCTGGGCTTCACCACGCGCCGCGGGCGCGAGGCGCTCGAGCAGGTGCTGCGCTTCGAGGAGCAGGACGGGAGGATCGCGCGGCTCCGCGGGTACGCCTTCTGCCCCGAGACGATGCGCGAAGTCGCCGCGGCGCTCGATCTCCCGGTCCGCACCGGGCTCTACCGCTATCCGACGCCGGAGCCCGGGAAGGTCTACGGGACGCCTACGGGTGCTGAGAGCTGACCGAGATCACCTCGCCCGTCAGGTACGACGCGTAGTCGCTGGCGAGGAAGACGATCACGTTCGCCACCTCGGCGGGCTCCGCCGCGCGGCCGAAGGCCTCGCGGCGCACGAGATCCTCGAGCAGTCCCTGCGGCGTCACCTTCGACAGGAACTCGTGCATGGCGAGGCTCGGGGCCACCGCGTTGATGCGGACGCCCGCCGGCGCGGCCTCCATCGCCGCGCAGCGCGTGAAGGCCATCACGCCCGCCTTGGCCGCCGCGTAGTGCGACTGACCCTCCTGCGCGCGCCAGCCGAGCACCGACGCGTTGTTCACGATCGCGCCGCGGCGGCGCTCCAGCATGTGCGGCAGGACGGCGCGGGTCATGCGGAAGGTCGAGGTGAGCGTGACGTCGAGGACCTGGTGCCACTGCGCGTCGCTCATGTCGACGACGCGCGCGTGGCCGCCGAGCCCGGCGTTGTTGACCAGCACGTCGAGGTGGCCGAAGGCGGCCAGCGTGCCGGCCACGCAGGCGCGCACCTGCTCCTCTTGCGTGACGTCGCAGACGAACGTGGGCGGCGCGGACCCGAGGATCTCTGCGAGCGCCTCGGCGCTCTCGGCGAGGCGGCGCTCGTGGCGGTCGGAGAGCGCCACGCGCGCACCCTCCTCGGCGCAGCGCCGCGCCGTGGCGAAGCCGATGCCGGTACCGGCGGCGGCGGTGATCAGCACCGTCTTGCCGGCCAGCAGACCGCGTCCGCTGGGCAGGGCAGCAGGGGTCACGGGGCGCTTCGCGGCAGGCCTGGCGGGGGCCCGCCTTCTCGCGGAAGCCCGAGCGCGCGCTCGGCGAGCAGGTTGCGCGGGATCTGGTTCGAGCCGGCGTAGATCGTGTCGGATCGCGTGAACAGGAACAGGCGCTGGAGCGCGGAGAGCTCGTAGGGAAAGCCCTCGCCGACGAGGGCCTCGGGCCCGAGCGCGTCCATGGCGAGCTCCCCCAGCTTGCGGTGCCAGGTGGCCCAGTAGAGCTTCGTGATCATCGCCGCCGGCGCCGTGGCCGCGCCGTCGCCGTGCGAGAGCACGCGCAGCGCGTTGGTGCGCATCACCTCGAGGCCGATCCAGGCGTCCGCGAGGCGCTGGCGCATCAGCGGATCCGCCGCGCGGCCGCTCCGCTTCGCCACCGCGATGATCTCCGCAAGCTCGTTCCGGAACAGCAGGTTCTGTCCCAGCGTGGACGCGCCGCGCTCGAAGGCGAGCGTGCCGTTCGCCACCTTCCAGCCGTCGCCGGGCTGGCCCACGATGCAGTCCGCATCGGTGCGCGCCCCGTCGAAGAAGACCTCGCTGAATTCCGCCGTGCCCGTGATCTGGCGGATCGGCCGCACCGACACGCCGGGCTGTCGCATCGGCACGAGCAGGTAGGAGAGCCCGCGGTGCTTGGGCGCCTCCGGATCCGTGCGGCACAGGACGAAGCACCAGTGCGACCACTCGGACCACGAGGTCCAGACCTTCTGCCCGTCGATCACCCAGTGCGCGCCTTCGAGGCGCGCGCGCGTCTGCACGTTGGCGAGGTCGGAGCCGGCGTTGGGCTCCGAGTAGCCCTGGCACCAGAGCTCTTCGCCGCGCAGGATCGGCGGCAGGAAGCGACGCTTCTGCGCGTCGCTCCCGAAGGCGATCAGCGTCGGACCGAGCAGCGTCTCGCCGATGTGGCCGATGCGCCCCGGGCCGCCGGCTCGCGCGTACTCTTCGTAGAAGATCACCTGCTGCGCGAGCGAGGCGCCGCGCCCCCCGGCCTCGCGGGGCCAGCCGAGGCCGATCCAGCGGTGGGCGCCGAGGTGCTGCTCCCAGGCGATGCGCTCCTCGACGCAGGCGCTCTCGTCGCCCGGGCCGCCGCGTCCGCGCACCGCGGCGAAGCGTCCGCGCAGCGCCCCGGCGAGCCAGTCCGCCACCTCGCGGCGGAAGGCCTCGTCCTCGGGGCTCGTGCGAAGCTGCAACGGCACCTCCTGCGGCGCGCGGCGGCGCGCGATATTACGATCCGCGCCGGATCGTAAGCCAGACGCGCGGCGGCCGCCGCGTCGCCGCGCCGGCGGCGTCGCCGCGTCCGCGCCGCCGCGCCGAGGAGACCCCACCCTGGAGTCGACCGACCCCGCCCTCGCCGCGACCATCCCGCGCCTGCTCGACGCGGCCGCGTCGCGCTTCGGCACGCGCTCCGCCGTCGAGGACGCCGGGCTGCGCCTCGACTTCGCGACGCTGCGCGAGCGCGCCCGGGGCGCGGCGCGCGCGTTCCTCGCCGCGGAAATCGAGAAGGGCGACCGCGTCGCGATCTGGGCGCAGAACTGCTGGGAGTGGGTCGTCGCGGCGCTCGGGCTCCAGTGCGCCGGCGCGGTGCTCGTCCCGCTGAACACGCGACTCAAGGGCGCCGAGGCGGGCGCGATCCTGCGCAAGAGTCGCGCGAAGCTGCTCTGCACGGTGTCGGGATTCCTCGACGCGGACTTCGTCGGGTCGCTGGCGCGCGAGTCCCTGCCGGAGCTCGAGGGCATCGTGATGCTGCGCGGCGCTGCGCCGGGCGCACGGGGCTTCGAGGAATTCCTGGCGCGCGGCGAGGGGGTGTCCGCAGGTGCGGCGGACGCGCGCGCTGCCGAAGTCTCGCCCGAGGATCTCTCCGACATGCTCTTCACCTCGGGCACCACGGGCCGCCCCAAGGGCGTCATGACGGCGCACGGGCAGAACCTGCGCGTGTTCGCGACCTGGACGGACTGCGTCGGGCTGCGCGAGGGCGATCGCTACCTGATCGTGAACCCCTTCTTCCACTCCTTCGGCTACAAGGCGGGCTGGCTCTCGTGTCTCATGCGCGGCGCCACGGCGCTGCCCCACGCCGTCTTCGACGTGCCCGCGGTGCTGGAGCGCATCGCGAAGGAACGCGTCACCGTGATGCCGGGCCCGCCGACGCTCTTCCAGTCGATCCTCTCGTACCCGGAGCGCGCTCGCTTCGACGTTTCGAGCCTGCGCCTCGCGGTCACCGGCGCCGCCTCGATCCCCGTCGAGCTGATCCGCCGCATGCAGGGCGAGCTCGGGATCGAGACGGTGATCACGGGTTACGGGCTCACGGAGACCTGCGGCACGGTCAGCATGTGCCGCCAGGGCGACGACGCCGAGACCATCGCGACCACGTCGGGGCGCGCGATTCCGGGCATCGAGGTGCGCTGCGTCGGCGCGGACGGCCGCGAGGTGCCGCGCGGCACGCCCGGCGAGGTGGTCGTGCGCGGCTACAACGTGATGCGCGGCTACTTCGAGGACGAGGCGGAGACGCGCGCGACGATCGACGCGGAGGGCTGGCTGCACACCGGCGACGTCGCCGTGATGGATGCAAGGGGCTACCTGCGCATCACCGACCGCCTGAAGGACATGTTCATCGTCGGCGGCTTCAACTGCTATCCGGCGGAGATCGAGAACCTGATGTACGCGCATCCCGCGATCGCGCAGGTCGCGGTGATCGGCATCCCCGACGAGCGCATGGGCGAAGTGGGCATGGCCTTCGTGGTGCCCGTGCCGGGCAGGCGGCCCGACCCCGCCGAGATCGTCGCGTGGTGCCGCGAGCACATGGCGAACTACAAGGTCCCGCGGCGGGTCGAGATCGTGGACGCGCTGCCGCAGAACGCGTCGGGAAAGGTCACGAAGTTCGTCCTGCGCGAGCGCGCGCAGCAGGCGGTGCGCAGTTGATCCCGGCGCGGGGCCTGTGGGAGCTGGTCGAGGCGCGCGCGGCCGCGACGCCCGACCTTCTTTTCGCGGTCGACGACCAGGACCGCCGCCTCGACTTCGCGGGCTATCGCGACGCGGCACTGCGCGCGGCGGCGGGGCTCGCAGACCTGGGCGTCCGCACGGAGACGCGCGTCTCCTGGGTGCTGCCCACGACGCTCGACGCGATGGTGCTGTGCGCCGCGCTCGCGAGGCTCGGCGCGGTCCAGAATCCGATCCTGCCGATCTACCGCGCGCGCGAGGTGCGCTTCATCACGCGCCAGACCGCGGCGCGCTTCCTCTGCGTCCCGGGAGCCTGGCGCGGCTTCGACTATGCGGCGATGGCCCGCGAGATCGCGGCCGAGCAGCCGGGGCTGCGCGTGCTCGACGTCTCGCAGGGTCTCCCGGAAGGGGATCCGGCGGCGCTGCCGGCTGCCGCCGACCCGGGGCCTGCCGCGAGCGCGCCCGTGCGCTGGCACTTCTACACCTCGGGCACGACCGCCGACCCGAAGGGCGCGAAGCACACGGACGCGACGCTGCTGGCGAGCTTCCGCGGTCTGGTGCGCGTGCTCGAGCTCACGCCCGAGGATCGCCACGGCCTGGTCTTCCCGTTCACCCACGTGGGCGGCATCGGCTGGCTGCTGGCCGGCCTGCTCGCGGGCATGGCGCACGTCGTCGTGCCGGTCTTCGACCCGAAGACGACGATCCCGCTGCTGGCGCGCCACGGCGTGACGCTCGCCGGTGCCGGCACCGCCTTCCATCAGGCCTACCTCGCGGCGCAGCGCGCGGCGCCGGGCTCGCGCCTCTTCCCGCGCCTCCGCGCGCTGCCGGGCGGCGGCGCTCCGAAGCCGCCGGCGCTGCACGGCGAGTGCAAGGCCTGGCTCGGCGGCGTGGGCATCGTGTCGGGTTACGGGCTGACGGAGTGCCCGATCATCGCCATGAACAGCGTGCGCGATCCGGACGACAAGCTGGCGCACACCGAGGGGCGGCCGAATCCTCCCGAGGCGCAGATCTCGGTCGTGAAGCCGGACGGCAGCCTCGCGCGGCCGGGCGAAGAGGGAGAGCTGCGCATCCGCGGACCTCAGCTGTGCCGCGGCTACGTGGACGGCGCGCTCGACGCCGAGGCGTTCGACGAGCGCGGCTTCTTCCGCACCGGCGACCTCGGCCTCGTCGACGCGCAAGGCTACGTCGCGATCACGGGCCGCCTGAAGGACGTGATCATCCGCAAGGGCGAGAACATCAGCGCGCGCGAGGTCGAGGATCTGCTCTTCGAGCATCCCAAAGTGGCGGATGTGGCGGTGATCGGACTGCCCGATCCGGCGTCCGGCGAGCGCTGCTGCGCCGTGGTCAGCTGCCGCGACCCGGGCGATCCGCTCGGCTTCGACGAGATGGTGGCGTTCCTGCGCCGCCGCGGGCTCATGATCCAGAAGATCCCCGAGCAGCTCGAGCGCGTGGACGCCGTGCCGCGCAACGCCGCAGGAAAGATCCAGAAGCACGAGCTGCGCCAGCGCTTCGGCGGCGCGACCGGCGGACGAGCCTGAGTCAGTCGCCGTCCCCGGACTCGGATCCTCGCGGGCGCGGCCGCGCGCGGCGGATGCCCTCGAGGGCGAGCTCCACGATCGGGCGCACGATGCGCGGTCCGAGCTTCGCGCGCGTGAAGAACGTGCGCACGGTGATCGGGCCGAAGATCAGGTCCGCCGCGAGGTCGAGATCGGTGTCGGCCGGGATCTCCCCCCGAGCCACTGCGCGCTCGAGCGCCCGGATCAAGGGCTGGCGGCGCGCCTTCACCACCGGCGCGAAGAGCTCCATCAGCTCGGGGTTGTGGGGCAGCTCGCCTGCGAGGCTCGGCACGACGGCGCCGAGCGGGGTCGCATGGTAGGTCCGCAGATAGCTCCGCAGCATCAGCTCGAGGTCCGTGGCGAGGTCGCCCGTGTCGGCCTCCTCGAACCCGGGGAGCTGGCCGAAGGCCTCGATCACCAGCGGCAGCTTCGACGGCCAGCGGCGGTAGATGGTCGCCTTGCCGACCCCGGCGCGCTGGGCAACGCCTTCGACGGTCAGGCTGGAATACCCGACCGCGGCGAGCAGCTCGAGGGTGGCGTCGAGAATCGCCCGATGTGCCTCTTCGCTTCGCGGGCGCCCCGCGGCCGGGGCGCCCGCCGTGTTCTCCGCCGAATTCGCCACGCCCGCTTCCAGTCCTTCCGCCGGATCCCGCAGAGGCGAAAGAGATCGATCGAAATTCCGATACTGTACGTCTCGTTCCCGAGGGCACCAGCCGCACCGCTCGGCAGGCGGCGAGGGCTGAAGCAGATGAAGGGAAGAGCCGGCATGGGAAAATCCATTCCACAGTGACGGAAGGCCGTTTCCCTCCAGACGTCGCAGGGGAAAAAAAATCCTGCAATACCAATCAGTTGTAAAATTCCCCCGCCGGCACGCGAATTGCTTTAGGATGCGCGGGACCTCCGGGTCGATCCGCATACCCATCCGAGCCGACCGCGAACCGGTCGGGGGATCGGATGGGAAAAACATTAGGAGAGTCATCGAATGAAGCGAAAGGCAATCCTGTTAGGTGTCCTGGCGCTCTTCGTCGCTAGCTCCGCTAGCGCGAAGGTGATGGACACCTGGACGCGCATCAGCCTTCAGTTCACGAACCTGGCACGCGCCCAGGCGTCGGATACCGGAATCGGTGTGACCAGCCTGAACACCTCCGGCACCGGCATGCACCTGAACACCATCAACTTCAAGCTTCCGGGTCAGCCGAATTTCGGCGCCGTCCCCGGGCTGTCGCTGAACACGGTCCTTCCGGTCACGGACCCGATCGTGTCCAACGGCGGTATCGTGTCGGTCCGCCTGACCAACGTTCGCTCCCGGTCCGACGGCAAGTCGGGTCCGGCGGGTAACTCGGGCAAGCTCGCCCCGGTCTCGGGCGCGATCCAGAGCACGACGAGCCCGGCCGGCGGTCTCGGCACGATTCCGACCACCGGCATGGTCCGCATCTGCCTCCTCTCGGTCGGCTGCGGCACCAACCTGCCCCTGGCGGTCGGTGCGACGGTCAACAACGTGGCGAAGGGCGGCGGAGTCGGCGGCATCCTGACGATCGGCCAGCTCGGCGCGATCCGCATCTCGATCCTGGGCGCTCCGTACACGGTGAAGACCGTCACGGCCTTCAACCGGACCAACAACGGTGGCATCCAGACCTTCACCGAGAAGGGCTTCGCGCACGGCCCGCTGTCGAACACCTCGTCGACGGGCCAGACGTCGGGCGTCCTGCAGGTCGTCACGA